>Ga0351852_10206_pt1 | contig 19357 bp, 14 predicted proteins | sample TotcelHFGM3001N6_FD_206802 | JGI IMG/M metagenome (GOLD analysis project Ga0351852, IMG submission 206802) | Enriched cells from coal bed in the Powder River Basin, Montana, United States - Total cells FGM rep1 HSBNCT.FGM.300.1.N6 ...
GGGTTTCAAAGGGATCCAACAACTGAAATTCGCCTTTCTGCACCTGACGGTAGAGAACCGTTCCCGGCACGGGCGTGACGGTCAGAGCAGCCAGATACTGGGGCCTTATCTCGTTGCAAATTCCGGCCGTGGCCAGAGCATGACGAACGGATGCCTCGCCTGGGCCGGCCAGACCCAGAAGAACCATAACGGATAAATTAATGTCGGCTTCCACAAGCCTGCTACCGGCCAGAAGCATCTCATCATATCCCACGCCTTTTTTAATTTTCCTTAGCAATTCGTCATCGCCTGTTTCCACGCCGATATAAGCCTTGGTCAGACCGGCAAGCCGAAGCGAGCGCAATTCCCCGGGTGTTTTCGATAAGGTGCTTTGCGGCCCCACATAGCTGCCGACATGCCGCAGCGAGGGAAAGGTTGCATAAAGCGTATGGATGATTTCAAGCAGCGTTTCGGTCTCGATGGCAATCGCATCGCCGTCGCACAGAAATACTTTTTCCAAGTCGCCGTAATAGTCCCTGGCCATGCGGATATCTTCCAGAATCCCGGCGGTCCGCCGCACGCGATACTTTGCGTCTTTATACATGCCGCAGAAGGTGCATTGATTGTGGGAGCAACCAATGGTGCATTGAAGCAAGTAACTCGCGGCCTCACTGAAGGGCCGGAAAATATTACCTTCGTATCTCATCTTTTAAAGCAGCCGTTCCGCGCCGGCAATGCTGACCGTTGTTTTGATGATACCGGGCGATTCTCCCGTAAAAACAATCATGAAAGGTATCCTTTCGTTGGGAAGCAACCGATCATTGGAATTGCTCCGGCCTTCCGGCAAAGACAATCTTTGTGCAATTTCTTCTTCGGTCATGGTCACCAGCTCTTCATCGTTTAAGATATTCCCCGCATAACTCACCCGCTCGTTCAGAACAGCCGCATAGGCATCCAGGATCTGGGCTTTGACCACGATCCGGGCAATGGAAAAATCCGCCTGGTTGACGGCCGTCCCTTCCACAACACGGATATTCCCTAAAATATAATTATTAATCACCCGCTGCCGGATGTCCTGAGGTTTGACTTGCGCCGCAACAGACTGCCCCCCCTGATGCTCTGCCGCACCGATATACTGATAGACAATCCGAACATAGCGTTCACCCAACGGGGGAAAAACAACAAAACTGATAAAAGCCGGCACAACGATAATGATCAAAATGGCCCAAATTCCAAGGGCGACTTTCCGTCCCCTGCTTCTTTTACGAACCGGAGGGGGGAGTACTGCTTCAGATGCATCCTGGGATTCGTGCAGCTCATCAAGGTTTTCAAACTCCGTTGACAACTCCATATCTGCAAGGCCTGCACCCGCCCTGTCCGCCGATGGGGAGTCCTGTTTTATGTCGTCATCTGCGGTTTTTTCCCGGGCCATCACATCATGAAGAAACCTGGCCACATCATCATCCGGAATTACTTTTTTAGCGGCAACTTCCGCCGGCTCAAAAGCCAGGCGGCTGGCGGTTTTCTCCGAAGCGACTGTTTGCGGGGACACGGGTTTTATTTCCGGATTGCCGGCCGCCGCAGTCGTTTTCTTCAGGTTATCCTGAAAAAAAACATGCTGGCAGCGGCTGCAACGCATCCATAGACCGTCGCCGACGATTTGCGCATCATCAAAACGGAATTTTGTGCGGCATTGCTTGCACTGGATGATCATTGCTGTTCCTCATTTTTATGGTGAACCACCGGGTCAATCACATAAACAGCGGGAAAATAACGATACTGCTCGTTGAAATCCAGCCCGTAGCCTACAATAAAACCATCGTCCATTGTAAAGCCGACGTAATCCGCTTCAAAGGGAACTTTTCTTCGGCTCCGCTTGTCCAGAAAAGCGCAGACTTTAACGGACTTCGGGTTTCTGGCTTTTAAGGTGTCAACAATGTATTGCAGCGTTAAACCGGAATCGACAATATCCTCAACGATCAGAATGTTTCGGCCGTCAACAGCCAGTTCCACATCCTTGGTCATCACAATTTTGCCGGAGCTTTCCGATCCGGCCCCGTAACTTGCCGCCCGGATAAAATCCGTCTGGCAGGGAATGGACAGTGCCCGGACCAGATCCGCCATAAAAATAAAAGCGCCCTTGAGAACGCCGATCATCAGGATTTCCTCCCCGGCATAGTCGCGGGAAATTTCGCCGGCCAATTCTTTCACGCGCCTGGATATTTCAGAGGGCTGAAGAAATACTTTTTTTGATGAATCGGCCATACCCAAACAAACCTCACGGGAATATGATTGATGAAGGATACTACCCAAGTTTCCTTTTGCCTGTCAATAGAAATCAAAAGATGTCCCGATGTCGCGATATGAATCTTTCCATATTGGACCAAATCATTTTTTCCGCCGCATCCAGCTCATCCGCAAAATGGAATTCGGACGACAGGCTGAGCAAGATGGCGTTGAGCGGCGAAATTTCCCTGCCGAATGCTTCATAGTCGATGTGACTGATCATGTACTGTGATCCGTCAAAATAATATTTGCCCAGACGGTTGGCTTCCGCCGAACGAAAAGGCCAGGTCGTTTTCCAGGAAAAATATTCCAGCGCAACCTCTTTCAGCGCCTGCCGGTCAAACATCTCCGGTTTGAGTTCCTGTCCGATCCGGTCGGCAATCAAACGGAAATACGTAACGACCAGATCGATATCCGTCAGGCACAACCCGTAAAGGTACCAGTCATCAATAATTTTCAACAGAATGAGCTGTTGGGAGCGGGGGATGAAATAATGACTGGGGCACAAATGCCCGGCACAAACGTCCTGTCCGTAAAAGGACACCGTTCGCATATCCAAGCCATTGTTTTGCATCGGGTGCACCAGGCACCCGACTTTTTTTTCTTCCTCATCGAGAAAACCGAGATACTCACAACAGTAAATCACCTCGTATCTTTTCCGGAAATCCTCGGCGGCAAAGGTCGCTTCGGCGTAGCGCCGTAAATCATCCGACGACCTGACCAGCTCGCGGTAACGCTTTGTGCGGTTGCGCAACCTCCAGAGCAGCGCCTCGCGCGAGCTGTCAACATAATTGTAGAGGCCGCAGCAGGCCCCGCAGGACTTAGCGGCATCCGGTTGACACAAAACCATCATGGGAAATTCCGTGGACATTAAAACACCTTTTGCAGAATCGGATGAAATCAAATCATGATTTGCATGATCAAGCTTCTTATGCCAAGTCGGATTCAAAGGATAACGCGGCGGCAAGGAGGAGGCTCCGCAGGCGTATTAATAATACGTTGAGGAAGCCGACGACGCAGCCAACAAAGTTAGCCAAAGAATGCGACTTGGTATTATTCAAACACAACCGTTTTAGCCCCGTACACGATAATCTTATGGTCCAGATGCAGGCGCAACGCCCGCGCCAGCACAATGCGCTCCAGATCCTTGCTTTTGGTCTGGATATCCGTGATCGTGTCACGGTGGCTGATTTTAACAACGTCCTGGGAAATGATGGGACCATCATCCAACTGTTCGGTCGTGTAATGCGCCGTCGCCCCGATAATCTTCACGCCCCGATCGTAAGCCTGCTGGTAGGGATTGCCCCCCGAAAACGCCGGCAGAAATGAATGGTGGATATTGATCATCCGGTTGACATACTGTCCGATGAATCCACCCGTAAAAATCTGCATGTAGCGCGCCAGCACCACCAGATCTATTTTCATTTCCCGCAAAAGGGCCAGTTGCCTGTTTTCCTGCTCGTGTTTATTGTCCGCCGTCATGGGAAAATGGAAGAATTTGATTCCAAACTGTTCAACCAGGTCCCTCGCGTCGGGATGATTGCTGATCACGGCCTCAATGCCGGCGCCCAGTTCCCCCATGTGACGGCGCAGAATCAAATCGTGCAAACAATGGAGGTGCCTTGAAACAAAAATGACCGTTCGGGGCCTGTAATCGGTAAAGTGCAACGTCCACTTCATGTCATACTGGCGGGCTAAAGGAGCAAACACGACGGGAATTTCCTCACGGCTGAGTGCGAAACCGTTCAGTTCCCACTCCATGCGCATGAAAAAATACTCCCCCCGTTTTGAGGTATATTGATCTGCGGCAACAATATTGCCGTTGTTTTGAAAAATAAAATTGGAAAGCCTGGCAACTAACCCCTTACGATCCGGGCAGGACAACAATAAAATTGCATTGGATTCATCCATAACAGTTCATCTTTCATCATTGCAGTAATCATGCGGTTCCTTATAGAAGGATTGGCATTGCGGGTCAAGAATAAAAATGCTATTAACACGCCGTTCTCTTCGGCTAACTTTGTTGGCGCGCGTGCCCCCAGACGTGGGGGTCGTCGGCTTCCTCAACGTATATAAAAATACGCCTGCGGAGCCTCCTCCTTGCCGCCGCGTTATCCTGTGAGAGCGACGTGTTAAAATAAAACAGCAGGAAACAGAAAATCGATGGAACTAATTGAAACAATCAATCTGCCCAACGGCCTGACACTGACCATTTATGATTTAACAAGGCGCATCGCCGCGGATACCGTGAAAGTCGAATTATCTTTTCAGGTGAAAATCGAGGTTTTGGAATCATTTTTTGCTTCCCCCGCCGACTATCTTCAATTGAAAAATATTTTCGGCGGTGAACTGACTTATGATCACAAACTGGAGCGGTCTTTTGTTTCCGACGCCGAAGAAGCCGTTGTCCACTCCGAACTTCTGGAAACGTTTAAAAAAAACTCTCTGCATTATCTGTCTTCGCCGAACTTCGCGCGAAAAATGGCGCTGTCCATCCTGCGGGACATCAAGCTTAACCCCTTCAAATATCAGAAAAATCCCTATCCCGAACCGGCGGAATAACCGGGACGGCGCAAACCCAAAACGGAAAGTAAATCATGACCCAGGATATTCTCGATGAACTATTGGCCACCGCTGAAAAACCCAGCCGTTACATCGGCACGGAAGTCAACGCCGTCCGCAAGGAAAAGGCCAATGTCCGCTTTTTGCTGGCCTTTCCCGACACCTATGAAGTAGGCATGTCGCATCTGGGACTGCAGATTCTCTATTCCGTCTTGAATGCGCTTCCTTCCGTGGCCGCCGAAAGATGTTTTGCCCCCTGGCCGGATCGGGAACATCAGCTGCGCCTGCGCCGCCTCCCCCTGACATCGCTCGAATCTAAAAGCCCGATGGCCGATTTTGACGTCATCGGTTTTTCGCTGCAGTATGAACTGTCCTACACAAACATCCTCAACATGCTGGATATGGGAGGAATCCCCCTCAAATCAAGTGATCGTCTGAACCATCATCCGCTGATCATCGCGGGCGGCCCCTGCGCGTTCAACCCGGCGCCGCTTAGCACATTCATTGACGCCTTTGTCATCGGAGAAGGCGAAGAAGCGGTTGCGGAAATCACCGCCGCCGTCGCCGCGGGGAAAAAACAAAACAGCTCCAGGAATGCTCTGCTTGAAAATCTTGCAGCTATTGACGGCATTTACGTTCCCGCCTTACAAGGCAAAAACACAATAATAAAAAAGCGAAAGGTGATTGATCTTAACGCCTGGCCTCATCCCGTCACACCGGTTGTCCCGCTCATGCAAACCGTGCATGACCGGATTGTTCTGGAAATCGCCCGCGGCTGTACACGCGGCTGCCGGTTTTGTCAGGCGGGCATGCTATGGCGCCCGTACCGGGAAAGAAACGCGAAGCTTATAGCGGATATGGCCGACCAGGCTCTGCGGGCAACCGGCCACGACGAAATATCACTTCTGGCGCTCAGTTCCGGAGACTACAGCTGCATCGAAGAGCTCATCCGGAACCTGATGCGGAAACATTATGCCGAAAGAGTCGCCCTGGCCCTGCCGTCGCTGCGCGTCGAGTCGCTCAGTCAGACACTGATCGAAGAAATCAGGCGCACCCGCAAAACCAGTTTCACTCTGGCGCCGGAAGCGGGAACGGACAAAATGCGCCAGATCATCAACAAGGGCAATACCGCCGGGGATCTGCTGGCCTCGGTGGATCAAATCTTTGCCGCCGGGTGGAAATCCATCAAGCTGTATTTCATGATCGGACTGCCGCACGAAGAAGACAGCGATCTTGACGGCATCATCGATCTGGCCTATCAGGCGCTGCGTGCTGCGCGCCGCCGCGGCCAGGTCACCGTCAGCCTTTCGACCTTTGTTCCCAAACCGCACACACCCTTCCAATGGGAAAAACAGCTCTCCCCTGACGAAATCTACAGCCGGCAGAATTTCATTCGTCAGAGGATGAATAACCGCAATCTCAGCGTCAAATGGCACGATGCCCGGATGAGCCTTCTGGAAGGCCTGTTTTCACGGGGCAATGAAAAAATCGGCGACCTGCTTTTGCTCGCCTGGCAAAAAGGCTGCCGCTTCGACGGTTGGAGTGAAATATTCCGTTTCGATCTGTGGCAGGAAGCTATGGGGGAGGCGGGAATCCATATTGAAGATTATTTGCGCGAACGCTCCGTGACGGAACCCCTGCCCTGGGACAACATCGACTGCGGCGTGAGCCGTGACTTTCTGCTTTCGGAAAGGCAAAAGTCCGATGAACTGACAGCCACACCTGATTGTCGCTATGACGCCTGCCAGAACTGCGGCGTGTGCGATTTTTCAGAAACGCAAAATATTTTTTCGGACAAAGATCTGCCGGCCGCGGCTGCGGAAGTCAAGCCACCCTCCGTGGCAACCCTTGAAAAAGTCTATCGTCTGAGCTTTGCCAAAACCGGAAGCGCCCGTTTCTTATCCCATCTGGAGCTGGCGATGGCGTTGACACGCGCCCTGCGCCGCAGTTCTCTTGCGCTGGCCTATTCGGCAGGTTTTCATCCGCATCCCAAAATATCGTTTTCCACCGCCACGTCGGTGGGCATGGAAAGCCGTCAGGAATATATGGACGTCACCGCATTTGAATATCCAAATGACTTGTGTTTGCTGCAAGATGAAATCAACGCCGCCCTGCCTGAAGGCATTAAGATAACGGACTTGCAATTGCTTTCTTATGCCGCAAAAGACCTTGCCCGCGCACTTTACGGCTTTGCCTACGACCTGATGATACCCGCGGACATGGACGAAGAGAAGATGCAAAACATGGCTAAAAGCATCGATGAATTTCTCGCCGCCGAATCGTTCCCCATTTCCAGGCAATCCAAGGGAAAAAACGTCACCCGTGACATCCGCCCCTTTGTCGAAGCGATGACGCTTAACGCCAAAGAAAAAAAGGTGGCCGTAACCGTCCGCCACGCCCAGACCGGCTCCGTCCGCCCCATCGACATCATCCTTCATGTCCTGGGCTTTCCCGCCGATCAGACGCAACAGGTTTATGTCATTAAAACAAAAACTATTCTTGTCTAAGGGTGCCAGTCCTTGATATTTGAAAGGAGATTTTTATGAAATACTTAAAGATCGTTATTTTATCGTTGATCGCCCTGGTTGTTCTTGCTGCATGCAGTCATAATCTTCCTTCGCCGCAAAACAATAAGTTCACCGTGATTGCTCAGGACATGCCCTACCCCACGGATCAATACATCCGCATCGGCTATACGCTGGAAATGTGGGAATATGAGAAAGAAGGCCTGGACTTGCAGCAGATCGACATTCTCGACGGCGGCACCCGGGCGACGCTTTTCACCATCGGGAAAAAAGATATTCCCAAAATCTACAAGGACCCGATGCCCGCCAACCCCTATTACCCGACCGACAAACTGTATCATTACTACGTCAGCCTGCAGCTTCCCATCCCTTCGGGCCGGCCCGTCCCGAAGAGCATCATGCACCGCTTTCTTTTCAGGGACAAGGCCAAAAACCAGGATGTGTCGATGGAAGGCGGGATCTTCGCTCCCGCTGAAACGATGACGCCGATTGTCATTGCGTCGCCCGTCAAAGGCAAACACTGGGTATTCATCAATCAGTCCACGATGGGCTATCATTTCAACGCCATGTTTTTTGCACTCGGGAAAAGGGGGACCGGCGAACGTTTCGCGTTTGACAACCTGCAACTCAATGATGAATTAACGGAATTCTTTCACGGCGACCCGGCCAAAAATGAATCTTATTTCAATTACAAGGATACGCTTTACGCCGTGGCGGATGGAACGGTCGTGGCGATGCGCGACGGCCTGCCGGAAAATTCCGGCAATGACCATAGCGTGACATTCAAAGAGCCCATTGATCTGGCCGGCAATTACATTATCATCGATATCGGGAAGGGGCATTATGCCTTTTACGCTCACTGCCATACCCATTCCATTAAGGTAAAAGTCGGAGATAGGGTAAAAGAAGGCGACGCCATCGCATTGCTGGGCAACTCCGGCAACTCCGATGCGCCCCATCTGCATTTTCAAATCTGTGACGCGCCGGATTTCTTTTTCTCCCGCGGCTTGCCTTTTGTTTTGAAAAAGTATACGAAAATTGCCGAATTCGAACAGGATAAACTGCCGCCACCGAAAGATTTTTTTAGCGCGATGATGGAGGAAAAAACCGTCATCAGTTTTGAATGAAACGGACTATCCCATCTCCAGCAGAATCTTGTTGAGTTCTCTGATTTCGTCGCGCAGGCCGGCGGCTTTTTCAAATTCCAGATTCTTGGCCGCCTGCTTCATTTCCGCAGTGAGTTTTTTAATGAGCGCGGGCAAATCTTCTTCTTTTGCCGGAATCGCTCTGCCCTGGGCATCCGTGGGCACCGTCACATAATCGGCTTCGTAAATAGAGCCCAGGATATTACTGATCGATTTTTTGATCGTCTCCGGTGTGATGTTGTTTTCTTCGTTGTATCTTTGCTGGATGATCCGGCGGCGCCTGGTTTCATCAAGACAGGCCTGAATGGATTTGGTAATCTTGTCGGCATACATAATGACTTTGCCGCCGACGTTGCGGGCGGCGCGGCCGCTGGTCTGAATGAGAGAGCGTTCGGAACGTAAAAAACCTTCCTTGTCCGCATCGAGGATTGCCACCAGCGATACTTCGGGGATATCCAGACCTTCCCGTAAGAGATTGACGCCGACCAGCACGTCAAACTCTCCCAGCCTGAGATCGCGGATGATGCCGACGCGCTCCAGCGTGTGAATATCGGAATGCAGATAGCGCACGCGGATACCCAACCCGCTGTAATAGTCGGTCAGATTTTCCGCCATGCGCTTGGTCAGCGTGGTGACTAGGACTCTTTCTTCTTTTTGAATCCGCCGGCGGATTTCTTCAAGGAGATCATCCACCTGATGCTGGGCGGGTTTGATTTCGATTTCCGGGTCCATAAGCCCTGTCGGACGAATGATCTGCTCCACACGGACGCCCTGGGCTTTGGCCATTTCATATTGCGCCGGCGTCGCCGAGATGTAAATCCGCTGATTGGGCAGGGCTTCATATTCCTCAAATCTGAGCGGACGGTTGTCCAGAGCGGAAGGCAGCCGGAAGCCGTATTTTACCAGCGTTTCCTTGCGCGAGCGGTCTCCGCGATACATGCCCGCGACCTGCGGCAGTGTGGCGTGGCTTTCATCAATGATGATCAGCGCATCTTTCGGCAGATATTCCATAAGGGTCGGCGGCGGCTCCCCGGGCTTGCGGCCGGTCAGATGGCGCGAATAATTTTCAATACCCTGGCAATAGCCCATCTCCTCCATCATCTCCAGATCAAAATTCGTGCGCTGCTCCAGGCGCTGCGCCTCCAGCAGCATATTCTGTTCTTTATATTTGGCCAGCGTCAGCGCCAGTTCGGCGCGGATGTCGGCCGTCGCCCGCTCCAGGTTATCCTGCGTGGTCACATAGTGGCTGCCGGGATAAACAGCGGTTTTGGCAAGCGTTGCCAGCTTTTTCCCGCGCAGAGGATCAATCAAATAAAGCGCTTCAATGGTGTCGCCGAAAAATTCCACGCGCAGCGCCTGTTCATCTTCGTAAGGAGGAAAGATCTCCACCACGTCGCCGCGCACACGGAACGTGCCGCGGTGAAAGTCGGTGTCGTTTCGCTCATACTGGATTTCAATGAGCCGGTTTAAGATATCCTCGCGGGGAATTTCTTTGCCCACTTCCAGTTGCACAATCATGCCCAGATAGGCTTCCGGCGATCCCAAACCGTAGATACAGGAAACACTGGCGACGATGATGACATCCCGCCGCGACAGCAGCGCGTAAGTAGCCGCATGGCGCAGCTTGTCGATTTCCTCATTGATCGCGGAATCTTTTTCAATGTAGGTATCCGTGGTGGGCAGATAAGCTTCCGGCTGGTAGTAGTCGTAATAGCTGACAAAGTACTCCACGGCATTATCCGGGAAAAAGCCTTTGAATTCTTCATACAGCTGTGCGGCGAGCGTTTTGTTATGTGCGATGACCAGCGCCGTGCGCTGCGCCTGAGCAATGACATTGGCAATTGTGAAGGTTTTGCCGGAGCCGGTAACACCCAGCAGGACCTGGTGCTCCTTGCCCGCGGCCAGACCTTGCGTCAGTTTATCAATCGCCTGCGGCTGATCGCCGCTCGGAATAAAATCCGTAATGAGTGAAAATTTTTTCATTATCAATTTTCCTAAAGCCCTACAAAAACAGGACCGGCTCCCGTAGTATCGCCTCCCTTGCCCGATACGCGCAGGCGGCCATTTCCGGATGTGTATCTTTAAGTGAAGCAATCTGACGCAGATTGTCCGCCGTGCGCAAAACCAGCGAGGCCATATCGCCTTCGGCGATCCCGGTCATTTTAATGACCTCATCCCAGTTTCTGCCCTGCGCCCAGTAATACATCGCCACCCCCGCAGAAGAAAACAGCCTGGCTCCGGCAAATCCCGCCTTCTCCAGTCGTCGTGAAAGCGGTCGTACCGTGAGGAACATTTTGCGCAGCGCAGCCATCAGCTTATGCGGCGGTTCACCAGCAACCAGTTGTACTTCATCATCCCGGTCATAGGCGAATACCGCAGCAACCGACGCCAGAAACTTTTCATTGTCGCCGGGAAACCCCTCCTTCCGCAGGCACTCGGCAACCAAAAGCGGATGGTCCAGTCTCAGCCTCGACGCCCAGCGGCCGTCGTCCGTGAGTTTTCCCGCAGTGTCAACAAAACCCTCCTGCTGCAAAAAATCCAGGTGCCGGGAAAAATCCTTCCACAGCAGGTCGGAAGCGGACATGCCGGGTCTGCCGGTTTTGTTCTGCTGCCAGGCGGCAAATGATCTTTCAAATATCTTTTTCACGTCGGCGGGCGTCTGGGACAACAGCAGATTCAACGCCATCGCAAAGTCATTTTTCAACTGGCTGGAAATATCTTCCGGCGAGGCAAAAAGCATCTTTTTGACATGGACCAGATCCATAAACCGGCCGCTTACCGTCAGCATAAATCCGATGTTATCCTGACCGCGCCGGCCCGCCCTTCCGGTCATCTGCCGGAATTCGGTTGCGGAAAGCGGCGCGAAATCATGACCGTTAAATTGATCGGAATTAAAGAGCGCGATCGTCCGGGCGGGAAAATTCACGCCGGCGGCAACCGTTGTCGTGGCGAAGATCACCCGCAAATGTCCGCGGTTCATCATCTCTTCAACCAGCAGTTTCCAGGCGGGCAACTGTCCGCCGTGATGCGCCGCCAGTCCGGCAGTCCGAAGCGCCTTGATCTGCCGGTGGCTGCCAAGCGTCGGGAATCGATCCAGCATCTCGTATAAATCGTCGGTAAACGCATCGTTGCCTTTCAGCGCCGTCAGTCCCGTCCGGCAGTTAAGCGCCGCATCGCACTCCGCCCGCGATTTTAAAAAGAAAATGGCCGGCAAAAGGTTAAACCGCTCCAGCACGCGGATAATCCCCGCATAATCCGGCGGGCGGCGGCTTCCCCGGTGCCGGAACTTTTCTTTTTTTGAAAAATCACAAACAGCCGGTCCGGCTTTTTTCCCTTCCAGGAAAGGATGCAGACAGCCTGACGGATGCAAGAACAAAGGGTAGAGGGGCACGGGGCGTTTTTCCTCGCGAACCACGGCGCAGGTTTTTTTGCGGATAGATTGAAGCCACGAAGCAATCTCGTCGCCATTGCCGATGGTGGCCGAAAGCAGCAACAAATTCACGCGCACCGGCAGATAAATCATAATCTCTTCCCAGACCACGCCGCGATCCTGGTCGCCCAGAAAATGGGCTTCATCCAGAATGACCAGATCGCAGTTCAGGTCAAAACCCTCGTGCATGGCGTCGTAAAGCTGGTTGCGCAGGATTTCCGTGGTGCCGACAATAATCGGGGCTTCGGTGTTTTCCTTGGTGTCGCCCGTGATGATGCCGACATTTTCGGGATCGAAATGCAGGCCGAACTCCACCCATTTGGAATTGGAAAGAGCCTTGAGCGGCGAGGCATACCAGGCGCGCCCGCCTTTTTCCATGACCGACAATATGGCCTCCCGGGCAATCCAGGTCTTCCCGGAACCGGTTGGAGCAATGACCAGGCAGTCGCTTTGCCTGATGGCGTTAAGCGCCTGAACCTGAAAATCATCCGGGACAAAAGGCGCCGCCTCAGGTTTGCCGATCTGTGCCAAAACGCTTTTGAGAGGCGGGGCAATATCCGGTTTCATGAAAATCTTCGATTCCGTCCGTTTGGATTTTCGTCCGGAAAACGAATGTTTAGGCTGGAAAGGCGTCTTTTTGCGAATCATGCTTTCTTTCATAATTGCTTTCTTCTAGCACAGGCCTGAATAATGGTAAAGCACCACAGCTTATTGATCTGCATCCGGACCGGAATTCAATATTTTGTTTGTTTTTTGACCGGCATTGAACGTTTCTTTAAATGAAACAAATTTTTCAATTTTGTCCAGCCTGAACACACAGCAAAGCCATAAATATTATATCAATCATTTCAAAGTCTTATAAAATATTTCTCTTTAAATAGTCATTTGGCATACTTATTTCATGATTATAAAAGTAAATAGCAATTATTCTTTCAGAAACGGAGAATCGGAATTATGAAAAAACTTATGCAGACAGTTCTTTTAGTCGGTTTTATTGTTCTGACCACAGCCACTTTCGGTTTTGCCCAGATCAGCGCCACCGGCGAAAATCCCTTCCCGTTTTTCCATCTTGGCTGCCTGATCATCGGCGGACTCATTATTGTTTCTTTGAAGCGTAAATACGACAAACTGTATTTAAGCGAAGCGATTGGTTCTTTCGCCCTGTATGCCATTTTGATTGCTCTTTTCACGGCGCCGGTTGTCGATGTCATTAAAGGCCTGATGATTTAAACCCTTCCCTCCACATATAGTACCAGAAGTAAAAGCCCCCGCGCATTCCCTGGCGGGGGTTTTTACTTTGGAGAAGAAAAAACACTTTACAGCATCCTCTATTTCAATTATTAAACTCAATGCTTGTATTCTTTTACCGCGGAAAAATTATTTCTTTCTAAAGGAGATTAAAAATATGGCAAAACGTGTTTACACATTCGGGAAGGGAATCAATGAAGGCAGAACCGAAATGAAAAACCTTCTCGGCGGCAAAGGCGCAAACCTGGCCGAAATGTCGAATCTGGGAATTCCGGTACCGGCCGGATTCACGATCACCACCGACGTCTGCGTGGAATTTTACAAAAACAACCGGCAATTCCCCTCCGGCCTGGAAAAGGAAGTGGAAACAGCCCTGCAAAAAGTTGAAAAAACCATGGGGGCGACCTTCGGCGATCCCTCCAACCCTCTTCTGCTGTCCGTCCGCTCCGGCGCGCGAGTCTCCATGCCCGGCATGATGGACACCGTCCTGAACCTCGGTCTTAACGATGAAACCGTCGAAGGCATCATCCGCATCTCCGGCAATGAACGGTTCGGATGGGATTCCTACCGGCGTTTTGTTCAAATGTACGGCGACGTCGTCATGGGTCTCAAACCCGCGGATAAGGACGCGCACGATCCGTTTGAAGAAGTAATGGACGAACTTAAGGCCGAAAAAGGCGTCAAAGCCGACCTCGATCTGACCATTGCGGATTTGAAGGAACTGGTCGGCCGGTTCAAAAAGCTGATTGTCCGGATGCTGGGCAAGGAATTCCCGACCGATCCCAAAGAACAACTTTGGGGAGCCGTCGGCGCAGTCTTCATGTCCTGGAACACCCCCCGCGCCATCCTGTACCGGAAAATGAACAATTTTGACGATAACTGGGGCACCGCCGTCAACGTGCAGGCCATGGTTTTCGGCAACCGCGGCGAAAGCTGCGCCACCGGCGTCGCCTTCACCCGCGACCCGGCCACCGGCGAAAATCTGTTTTACGGCGAATATCTGATCAACGCACAGGGCGAAGACGTCGTTGCCGGCATCCGCACCCCGCAGCAGGTCACACTTATCGGCTCCCGCCGCTGGGCCAAAGACAATAACGTTTCCGAAGAGGAACGCGCCGCGAAATATCCGTCGCTGGAAGAATACATGCCCGCCGCCTACAAAGACCTGGTCTATACGTACACGAAACTCGAACATCACTACAAAGAAATGCAGGATATCGAATTCACCATCCAGGACCAGAAACTCTGGATGCTCCAGACAAGAACCGGCAAGCGCACAGCCGAAGCGGCCGTCACGATCGCGGTGGACATGGTGGGCGAAAAACTGATCGACAAGAAAACGGCGCTCCTGCGCATTGATCCGGCGTCGCTGGATCAGCTTCTGCATCCGACCTTTGATCCTGAAGCAACCCGCAACGTTATTACCAAGGGACTCCCCGCCTCTCCCGGCGCGGGAACGGGGCGTGTGGTTTTCAACGCGGATGACGCGGAAGCGTGGAAGGCCCGCGGCGAGAAAGTGATTCTCGTGCGCATTGAAACCTCGCCGGAAGACCTTAAGGGCATGAGCGCGGCACAGGGCGTCCTCACCCAACGCGGCGGTATGACCTCGCACGCGGCCGTTGTCGCCCGCGGCATGGGCAAATGCTGCGTTTCCGGCTGCGGCGAGATTGAAATCAGCTACGCCCAAAAGCAAATCAAATTTAAAAATGCCCTGGTGAAAGAAGGCGACTATATCTCTCTGGACGGCTCCACCGGCGAAGTGATGCTGGGAGAAGTGAAAACCCGCCCCGCGGAGCTCTCCGGCAATTTCGGCATCATCATGCAGTGGGCCGACGAAGCCAAGAAACTGGGCATCCGCACCAACGCGGACACGCCGCATGACGCGGCCGTCGCCCGCAACTTCGGCGCGCAGGGCATCGGCCTTTGCCGCACGGAGCACATGTTCTTTGAAGGCGACCGCATCAAGGCCGTGCGTGAAATGATCCTGGCCGACAACCTGGAAGGCCGCAAAAAGGCGCTGGCTAAACTGCTGCCGATGCAGCGTGAAGACTTCTACGGCATTCTGAAAGCCATGGAAGGATACGGCGTCACCATCCGCCTGCTCGATCCGCCGCTGCATGAGTTCGTGCCGCATGAAGAGGAAAGTCAGCGTGAAATGGCCTATGAAATGGGTATCTCCCTGGAAGCGGTCAAAGCCAAAGTCAACGCGCTGCACGAATTCAACCCGATGCTGGGGCATCGCGGCTGCCGTCTGGGCATCTCCTTCCCCGAAATCACCGAAATGCAGGCGCGCGCGATTTTTGAAGCCGCCTGTCAGTTGACCAAAGAAGGCGTGGACGCGCGTCCCGAGGTCATGGTGCCGCTCGTCGGCATCGTGAAGGAACTTGCCTCGCAAAAGGAAATTATCGTCGCCACCGCTAAAAAAGTCATGGAAGAAACAGGCATAAAAGTCGATTATTCCGTGGGAACAATGATTGAGGTACCCCGCGCGGCCGTCACTGCCGACGAAATCGCGAAAGAGGCGGCATTCTTCTCGTTCGGCACCAACGACCTGACCCAGATGACCTTCGGCTACAGCCGTGATGATGCGGGCAAATTCCTGCCCGAATATGTCGCGAAGAAAATCCTGCCGGTCGATCCGTTCCGCGTGCTGGACCGCGACGGCGTTGGAAAGCTGATCAAGATGGCCGTGGAAAAAGGCCGGGGCGTCAATCCCAAACTGAAAGTCGGCATCTGCGGCGAACACGGAGGCGAACCAAGCTCGATCGAATTCTGCCATCTGACCGGCCTCAACTATGTCAGCTGCTCGCCCTTCCGGGTACCCATTGCCCGCCTGGCAGCGGCCCAGGCTGCGTTGAAAAACGCATCCCCCGCAAAGAAGGTGGTTGCCAAAGCAGCCGGGAAGGTCTTTGCCAAAGCTAAAGACATGATCAAAAACGCGAAAGCGGTAAAAAAGGCCGTCACCGCAGCGGTTAAAACGGTAAGCGCCAAACCGGCAGCGAAAAAAGTGGTTGTAAAAAAAGCGGCGGCAAAGAAACCCTTGCTAAAGAAGGCTGCCCCTAAGAAAGCGGCTGTCAAAAAAGCTCCCGTAAAGAAAGCCGTGCCCAAGAAAGTTGCGGCTAAAAAACCCGCAATCAAAAAAGCAACGCCCAAGAAACCGGCCGCTAAAAAAATGGCTGTAAAAAAAGTAGCCAAGAAGAAGTAGTTCATTAAAACAAAAGGCCGGAGCAGAAAAGCTCCGGCCTTTTTTGTTCAAAATTCAAATGTGATGAACATGTAAAAAATCATAATCTCCCAACATTGTCATGGTGAGCCGGTCGAACCATGTAGTAATATCTGCTACTTAAACTCACCCTTCGACAAGCTCAGGGTGACAAATGTGACTTTTTACGAGTTAGTCAAATGTGCCTACGGGACATAAGCGCCCGCCCCGATGAAATAGTTGGTGCCGGCAATGACTTCCACATAAGTCAGTTTCCGGAATTCACCTTTTTCACCCGGTTTCCGCCAGTAGTGTTCAAAGAAGCCGCCGCCATTTTTCGCGGTGGTTATGGCCATGCGTACATCATAGAAGCCTTTGGCATCCTTGTGATCGATCAGATTCGTCCCCTCCAGGCCGGGCATGCCGCCGTGTCCGACCACCACACCGTCGAGGGTATAGACATAGATATAGCCGCTGTTGTCCGGAAAAAAACGGACCGCTTTAACAAACTTGCGGATTAATCTGGCCTTCTCCGGCTCGCCTGGAGTACTTTTGAGCAGTTCGCTCAATGACAAGCCAGACGCATGAATGACGGTCTGCAATATTTCTTTCGTGCATGTCCCGGTTTGCTCCGCCGCAAGACCAAGGTTCACTGGAAAGATCATTGTCGCGATCATGATCAAAAGAAAAAGCGGTTTTAACGATTGGCCTGCCCATCGACATCCGGAAACCATATGATTCATCTCCTGTAGGGTATAATATTGGTTACGCAACCTCGGCGACGGCCCGAATCCATCCCGCACTCGCGCCTTTAATCTTAACCGGGAAGCAGTAAAACTTGAAACCTGTTGCCGGAATTTTTTCTAAATTGGCCAGCTTTTCAATTTGAAAATAGCCTTTGTCGATCCCCGCAAAATGTCCTTCCCAGATCAACGAAGCATCCTTCGTGCGGCTGAACTCTTCGGCCTGGAAGGGCAGCGGCCGATCCCAGCTCCAGCCGTCCGTCCCGACCACATGGACGCCCTGATCCAGAATCCAAAGCGTCGCCTCCCGGCTAAATCCACAGCCCTTCACAAGATATTCGGGAGTGCCCCAGTAAGGCGCCGCACCGCTTTGCGCCAGAAAAACATCCCCCGGCTGAAGCGAGTAATTTATTTCCTCGAGTTTGGATCGAACATCTTCAACCGTGATATTGTATCCGTCGGGCATTGCAGAAAAATCAAGCTTCACGCCGTTTCCCACTCCCCACTCCAGGGGAAACTGATCGATGGTCAGAGCCGGCTTCCCCCGGTCCTGCGTGGGGTGATAATGCCAGGGCGCATCCATATGCGTACCCGCATGCGTCGAGACCTCCAAAATTTCGAGCGCCCAACCTAGGCCCCCGGGCAGGTCGGAAGCGGTCAATCCCGGATAAAACGCCTTCATGCTTTCAGCCCCCAGCGCATGATCCACGTACATGATTTTGGGAATCATCATCGGCGGATCGCTGGGCAGCCCGCTTTCGATCGCCACTGAAAGATCAATGAACTTACTCATGATCATCTTCTCCGTATCGGTTGTTTTTACGTTGATGGTGATCGCCGGAAGGCTTCATGGTGTTGTATTCAATCCGGCAATATGCCTGACCTGTGCGCTCAGATTTGTCACGTAGGAAATCCGTTCCTGTAAGATGCCGCCCTTGACATCGTATTGGGCGTGGACCATTTCCTGAATGGCTGTTTCCACATCGCCGCCCGCGGCATTCAGATAGCCTTCAATCAGCTCCCGATACCGGAATGTTTCAGCAAGAGAGCGTTGCAGAAAATCTCCTGCATCTTTACCGCTCAGCACCCAGCCATGTCCCAGGCAAATCATGGCAGGCTTAAGAGCAATCATGAGTTTCAGCGAATCGATATAGTCGCGGTAGGAGGAAAGAAACTCAACCTGCATTTCGCCGGCCGTTTTACCCTGCAGGACACCGGCTGATTCGCCGGGAAACAAGGCTTGAATCTCCGGAAAGTACAGCGTCAGCGAGTCTTTGGTGTGACCGGGCGTCTCATAAACGCGGCAGGTGAGACCACCCAGATCAAATTCGTCTCCCTGTTTCAGCAAAATGTCGATATCAAACGGGTTCAACGTCAGATCTTCACCGGCGGTATTATATTTCAGAAGTTCGACATGGTTGCCGCTGAGGCGGTTCATCATGTCCAGAACGGTCGGCTTTTGCAGCAGGCCGCCAACCCGCTCATGAGCCCCGATCTTTAAGCCGGGAATGTGCCGTTTTAAATAGCCCGTAGAGCCGACATGATCATAATGCGAATGGGTTAAAAAGAGATAGTGGAGCTTTGTTGCGTCGCCAAGAATATCTTTAATAAGCGTGAGGTAGCGGGGGCCCAAAAGATTAACGCCCGCGTCTATCATCAGATTTTTCTTTTCTCCCCGAACCAGGTAAACGGGATACCAGGCATTCGGAATCGCGGTAATCCGCTCGTGTATTTGCCCTTTTGCCTGCTGCTTCATATCATCCCTTTATGCGTGAAATTGAAACCTCCGAAAATCAGAGGCAATGCAGACCGCCACCCTGACCCTTGACCAGATACATGCCCTCATCTGCACAACGCATCAGGGCTTCGATGTCACCGGCATCATCAGGATAAAGGGCCGTGCCGATGCTGAAGGCCACGGTCAACGCCTGCTCACCGATCGGGATCGGCTTCCGGAAGCCGTGGATAACCCGCTCTCCGATCATCTTCACATCCGCAAGGCTGGCCACTTCCGGAAGAATAATCACAAACTCGTCCCCGCCGACGCGAGCCACCGTATCCTGCTCCCGCACCGCCTCCCCCAGACGCCTTGCAACACCGATCAGAAGCTGATCTCCGGCATCATGTCCGTAAGTGTCATTGACCTGTTTGAAATGGTCAAGGTCGAGCATCATCAACCCGAAACGCCACTGTTTTCGTTTGGCCTGAGCCAGGATCATAGCCGCACGATCGTAAAA
>Ga0351852_10212_pt1 | contig 18928 bp, 23 predicted proteins | sample TotcelHFGM3001N6_FD_206802 | JGI IMG/M metagenome (GOLD analysis project Ga0351852, IMG submission 206802) | Enriched cells from coal bed in the Powder River Basin, Montana, United States - Total cells FGM rep1 HSBNCT.FGM.300.1.N6 ...
CAGTTGGTCAGAGCATACGGCTCATATCCGTAGTGTCCCTGGTTCAAATCCAGGCACCGCCACCAAATAAAAATCCTGCAAATGCTCCATAAAGCAAAAAACCCGCTCAACAATAGCGGGTTTTTTGTTGTTGTGTGTCCAATCAACCTTCATTCCACGCTGTCTCCTATCCTCAGGTTTCCTGAACGATATCTTCGTTGCGGGCAAGCGACCTCGTCACGCGCAGCACTTCCTCAGTCGTCGTGATGCCGGCCAATACTTTTTGAATGCCGTCCTGCTGGAGCGTGATCATTCCCTGGCGAACCGCCAGTTCATTGATCTGGTTGGCGTCGGATGTCTTCAAAATCAGTCTTTTCACGTTATCGTCCACGATCAGAATTTCAAAAATCGCCGTTCGTCCGCGAAAACCGGTCTGCATGCAGAGATTGCAACCCTTCTTGCGGTAAAAAGTGTTTTTCCTCAGCACCGACAGGGTCAGTCCCAAATTTTCCAGGGTTTCCTCATCGGGCGTATAAACCTCCTTGCAGTGCGGGCAAAGCAAACGGACCAGGCGTTGCGCAATAATCGCAACAATCGAAGAGGTTACCAGAAAAGGTTCGATCCCCATATCGATCAGGCGGGTCACGGCGCTGGCCGCGTCATTGGTATGCAGCGTCGAGAAAACCAGATGACCGGTAAGCGAAGACTGGATGGCAATTTCGGCTGTTTCCCGGTCACGGATCTCACCGATCAGAATAACGTCGGGATCCTGGCGGACGATGGAGCGCAGGCCCGCGGCAAAGGTCAGATCGATTTTGGGATTGACCTGAATCTGTCCCACGCCGTCGATTTGATATTCAATGGGGTCCTCGATCGTAATAATGTTGATCTCGGGGCGGTTGATCGTGGAAAGCGCCGCGTACAACGTGGTCGTCTTACCGGAGCCTGTGGGACCGGTCACTAAAATGATCCCGTAGGGCGATTTGATCAGACGATCCAGCAACTTGATACGCTCATCGTGCATGCCCAGATCCGAAAGCAAAAGGATACTGGACGTTTTATCGAGCAGGCGTAAAACAACCCGCTCGCCAAAAGCGGTGGGCAAAACGGAGACGCGCACATCGACCAGGCGGTCGGCAATCTTTAATTCAATCCGGCCGTCCTGCGGCAGGCGCTTCTCGGCGATATTGAGCTTGGCCATAATCTTCAGACGGGAAGTAAGCGGCGATTGAATCCGGCGCGGCAGGCTCAGAATATCATATAAAATACCGTCGATGCGGTAGCGGATTTTCAGGTTTGCGGAATAAGGCTCGACGTGAATATCGCTGGCCCGGTCCTTGATGGCGCCGGAAACCAGCAGGTTCACCAGTTTGATAATCGGGGCGTCGCTGGTCTCATCCAGCAGATCAGCGGTCTCGCTGATTTCCGAAATCAGGTCGTCGGCCGTGGCTTCATTCATTTCCTCAAAATAATCCTTGGCCGACGAGCGGCTCATGTCATAGGCTAGATTAATGGCGGCCATAATGGTGTCCTGCGCGGCCAGAACCATCGGCAGATTCTGCATTTGCAGAAGCAGGCGCAAATCATCGGCGGGTTGAAAATTCGCGGGATCATTGACGGCAATGACCTGGGATTCGGCGGTGATAATCGGAACTATTTTGTGTTTTTTTAAATAGTGGATCGGAACGCTTTGCGTAAAATCAATATTGATGCTCTCCATCGGCAGTTCCCGCCAGAAGGGAATGCTGAAATGCTCCGATAAAATACGCAAGAGCCGGATTTCATCGATGGCTTTTTTGCGGGTCAACAGCTCAAAAAATCCCCCGCCGCCCCTGCCTTTTGCGCCGTGCGCTTCGGCAAGCTCCTCAGGCAAGACGCCCGCGGCGAGTAATTTTTCATCCAGCGATGAGGCTTTTTTTTCTTGTGGGACGGCAACATTTTTATCAATGCCTGCGGATGCATTCAAGGCTGTTAGAATGGTGGACATAAGCTATGCTGCCTTTATCTTGAAGGATTGGCCGGAACGTTGCTGTCGTCAGGTTCTTCAGTTTCAGAGGGAAATGGCTCCTGTTTTCGTTCGTTCAACTTGATGATTCCTTCGACCACCTCGCCCATGGAGTCTCTTTTGTCCTGATACAAACTGGCGGCATCCTTTTGCGTGCGGACAATGTGCGGTGTCAAAAAGATGTACAGATTTGTTTTTTCCCGCTTCACCGTCTTGGCCTTAAAAAGCCAGCCCAGAATGGGTATATCGCCCAGCCAGGGAACTCTGTTGGTGCTGTCTTCCGTGCTGTCACCAATCATCCCCCCGATGACCACGGTTTCCTTGTCTTTAACAACTACCGTTGTCTTGGCCGTCCTTTTTAGAGTGGTTGGTATCGATGGTATTCTCGTGTCTGAAGATACGCCAGACGTCACTTTGGTGACTTGCTGGGATATTTTCAGGCGAATAAAATTCTCCTCGTTGATATGCGGCGTAATATTTAGAATTACCCCAACATCCTTGTATTCATAACTGCTGTAATTTGTTGCACCAGTAACGCCAGCGTTTGTTTGATCCTGTCTTGTTACATAAGGAACATTCGACCCCACATTGATTTCCGCTTCCTCATTATCCAAGGTCAGGAGCTGCGGCGTCGAAAGAATCGACACATCGGAATCAGACTTATAAGCCTGAACCATCGCCCCGATCGTGGGAAACGTCACGCCACCGATTTTAATCCCAGCGCCAATAATGCCCATGGAAAAACCAGCGGGAAATCCCACAGTACCGGCAACTGCGGTAGCCAGACTCGATAAAACACCCGTACCGGAACTGACAAAGGCTGCTGAACCGCTCCCGTCTATATCACCCACCTGCCCCGTGCTTTTCACGCCACTCCATTCCACGCCCAGCTTAAAGTCCTTATTGGCGTTGACTTCCATAATCAGCGCTTCAATGTAAACCATCGCCCGCGGCACATCGAGCTGTTTGATAATATTTTCCAGAACTTTATAGTCTTCCCGTTCGGCCATGATCACCAGGGTATTGGTGGCCTTATCCGGGACGATTTGAACATTTTTGGACACAACGGGCGTGGCAACCTTTTGCACCGCCGCGCCTGCCGAACCTCCGGCCGTCACGCCTGGTTCTTTAATAATATTATTGAGGACCTTGGCCAGATCATCGGCAATGCTGTTTTGCAGACGATAGACCTGAATGTTGGACTCACCGCGCGGCACGTCTTTATCCATCATCGCCACAAGCTTGCGCACGCTTTCCGTATCGGCAACACTGGCAAATATGATCACGGAGTTGGTTCTGGGATCGGCCACTATCCGAATCGGCGTCAGGTTGGGTCGCCGCTGCTGGAATACGTTTGCCAGAGACTTGGCCACTTCCGACGCGGAGGCATTTTGCAGCGGCAGGTAGGTAATCTGTTCGCCCGCGCCTTCCACATCCAGTGCTTTAACGATTTCCTGCAAACGCCGCACGTTGGACAGATAATCGGTGATAATCAGAATTCCCGCCGGCGGATAGGACAGCACCGAACTGGATTTGGAAATAATCGGATCCAGCACACGCTTGACTTCGTCGGGGTTGGCCCGCTCCAGCACGACGATCTGGGTGACCATCCGGTCATCCGGATCGGAACTATCCTTTTTAACCCGTGTTTCCACGCTCTTTTCCCGCGCGACAATCGAAGGGACTATCTTGATCATGTCGCCCACCGGAACCGTGGCAAAGCCGTTGATTTCCAGAACCGACAGAAATACTTTATAAACGTCACGCAGTGGAATTTTCCTGGGGGAAAAGATCGTGACCTTGCCCCTGACTTTTTCATCGATGATAAAATTTCTGCCGGTCAGTTCGCTGACGAATTTCACAAATACTTCGATATTTACATTATCGAAATCCAACGTGACGTATTTATCGGCGGTCTTTCTAACTTTAGGCTCTTTGGCCGTCTTTCTCGGTAAGGCCTTATCTTCCGCTTTGCGTAAAATGGTTTCCTGTCCGGCAGCCGTTGATGATGGCGCGGTTTCGGTTTTGGCCTGCGGAGCTTCGGAAACGGACTCCGGTATGACGGGGGCAGACGCTTGTGCGACAGTACCCATCCCGTCTTGATTCACAGAGGGAGACTTTCCCTTTGCCGGGGCCGGCGATGAAGGCGATGTTATGGTTGATAACGGTTGGGCAGGCTTACCTTCATCTATCCGCGCGGCAAATCCGGGCCCAGCCACGCCCATTATAAAAAACACCGCCGCCGCGAGGCGTATTATCCATATTCCAATGTGGTTTTTCATGAACGTCATTTCATTTTTTCCGCGTCTGCATGATTTTGTTGAACTCGGGCAGATCGGCAAGGTTTCTTAAATCGTCATCCCGGGCCGCCCATTGCCTGACTACCGGATTAAGAACCATCGCGTTTTTCAGGTAAAACAGACTTTGTTTCGTATCATTTTTTTGCGCGTAAAGACAGGCCAGATTATAGTGCGCGTCAACATAATTGTGTCGGACATGAAGCGCTTCATTAAAGCTTGCAACGGCCTGTTCATACATTTTCTGGTTCATGAAAATCACACCTAAATTGTTCAAGGCGGACACATGACGCGGATCTGCCTTGATAACTTTTCTATAAAGGGCTTTAGCTTCTTCCAGCTCCCCTTTCCTTTGTTTCCGTAAGGCCTGCGCATAAAGGGTTACCGTGTCTTTCCGGGCAGGCGTTGGCGACGCTTCCTGTTTCATTCCCCCCGCCAAAATGACCACGTTTTGCTTTTTTTCATTCACCTTTACGGCTAAAGTTTTATCGGGCGCAGGCTTCTTTTCAACTATCGCAGGTGTCGGTGCGGCAACTTCAACCGGCGCCAAGGGCTGAGGCGCCACCGCTTTAGGAACATCGGCGACGGGTATAGCCTTTATGGACGGAACCGTTGCGACGCCGGAACTTTGAACAGGCGTCACAACCGAAGTTGCTTTAAGGACATCCGGCCAATACAGCCAAACAAGCATTCCGGCGGCATAGAAGAAAACGATCGCGAGGCCGATTACCGAAAACCACTTCCGCCTTTTATCGGGTTTCTTGTCCTCCAGCGAAACGCTGTTTTCGTAAGGCGCGCAGGACGACTCCTTCTCCTTCTGGACTTTATTCAAAGCGTCATTTATGTAACTCATAACTCTCCACGGGTCAAGAAATTCCGGCGGCGTTTAAGTGGTCAGCCGCAACCATAATTTTCTTTCACTGCTGATGGTCTTCTGAAGATATCCACTTCCTATATCACGCGCCGCATGGCGGATGACCCTGCGGTCAATTCTGCTGATATTTTTGGCATAGGCGATCAGGAGCGCCCGATCGCAAAGCGCGTTGATCCGGCGCGGAATCCCCTCGGAAAAATCAAATACCTGCCGATAAGCGCCTTTCGCAAATTGAATTTTCCCCGGCCCGCCGGCAACACACAATCGATGATGAATATAAGCCACGACATCGTCCGCCGATAACGGTTTCAGATCATAGCGCACCGTAATTCTTTCGTTTAACTGTCGAAGCGCCGGCAAAGACAGCGTGGCTTTGAGCTCCGGCTGGCCGATTAAAATGATCTGCAGGAGCTTTTCACGCTCCGTTTCCAGATTCGACAGCATGCGAATTTGTTCCAGGACGCCATGCGAAAGATTCTGCGCCTCATCAATCATCAGCACCGCGTTTTTACCGGCGGCAAAATTTTTCAGCAGAAATCCGTTTAAAGCGTCAATATAAGATTTTTTTGTTCCGGTCTCTTTGGGAACTTCAATGCCGAATTCCGCCACAACCGACTCCAGAAGTTCCACATCGGAAATCGCCGTGTTGAAGATCAGGGCTGTTTCGACCGACGGATAAGGATCCAGTAAATTAAGCAACGTGCGGCAGATGGTGGTTTTGCCCGTACCGATGCCGCCGGAAATCAGGACAAAGCCTTTTTTTTCCTTAATGCCGTAGATCAGATAATTAAGCGCGTCGCGATGCTGTTCGCTTAAAAACAGATAGCGTGGTTCAGGCGTCAGTTTGAAAGGATTTTCTTTTAAACCAAAATACGCGGCATACATGGTTAGTCAAATCTCCCCAACGGTTATTTTCAGTTAAAAGAATAGTTAATGGTTTCGTTCTTTCCGTTACGCATCAGTTTGACGGATACACTTCCACCGGCCTGCATCGTATTCACCAACTGTAAAATATCGTCGGCGGTTGCCAGTTTTTTATTATTCACATCCACGACGACATCACCGTTTTGCAGGCCCAGCTTTTGATAAAGACTGCCGGGCGCAATACTGGAAACGATAAATCCCTGCTGCACGCCTTCAACCAGGAAAGGCCGTACAACCGCCTGGCTCATAATGGATTTCAAATCAGTCAGGCTTTGCGTCACCTCCTGACGGCTCACGGAGATACCGCTTCCCGGCCTGGGCGACCGCCCCATGAGTGGGCCTTCGGCACTTTCCCTGATCTTCATCACAAATTCTTTTTCTCCGTCTTTCAAAACTGCCGTGTTGCGTGTAATGCGAATGAGCCTGGCCTGCCCGATCATCTCGCCTATGCGGTAGAGCTTCTGCTTGCCCTTGCCCTTTTCCTCAACAATTGCATATCCCACGGCTTGATTGACGGGCATTGTGCCCTTCAAATCAAAAGCGGTGTATTCCTCGCTGGGCAAAAGATTCCCGCCTGCATTATTATCAAAAATCGCCTGGCGTGTCGTCTGAAACAAATTGCGTTTTGCGATGACGTTATAGTATTCGATGGAACGCCCCTGCCCTGCTGTTGCCGACATGGCGGAAGTTTGTCTGATGGCGACGGTCTGGTTGCCGGCAACCTTTAAACGGACTATTTTATAAAAAATATCCACTCCCAGAAACGATATCATCGTGATCGAGACGGCAATCAGCAATGTCGTGGCTGCGCCCGGCAGCACCGATAAGCCGGCCGGAATATTTGAAATCCGGCTGAATTCTTGTTTAATCTTTCGCGTGATATTTGCCCGCATATCCTTCATGTTTCTGCCGCCGCCCTACCCTTATATATAGCGGAACGATGGACTGGCCAGCGTTCCACCGACCGTAATATTCATCCTGGCCTTGTTCTTTCCGACAATCTCCAGCACGCCCGTTAAATTCAGACGGCTTTCATCCAAGCGATCCGCAAGCGAAATACTGCCGTTCAATAAGCAATTCATCCTTGTTCCGTAAAATTCAAACTTGGTGAGCGTCACACTGCCGTTTTTTAATTGTGCCTGAATTTCGCCGCGGTCAAACTCGATGCGGTTCATCCCCAGGAAAGTTTCCGTAAGCGGGTAAGCGCCCCGGTTCAGGTAGATGGATAATGTCCCCGCAGACTTTTGGTTTGTCGCCTCGTCTATGATGTAAAAAACGGATCCGCGAAGAAGACCGGTCATTCCTTTAAATAAGGGGAAGCCGGTCGGGCTGTATCGGGCCAGATCAATATCCTGAAAATTTATTTTTCCCTCAACCGGCAAATTCGTTTGGGGTGGTGAGAAAAAGCCTGCTCGGCCGTCAAAGATGCCGCGGTAAGCTTTGCCCCGGAAATGGATAGTTTTGTGCTTCCGGAACATACTGACAGGATTGACTTGTAAATCCAGTAATTCGCCCCGAAAAATAACATCGGCAGGCTTTGAGGACAAGCGCAAGGTTAAATCCTGAAGTTTAACGCCCAGAGGCAATGAAGGACGCAAGGCTCCGGCCCTCAGGATAAAACCGGCCAAGGAGGCTGTTGCCTCCAGTTGCTCTTTGACCAGCACAGAGGGAAAAAGAAGATATAAAAAGACGAAGGTTACGCCTGTCGAATAAATCGTCAGCCACAAAATTTTATTCTTCAAAAATCGCATGACGTCTATTGACCTCCCAAACGCGGAGAGGCCGGCGCATAAGAAGCGATCAGAAGCTGGACGCTGATGTATTCCGGACTTTCCTTCATTTTATCAACCGTGATCCTTTTAATCCTGATCATCTCAGAAGGTGATTCGATCTGAAATAAAAAGTCTGCAAGTTGCTTGATCGTTATTTTTTCGAGTTTCAGAGCAACAAGGGTTTCCTCAAAGCTCGGGGATTGAATCCCCTGAATGGAATTCATCTGTTTGATGCCGCCTTTGACATTCGCCAAAACCGCTTTTTTTTCCAGATACGCAAACAAGGTAAAATCGGAGCGGCGTGAGGCAATTGAATTTCTGATCCGTGATATTTTAACATCCTGCGCGACAACGTCCGCATCGATTTTGACGATTTCCTCAAGCTTTTTTGACTGGAGCAGAATGGTTTTCTTCATTTTTGCTCTCGCGTCCCACAGCGGGAAAACGGCAAACTCCAGAAGGATGGCGACGATCACGAAAGCAGCGCCGCCCGCGATCATGGTGCGCTGTTTAACCTCCAAATTCGACCAGGATGTCTTGATCATCTTAACTCCATCCTCAAATCAAAATTCACTTTGGTTCCTTCCCTGGCCAGAGCCGTTGAGTTGATCACAACATTTTTGAATGTCTTTGATTTCAGAAGCTCATTTTTTACATTCGTCACATCATCAATTTTATTTGCCTCACCTTTGAGGAGAACAACATTATTCTCGTAATGCCAATGGGTGATGACAACATCCAGCGTGGGGGCAATAAAGACGGATACGTCTTTTAACAATTCCAGAACGGTTACTCCCGAATCGCCGTCATCCATGCCATACGTTTTTTTGTCTTCGGCAAGCTTCGTTCGCAACTGTGTGACCGGATCAACCATTGGCGTCCGGGGATAATGCTTCTTAAAAATCAGCTCGATCTGATTTTTAAGACTGTCCGCCTGACGCGCCTGCCATTGATAGTCAAGGACCAAATCAACCGCCGCCAAAAGTAAAATGATTCCGGCGATCATTGCGCCCCACCGTAATTGTTTTGTCCGGTCGCCGCCGACCCTTTTTACCGCAAATTCTCCCCGGCGGAAATTAAAGGATTTGCGTGAAGCAAAGGCTCTTTTCACGGCTGCGAGCGCCGTGTTCATTATGAACGGTTGATAGCGACTTTGCAGCTTTTCGCCGATTTCCGGGTGTTCGGACCCGCCGAAATCGAGAGCCCTTACCGGCACGCCGAAAGTCTCTTCCAGTTGATCAACCAGCGGTTTAAATAAAGAGCCGCCTCCGGTGACCAGAATTTGTGCGGGTGCGCCGTGCAGCGTTTCGTCGAGCCGCATGAATTCAACGGCATTGACCAGCAAGACGCAAAATTCACGGCAGGCAGCCAGTGTCCCTCCGGTTTTTGTTCCGTAGTCGCCGCTGATTTTTACGGACTCCGCCGCCGGGAGATCGCAAGATAAATCCGCGGCCAGGGCGCGGGTGATCGCGTCTCCGCCAAAGGCAAAAGAACGTATCTGGACCAATGCGTTTTTTTCATAAAATACGGCAGAGGCAAAAGAGGCGCCGATATCGAGCAGAATACCCGTGCCGGCCAAAGCCTTTTGTTCCAGAAGCGGCAAAGCAAGGGCAGCCGCGGCAATGTCGATGGTTGATACCTCGCCTAATTGCGTCTCAACCGCCGCAATGATTTCCCGGATTCTCTCTTTCCCGACGGCGGCCGCCAAGAGCCCGTCGTCGGGAAGGCGCACATAATCGACCACCACTTCCTCGATGGGCAAAGGCAGGAGAGGCTCCAATTCAAAAGACAGCGTTTTATTGATTTTGTTTTCATCATGGAAAGGCAGGCGGATTTGACGAAACATGACCTCCGAGGGCGGCAGGGAAATCACACAGCGAATCCCCGAGGGCGCCGTCTGGCGGATCGTCTCCGCCAATTTTTTTAAGGCCGCCTCCAGATCAACGCCGCCCTCGATCCGCACGGTTTCGGAACCGAGCACATGAACGTCCGTCCGGCCCACGCGGTTTGCCCATACGGCTTTGACGGCGTCAGATCCAATATCCAGGCCAAGAATTGTTTTCGGCATCAATCCCGCCTCCATTGGATGATCCGGGATGGTGACCGTTGCATAACGCCGCTGATGTTCCGTGACATCTTATCGGCCACTCCGGTTGCGTATATACTGAAATAATTGCTTTTTGCCACGTCAATCAACTCCGGTTTTATCGTCACGCTTCCCATGCCGGGAACTTTTTTATACCAATCGACGGAAGACAAATCATGGCTCTTACTTCTTCTGTATTCATCTATTTTATCCGCCAACGTGACCGTGATATCGGGAGAAAGGGCGCGCAAAACCATTTTTGGCGCCGTGTTGATACTGACAACCCCCGTGCCGTAAATGGTCACAAGCTGCGACAGAGCAGGTTTTTCTTTAGTCCCGGCAAAGACTTCCTGGGTAATCCCTTTTATCATAAGCAGTTCTTCAATGCAATCCAACGGTGCATTTTTTGCGGCATAGGGCGTCGATAATGACGCGTAATAGGGACTTTCCGCGCCCGTCCCGGTCATCTCATTATTATCATCCACCCAGTCGATAATCGCGTCCACAATTTCCGACGATTTGCGACCATCCAGATTAAATTCCGGCAGCTGTAAAAGCCTGATCAACATATCTTTGATGTCGGCATTCACCGTGCCGCCGTTCACGAGTTTATGGAGCGGAATTTTCCCTTTCTCGTCTTCAATTCTGACCATAAAATGACCATGGGTGAATAATGATCCAGACCGGACGGACAAAACCTCTGCGTTGGCCCAGTCATCACGCAGGGTTTCATATTCGTTCTTGGAGTTGATCAGTAAGGCTGCCGCACCGTAGAATCCGGATTTGGCGATATAGGTGAGCTTGAGGCCGTCGCTGATGTTAGTCGCGCTATAGATATCGGCGCGTGACGACCGGTTCAACTCCAGCGCGGCGGCCACCAGAATGCTGATAATCAGGATGACGATAATCAACGCGACGCCGGAATGACTTTGTAATATTTTCTTAAACCGTTTCATTTTTTCACCGGCAAAAATACCCTGGTTATAAATTTGTGGGGTTTTTCAGCATCCCGGACGTTTTTCAGAATCAATTCGATTTGAACCAACACAGGGGGCTTGCCTTTTTGCGATGCGGATGAAGATGCCGTGTCCCAGGAATCATAATATTGGCCGCCTTCATCGTAAAATGTCAAATTCAACGCCTGAACATTCTCACAAATAATTATCCCGCCGCCGGTTTGTTTATCATTGGCAGGCCCGGCTCCCGGGACATCTGAACGCCAAAGTGACAAATGACCATCCTTATTTTCCTTGACAAAATAAGCAATCGAAGCCGGATAACCGGATAGTAATTCTTCCTCAAACGCCAGATGAGCCGCCGACCAGAATGATATCGAGCTGAATTCACGGTTGCCGATTCTGCTTTTTTCAGATTGCAAAACAAAGGCATCTCCAAAGCGCTGCAATGACGATAAATCACCGCTCATTCTATCCAGCGTGATACGCGCCATTTGATACGCGCGAGAGTCGTCATCCAGCTCCTTGATGACCGTCAACGTCCCGCTGTAGGCGGCATATATCGTCGAAAGGACAATGCCGAGAATGAAGATGGCAATCAAAATCTCCAGCAGGGTAAAGCCACGCGAATCCTGATGATGGACGGACGGCCTGTCAGACATTATCACATCCCGCTTGTCTTGTAGAAAACAAGTTGATAGGCGCCTCCCCGGGTCAGTGCCTGATGAACGACATTGACTTCAATTCTTTTGAGTTTGGCAATTTGAGTATCCGTTACCCGGATTGTCCAGCCGTACTCCGGATAGCCGGGAGCAAAATCACCTTTTTGAGTTTGATTGCCCAGCGTTGACAGCGCTTCAATATCGGCCATTTTACTCTGAGCCAAAAGCGACGCCGTGGTCAAAAAGCGCGACTCGGACGCCATGGAAATACTTTGTGATTGCATCTGAAAAACCGCCACCAACGCAATCGCCAGAATGGCCACGGCGATCATGACCTCCAGAAGCGTAAAACCGGCTTTTTTTTTTTGCATGGTTATCCTCTTACTTTGCCGCATCCCTGCCTAAACCGTCATCCGGAGAAATCTCAATATACTGATCATAGACAGCGGTGACTCCTAAAAAAGGATTAACGACCAGCGTCATCCGTTCTTCATCCTCAGCCAGGTGAAGGATCAAAGGCGTGCAAATATTGTTCTTGCCAAATTTGATTTTCACAACGCCATCCGCAATCTTTTCATTTTCCCGGTTGATCATGTCCAAAACGGCAACTCCGGAGGGAAACCTTTTCGCATTCTTTTTAACATCATTTTGCTTTTCAGGGGTCATATCGGATGTGAACACATAGTAGCTCGCGCCGGGAATATCCAGAATCAGAATATAATCAACCTGATCGCGTACCGCCTCGACGCGCAGTTTTCGCTCCAGGCCAATGAACTGTCGCGATGCCTTTTTGAGTTTGCCGACGGTTAGAGCATCCCGGGTCACGGGTACGGCCATGACCAGAATAATGCCGATCAACGCAATCACGACGAGCAATTCGACCAGCGTAAAGCCGTGTTTACTCAATTTCCCAGTTATGGATGTCCTTATCGACACCTTCTCCACCAGCTTCGCCGTCGGCCCCCAGGCTGGACAAATCAAAGTCGCTGTGGCTGCCGGGGCTGACATAAATAAATTCATTGCTCCAGGGATCTTTGGGAACCTTTCCTTTTTCCAGATAGCCGCCAGTCCGCCAGTTTCTGGGCAGATTGCCGGCCGTAGGCGCTTCGACTAAGGCTTTCAGGCCCTGTTCCGTCGTGGGATAAGGGCCATTGTCCAGTTTGTAAAGTTTTAGCGCCGATTCCAGGCTTTCGATCTGCATTTTCGCTTTGGCCTGACGCGCTTCATCGGGACGTCCCATGACGCGTGGAATAATCAACCCGGCCAACACGCCTAAAATGATGATGACCACCATCAACTCAATCAGCGTAAACCCGGCTTCCCTGTTTCTCTTGTCTCCGTATTTTTTCATAATCAATCCTCACATTGATACATAGCGGTCACCTCACGAGTTGGTTCATTTCAAAAAGCGGCAGCAAAATCGAAATGACAATAAAGCCGACCATCAGGCCCATCGCCAGAATCATCAGCGGTTCCAGCAATGATGTCATCACCATAACATCGGATTGAACCTCCGTTTCATACGATACGGCAATGCGATTGAGCATTTTTTCCAGTGAACCGCTCTGCTCTCCGACGGCGATCATTTCCGTCACCATCGGCGGAAAGAGGCCGCTTGAGGCCAGTGGCTCGGCCAGACTCTGGCCTTCCTCCACGTCTTTTGCCGCCCGCGCAATCGTGTCGCCAATAACAAGATTATTCACCACGTTTCGAACAATCTCCATGGCCGCTAGAAGCGGGACGCCGCTTTGCAGGAGCGTCGCCAGCGTCCGTGAAAACCGCGCGATGGCGATTTTGAGATTCACCGGACCCCAAACGGGCGCTTTCAGGCGAAATGAATCCCAGAAAAGGCGGCCGGTGTCGGTGCCTGCCGTCAGGTATTTAAAGGCGGCAACGCCGGCCCCGATGAGCAGAAAAATCAGCCACCAGAATGATTTTAAAAAATTGCTGACCGCAATCAGGATGATCGTTATCATCGGCAGCGTTTGTTTCATGTCGGTGAAAATACCTGTGATTTTGGGAACCACGAAGGTCATGAGCAAAAAGATAACCAGAGAGCCGACCAAAAGCATGATCAGCGGATAGGCCAGAGCGGAGCGGATTTTGCTCATCAGCTCCTGCTGACTTTCACTGAAATCGGCCAAACGTTCTAAAACCAGATTAATGGCGCCTGAGGCTTCGCCAGCCTTAACCATATTAATGTAAAAAGGAGGAAAAACGCGTGGAAAATTTTCCATGCCGGCGGTCAGGCTTTTTCCTTCATTCAGATCAGCCCTGATTTGCGCCAGAATTTTTTGCAGGGATGGATTCCTGGTCTGCGTTAGCAGAACGTTGAACGAAGGCACCAGTGGAATGCCCGCGCCCAGCAGTGTGGAAAGCTGGCGGGTAAAAATCGAAATCTCCTTGGCTGAAACCTTCTGCAGAAGACCGACTTCCAACAGTCCGGACAGGGCTGATGTCTTTTTTTTACGGGCTTGATGAATCTCTACGGGATAAACCCCTTCTTCTCGCAACTGCTGACGGGCCACGGATAAGCCGGGTGCATCCACAAAACCTTTGCGTTCGCGTCCTCTATCATCTAATGCCACGTATTCATAGACACTCATTCGTCCGATCTCCGTCGCAAAAAGCCAGTGGAATAGTTAAAAGTTTATTAACACGATTTAAGAGATCATTCAAATCATTCTGCCGTTTTTTTGAACCCCTCCAAGGCCGCATGCCGGTGATGGTTACCAAGATTTGTTGTTCTTACTTTTCTGCCAGCGCTCCCTGAACTCTGAAAGCCAGATGGTTGATGGAGAATGGTTTCTGGATAAAGTTTTTTGTCCTCGTTCTGTTTTCAAGGCAAAGCTGGCTTTCGATATGGGTGTCCGGCATAGCCACTGCCTCAGTGTGCTCAGCAAATGCCTGGTCCACAGGCATTCCCGGGTGCGACGAAAATTGTCCATAGTGAGAAAATGATCACGAACGCGGCGGCCGGAATGGCTAAAAATGCAAAAAATTTAGCGATGATATCGGTCACGTCTTCGTCTTCTTTAATCTCACGAAACATGTTTTTAATCATGCCGTAGATCCTTTCGATTGAAAATATAGGTTTTTAAACAGCTTTGCGCCCCTGAATGACTCTGACCAGTACAACGATGATGGCAATAACCAGCAGGACATGAATAAAATTACCTATCGTATAACCGGTCACCAGCCCCAGCGCCCACAAAATGATCAGGACAACAGCAATAGTCCACAACATGGTATCCTCCTTTTTTTGCCCCGCAGGGCCTTTTTGCCTTGCGGGGCCTGTTCATTTCAGACGTACAAACCCATCAGCGGATCAACGCGAAAATGCCGATTATAATAAAGTACACGGTAACGATATAACTCAATATCGGGACCTGATCCCTGGCAGTCGATTGCATAATGTTGAATTTCATGTGTTCCCCTTTTCTATTTCACAACCAGATCATTTTTTATGGACGTAACCCCTTTAACAGTCCTTGTGATTTCAACTGCTTTGTTGACGGCCTTTTGGGTGTTAACGAAGCCGCTTAATTGAACGGCGCCCTTGTAGGTTTCAACGCCAATCCGAAAGGACTTGAGCAAATCATCCGCCGCCAGCAGAGATTTTACCTTGGTTGTGATGACCGAATCGTCAACGTATTCCCCGGCGCTTTCCTGTGTTCGTGTCGATGCGCAGGCAGCGAAGGTAAAGATCACGATAAGAAGCAACAAAAAACTTAAAAATGGTTTAACGATATTTTTCATTTTCATGGTGTTTATTCCTTTCTAATAGGTTTAATGGTGAAATGGTTCCTTTCATAAGGCTCTTGGAGAAGGTTCATGGCTCCCAGGGTTATCCTGAAATGCTCCGTCTTCATGTGGGCCATAAGATTTTCCTGGGTATCCCATTCTTCAAGAAGAAAGAGTCGGTCTTCATCCTCGATACTCTGGCAACAATCGCAGCGTTTGCATCCCTTTTCCTTCCTGATGGAAACAGATAGTGAAGCAATCGTCTGCGACAACTCCATACGCTTTTCAGAAATGACTTTCATTCGCGTCACGACAAGGACCATAGCAAAGGCACTTCTTTCTTTTAATCCCGCTTTGGCGAGACGAGTTTTAATTCTCCGCAGCTTGCTGCGATATCATGACGTTCATTTCATACCTCGACAGCTTGCGGCGAGGTGGTTGATTGAATTATGCTTACAGGAATGTAATAGCAAGGAGTCTGCCAACAGAGAAAGGAGAAACATGAGCTTGAATTAATTCATTAATAACAATGACTTAGGTTGATAGAAGAGAGCGACCGAGGGATTTGAAATAATTCTTTTGGCCTCAATATTTGGTGGAGCCTCAATATTCTGAGGGATGCTTTCTTCCGTCGGCGTTGATACATCTTCGGGAGAATTTCCCATCAGGTAATTATTAATGCTCTCTTCCATCAGCTCCGGAAATCGAGGCACGGGTCCTGCAAGCATTTTGCGGTACACGCCGAGCATGATTTTTCTGAACACCGGAAGCGCAACCCTGCCGCCGGTTTCTTTGCGTCCAAGGGAACGGTTGTCGTCAAACCCGATACGTACGGCAATGGTGATTCCGTGAGGACCGTAAGTGGAACCCACGAAGAGCGCATCTCTGAAGTTATTGGTTGTTCCGGTCTTTCCCATAACAGGGATGGGAAAAAAGCTTGTATCCAGTGCATGCGCCGTACCGGTAGGCATACGCACAATGCCGCGTAATCCCTCCTGAATGAGCGTAAGTCCGTAGAGGCTGACAGCAACCGGAGGTCCATCATGGTCGTTATCGGCCAGCACTTCGCCGGAATGGCGAACGATCTTGCGGATCACATACGGTCTCGCGGAGATACCCGAGGCCATTGTACGATAGGCGTTGGCCAGTTCCAGCAAATTGACTTCGGAGGCGCCCAGCGCGGTTGTGGCGTAAGGCGAAAGCTGCGTCTGTATCCCCAGACTGCGTGCTGTCCAGATGACGCTTTCAATCCCAATCCGCTGGGTAATCCAAATCGCCACGGCGTTTCTGGATTGCGCCAGGGCTTCCCGAAGGGGGATCATGCCTTTGAATTGGCCATCGTAGTTGGATATCCATTTCGTTTTCCGGTTCCCTTTGTCGCGAACACTGATGGGATCGTCGGGAACCAGCGTGTCCAGGTTGAATATTCCCTGCTGAAAAGCAGCGAGATAAACAATGGGTTTCATCGCGGAACCCGGTTGCCGGAGAGACTTTGTGACGCGGTTGAAATCGCTGTAAGAACTGGAACGATCCTGGTAGAATAGACGGCCTCCTGTTTCGGCGAGGATGCTGGCATCTTGGTTTCTCAGTACAACGACCGAGCCCTGAATCAGCCCTTTGGAGGCAGGACGCCGCTTCTCATAAAGCGCGAGGCCGTGCTCGAGGGCATCGTCCACAATTTGCTGCACCCGGGCGTCCACCGTAGAGTAAACATGAATGCGTCCTTGCCGGAGGTCTTCAATACTGAGGTCGGCGTAACGGGCCTTGAGTTCATCCAGAACATTTGCAACAACCGCAGGCCCCAGAGTTACTTTGCTCTTGCGCACAGCAGCCACTTGAATCGGACGCTGCTTCGCGCCCGTTGCCCTGTCTTCTACAATAAAACCGCGTACTGCCATAAGGTTCAGGATTTGATTTCTCCGGCGCAGAATTCTCTCAGGGTTCTTTGCACCGGGCGCATAGTTGAGAGGCGATTTGGCGATGGAGGCGAGCGCGGCTGCCTTATCTGCATCATCAACGGTGAACGTGGAGAGAGGTCGGTCAAAATAGAATTGGGCCGCCGCCGCAAATCCGTACCGACCGTTTCCCATGTAGATCAAACTGGCGTATCGAGCCAGAATTTCTTCCTTGGCGCGGCGCTTCGAACCGAAATGCTCCCGCATTTTGCTTTCGACCCACAAAGACAGTCTAATCTCCTCCAGTTTACGAACCAGCATGTTGACGCTGTGCGAGCCGATCAGGTAAGACAACGCACGGGGTAAATACTCACCGTGCAGAAGCTGATCGCTGTTTTCCCGGGTTGTCATGTTTTGGAAAATCGTCAGGTCTTTGAGAAAATGACACCGCACAAGCTGCTGGGTGATGGTCGATCCGCCATGCGGGAAAATCGCCTCGCTCTTCACCGCATCCTCCCGGCTCAATGTTGTAAGTCTTGCTGCCAGGGTTTTAAATCTGATTTTACTGAGGACGCGAGGGATGACGGAATAGTCAACGCCGTTATGGGTGAAGAAATTCTTGTCCTCGGCGGCGAGGATTGCGTCACGAACAACGGGGGGGATGTCCCGGTACGGGATGTTTAGCCGGTACTCTCTGGCCATTTCCATAAGCGGCAGACCGTTAACATCGTAAATGTAGCCGATGGTTGCAAACTCAAAACGGGTCAAAGGCTCCAGGGCAGGCATGTTGGTTCGGTCAAAATAGATGTGATATGTTCCGAGCGCAAAGAGACTGGTTAAAATGATTGCCATGCAACAAAGAAAGCGAATGAAACCACGCTGCCAAAGCCTTTTGCCTGGAACTTTGCGGATAAGCAGGAATTTACGCGCTACCGGCAGGAAACCCAGATGATAGCCATACAGATGGCCAATAGTATCGCTATCCGTGGATTTATGATCGTCACATTTGCTGTTTCCCTGCTTTTTATTATTATGTAACACCGGCTTTGGCCTGCTATTTTTCGGTATGAGCCAAAATTTCTTTTGTTTTCTGGCGCGTCTCAGAGAGATGTCGATTTGCGTCTTTCTTTAATTCCAGCGCTTGTTGTGTAGCCTCCTCAACGATCTGTTTTGCTTTCGTAGTTGCGTCAGCATAAATATTATTTGCATCCTTTAAAACCGCACTCCCCTTTTCTTTGATCTCAGATCGCAGTTCTTTGCCTGATTTCGGCGCGAAAAGAACGCCGGCCAGAGCCCCTAAAATTCCGCCGATCAGTAACCCAACGAATAAATGCCCCAGTGGTCTTTCATGTTCTGTCATACTATATTCTCCTTTTTTTAGTTGTCCGGTGTTGTGCATGATTTCAATTTGCCGTCGATGAAGAAAGAAATTAAAGCATTTTGCTGACATTTAATCATCCCAATGCTAGTCGATTTAGCGAGTACACAAGATTCTAAATGGTCGTTGTTATAAAAATTAATAGGAGCATTACCTTTACATTGGATGCTGTTCACATCGTAATCACTTTTGAGTTGGCAACTTCGCAGGCTTCCATTGTTATCAAGTAAGATTTTTGCGCCAGAATGACAAATGGACTGGTCGGCGGCAAAAACATTAAAACCAGCCAATAGAAATGTTATTACCAGCCCCTGGGAAAATAAAAATTTAATAATTTTCATAGACTGTTTCCTCCT
>Ga0351852_10216_pt1 | contig 18440 bp, 17 predicted proteins | sample TotcelHFGM3001N6_FD_206802 | JGI IMG/M metagenome (GOLD analysis project Ga0351852, IMG submission 206802) | Enriched cells from coal bed in the Powder River Basin, Montana, United States - Total cells FGM rep1 HSBNCT.FGM.300.1.N6 ...
ACTGCACCAGAATGGCCTGGGTGGTTTCATCCACCATGAAAAACGCCGAATTTATGGCAATCAGGGCCAGAACCGCCACCACGACCACGGGTCCAAAGCTCTTGCGCATACTCAATTACCTCCCTTGCCGTCTTTTTCGGTGGGAGCTCCAGGCATCAGTCCTTGCAAAGGCAGCAAAGGCAGCACGTTCTGTCTGTCCGAGTCCAGCACGAATTTGTTGGCCGTAGTCAGTATCTGTTCCATGGTCTCCAAATACAATCGTTTGCGGGTTATGTCTTCCGCTTTCCGGTACTCCTTCAGAACCGCCAGAAAACGGTTGGCGTCACCCTGGGCCCGGTTGACTTCCTCCGCCTTGTAAGCCTCGGCCTGGGCTATCAATTCAGCGGCCCGACCCTTGGCCTTGGGCAAAAGGTCATTGGCGTAGCCTTCGGCTTCGTTGACGAACTTGTTCTGGTCTTCCCGCGCCGAGGCCACATCCTTGAAAGCCGCCCGCACTTCCTGGGGCGGATGAACTTCCTGCAGTTGCACCGCCACTACTTCTATGCCGGATTCATATTTGTCCAGAATGGCCTGCAAAGTGTCCTTGGCATCCATCTGTATCTGATTCTTGCCCGTGGTCAGGGCCTCGTCGATCTTGTTCTTGCCGATCACTTCCCGCATGGCCGCTTCGGCCGCATCCCTGACGGTCTTGACCGGATCCTCGATCTTGAACAGGAAGTCGTTGGCCCCCTTGATGCGATATTGCACTATCGACCAGATATCGATGATATTCTCGTCACCGGTCAACATCAGGGCTTCGTCCGTCACCGCCCGGTATTGAACCGGCGGCCCCGGGTTAACGGTCCGAAAACCGATTTCGAAACGCCTGACCTGGGTCACCTTGGGCTTGAGAACCGATTCGAAGGGCATGGGCAAATGGTAGTGAGGCCCGGACGCCGTGGTCCGATGATAGGCTCCCCAGCGCTTGACCACACCGACCTCATCCGGAGCCACAATGTAGATGCCGGACAAAACCCAGATCAAGACCGCTATGACGATCAACAAATAAAAACTTGGCATGCGTCCGCGAAAGCGCTTGATGTTGTCCACCACTTTGTCCAGGTCGGGTGGAGCCCCCGGCCCTTCTCGCTTCTGCTGCCACTTTTCCCAATCCATGGGCATAATTGCACCTTTACCAATCAATATACGTTTCTTTTTGAACTCTAAAGTCCATTCCGTTTCAAGTCAAGCCTTAACCATCCCCCTGACAGGGCAACCGCATTTGCTGGCTTAAAAGAAATTACGTTCTTATGGCCGGGAAAATGGGGGGCCGGGGGCCTTTCGGCCCCCGGCTGCCGGCGGCGATGGCTCGGAGGCGGAGCCCCTAACGGGCCGAGTTTATCCCGGCGGCCAATTCCCGGACCCGAAACATGGTCTCTTCCACATCGAAACTCACCACGCGCCCCTCATCCACCAGGACCCGGCCGTCCACCAGAACCGTACGCACCTCCCGGCCCGTGGCCGCGTAAACCAGATGGGAATAGGGCCGGTACAAGGGAAACAGGTTGGGCTCCCCGCTCCTCATGACCACCAGGTCGGCCCGGCTTCCCGGAATCAGCGTGCCCACCCGGCCTCCCCAACCCAGCGCCGCGGCCCCGCCCGGACCGGCCGCCTGAAGAACCGTGGCGGCCGGCAGAACCGTGGGATCTCTTTCCGTCACCTTGAACAAAAGAGCCAAAGACCTCATTTCACCGAACATATTGAGATCGTTATTGCTGGCCGGCCCATCGGTGCCCAGGGAAAGACGAACTCCCCGAGCCAGCAATTGCGGCACCGGCGCCACCCCCGAAGCCAGCTTCATCTGGCTTTCCACGCACACGGCAACCGGTGTCCGCCGTTGGGCCAGGATATCCATTTCCCGGTCGTCCACATGGACGCAATGAACCGCCAGGGTCTGCTCGTCCAGCAACCCCAGGGAATCCAGATAAGCCACCGGCCGCAGACCGTGCTCGGCCGAGACCTGGGCCACCTCGGCCGCGGTTTCAGCCACATGTATCTGAAAAATGACCCCTTTTTCACGGGCCAGGGCCCGACCCCGCTTCAGGGTCTCAGCCGAACAGGTATAAGGCGAATGACAGAAAACCGAAGGCTGCACCAGGGACGAAACTCCTTGCCAGCGGTCAATGAAATCCCTGGCCACGGCCAGGTTTTGCGCCGGATCGGGCACTCCCGGGGCCGGAAAATCCAGCACCCCCTGTCCCAATACCGCCCGGATACCGGTGTCCACCACCGCCCGGGCTGCCTGGTTTTCAAAAAAATAGCCGTCGGCCAGCCCGGTGGTCCCGCTCAATAGCATTTCCGCCACAGCCAGTTTGGTCCCCCAATAAACCAGGTCCCCGTTCACGTGGGCCGCTTCCGCTGGAAAAATATGCTCATTGAGCCAGGTCATCAGTGGCAGATCGTCGGCCAAACCGCGGAATACGGACATGGCGGCATGGACGTGGGTGTTGATTAGGCCTGGCATAACCAGGCCCTCTTGGGCGTCAATAACCCGACCGGCCAGCCTGGGACGTCCCGGGTCGGACATGTCCCCCACCTCGGCCACTACCCCGTCCCTGATGGCCACGAAGCTGTCGGTCCGGGGTCCCGCCCCCGGTTCCTGGGTCAGAACCAGCCCGTTGATTATCAATAAATCCATCTCGCCGACCGGTTTCAACCCACCAATACCTCCGGGTGCATTTCCACCGTGCATTTCATGGAACTGGTAACCATGCAGTGTTCCAGAGCCAGTCGCAGAGCCTTGCCGACCTTATCCGCGTTTTCCTCGTCGCTTACGGTCACCTTGGGATACAGATCTATCCTGGAAAAAACCAAACCGGCGCCGGGAACCATCTCCACCAAGCCGTCGCCGTGACAAGAAAAATCGCTCCATTCCGCCCGCACCTTGCGGCCCATGAAGTCGAAAGTCGTCATCAGGCAGGCCGCCGCGGACGACACGAAAAGCTCCTGGGGCGAGGTCATATTTTCATGGCCCATGAATTCCGGAGGCGTGGACACCGGCCGGTCCGGCTGGCCCCTCAGACTCAAAACCCCCATCTTTTCTCCCGTCAAACGGACTTCCGCCCGAAAATGATACTGTTTCTCCGGCATGATCCACCTACCTGCTCATATTTTCGGCCATGACTCCGGCGATGCGGGCCAGACGGCCGTATATTTCCGCTAGGTCCAAAGTGGTCAGGCAGCGGTTTTCCATAAGAATTTTTCCGCCCACCACGCTGTGGACCACGTCCCGGCCGCCGGCCGCGTACACCAAGTGGCTGGCCGGATTGTAAAAAGGCGTCAGGTGCGGTTGGTCCAAGTCTACCACGATCAGATCCGCGGCTTGGCCGGGAGCCAGAAAGCCGGTGCGCCCCGTCAACCCCAGGACCTCGGCCCCGCCCCGGGTGGCCATGTGCAACACGGTTTCGGCCTTCATCACCGTGGGATCCAGGTTGATGACCTTGTGGAGCTTGGCCGCCGTATCCATCTCCCCGAATATGTCCAGATTATTATTGGAAGCCGGTCCATCCGTACCCAGGGCCACGGGTACCCCCGCCGCCAGCAGCTTGACCACGGGAGCCACGCCGGAAGCCAGCTTCATGTTGCTCTCCGGATTGGTCACCACCCTGACCCCCCGTTGGGCCAGGAGCCCGATCTCCTCATCATCCAGAACCACGCAATGGTCGGCAATCAGATTTGACGACAGCACCCCCAGATTTTCCAAATGCCTGACCGGGGTCGTCCCATAGCGTTCCCTGATGGTATTCACTTCATCCCGATTTTCCGAAAGATGGGTGACTAGCGGCGCCCGGTGCTTTAGGGCCAGATCGCGGCAAGCGATCAACAGCTCCGGCGAACAGGTGTACAAAGCATGGGGTTCCACCGCGATATCGATCAGCCCATGGCCACGATACTCTTCAATGAGGCGCTCCGTGAACTTGAGCCCCTCCTGAGGCGGGCCGTAGTTCGGCGATGGGAAATCGTACAGCACTTCACCCAGCACGGCCCGCATTCCGGCCCGATCCACGGCCCGGGCCACCTCCTGCTCGAATAGGTACATGTCGCAGAAGCAGGTAGTGCCGGACATGATCATTTCCGCACAGCCCAACAAAGCCCCCCAATAGACCATCTCGCCGTTGAGCTTGGCTTCCGCCGGAAAAATATGCTCGTTCAGCCAGGTCATCAGTGGCAGGTCGTCGGCCAGTCCCCTCATGCAGGTCATGGATACGTGGGTGTGGGCATTGACCAGGCCGGGCATGACCAGACCTTTCGGCGTTTCCAGAATCCTGGCTCCCTCGCCGTGTTCCGCTAAAACCTCATCCATTGGGCCCACCGCTACCAGAAGTGACCCTTTTATGGCCACGGCCCCGTGGTCGATGATCCGGCCCTGGTCATCCATGGTCAGAACTACTTCACCTTTTACTATCAAATCGGCCAATGCCGTTTCCTCCCTGTCACTATCCGTATTTTCATCACGATCTCAAGGCCGCCCCTCGAGGCTGTCAATAACCAGGCCCGTAAGCGTCCCTGCAATTGTCTCTGATTCAGGATCCGGGCCTGGCAATCCACCGCCGAAGCGCCGGTCCGTCCCCAGGCGCGGGCCTTGGGTGCGGACCTCAGCCGCCTTTCTTGATGCCGGCGTTGTAGTCCCTTATGGCCTCAACTATCCCGTCGGTAAGAACGTCCACGTAACGGTCGCCCTTGAGCCTCGACTCCTCGGTGGCGTTGCTGATGAAACCCAATTCGACTAGAATTGAAGGCATGTTGGCTCCGATGAGCACATAAAACGGAGCCTGCTTGAGTCCCAGGTCGCGGATGTTTTTATACTTGGCCTTGACTTTCTTGACCATGCTTTTATGAACCCGGGAGCCCAGGCGGCCGGATTCGGCTATCTTCGAGTTCAGCATCAGATCGCTGAGAATCATCTGCAAATCGCTCATGTTCTTCTGGGTGGTGGCGTTTTCCCGGGCCGCCACCCGCATGGCCTCCTCGTCCGTAGCCAAATTCAGAAAATAGGTTTCAATTCCATGAACCTTGGCATCCTTATGGGCGTTGGCGTGAATGGATATGAACAGGTCCGCCCCTTCGGTGTTGGCCCTGGCCGTCCGTTCCTCCAGCGGCAGAAAGACATCCTCATCCCTGGTCAGGACCACTTCCAGCTTCAGCCTGGTCTTGATCTTTTCCGCTACTATCCTGGCTAATCTTAAGGTCAGGTCCTTTTCCCGAAGACCTGTTATGCCGGTAGCCCCATGGTCCTTGCCGCCGTGTCCCGGATCAATAACCACCTTGCTGACCCCCAGGCCCAACTGTCGAGCCAGGGAAGCCGCCGCCGTGGGGTCATGGGCCGGACCGCGCGGCACCTTTTTGCGCTTGGAAGCAGTATCCCGGAGATCGGTCAGGGGTTCCGCGTGCCGGCCCTCAGTTGCTCGGCCCGCCTTGGACGGCTCGGCCGTGTCGCCGTTTCGTCCGGCCGATTGGGCCGGCGCCGCTGCCTTGGAGTCTTCCCCCATCACGTCCACCACAATCCTGAAGGGGTTGCTCAGGGAAAATATCCTGTAGTTGCCGATATTCTGCAAATCCAGAACCAGCCGCACCGTGTCCTGATCATACTGGCCCACCCGGGCCCGGCTGACCAACCCGTCGGCAATGGGGTATTCCTCCGGCACCTTGGCGGCCACCGTGGCCGGTTCCAAATCCAAATACAACCGCATGGGTTTGTTCGCGGCGGCATCCCGCGGCAGCAAGTGATCCCGAAATTTCACTTCCCGATTGATATCCACGGCCACCCGGCTGTATTTTGGATTATGCCAGTGCCGCAGCCCGGAAATCACGGCCCTTTTTTCCTGATCGGCCGCGGGTTTTTCAGTGGCCCTGGTTTCAACCTGCCTGCCGGTCTGCACCTCGGCCACGGCAATTCCGGAGGCCCCGGATATTTCCGCCATCAACTTCCGGGCCTCTTGGACTTCCGCTTTACAGCCGGGAAAATTTAACTCAACCTTGAGCAATTCCATGTAGGCCCGGTCCTGGTCGCCCTTGTAACGCAAATAGATCTGCCCCAGTTTCAATTGCGCCCGGGCGGACAGCGAGCTTTTGGGGTAGGTTTTGATCAAACCCCGAAAATACTTGACGGACTCGTCCACATCCGAGGGACGGCGGGAGCGTTTGTACAAACCCAGATACAAATCCCCCAGCGCCAATACGGTGCGTTCGGTATATTTGCCCTCGGGATAGGCTTTGAGCACCGCCTCGTAACCCTCGATCACGCCGAACCATTTGTGGCGGAGGCCCTGGAGTTTGGCGTCGCCCTCCAGAGTCTTGCGGGCCTCCTCCGCGCTTTGATAAAGGGACTGTTCCGTGGCGGCCCAGCCCTGACCCGACCACGCTGCCGCCAGACATAAAGCGGCCGCCAGGGCCACCGTCAACCTCGTCAAGGCCCTCATTCGGCCATCTCCTTGAGCTCGGCCAGCTTGTTCAGGGCAGCCAAGGGGCTCATGGCGTCAAGTTCCAAAGAGCGTAGTTCCTGCCGAAGGTGGTCATCGTTGGGAGCGAACAGATCCAACTGCCTTGAGGCACGCATGGCCCTGCCTCTCACCGGCCGAGGCAGCCCGGATACCTCCAGACCACCGGCCTCAAGATTTTCGAGAACTTCTCCGGCCCGAGCCAGTACCTCCGCCGGCAGTCCCGCCAAACGGGCCACGGCCAGGCCATAGCTGCGGCTGGTGCCGCCGGGCAGAAGCTTTCGCAGAAAAATGACCCGCCCCTCCCATTCCTTGACCGCCACATTGTAGTTTCTGACCCTTGGTTTGCTTTGGGCCATTTGGACCAGTTCATGGTAGTGGGTGGCGAAAAGAGTTCTCACGCCGATCCCATGGAGGTCATGGAGGTATTCCGCCACCGCCCAGGCTATGGACAGCCCGTCAAAGGTGCTGGTTCCGCGTCCGATTTCATCCAGAATCACCAGGCTCTTGGAAGTAGCCTGATTCAATATCTGGGCGGTTTCATTCATTTCCACCATGAAAGTCGACCGGCCCCGAGTCAGGTCGTCCGAAGCCCCCACCCTGGTGAAGATGCGGTTGACCAGTCCCATCCGCAATTTTTCCGCCGGCACGAATCCGCCCATCTGGGCCATCAGCACAATCAGGGCCGTCTGGCGCAATATGGTGGATTTTCCGGCCATGTTGGGGCCGGTGATGATCCAAACCTGCTCCGCTTGGTTGTCCAACACCACATCGTTGGCGACAAAGGATTCACCCTTCAGAGTCCGCTCGATTACCGGGTGGCGGCCGCCGATAATCTCGATGCGATCTTCATCCAACAACTCCGGCCGCGTGAAGTCGTATTTTACGGCCGCTTCGGCCAAGGCCGACAGGACGTCCGCCTGAGCCAGAAGATCGGCCGTCTCCCTCAGGCGCCCGGCCCGCCCGGCCACCTCCAGGCGCAGTTCCTCGAATAGCTCCAGTTCCAGTTGCACCCTTCGTTCCCCGGCGTTCAGGACCTTTTCCTCCTGCTCCTTCAGATCGGGAGTGATGTACCTTTCCGCCCCGGCCAGGGTCTGTTTCCTGATGTAGTTCTCCGGAGTCAGGTGCAGGTTGGACCTGGTCACTTCAATGTAATAACCGAAAACCCGGTTAAAACCCACCTTGAGCGAAGCAATACCGGTTCGTTCACGTTCCTCCATTTCCATGCGGGCGATCCAACCCTTGCCGTCGGACATGATCGACATCAATTCGTCCAGTTCAGGATGGAAACCCGCCTTGAACAGCCCGCCTTCCTTCAGAGTCAAGGGCGGTTCAGCCACGATGGCCCGCTCCAGAAGCTCCAAAACGTCTTCCAAGAGGTCCAGATTACGGCCCAAATCACCGGTCAGGCCATCCTGGGCCATGAGCAGGGCCTTGATGGCCGGCAGGCGCTTCAAACTGGCCCGCAGGGCGGACAGGTCGCGAGGCCCGGACCGACCCAGGGCTATACGCCCGGTCAGTCGTTCCAGATCGTGGACGCCCGTCAATAGCTCCCGCAGGTCCCCACGCCCCAAACCGTCCAAAATCAACCCGGCCACGGATTCGTGCCTTTCCGCCACCCGGATGCGGTCATACAGGGGGTAACCCAGCCACTGTTTCATTTTGCGGCCGCCCATGGCCGTGATTGTCAAATCCAGCATCCCCAGCAACGATCCGCTCCTGGTCCGGTCCCGCAAGGAATGAAAAAGCTCCAGATTACGTTTGGTGGTTTCGTCCAGCACCATGAAATCTTCCAACCGGTAGCTCCGCAACCGGTCCACGTGGGCCAGATCGCGGCCCTGATTCTCCTGGGCATAAAGCAACGCCGCTCCGGCCGCGGCCAGCCCCGCCGGTACCTCCAATATTCCGAATCCGGTCAGGGCGTGCTCTCCGAACCGAGCCTTCAAAACCGACCCGGCCCTGGCTCTTTCAAAGGCCCCGGCTTCAAACAAGGTGCAATAGACGCCCAGTTCCTCGGCTAGGCTTTTCAAACCGTCCCGGTCAGCCTCGCTCACCAGTATCTCCGACGGCCCCAAACGCGCCAACTCCTCGGCCAGGCGAACCCGGTCGGCCATCTGGGTGGCCAGGAAATCCCCGGTGCTCACGTCCAGGGCCGCCAGCCCGAACCTGGCGCCCCCGGTTTCCTCCGGCCAACCGACCACGGCCACCAGGTAGCGGGCGGTTTTGGGATCGTCGATATCCGCTGAAAGAACCATGCCCGGCGTGACCACCCGGGTCACCTCGCGGGCCACAATGCCCTTGGCCAGACGAGGATCTTCCACCTGGTCGCAGACAGCCACCTTGACTCCGGCGCTGATGAGCCGATTGATGTAGGATTCCACGGCGTGATAGGGCACACCGCACATGGGGATGTCCTGGCCCTGGTGCTTGGAACGCGAAGTCAGGGCTATCTCCAGGATGGGGGCGGCTCGCCGGGCGTCCTCAAAAAACATCTCGTAGAAATCACCCATGCGAAAAAACAGCACCGCCTCGGGATACTTCTCCTTGATGGTGAAATACTGCTTGAGCATGGGCGTGAGATTGGACATGGCGCTATCAGGCGCTTTCAGCAGAGGAGGCCTCCTTGGCGGGTCCGGCCACTACCAAAGCCTTGGTTTCCGGGACCTCTTGACTGAAAAGCACCGGTCGGTGACGATGCAGAGCCATGGTATCCCATGAGAAACACTGCGGACAACGCCACATCAGATCCTTGGACTCAAAACCGCACTGCCCGCACTGAAAAGTCGCTTCAGGCACCATCAAGTGCTGTAGAAAATCCTTGTACGCCTCCAGAGCCTCGGCGTCCCGCCCCAGGGCCAGCAGCAGCAGGCCGATCTCGCGGCGTGCTTCCAACAGCCGGGGGTCTATCCTCAAAGCCTGCCTCAGTTCGCGTATGGCCCGCTCGGTATCACCCTTCTGAGCCAACAGACGGGCCAGGGTCAGGTGGGCCAGGGCGTTGGGGCCGGCCGCCGCGCAGTCCGCCAAAACACTCTCCACCGGGCCCAGGTCCCTCATCCGGGACGCGGCCAGAGCCAGACGCCCGAAAATCAGGTAGGTCATCTCCGGGGCGACCTCTATGATTTTACGCCAGGTACCGAGAGCTTTCCGATGCTTCCCCTGGCTCATCTGGAGATCGCCCCAATGCAGATAAGCATCCACGCAACCCGCGTGCAGTGACAGGGCCTTTTTATAGGCCGCCTTGGCCGGGCCCGGCAACCCCTTGTCAAAAGCTTCCTTGCCGATTTCCACCTGGTAGTGGGCCAGCACATTCAAAAATTTCTCACCAGTCAACCTGGCCAGTTTCTCCAATTGGGCAAAGGCATTTTCCCAATCCCGGGTCTCCTCATAAAGAAGCACCATTTGACGGAAAGCGCCCCCATGCTTGGGATCGGCGGCCAGGACCTCCTGAAAGGTCTTGAGAGCCCGCTCGTAGAAGCCACCCCTCCGGTAATCCAGACCCAGGTCATACCTGGCCTGCAAGCGAACCTTCTCCCCGATGTTGGGCCGGAGCATGATGCTCTGACGTATGCGGATGGCCCGGTCGATCTCCCCCTGGCCCCGAAACAGGTTGCCCAGGGCCACATAAGTCTCCACGGTCTCTGTGTCCACGGCCACGGCCCGGGTAAACTCCTCGATGGCCTGGTCCGGATTGTCCGTCAAAATGTAGTTGATGCCTTTCATGAAGGCCACGTTGGAAGTGGCCCGCTCCTTGTCCTCCGTAACCGAGGAACCAGGCACGGACTGGGAACGCCGGTTGGCCCAGACCGCCAGAAAGTATCCGACAATCAGGCCGGCGAACGCCGTCAGAACCAGCAACTGATACGGCGTAAACTTGAACCCGAAAATGCTGACCGGTTCAACCCACATGATTACGCACCGCCTCTCCGTTGAGACGCCCATTTGGCAAGGTCCGGACTTGTTCGCCGGTTATGGGGAGGTTGCGCAGGGAATTGAGCTCCGCCTCAATGCGGGTCTGACGCTGGTTCAATTCCTTGATTGTTTTCTTTAGCCGCCTGCGGGAAACATAACCGATCACAAAAGCCGCCAGATAACCCAGCGCAAAACAGGAGGTCAAAAGCAGAGCCGCATTAAGGGGAGGCGTATGAAACGAAGCGAACATCAGGTCCAGTTTCAGAACCTCGCTGCGCGTCAAGGCCTGCAAATTCTGGACGATGAAGAGTATCAGGACCACAATGGAAAGGCCTAGCAAAAAGGCCTTCAGTGCTTTCATGAAGCGTCCTCCATGTTGCTGAAATAGGGCGCCAGGCGATCGAAGGAAGCCTCAAGGTGTTCCGGCACCACCCGGACGTCGTCAAATACGGTCATGAAGTTGGTGTCGCCGTTCCAACGGGGCACCACGTGAAAATGCAGGTGGGATTCCACTCCGGCCCCGGCCACTCGCCCCAGGTTCAAACCCACGTTGAAACCGTCGGGCCGGGCGTCCCGGCGCAAGATGTCGATGGTATTCCGGACCTTTCCCAAAAGATCGGTCATTTCCTCACCCGTCAAGACCGACAGGTCCGGAACATGACGTCGGGGCGCCACCAACATGTGGCAGTTATTGTATGGATACCGATTCATCATGACCATGGTCAACCGGCCGACGTACAGGATGAGCCGATCCTTGTCCGGCCTCTCTTGCCCCTGGTCCACACAAAATATACATGATTTGTTTTTGGACTGCTCGTCTTCCCCAAGTATATAGGTCATTCGCCAGGGGGCCCACAAATTCTTCATCGTCATCTCCTAAACAATAGTAACAATCTCTCCGCGGATGTCCTCGCCGATATGGAGCCACCCCACGCTCGCCGAACCACGCCCGCGGGGATCGGACACCGAGCCCGGGTTGAAGTACAGTTCACCGTTGACCACCTGATTGAAAGCTTCATGGCTGTGTCCGAAAACCAGGCAGTCGATAAGGTCGAATTCAGGTCGCACCCGTTCTCGCAAGCCCGTGGCAGGCCCCCAGCCATGGATGAGGCCCAGGGTGAACCGCCCGGCCTTAAGCACCCTTTTGGCGGGCAAGGACGACAGGTCCGACCAATCCATGTTGCCCCGCACGGCCATCACACCCATTGTTTCCAGGTAGTTAAATACCTCACCAGAAACAATGTCTCCCGCGTGCAGGATCATGTCCGCGTCACTAAAGACCTGTTCCACAACCTTTGTAAGAAGATCCGACACTCGGCCAAGATGTGTGTCGGACATGACCCCAATTTTCATAATGCCAAACCGACGTGTTTCCGACTACTTGCAAACACTGTACTTTAGCAGAAAACTACCATGTAATACAAGACTTTTCGTCCTTTTCCAGGCGCCCGGATTACCAGGACCGGCCCGCCAGGCCCGGATCATCCCATCAATCATTTTTTCACTTTGTCCAACAAGGTAGCCGGAACCACGGCCCGATCCCCGTATTTTTCCGAGATGCGGTCCAAAGCCCGCTCCAATCCCCGACCCTTGGTACAAGACTCCGGCTCGGCCAGGAGGGTGGGCTCAGGCTGCCGACTGGCTAGTTCCAGCTTCGACAAGGAGATGCCCAAAAGGCGCACCGACCGACTGCCGGCCGAGGTCTCCGCCAACATACCACAGACCGCCTGGTAGACCTCCCTGGCTTGGTCCGTAGCCCACCCTAGGGTTTCAGCTCGGGTTACTTGCTTGAAATCGCTGTATTTAACCTTCAGGGTCACGGTCCGACTCAGAAAGCCATGCCGCCTCAACCGCCGGGCCACCCTGATGGACAGGCGCAGCAGTTCAGCCTTAACCGTCGTCAGCCCATTGATGTCGACCGGAAACGTATCCTCGGCCCCAATGGACTTGACTTCCCGCTGCGGATTCACCGACCGGTCGTCCCCACCCCGGGCCAGGCCCCACAACTGACGTCCGTAAGTCCCGAATTTGCGGTGGAGCAAATCCTCGGGCAATCGAGCCAGATCGCCGATGGTCTCGATCCCGAGCAACTTCATGTTTTTCTGGGTGGCCTGCCCCACCCCCCACAACTTGCCGATGGGCAGGGGATTCAGGAATTCCCTGACCTTGTTCGCCGGTACTATGGTCAAACCGTCCGGCTTGTCCAGATCGGATGCGATCTTGGCCGCCATTTTGGTCGGAGCCACACCCGCCGAAACTGTAAGTCCCACTTCCTCTCGCACCAGGCGCCGTATTTCCCGGGCTATGGACGGCGGTGATCCAAAAAGAGCCCTGGACGCAGTCACATCCAGGAAGGCCTCATCCAGCGACAAAGGTTCCACCAGCGGGGTGAAACGGCGGAATATTTCGAAAATACGGTCGGAAATTTCCTTGTACCGGGACATGCGGACCGGAAGATAGACCCCGTGGGGGCAGAGCCTCCGAGCCGTGGCGATGGGCTGGGCGGAATGTACCCCGAACTCGCGGGCCTCATAGGAGGCCGCCGACACCACCCCCCTTAGCCCGATCCCCCCCACGATGACGGGCCAGCCCCGCAACTCGGGATTGTCCAGCACCTCCACGGACGCATAAAAGGCATCCATGTCCAGGTGAATGATGCATTTTTCCTTCACGCCCAAGACACTCTTCCCCGCCGCTCATCAGTCCGCTCCCTGGATACGCGAGGTCCCTCAGGCCTCCCCGGATAACATCATATCATCTCGGCCCCGGGATTGCACCAGGCCCGGTTGACAAGAATTACCCTTGACAAGCGGCCCGGGATGCAGTGTTCTCTAACCGACAGTCAATATCCGTTTTGACGGCGTTGGAGGTCTTGCGATTAACCATGGAATACTTACATGACCTTGGTTCGGAAATCAGATCCATTGCCGGCGAATACCGGCTGGACCAGGAAGGGCGCCTGGAATACCGGGGCCGCGAGGTCCTTTACGTACTCGGACACGCCGTCTTCGATACCACCTGCTGTGGAACAGGCGGCTGCCGTTTTGCCCTGGTGCCGGGCTATCTGACCACCTACCGGGCCCGCCAAAATGACCGTGGAGTCTGGATATCGGAGGTCGACCCCATATCCGACCAGGAGGCCCGCGACGAAATCTCCGGCCTTCTTAAGCAAAAGGACTTCGTGCAGCAGGTGCAATTCAGTTGAGCCGACCTTCCCCGTTCACCATTTTTTCCGCTAGGCCTTTAGTGGCCGGAGTCTCATTGTTGGACAACCGCGTCAGTTTGGCTATAATAGGCCCCAGAAGAATGCCTCTCGGCAGGAGGGCCCTATGCTTTCGATTCTGATAGTCAGCCGGACACTCGATAGCCTGGATGATTTCAACTCGGCGCTGACCGCTGCGGAAGACCTGGAATGGTCCTGGGCCGAATCGGGCGCCCAAGCCCTGCACATGGCTAGGGATAAGACCTATGACTTGGTTGTAGCCGGTGAGGAAGTGGGAGATATGACCGCGCTGCAACTGGCCGCCAAGCTGCTGCCCATCAACGCCGTGACCAATTGCGCTGTAGTCAGTGACCTGCCCCCGGAAGAATTCCGCGAAGCCAGTGAAGGCTTGGGTCTGATGTGCCAACTGCCGCTGAAACCCGGAAGGGAACAGGCCGAAGCCCTGGTGCTTAAACTGAAAAGACTCAAAAACCTCGAAACCGGCCTGCCCGAAAAAGATTCCTGACCATACCCCCCTACGGCCGCCAATTAAGGATACCAGCGGTAATTAGGTCAAATAATTGTTTTCTTCGGGACATGGTTGTAGTATGTTATCATGAAAAAGCAAGGGGAGCGCCCAGGAGCAGGCACGCAATGTTTACGGACGAAGTAAATCCGGATAAAGTGACCAGCGCGGATATCGTCGTCAGTATTCCGTCTTATAACGAAGCGGAAAACATCGCCTTTCCCACCACCAAGGCCAGCGAAGGACTGGTTCAGTATTTCGGACACAAAAAAGCGGTCATCATCAATTGCGACAACAACTCCAACGACGGAACCAGGGAAGCCTTCCTCAACACACCCACGGAAGTGCCCAAAATCTACATATCCACTCCCCCGGGCGTTAAAGGCAAAGGAAATAATTTCAAAAACCTGTTCCGAAAAGTCGTCGAACTCAAAGCCGATTCCGTGGTCGTGGTGGACGCCGACCTCAAAAGCATCACCCCCCAGTGGATCAAACACTTGGGGGAACCGCTGGAAAACGACTTCGGATTTGTCGCGCCGCTCTATGTCCGGCATAAATACGACGGCACCATCACTAATGCCATCGCCTATCCTTTGACCAGATGCCTTTACGGACGCCGGGTCAGGCAGCCCATCGGCGGCGATTTCGGTTTTTCCGGCAGCTTGGCCGAAATCTATGCCTTGTCGGAAACCTGGTCGGACCACATCGCCAATTTCGGTATCGACATCTGGATGACCACCCTGGCCATGAACAACAGCATCCCCATCTGCCAGGCCTTTATGGGGCGCCCCAAGATACACAAGCCCAAGGATCCGGGCGCGGCCCTGGGCCTGATGTTCCAGCAAGTGGTGGGCACCATCTTCGACATGATGATCACTTACGCGCCTTTCTGGAAGCGGGTCCGGTGGAGTAAACCCACCGCCATCTACGGATTTGGCTTGGGGGAAGTGGAAATGCCCCCGCCGGTCAACGTCGACCAGGCCAAGCTTTACCAGAAATTCGTGGACGGCTTCGACCAGGAGATGGACCTCTGGCGCGAGGTATTCGCCGGGGAGGTCTTGAATAAACTTAAGGAAATACGTGGTCTTAGCCAGGATAAATTCGATTTTCCGACCATACTCTGGGTCAAGGTACTGTTTGAAATGGCCGTGGGCTATAAAAATAATGTCGGCGGAAATTGCCAAGACCTTCTCGACTCGCTTATACCTCTATACTTTGGCAAGACCTTGTCTTTTGTAAAGAAAACCGAACGCATGTCCATACAACAAGCGGAAGAATTCATCGAAAACGAGGCGGTGGTCTTTGAAGAATCCAAACCTTATTTGATCGAAAACTGGCCCGTTTAGTTTCTGGAGGTTGCTTTATGCCCAAAAAAGTGTTGATCGTCGACGACGAAGAACATATCAGGTTCCTTTATTCCGAGGAGTTGGCCGACGAAGGCTATGAAGTCATTACCGCGGACAGCGGATACAAACTCCTGGAAAAAATAGAGGACGAAAAACCGGACGTGGTCGTCCTCGATATAAAAATGGTGGATTATAACGGGCTGGACCTGCTCCAGGATATCCGCAACAGGTTTTACGACCTGCCGGTAATCCTGTGCACCGCTTACGACACCTTCAAAGAGGACATGAAATCCATAGCGGCCGACCACTATGTCATCAAGTCCTTCGACCTGACGGAGTTGAAAAGCAAGATAGCCACGGCCCTGGAGACTGCCATACCGGAATAACAGCCGTCAGGATACCCGTCTTCAACCTGCTTCGGTTGGTTCCCCTGTTTCCGGATTCCCGTCAACCATTCGACCGGCCCCGCCCTGGTGGGGCTCAATTATTTAGTGTCTGTCCACAAACGAGGATTTTTTTCCAAGATCGAGGAGGGCGATAAAAAAAACCACAGGCATATGTCCGATATTCCGAGGATTATTTTTTGAGCCCGACAAAGAGATTGGGAAAAAAGACCGTTTGTGTACAGACACTATTTAAATCCAACAGGCTTAACCATGATCTGCCTGCGCAAAGACATAGAGGAACGGGAATCTATGTGGCTGGCTCCGTACGCGGCCCGCGCCGTGGACAGTATCCGCCTCAATCCCGAACCCGAGTGCGATCTGCGGACCTCCTTTCAGCGTGACCGGGACAGAATTGTCCATTCCAAAGCCTTCCGGCGGCTGAAACACAAAACCCAGGTCTTTCTGGCGCCCACTGGAGATCACTACCGGACCCGTCTCACCCATACCCTGGAAGTCGCCCAGATCGCCCGGACCCTGGCCAGATCATTGCGGCTCAACGAAGACCTGACCGAGGCCATCTGTCTCGGCCATGACCTGGGCCACACCCCCTTTGGACACGCCGGTGAAGATGTTCTCAATTCCATATTCCCCGGCGGCTTCTCCCACCATGAACAAAGCCTACGGGTGGTGGACTGTCTGGAAAAAGACGGACAAGGCCTGAACCTGACCGTTCAGGTCCGGGACGGCATTCTCAAACATTCCAAAGGCAAGGGCTCCATCATCTCCTTGGATTTTGACAAAGCCCCCCTGACCGTGGAAGGCCAGATCGTCAGGGTCTCCGATATCATTGCCTATATCGCCCACGATGTCGACGACGCCCTCCGGGGCGGAGTCATCGATGAATCGGACATCCCCCAGGAATGTCGTGAGATACTGGGCAATCGAACTTCCACCCGCATCGACAAAATGGTCCGGGACGTCCTGGCCCACACCTACCTGGACCAGGATCAGGTCCAGGTGGCCTTTTCCCAAGACGTCAGCCGGGCCATGGCCCTGCTCCGGGATTTTTTGTATGAAAGCGTGTATGACATCAGTTTCGTCCACGCCGATTTCATCCGCAGCGCCAAAGTGGTTCGTGAACTCTTCGAAGTCTTCATGAGTGACGACCCGATCTACCTCGAGGAAATCGGCCCCCTCCGCCAGGAAGAACCCAGCCGGGCCCGCTCCGTCTGCGACTTCGTGGCCGGCATGACCGACCGCTACGCCTTGGAATTGTACAATAAAATCTTCCTGCCCCGGCCCTGGGGCGTATATTGACCGTCATGAGACTGGGTTTTCACCTCTCCATTGGCGGCGGCCTCCTCAAAGCCGTGGAACAGGGCCTGCGCACCGGTTGCGAATGCGCCCAAATTTTTTCCCGTAACCCCAGAAGTTGGCAAAGCAAGCCGCTGGCCCACGCCGACGCCCGGGAATTCGACCAAGCCCGCCGCCGGGCCGGTCTGGAACCCCTGGCCGTCCATTTGCCATACCTGCCCAACCTGGCCTCCCTGGATGAGGAACTTTACCTCAAATCATGGCAATCGCTGGCCGAGGAAATGTCCCGGGCCGATCTCCTGGGCGCCGACTATGTGGTGGCCCACCCCGGACACGCCGCCCGGGACCAGAACCGCGGACCGGCCCTGGACCGCGTGGCCCAGGCCATCGAGCTGGCTTTGGAAAAATCCCCGGGGACCGTGACTCTCCTCCTGGAAACCACCAGCGGACAACGGGGGGAATTGGGCGAAAACTTTGGAGAATTGGCCTATCTGATCGGTCGGGTGAACCAGGTTCCCAACCGGCCTCCCCTGGGCCTCTGTTTTGATACCGCCCACATTTGGGCTGCCGGCTATGACTTATCCACCTCGGCCGGTCTGGAAAAAACCTTGGCCGAACTGGATCGCACCGCAGGCCTCTCCGCCCTGCACCTGATCCATCTCAACGATTCCCTGGTGGAATGCGGAGCCCGCCGCGATCGGCACAGCGCCGTGGGCTTGGGGCGTATCGGAGCCCGAAACCTGGCCCGGTTGGTCAGGCATCCCCAATTGGCACACCTGGCCGGAGTCATGGAAACTCCCCGCACCAGCGACGCCGACGACCTGGCCAACATGCGCCGGGCCAAAAAATGGCGCCGGTCAGGTATCGGTTGACCTGACCCGTTGCCTCCCTGCCGTTGTCCACCGGATTTGACGGCCTGCCCCCTAGCGGGCATAAACAATTTACAACACTACGTCTTCGTGATATCATGATTTCATGAGTCTATCCCGTTGTATCCAGGAGAATTAATGTCCAGCGATCATCCTTACAAGCCCCCGTCCGGTGACGACCTAGAAGTTACCAACGTCCTGGACCCCGACTTCAAAAACAAAAACATGGACCTGAACGAACAGGACCTGGATGCCGCGCTCGTCGATCCGGAAACGGATCTGAACGACTATGATTTCGAACTGGATCAGGTGATGGCCGACCCCCTTGACCCTTTGACGGCATCCGCCGCGGACCTCCTGGATATCGATGACCTTGATTTCTCCCTGGACGATGTTCCGGACCAAACACTAC
>Ga0351852_10217_pt1 | contig 18397 bp, 7 predicted proteins | sample TotcelHFGM3001N6_FD_206802 | JGI IMG/M metagenome (GOLD analysis project Ga0351852, IMG submission 206802) | Enriched cells from coal bed in the Powder River Basin, Montana, United States - Total cells FGM rep1 HSBNCT.FGM.300.1.N6 ...
GCGTTGTCGCGGCGATAAGTCGGCCAATCGTCGGCAGTCTGTTCCAGCCGGGTCATGTTGACCGAATCCGGAGCCGTCGCCTGGAGCCTCTCGGCTTCGGTGGCGCGCAGGGAGTAATCGAAGTCACCAGCGGGCCCCACGCAGACGATGCCGATCAGGGACAGATTGCACCCGCACATCCACGGGCCCCAGTACAGTTGCCCACCGGCGACGACTACTCCGTCGTGACAGGCCGGACGCATCGGCGAAATCGGCAATAGCTTGTCGGTGGCCGTCTCCCAGGAGAATGTCCCGTCGCCACCGCCCCTGACAAAAATCCGGTCCACGCTGCCGGTGGCGCGCGTACAGCCCGCGCGATTGGGCAGCGAGCCCAGCACTTCACCCGTCAGCGGATTGAACTTCTGGCTGGGCTGGTTAGCGCCGAGGGCGTACAAAGTGTTGTCGCGGAGCACGAGCTGAAACGCGCCTTGGGGATATTGCCACAGCAGTTTTCCGTCCTTGGCCGAGACGGCGACGAGTTTCGTCCTGGTCGGACCCGCGAAGTAAATCGCGTCCTCGCTGCACTTTGTATAGGCGCTGGTGGCGAAGCCCGTTGCGGGGAATTGGGCCGGATGATGTTCGCCGATGGCGTCCAGTACGGCGGGCTCGCCGGTTTTCCAAACCGTCTCACCGGTCTTCGTGTTCAGACATCCCAGAAACGTGCGATGGCTGTAGAAGTAGAGCCGCTCGCCCTTCAGGCACATCGCACGCGTGTCCAAAGGCTCGGTTTCTCGATGTTGCCACAGCACCTTCTTGCTGGCCGGATCGATGGCCAGAATCGTGCGGCCAAAACCCCAGGCATATTGCTCGATCTTCCACCACGGCCAACCGGCGCCGCGAAAGCCGGGCCCTTTCAGCGCGTCGCCGGGCGGTTCCTTCTCGCCGACCAATGCGTACAGCACGCCAGCGTCCAGCGCCATCCATTTCCAGACGGGGCCGTCGCTCAGCTCGTCCGGCACCTTGAACTCGTCTTTCAGCTCGCCTGTCGCCGCGTCGAGCAGTTTGCAGGAGGTGGCATCGGCCAGATAGAGCGTGTCCGGCGTGGCGATGATCGTGTTGCGGTGAATCATGAAATCCGGGTCGAGCGGCCGTTGCCACAGCAGCGTGCCGTTGTAGGCATTGAAGGCCATCAGCGTGTTCAGCACCGGCCACTGCGGCCGCAGGAACGCACGGCTGCCGAAGGCTTTGAACATCCGCCCGCCCGAGATGACGGTCACCTCCGGCATGGGGCCGTAGTACGGCTCGGCCAGGAACTGCGTCAGGTATGGCGCCTGGGCGATCTGATCGGTGGATTGCGGATTGTTGTCCGGACCGTGGTACGGATGGCTCCATTCGTCTGCGCCCTGAGGCAGCGGTTTGGTGACGGTTTCCTGGCCCAGCAGTCCCTTCCCGCCGGGCCGCAAGACCCGCAGAACTTCCGCCTCGGGAATATGCCCCGAAGCGTCGCCGAGCTGGACAACCACGTCAGCGAGGTTGTCCGCCAGATGCAATCGGGCCCTGCTGCCCTGTTCCACATAGACGCGCCGGTTCAGCAGCCCGGCCGCCTCGGCGGCGCGACGAGCGGCAACGAGCTCATCGGCATCGTCGAGTTGCACATACACCGTTAACTCGCTGGCCCGCGCCAACGCGATCGCCTGACGCGCCTCGCGATCGCCCACCACAGCACAGATTCCCCGTGGCGAATCGAGTTGCCGGAGGATGGACTGGGGCCCGGCGTCAGCGCCTGCGGCGAGCCACGGCCAACGTGGCTCCACTCACGGCAGCCACTTGCAGCAATTCGCGGCGGTTCAGCATGGCCGCTTGCTCCGGGGCAAGAAGAAGGGATCCGACAACACGCCTGCCACGCGTATTGTACCGCGGCGGGGCCGCAATCACTACAAGGCTGCAGTCAACTACTTGGTCGGCATGATGTCGCGGGCCGTTTCGGCGGACCGGGTGCCGTCGATCACCACGATCTCGGCCGGCTGGTCCGACTCGACCGACTGGCCGCGGAATGCCGCCTTGCCGCCCAACGGCAGGCTGAGGCTGAAATTCCCGTCTTCGGTCACCTTCACGACGAGGGCCGCCGCCTTCGCGTGGATGCCGTCGGCGTTGATTTGCTGCTCCTGCGCGGCGAGCAGTACGTAGTGCGTCTCGCCCTTCCACGTGACCTTGGCCCCCTGCGGCCCGGTCCAGGGTTGGATGATCGGCTGGGGCTCATCCGGCTTCCGCGGGAAGAGCGTGACGAAGAAGCCCTGTCCCTTCTGCCCCTCAACGCGGCAGAGCGCATAGGTCTCACTGAACGGTTTCCCATACCTCTCCCGATGCCGCGCGCCCACGGCTCCTTCGCACTGGGTGTTGGTGAATGCGTCCTGGTACAGAGTCGCCTGGGCGGGGGCGAGGACGCGCAGGTCCGTGTCCAGCCCGAGGCCGCCCTGGAACGTCGCCTGCCGGTCGCCGAGGGTCACGCCGTCGGCCAGCGCCCAATAGTTGAAACTTGGCGTGCGCCCGGCCCAGCCCCCGAAATCGTCGCGGATGATGAGGTAGTTCATCCCGGCCGCCGTGGGGGCCTGGACAGCAAGCAGGCGACGGGTCCAGGTGAAGGGCGCGTCGAGTCGCTTGGCCGGCGGCCAGGCTTGCGACGCGATGGCGATGGCGTAGTCCGCGGCGCGCGTGGGCATCTCCACCAGGGCCTTGATGTGTACGGTCCCTTCGAGCAACGCCGCGCCGGAGCACTCGGTCGCTCGCGTCACCACGCCGCGGGTGTCGGTGATCTTCTGCCCTTCCTTGTCCCAGCCGATCTCGTAATGCAACGCCGGGGTCCGGCCGCCGAGATCCACATAGGGTTGGCCGTTGTCGTGGTACCAGTTGCCCGGCTGATCCTTGCCGGGATCCTTCGCCCCGCCGCGGCGGACGTCCCAGGCGATCGTGTTGTGCGAGAGGGCCGTGCAGGTCATCGGCTCGTACAGGCTGCCGTTGAAGACGCTCAACGGCACGCCCTTGTCGTGCCAGTGGAAAGCGAACTGGTCGGTGTTGGCGTGGTCGATCATGAAGTTGCCGCCGACGAAGGCCAGGTAGGATTCCTCCGGCGTGCTCAGGGCGCGGCGACGCAGGAAGGCGCCAAAGCCGGGATAGACCTCGGAGACGAGCCGCAACGGTCGCTCGGGCACCGTCGTGTCGATGATCCGTTCGTCGGGAATGCCCATGCCGCCGCTCAGGTCGCTGCCGCCTTCCCGCCACATCCGCATGAGCTGTCCGGCGAGGTCCGGATCGCTGACGCGGAAAAGGGTCCCGAGAATACCGGGGAACGGCGAACTGCCGGTGCGGGTGTCGCCCTCGTTGAGCAGGACGCGGATGCCCCAGCGCGGGTCGATCGGTGTCATGAGCTGCATGTAGTAGCGGGCAAAGCTCTTGAGGACCGGCTCTTGCGAGACGTCGCGGAACTGGCCGCTGTTGGCCAGGATGATCCAGGAGTAGAAACTGGTCGAGGAGGCGCCGATATAGTGCGGACAACTCACCGCCACGCCGTCGTCGCTGTATTCGGTCTTGAGGAGCATGTTGAAGTAGCGCCCGGCATCCTTCAGCCACGGGCCGGTCATCGGGTGGTCGCCCAGCGCGGAGGCCATGACCACCAGCCCGCCCCACCGGCCGACCGGCATGTTCATCGAGCCCCACCCGTAGTTGCTCTGCTTGTCGCTCCAGGCATCCTTGCTGGTCAGGCAGTAGGTGAGGATGGCGAGTTTCTTCTGCAAGGCCGCCTTCTTCTCCGGCGTGCAGAACTCGCTGCCGCCCAGCGTGTCGAGTCCGTTGGCGACGATGATGCCATGCCAGTAGCCGAGCATCCAGCCCGGATAACCGACGGTGTTGTCCATCCCGGACTTGAGATACCCATCGAGCATCCGGTCGGCCTGCGACATTGCGGCCGCGTAGGCCCTGTCGAACTCGGCCTGACTCTTCAACCCTGCGGGGGGCGCCGTTCTCGTTCCGGGCTTGACGAACAGTCGCGGGTACCGGCTCTTGCTGTCCCAGGTCGTAACCCAGTTGCGCGTGATGTCCAGCCCCAGGCAGCGCTGGACGCGTTCGGCGTCAAGTGCGGTGGGCGAGGTGCCGACCGGGGCCAGCATTTCCTGACGGGTCGAGGTGCGGATGGACCAGCAGCGCCGCCCCAAACCGATCGGGCACTCGACGTCGACTTGCCTGCCGCTCTGGCGCGAGACGACCCGCAAATCGTTGACGCCGGTGCGCAGCGTGATGCCCTCGGGCACGGGCAGGATATTGGGATTGCGCCAGTTGCGGGCCGAGTGCGGGTAGACCGCGACAGCGTCCGCTCCACCCTCCTGTCCGGCGCTGGTCAGATACCAGAGCGCGCTGTCCGGCCGCCACTGCGAATGGGCGCCCAAGTACTTTTCCAGACGGCGATCGGCTTGGTGCGCCAACGCATAGGTGTCGACTCCCGTCGCATGATTCCGGCCACCGGTCGGACCTTTCGCCGCATCGGTTGAGGCCCCGCCGGTGTAGGCGATTTCCGCCGGTGCATAGCCGTCACCATCCAGGCGGAAGACCCAGACGTTCGGGTGCGTCTCCGTGAGGCCGTCCTTGTCGCCGTACCAGCTCCACCATTCCCAGGCCAGTTCATCACGGTCGTCCTTGTACTGTTTGAAACGGTACTTGTCGGCGGGACCGACGTCGAACTGCTCGTCGAAGTCGATCGAGCGCGAGCCGCTCCACAGCGAGACGGCGACCACGTGCGTCTTGCCGTTGTCGAAGGGAGTCGTGACGCGGGCCGCAAGGCGGACGGGGCCGCGTTCGAGGATTTCGATCTTCGGCGTTCCCGGCTTGGCCGTGGCAGCCGTGTAGGACGCCCCACGAGTCCACTGGCCCGAGGGGGTCCGGACGTTGAAGCCGGGCAGTTTGATCGCCGTGAACGCGTTGGCGAGCACGACGCCGTCCTGACCCTCATCCAGCTTCAGGTCGGTGGCGGCAGGCGCGGCGCTGCCAGGCTCCGCGACGATCTTCGTTTCGCCGCCCCTGGCGAGTTGCTTCACGATGAGCAGCACCTGGGCGCCGTCGGCAGTCGTCACGAGCGGTGAAGCGATAGGCTGCCCTTCGCGCCCGCCAGTTCCCATACGACCGGTTCGTCGGCCCCGTCGCGGCCGATGTTGTCGCGGATGACCAGCTCGGCGCCGAAGACGTTCGCAGCCAAGCCTGCAAGCAGGCCGGCGAGACATCGTTGCACTGATCTACGCATGATCTTCAGTCTCCACGAGATTTCCAGAACGTTGTCCCGACCCAATCTTCGGCACCGATCCCGCGGTACGCAATGACGCACAGCGCTCAACTCCGCCTCCGTCTGCGGCTCGTTGACCGTGCCGCCGCTCGCGTCGTCCCGCAACCAAGCTCGCACCATCATCGGCCGCCCTGGCGGCCACGGCCTCAGACCACTATCGGGCACGTGACGGCGCAGTCATCGAGAGCGAGATTCCGGGCCGTCTCTCGTCATATCTGGGATCAAGTGGACGGCCCGAAGATCGAATAACCCGCCCCGCACGGCACCCAGCGGACGCACGATGACGGGCTGAACGCCTGCCTGGAGCTCGATCTCGCCGAAGCCCTGTTCGCGTTGATCGTACCACGAGCCGGTGCCAGGAACCCTGCCCGTCAGCCGCGACGAGCCGATGGTCAGCTCAAACTCGTTGCTCGCGGCGTCGTCGGCGCAGGCGAAGTTGAGCACGACGCGGTAACGGCCTGCGTGTTTGACGTCCGCACGCCAAGCCGCCTGATCGTCCTCATGCGTCCACCAGCCCAGGATGCCGGCGTCGGCCGCCAGCTTGAGCGAAGGGCCGCTGATCGTCGCGGTGTCAGCCGTCAGACGCAACGACCCGTCCGCGCGAATTTGAATTGGGCCGGCCGGCTCTGCTGGAATCAACGGGAGGACCAAATGCGATGGACGCCCTGCATCGTGGAAGATGGTCTGCGTTGCCGTCTTGATCTCGGCGCTCGTGCCCAGTGGCAGGCCCGTGTTTTGGTTCCGGGCGTAGCGCGGGAAATTACTGCTGGAAATTTCCAGGCGGATGCGGTGCCCTTTGGCGAACACTTGGCTCGTGTCCCACAGACTGATCGAGTACTGGTAGACTTGGTTGGGCACGACGGGCGTGGGCTGTTCAAGCGACTCACGAAACGTCACGCCGCGAATTCCTTCGCAGATGTGGATCGCGCGACCGTCCGGGTGCACGTCCGTGAGTGTCGCCGTAAAATCGGTGTCCCTCGCCGTCGACGCGGCGTATAAACGCACTTCGACCGGGCCCGTAACCTCCGTGTCCTCGGCTAGCGGCTCCGTGGTATAGACGAGCACGTCCTCGCGCATCTGGACGGACTGGCGATCCTGCGGGCCCCAGGCTTCGGGGTTGGTCGAAATCTGGCCGCCCAACGTGTAGACCGGATTCGCGGGATCGTAGTCAAAGCGGTCCGCCACTGGATCGGCAGGCAATGTGGTCGTCAGCCGTCCGTCACCGCCGACCGAGTTGGCTTGGCCGCCACTGTGCAGGTAGAACTTGGTGAATCGCGTCCGGGCTAATGGCCACTCGTACTCGTCGCGCCATTTGCCAGCGCCCATCACATAGATCCGCAACGGTGCATCTTTGTCGATCCCGGTCGGCAGTCCATTCAGCCAATAGTCGTACCAACGCAAGTACTCGACTTGGGGCAACTGGTTCGCGCCGTGTACGCCGGGGCCAACGCGCAGCTTTGTCCCACGACGGACGGCCTCATTTCCGCCGTGCTGACGAAAACCTTCGAAGTTGCGGAAGTTCTCGTGGACCAGGTTGTCGTACCAGCCGGTGGAAAAATAGGCCGGTGCTTGAATGCGGTCGTACTTGTCCTTGACGCTGAACGACTTCCAGTGATCGTCGTACCGGGCATGCTGTAGCCAAAGCTTGATCCGCTGGGCCTGTGGGTGGGGAACCTTGTCGGCCGCCGACATCAGCGGCAACTGCAAAAAATGCGGATCGCGGATCGGAATATGGCCTTGCAGTCCCGTGGCCCCGGTGGCGAATAAACCATGGGTGAATACCACGTTGAGCTGCAATACGCCGTCGTTGTATTGATGCCCGAAGAAGCTCTGCTGCCCTTCGACCGGCGCGATGCACTTCAGGTACGGACTAGCCAGCGCGGCGCTCATGGTTTGCGTAAAGGCGTTGTACGACTGGCCGAACATACCCACTTGGCCGGAGCACCACGGCTGCTGACCCACCCACTGCTGGATGTCGAAGCCGTCGCGCGGCTCGTTGACGTAGGGATCCCAGTCGCCCTCCGAACCGCCACGGCCCCGGCTGTTGGCCAGCACACAGACGTAGCCGCGCGGCACAAAGAATTCAGTCTGTGCCGGGCCCGTGACGTAGTAGCTCAACTGCACGAGTGCCGGAAACCGGCCCTCCGCGTCGGGCCGATAAATGTCGGCCGCCAGCGTCACGCCGTCGCGCGTCGGGATGCGGACGTTCTTCTCGACCTTAATCTTTGCCGCAGCAGGCCGCACATCCGGCACGTCTCGGCCCGCCTGCTTGGCCAATTCAAAGACAGTATCGAGTACCACTTCTTGGACTTCCGGTGCAAAGAAGCCCGCGTTGCGGCCAAGGTTCTGACCCCAGATCCAGAGCGTGATGCCAATCGCCTCGTGGCCGCCTTCACGCACCACCTGGGCCGTCGGAAGATAACCGAAACAATCGTTGTTGAAGCCGGCGACCCAGAGATTGTCCGGGCCGATCGCCTGTCCGACGAGCGATACGTAATCCGCCATCGGCTCGGCCGGCAAGGCGGCCAGGGTCAACGCCCCGCCGAACTGCCACACTGCCAGCGGCGCGCGATAACTGCGCGGCAGAGCCTCACTTTGGTCGAGCACGCCGAGTATGTGCCGGGCCATCACCGCCTCGGCCGACGGGAGCTTTGCACGCTCTTCGAGCTGCGCCCGCGATAGGGCCTGCAGCGGCAACTCGGCTTCGCGGAACGTTGTGTTCAGGTCGCCCTGAATCGAATGCAGTTCGGCCTGCAGGACCCGGCACACCTCGCCTCCGAGAGTCGCGCCGTGCAGCCGGGCGATGTCCATCGACCCGCGCGGATGCGGGTTGGCGTCGGCACCGCAGCCGCTCATGAACATGGCTTGCGCCCCCGGATGCTGCCGTTCGATGTGTTCCTGAGCGAACCCAGCATAGTCGCCCGCGATCACGTTGTCGCGACCGGTCAGCGAGGTGTTGTGGCACGCACAGCCAAACAGCACGCCGCGCAACTTGCCGCCGGGTGTGTCCACGCGCAGCACCGGGACCGAGCGATCGGCTGGTCCCGCTGGGTTCTCGCTCATGACGATTCGTCCACGGTGCGGCAGCCGGCGGTTCATCGGGAAATCAACTCGGCCGGCACCCCACGACAACCGTGCTGGCTCCAAACGCGCGAGCGCGTCGCCCACAAGCTCGACCAGGTGGTCTTGCAGCCAGCGCGTATACGCGACCGTCTCGTGGACGTCGTCCGCAGTCATCGGCGCGTGGGCCACGGGGTTCGCTTGGCTCCACGGATCGAGGCTGACCAGCGGGCCGGTGTGCGTATGCGACGCGTTGAATAGCAGTTGTTTTCGCTGCAATCCGGTCTGGTCTTCGATTCGGCGGCAGACTTCGTCAGTCACCACCGCGGCCTGAAACCCGACCAAATCCGCCGTGACGATGACCGCCCGCTCGCCGCGGCGGTCCTCGATAGCCAACGCCTTGGCATAGATGTCGGCGGCGACCGATTCGAACGGCGTTGTCCGGTCGCCATATCCCAGCAGCACGACCGGCCGCTGCGGAGTGATCTTCGCCCTCGTGAATCCGACCTTCCATCCGGTCCCTTCCGCGCATTCGCCCGCGGCGACCCAGGCGACCAGGACCAGCATCGCCAGACCGCACGCGCCCCGCGGCACAAGACGGCGAGTTCGCCAACCGATCCCCTTGCGTAGGTTTCCCATGACGTAGCTTCGTTCCTGTGGGCTTCGCTTGTGCTAGAGAAAGCCACGGTAAGCACTGTACACGATGTGGCCTGGGAAGTACAGCCTCGCGATGCGGCAGCAGCTGGCTCCTTGAGTCTCTTCAGCGCCGAGCGATGCGCGATGACGCCTGGGGCCGTCATATTCAGCGACATGGCAATGTCGATTCCACGTGTTCACCAGTCACATCCGCCGGAACCCGGCGGGCCACTGTGTGTTCCTCCACGAGCTTGCGGATCCAGCAACTCAGGCACAGGCACCGCTCCTCGCGACCACAGGTGCCGGCGATGTCCTGGTAGGGCAGAGGCTGGATGGCCGAATGCACCAGCTCGTGCATCTTCTGATACTCGGGATCGTCCTGGCTCTTCCAGCCACCTTGCTCGATTTGGCCCCAGCCGCCCGCCTCGATCGCCAGCGGCGCTTTCAGAATCCGGCTTTCGTCCGGCAGCGCGGCGTTGACCAGCGCGGCGAACGGTTGCCCGGCCAATCCGTCGCCGAATCGTTGGCGGATGTGTGCCCGCAGTGCCTGTTCGCCGTCCGGATCCGGCCGCCGCCACTCGTCTTTGTTCCACGAATACGTGCCGTACAGCGGAGCGTTCAAATCCAGCCAGTCGATAATGCGCTGGCGGCTTTCCGGGTCGAGTTTGGCGCCCTCGTGGCCCTCCAGCAACAGCCGGGCCAGCCTGCCGCCGTGGGCGAAATAGTCCTTCGGGCGGCTGTACCAGGTTTCGCCGCCGTATTGGGCGATCTTCACCAGCCGGTTGTCTCGCATCAGGCTGGCGTAGGCCGTGCTGGGCAGCAGCCGGTGGTAGGTGGCGGCGACGTTCTGCTCGGTCGCGTCGATCGTGCCGAGCAGGTTGATATCACCTGCCGTTTCCTTCAAGCCGTGGCAGTCCGGGCAGTAGCGGTCGAGCACCGGCTGGACGGTTTTGGCGAAACTGAGGCCGCCCGGATAGCGCGGGCCGGCGGGCGGTTCCAGTTGCAGAATCTCTTGCGGCAGGCCGGGCACGCGATCGAAGACCGGGCCCGACTTGCGGTGCTCGTGGCAACCGACGCAGCCGGCCACCTCGCCCGGCTGCAAATGGGTGAACGTCCGCATGGTCATCACCGCCATGCCGTCTTGGTCCAGGGCCTGGAATTGCAGCGGCACGCCCGCCGGCGCCTCGAACGCCACCGAGCCGTTGTCGTCGATGGGTACGGTTCCGAGGACCCGCTTGAGCACCTCGAACCGGACAGCACTGGAATAGGGCACTCGCTGGGTCGGTTGCGGGATCAGCTCGTTGACGCGGAGCCGCCGGATCGTGCCGCGGGGGATGTCTTGCGAGCTGCGATAGACGTCCTGCAGGTAGAAGACGCCCGTCGCTTGGCGTTCGCTGCCGGCCACCAGCGAGGGCAGCGCGGGCGGCATCGGACGCGGCCGGACGGGCAGCGGCTCGAAACAGGAGATCTCGGGATCGCGGTAGATCAATTCCCGCCCGCCCAGCGTATCGACCAGATAAATTCCATACGCATTATGCCGCGGCACGCTGGCCATCGACCCGGGGTACGGATCGGGGCAGAACTCGGCCAGGAACAGGTCCTCGCTCAAAGGATACGGGCTGCCGAAACTGACCGGCGAATCGCCTTCCGATTCCGGAAACTTGGCCTCCGGCGTCAGCCGCGTGATCGCCGCCAGTCCGTCCTGGGCGATCATGCGGTCGATCAGGATCAACGCGCCGGCGTGAATCGTGTGATGCCCGGCCGTGGTCGCGACGATCTTGTGCGAGCCGGGAATGGGGCGCGTCTGGCAGATCCGGCAGGGATTCGGGGTGTAGTTCCCGAAGTAGTGACCGGCAGCCGTGCCGTCTGGCCGAATGGTCCAGAGGCCGAGCGTCGGGATCACCGGCCGGTTGATATAGTCCCATCGCGTCCAGAGGATCTGCCCGTCGGGCAGCACCACGGGGTCCCATTCGTTGGCCTCGCCGAACGAAAGCTGGCGGATGTTCGACCCGTCCGCGTCGCAACGATAGAGGAGATACGTGGGGCAATAGCGGTCGCCGTTGTGGCACCGCACGCCTCCCTGGTTGCGAGTCGAGATGAACGCGATTCCGCCGTCGGGCAAGTAACAGGGATCGTAGTCCTCGCACAGCACGGTCATACGGCCGCCGTTGGTCCCCGCGTAGCCGGATTCGTGAGAATTCGGGTTTTCGGGCCGCTCGCTCGAAGTCTCACGACTTCGGCTACGATAGCACGGATCGTCGTCCCGGCCGGTGATCTGCCGCAGGCCCGTGCCGTCGGCACGGATCTCGTACAGAAAGAACTGCCACTGGTCCCGCGGAGGCTTGTGATCGGCATAAGCAAACACAATCCGCGTGCCGTCGAACGACACGTCGGCATGCATCGCGCAGCCCGGAGGCAGCTGGCCGTCCAGCAAGACAGTCTCTTTCGGACGGTCGCTCTTCCACTGGTCCAAAACGACCAATCCCGGCCCGGTGCCGTTGTGCATGCCATAGTAATTGTCGCCCGGAGCGCTCAGGACGGGCGGCGGCCGCTTGCTGAGCAGGAGCCGGTCGAAATCCAGCGCGGGATGCGAGAAGATGATTCGCCGCCGCAAGTCGACGGCCCGGGCAAAGAGGTCCCGTTCGGCCGACATGGGTGGGGCCTTGACGGTCTGGGAGATGCGGTGTTCGAGCGCCTCCAGTTCAGCGGCCAAGTCCGGCCAGGAAGACTGCCCGGGCCGGGCGGGGCGCGCTTCTTGTTCGAGCGTCTGATGCTTTACGAATTCCAGCGTCTGGCGAGCCAACTCCAATCGCTGTTGGGCATGTTGGCGATAATAGGTAGCGGGTGCCTCATTCCCCGCCGGCGCATACTCGGCCCAAATTCCGTCGCGCCGCTCCAGCTCCATTTCGATCTGCGATTGCCGGTCGCGGAAGTCGCGGGCCACCAGTTCCCATAACGCATCCCGGACCTGCGGATAGTCCGCCGCGACGGCGGCCAACGCGGCTGCGTCCGCCGAGCCGAACGCGGCCGCGAGCGATGCGCGCATCGTCTCGTGCCAGGTATCCTTCCTCACGTAACCGGGCACGGTGCCCGGTGACGCGATGGTCTGGACAGGCGTTTTGTACCCGGACAGGTACAACTGTCTCGGCGGCTCGGCGGCGATCCCCGCCGACCAGCAGGCAGCACACGCGCCCAGTAAGACCAACAACGCTGTGACAGTGTTCGTTCTCATGGTTGCCCAATCTCCTTTACACAACCACCAATCGCACAACTCGGCCTCCGGTTGCAACCAAAGTAGGTCGGGTCTCCGTTCCACACCCGCGTGGTATCGGCCCGCGCGAGCACGTCTGCGGCGTCGGCAACGATGAACAATATACCGCGCTGGGCCCCGTGTTCAATCTCGATTCGATCTACGAACGCCATCAGCACGGCCCTGGCGGCGGGGGCGCGTTCTCGCTGGTCAGCGCTTCGTCCAGCGCGGAGAGCTTGCCCGTGGCCCATGTGCGTAGCTCGAACCGCCTCAGGCAAAAACGGGCGGAATGTCGTCGTTTGCCGCGTCTGTGCGGATGTCGGCGGTTAGCCGGTGCATTCTTCTTGCCCCCTTCGGAAGCCGACGACGATTCTCATCCAACGGGTTATGAACTCGCGCCGTGCATGGACAAAGCCGCCACCGCAGATCGCGAGTCGATCCGAGACGAGAATTTCATCCCTCGAATGTTGTAACCCGAAGGGCGGCGGTATAATGCGCCGAGTGGCCGTACAAATCCGGCCGGATAATCACAAAGTTCGGCGCGACAGGAGGCGTCGTCGTGAGCACGACTGTACGAACCGTTTGGCTCGTGGCAACTGCGTTGGCCGCAGTTTCTTTCGCTGGCGATGCTGCGGACCTCAGCCGCGCTCCGGGCTCCTCTGAGGCGGACGCGAAAACAACGGCGCTCGAAAGGGCCTATCTCTCGAATCGCGAGGCTTTTCGGGAATTCAGCTGTCGCTTTGTTGTCAAGCGAGGCAGGGCTTTCACAACCGAGGATGCCCTTGCTGGGAAGTTATCCGATGTCGTAGTCCGCAACGGGCTTTGGGTTGTCGATGGTGCCCGCCAGCGATACGAACTGATCTGCGAGGACCCAAAGAGCGAAATACTGGTCCCGCCGTCGGCCGGGCTCGCGAAAGACAACCGGCTTGTGTACACCTCCGTGAAGTGCCTCTCAGAGACATTCATCTGCGATGACGTTGTGGGCCTTACGTATGCTCCAAAACATCTGGTGGCCAATATCGGGACCAGTTTGGGTGCGGAGCCGCGCATCACGGTTACCCCGCTGTCTTACGGCATAATGGGGGTCAACGAAACATCCGGGCCGATATTTAGCAGCACGGTTGGATCGGATGTCTTTCGGCGTTACGGAGGCGTGAAAGAAGTAGCTGGAGCACGGCTAGAGGCTCTGCTGGTAGGCAAGTCGAGTTCGTTTTACAAGGAGTTTTCGCTGGATGCTAAGCGTGGGTTTCTTCCGGTCGAGGTGCGGTACTACTCGCGTGATGGGGTCCTAGCGGGACTTGCCGTGGTCACGAAAATCCGGAAATGTCCTAACAATGCCTATTTCCCCGAACGCTCTGTAACTCTCGTAAATCCGGACGCACCCGGTCCGAAGCAAGTATGGGTTATCGAACTCCGGGATCTTACGCTGACACGCCCCGCGGAGGAGGAGTTGGCGATCGAGCTAGTCGAGGGGACGGAGATTGTAGAGCCGCCGACAATGCTGGCACGTGTTCGCTTGTCCAAAACCCAAACCGTGGGCGTGAAGGATCTAGGGCAACTGCTTGACCGTTGTCGCGATGCTCGCCGAGCGGAACTGCAGCGGAGGATTGGCGCCAATCGAGACGAACAATAGCTGCGCCGAGTCGCACACTATTGATCGGGATAGGGGCCCGGATTGCTCCGGGACCCCTCCCACACCACCTAGCATGCGGGTCCGCACTAGGCGGTTCGGCTCTTTGCAGTAAGCTTCGTCCAGATCCCTAACAGACTGGGCAAAGCAAACAAGTTATCGGTTCGCAGTTCGATGTTGCCGTGGTCAAGGCGGTAGCGTTTCCGTGGCAATGTTCGCTCGGACCACGCCTCGATTCTGTTGATCGTCTGCCGGATGACTTCCCGCTGCTGTACCTCATCGGCCGATGCAAGCTCCTGGCGCAGCCCACAGAACAAGCTCGCTGCGGTGTTGATTCGTTCGTCCACGTCCGCGAACAACGCACTACGCGGCGTGCTGGACGCCTTCAGCGCGGCTTCCAGCTGTTCACGTTGGGAGCGTAGCGCCCGGATGGCGTCTTGAACGTCCGGGAGCATATCGGCGTCAACTTCGATCAGCCGCTTCTTGGCCTTCGTCAGCTTGGCGTCCAGGGTGGCCAGCTGGCCTTCCAACTGCATGGCGTCCACCTTGGGATGCTCGGCGTCAACCAGTTCGTGCAACATGCTCCGCAGCCGGGATACGATCTTGGGGTTCATCCAATGTTGCTCGATGGTATCGACCACGCAAGCTAATAGATCGTCCTGCTTGAATGAATTGCGGTCGCAAGACCCTTTGGTAGCGTGCCCGTGGCATCGGTAGTGGACAGTTCCGTCATCGGCAAACCCGGTCATCGCGGATTCGCATTTTCCGCAGCCGACTAGGCCAGAAAAAAGGAACCCGCCCCCGTTTGTGTGCGGTGTCGTGCGGTGCTTTCGCTCGCCCAGACGGAGTTGCACTTGCGCCCAGGTCTCGGCGTCGATGATGGCGGGGTGGTTGCCGGGAATCTCGATGTCAGCCCAGCGATACATGCCGATGTACGTGATGTTGGTCAACTTTTCGCGAACCGTGGTTACAGTCCATCCGTTCTCCGTCAACCCGCTGTAGCCGTCCGCATTCAGCCGTACCGCGATGCTGCGGAGTGAATGCCCGTCGATGTAGTCTTGGAACATGCGACGGACAATCTGAACTTGTAGCGGGTCGCCCAGCTGTAAGCGGCGGTCAACCAGCACGTAACCGAATGGCGTTTTGCTCTGCCATTCGCCCCGCTCAGCAACGGCCCGCTTGCCCCGCTTCACGTCCGCCGATAGTTTGAATCGGTGCTGCGCGTCGCCGTGTTGCTCGATGCTGGCCTTGAGCCACGAGCCGATGTCCTGCCAGTCCTGCCGGCCTTGGGCGACAGTGGCAAGATGAACTCCGGCCCGATCAAGCAGATACCAATAGTGGTTGGCCTCGAGCACGGGGAATCGGGAGAAGCGGTTCGTATGCCAGCACAGCACGGCCTTGAAGTCGTGGCGCTTCTCCAGGTCCGTTATCAACCGCTGGAATTGCTCGCGATCGTCCTTCCACCCGCTGATGCCTTCGTCGATGTACCACCGAATGATCGTGTAGCCGTTGTCGCCGGCCCACTTCTCGATGCTGGCCTTCTGCGCGGGAATGCTGGCGTCAATCTGCTGGTCGCTCGAACAACGGACATACGCGACGGCGGGAATCAAGACTTGCCCGTCATCGTCAGGCTTGGTACGATGCTTGGTAACCATGATGCGAACCTCCTTCTTAGGTTTGCTTGTGGTGATGAGCCGTGTCGGGCGTCCCCACGCCCCACGGCTCGCTTCATTCGTCAGCAACGGTTTCCCAGGCAGCCAAAACGCCCAGTTCTCGGCCGTATGCTCCCAGGTCGATATCGGTCCCAACGATCCCATTCCGGGAAAGGTCCACGACGTAGTAATCGCCCAGATCGCGGTGCCATTGCGAATTGCTCCGGCACGCCTTCAACTGTTGATCCGATTTTGCCAACGCTCGGTTAATCCGTTGAATCGTCGCCCGCTTGCTGACCAATACCTGCTTTGCCATTGTCTTTGCCATTGTCATTTCTCCGCGTAAAGGAATGGAAACGTCACTAGCCAAGAATGTAGCAAATGCAAGCCAATGTGTCAATGAGCGCATGAGCTATTGAGCGTATGGCGTCCGCCGTCCTCAGAATGGCCCATGTATCGTTACAGCCGTCAACCACTTCGGAACACATCCGGAAAACGGCTATAGGACAAGCACCACTACCGCAGCCGTTCGGGGGGCAAATAGCGGGATGGTTCCGATGTACTTGACTGGTTGAATTGTGCGGGTGTAGTGTCGGCTCGATGGGCAGCATCCCGCAACAAATCTTGGAACGTCGGACCAGATGCAACCAGCCGGCCGTCAGACCGTACCTCGATGCTGCCGGGTCGTCGATGCGTGCCGATCGTTCCCGCAAGCACCGCTGATGCGCCAAACGTCTGCTTTACCAGCACGTCAATCCGCTGTAGGTAAAGGTCCATAACCGAATCCCCCATCCCTGAAAAAAACGGCCCTCAGAATGCCCCGTAACGCACGCAACCGGGGCAACACGACTTCCGATACCTACCGTCGTCCGATGCGTCATACGCGAAATCTCGCACGAAATAAAAAAGCCCCCCGCCGCGGACGATATCCGGCGGGGGGCGTGCCGCTGCGGGCGGTGACCGCAGCGGCATGTACCCGGCAACGTGAAGGAGACCAAGCCACCAACGCCGCCGGGTGTTGAATTACTCCGCTTCCCCTTTGCTCATCACGCCCCCACGCGGGTCGATCTGGCAAACCCCAAAATCAAGGTAGCCGCGATATTGCATCCCCAGGGTGTTGAACGGGGCGTCCTGCGCCTCGACCACGGGCGATTCAACGCCGTTCAAGTAGGCGATACCGAACGCCGCAACGTCTGCCGGATCCCCGAATAAATACCACGCCAACAAACTTGCGTTTGCGTACCTGGCGTTGCTCAGATGCGGCACAATCAACGGCTGGTATTTTCGCTCGTGCGGGTTGCCGTCGGTCATCACAACATCGGTAACGCCGGCTACCGCGATGTTCCGTGAAGTGTACAGGCCGTCCGCGGGCGTTTCTAATTCCGGCGGCACCACGAGATACTTCGGGGCTACCATCACAGGAGCGCCGTCGGTATCGACCTGCCGGCGCAACAGGGTGACCGCTGCGGTAAGCGAATCAATCGCCAACGCGGTATCAACGCCCTCTTGGTAGTTGCCTTCCGCTTCATCGAAAAAGTCGCCCGTGTTGGCAAGGACGAGTTGCCAAAAAACTTCTTCGAGTTTCGTTGCAGCACCACGCCCGATAATCTGCGGAATCGACGCGAACGCCCCCAGGTCATCGTTGATGATGTCCGTCCGCGTGATGCCAAACATTCGGGCGTAGGTATCGACGCGAAAAGCGAACGCCTGTTCCGATAACTTCCCGTGTTGAATTTCTCCCGACGGCGGAACCATCCGGAAAGAGTTGTCGCCCGTCACGCGATACCCCGTATGCTGCTTGAAATTGTTCGCGGAAAGCGGCTTGGCGATGATGCGCGCCACAGACGGAACGGCTTGATAGGCATCAAGCAAGAGCTTGTTCGCGCTCGCGCCCAACATGCCCGCAAGATCCGTCGTCGAAAACGCGGCACGAATCATATCATCGCGTGAAGCCGGGATGTCCTGGCCCGCCGCCGTCAACGAGCATTTGATGATGTCGACCATGCTGCTACAACGCAACGACGCCCCCGCTTCCATCGCTTGCTCGCCCAGCACCCGCTCGCCAATGCTCTCGTGTCCCAGGTGCTTGAAAAAAGCGGCTTGTACGGCATGGCGTCCGATGTCGTGGTTTCGGCCCGTCACGATGCTTGGTCCCAGGGGGCGACTTGCCCGCAGTTCGTCCAGTTCTCGCCGGGCTTGCTCGGCCCTGATCTCGGCCCGTAGTTTCTTCACTTCACTTGCCGTCACTTGTGCTTCCTCCTCTTTGGTCTTGCTCATGGCTTCGTCGTACTTGTCCCGCAACCGTTGCTCCATGTCGGGGTTTCCGGCAAGGTCGTCAGCGGTGACGCCGATGGCCGCGTACCATTCCTCGAACGTAATCTGAACTTTGCCCGTCATTGTTTTTGCTCCTAATTTTTGCTTTGCGGCTTCGGCCGCGATGGTGACACTTGTTTTTTCATCCGCCCCGCGTGGAACGAAAGATACGCCAAACAACTCGGCACGCCGGGCGACTAAGACGGGGCCTGAAAACGTCTGGCCGTTGACGGAAACCGCCTCCCCGTCGCCGATAAATTCGGGCGTTGTCAGCGGCCTAGCTTCAACGGATGCGTGCCAAGGAAAGCCCCGCTTGCTACTCTCGATAAGCTCGTCAGCAGCCGGACCAGCAGCCGAAATGACACCCGCCAGCGATACGCTTCGTCCGTCGTTCTTGACGCTCTCAACATGCCCCACAAGCTTGTCGTCATCATGGCCGATCGTCGCGGTAATCGCTTGGTCATTGGTCGTCAACCCGCTCAAGTCGATGATGATGCCCGTCGGGTATCGCGTCGTCACCAACGGCCCGCCCGTGTACGCGGGGGTGATGG
>Ga0351852_10218_pt1 | contig 18374 bp, 14 predicted proteins | sample TotcelHFGM3001N6_FD_206802 | JGI IMG/M metagenome (GOLD analysis project Ga0351852, IMG submission 206802) | Enriched cells from coal bed in the Powder River Basin, Montana, United States - Total cells FGM rep1 HSBNCT.FGM.300.1.N6 ...
ACTGTTGAGCACCGCCGCGCGAATGTCACCGGCACGGATGGAGGGATAGGCAGCCGCATACAACGCCACCGCGCCCGTGACGTGAGGCGTCGCCATCGATGTGCCGCTGTAATAGGCATAACTGTTGCTCGGCACGGTCGAGAGGATTGAACTGCCGGGAGCACCAAGGTCGACGGTAGAAGCTCCGTAGCTGGAGAATGACGACATGGCGCCGCTGCTGGTGATCGAGGCCACAGCGATCACCGCCTCGTAACCGGCCGCGGATTCGGTGCTCGTTCCGACGGTCGTGCTGTAGTTCGACGGATAGTTCGCAGTGGTATCGTTGTTGCTACCGCTGTTTCCAGCGGCGGCCACAAACAGAATATCCGCCTTGGCGGCGCGCAGAATGGCGTTGTGCAAACTGGTGGAATAGCCGCCACCGCCCCAAGAGTTGTTGCTTGCAACGATGTTCAAGCCGTGACGCTGCTTCAGATCGGTCAAGTAATCCAGCGCTTTGACTGCGTTGGAGGTGTAACCCCCGTCGGGCCCGAGAAATTTGGCGCCGATCATGGTCGTGTTCCAGTTCACACCCACGACGCCGCTGCCGTTGCCACCCTCCGCGCCAATCGTGCCGGCCACGTGCGTCCCGTGCGAGTCGCCGTCAGCCGGATCGAAAATGCTGTTGTCGTTGTTGTGAAAGTCCCAACCGTAGACGTCGTCGATGTAACCGTTGCCATCGTTGTCAATGCCGTCGCCGGGAATTTCAAAGGGATTTGCCCAGGCATTGCGGGCCAAGTCGGGGTGCGCGTACTGGTAACCCGTATCCACGATGCCCACGTACACCGCAGGCGATCCAATGAAGCCGTCATTCCAAGCCTCTTCGGCTTGGCTTCCATACTGGTTGGTCGTTCCGCTCAGACCGACGGCCGTGGGCGAGTCGTCGCTGTACATGCCCCACATCGAGCCGTTGGCGTAGTAACTGTCGTTGCTCACGTGGGATGGTTCAAGGATGTAGTTCGGTTCGGCGTAAGCCACCCCGGGCAGATTCTGGAAACGGGTCATGGCCGATTGCACGCTCAGGCCGGGCGGCAACGCGACCCGTTCCAAGACGCCGTGCCCGGCAGCTCGCATCGCCGCCGTTTGAATCACCTCGGCCAATGTTCCCTGCACCCGCTCGCGCGCCGCAGCACGCATCTCGGCACCGATGTTGCCCTCGTACTGCACCAGCAGTTCATTCGGCAAGTACGATGCCGACAACATCCTGCGATCTTCCAAACACTCCACTCGCAATTTCCGAGACCGCTTCCGCATGAAAATATCCGTTTTGCTAGATGAGGCAAAGTTTCGAGGAATCCGCAACGAACTGAATCGGCGTTGTTGGCCGCGCAATAAAAGCCATTGCGACATCAGCATACGGCGTGCCACAGCGGCGACTTATCGAAAGAAGATGTCGCAACGCACTTGTCTCCAAGTAGTTTGGACGCACGGGCGGCGGATGGCGGAAAAGCGACTTGGATTAGGGCGCGTGGATTGCGTGTTGCGCCTTGGAATGGGACAGGGGGCAGAGCGGCAGAGGTCAGTTGTCAGGGGTCCGTCCTGGTGTGTTCAGGTCCAGCGTGCCCGGGGCGACGTTTGCGGGTGCGCCCGCTTTTTCTCGCGAAGGGGCGAAAACGCAAAAAAATTGCTCCGGCTGGAACGGTCACCGCCGAGGCGTAAATCGTGGGTTTACATCTCGCGGCCTCGCGGTTGGCGCGAACCTGTGGTTAATACTTTTTCGCTGGGTTAGAGGACACCAATCGCTGGAGGACCTTTGCTGCCCCCAGAGATGAACTTGGGTTTGAAGCTGACGAATGGCTCTGGGACGTCCTGGATATGGAATTCGACGTGCTCGCGGATGCGGGGGAACCGAGTTGAACGCCTGACATGGGTAAAGTCGTTAACCTCGCTGAAATTCATTCTTATCGCTTGTCTCTTGCGGCGGGCATCGCCCGCCGCGCACGCTGAATCGTGAACTCCAACGGGCCCCGGTAACGCGCCGATTGGGACCAGCTGCGCCAGACTCGCTACCCGCGGCAGATCGAAATGGGCATTATCGACCCGCGCTGGCCGCTGAGCCCCGGCCGGACGACGTGCCCGCCTGGGACAGCCTGAGTGCCGAGGAGCAGGACCGCTTCGATCACATCATGGCTGTCTACGCTGCCATAATCGATTGCATCGACCAGGGCGTTGGCCGGATGGTCGAAGACTTGCGGCAGCCCGGCATGTTGGATAATACGCTGATCCTGTTCCTCAGCGACAATGGCGGCAATGCCGAGAGCGGTCCGCGAGGGTCGGGGCATCCGCGTGGGCGATTGGAGGCTGGTGAATGAAGGAGTCAGAGAAAGCTTGTGCAATCAGCCGTCACCAGAGGCACCGTTGCCAGCAGACTGCCCAGCCACAGGCCCATCAGAATCGGCAAGCTGCCCAGCACCATCGCCAAGGACGGCAAGACGCGACCAATTCGCTCGTCCGTCTTCGCCCCGAAGATCTGCAGCAGATTGACACCCAAGGCCGTCAGGGCCAAGACCCCAATCCAGCCTTCGGCCTGCAGCCAGCGCCCGGCGATCGTGGCTTCGGCCATGACCAGACAGAACGCGGCCAGGCAGGTATAGACGCCCACCCGCCGCACGACCAAGTCAGAGTACAAGTAGGCGTAAACGCCGGCCAACCACAACCCGCCCGCCAATAGATAGTATTCCGTCAACCAGTTCCCTGGCCAGCTGACTCCCAAGAAACGCTGGCTGCCGGGAAAATCGCTCAGCCAGCCGAGCAGTTGGGTTCCCAACAGCACCAACAGCCCGGCGCCGACTTGGGCATGACCGGACCAGAAAAACGGCAGCCCGAACCTCTTGCGAGTAAAAGGTTCGCCGTCCGGAGCAAAGGCCCGTTCGACATGGATCGAAGCCAGGCCCAAAGCCATCAGCGTCATCGCCAGGCCACAGCACGGCGTCAACGGGCGAGACCATCGCCCACTTCCTGGCCGTGATCAAGCGGGATACATGGGAGGAGCGGTACGCCGGTCTCTGCCCGTTGGGACAGGTCATCGGCGGAAATCGCACCAGCGTCGTGGCGGCGACCGAACAGTCAACCTTGAACGATGTGCAAACAGCGCTCGCCCACATGAGCCGCGGCGACGTTTTCCGACACGGGCCAGGCCAAACCGGCTTCGGCCACCGCGTGGCGGATGTCAAACGCAAAACCGATCTCGGCCACGGGGATCTCGTCGATCAGCGATTGCAAGTCCCAGACGGTGGCGCCGACGTACTTCGCCCCGGCATGATTCTGATACAGACCTACAGCGGCTGCAGGAACTTGGTGAACGCGCAGACGGGATTGTGGATCGTTTCGATCGGCTCCCCAGCGGGCGTTGCGGTCCAAACGGTTGCAGCCGCCGTCGCCAGGCTGCCGGCCAGAAATTCGCGACGGGACAAGTGCGGTGCGTTCCTGTGCAAGGGCTCCCAAGATCAGAAGTGGTGCTGAAGCATTGTGCGAAAAAACACCCGGGATTTGGCGAGCGGCAAGGCGCTAGCCGCCGGTGTTTTGGACCGTCTGGAACCGGCGGCTAGCGCCTTGCCGCTCACGCATTTCTCCCACGATGCGAACGGGTTGCAGGCTGGTTTTACGGCCAGCGGATCTCGACGCCTTGACTTTCCAAATCGCGTTGGAAATCCACCAGCTGGGCCGCAGTTTCGTGGATGTCGTGCGGTGTGCGCTGCTGCCGCAAGGCGTGGAGCACATGGTGAACGCCTGCTGGTTGTCCGGGTCCGCCTGGTCCAGTGCGTGCAGTTCGTTCGTCTGCGCCTGGGCTTCGGCGCCCGTGACAAACTCGGTTCCGGTCAGCGGCAGGAGATCTCCCAGTTCGCTGGCGTCGAGAAAATACGGCGCGGCGAGCACGCGCTCGCGGCCGGAACGCAACGAACGGACGGTGACCGTGCGCACCGTGTCGCCCGTCACGTCGGCTTTCACCGGACGATGTTCGGCCAACAGCGTCAGCTGGGGGCCGCTGAGCCACGGGGCAAGCCAGTCGCGCAGCACGGCCAGCGCGACACGAGGTTCGTGGCACAGCCGCGAGACGCTGCCGTTGCCCGGATTGAGGTGTTCCCTGCCGCGGGCCGCATCGGTCAGCGGATAATGGTCGCGGTAGTCCGGTTTGCGGGCCGTGGTGAAGAGGGCCTCGGCTGGCTCGCAGTCAATGGCAACAAACACGCGGTTCCGTGTGGAGCTGCGGACCAGCTCGAATTACGCACATGGTGTCGAGGTAACGCTCGCCGCAGCCCAGCGCGCCCAAGTCAAGCAGCGATTTGCCGACAGTCCCGTACAAATCGTGAGCATCGCCTGCAGCGAGCGGATGGATTGGCCGGAGCCGGACAGGTTGCAGACTGCGATCGACGCGGCCAAAACGCATTTGCCGTTGAGCCACGATGTCGGCTGTGACGTCTTGCGAGTGTTTCCCAACCAGTTCCACCGCGACGTGCCGCGGGAAAAGACTATCGAGCAGATTGCGCGGGCCCTGGACGAGTTGGGCAATTTCGCCGCCGGCTTGGGCCAGGAAGTATCGCTCGAAGCCCACGGCCCGGCTGGCGAACTGCCCACGATGCGGGCCATTGTGGATCGTGTCACCCAGCCCAACGTGCGCGTCCGCTTGAACTGCGACGCCCGCGATGTGCAGGGCGAGGGCTTTGTCGCAAATTTCAACCTGGTCAAGGACTTCCTCTCGCGGATCATTCACCTGCATGACCTGAGCGACCCCAGGTATCCCTATCAGCAGATAGTCGATCTGCTGCACAAAGCGGGCTGGGAAGGCTGGGCGTTGTCGGAGCGAGGCGACACGGTTCCCGATCGCGTGCGAGCTTTGACCGCGGAGCGCCAAGCCTGGCAGGGGCTGGTCGAAAACGCGGTTGCAGCTCGCCGCCCGTTACGTGGATAACGATCGGGAGACGTGTCGACCAACCCCGGAGGTCATTGACGCCGCTTGCCAGATTTGGCTCGGGAGTCTGGATCAAGGCGTGGATCTGGTTTGGCATCCAGCAGCAGGCGAGAACAATCCCCCGCTTCGTAGTCGCACTGCGGCGCCGCGATGAAGATCGGCAGCTTTATCGAGTGTCGGCAGCAAGACGTGATCGAACGGATTCTGCGTCACAGGGCGAGCGGCAGATTCAATTGTACCCTCACCCCTGCCCGCGGAGCGGAATAGCAGGGAAGAGGGCAGGGTGAGGGGTGGTAGAATAGTATCTGCCGCTGGCCTTGCAGTCTCTGGCAGGGGCCGTTCCGCACGCTTGGCGGGCGCCCGAGGGCCGCTTACTTTGCACCCGGACATGGTGAGCCGCAAGCCGCTGGTTTCGGCGGGACAAATGGCCATGCCTTCACCGGCGGCTAGCGCCCAATGCCACTCACTTTGGGACCATTGGGGGCATTTTCATTAGCGGAACGGCGCAAGCCGCCCGGTTTTGCGACGGTAATACCGGACGGCTCGCGCCGTGCCGCTACAAAGTAAGTGGCATTGGGCTAGCGTCTTGCCGCTCAAAGTAAGTGGCATTGGGCCAGCGGCCGAGGCGGTCCAGTCAGATACGCATCGGTCGCGTGAGCAGGAAAAGGCGAAAAAAATGACAGTAAACAGGCCAGCGAAGTTCCAGGAGGGGTGCAATGTTGGCGGACGAGGTTCATGATTCTTATCCGTTTATCAGATATACTGAAACAGCCCGCAGCATGCCCTGCGCGGAATTCCCTCACCGTTGAACGCATCACAAACCGCGTATGACTAGAATCACCTGTAGCGACTATTCGCCGGACCAGTTTCAATCGGAAGAGATCGCCGACTTGGGCGAGTTCCTGGCCCGGCATCGTCCGGCGTGGTGCCGCGTCCGCTGGATCGACGTGTTGGGCCTGGAACAAGCCGAAGTCATTCGGTCTTTGGCGGAGAAATACCAACTGCATCCGCTGGCGGTCGAGGACGTCCAGCACTTGGTGCAACGGCCCAAAGCCGAGGATTATCCGGGGTCCGGCGACCAGCCCGGCCGGCTGTTCGTCGTCGCCCGGGCCGTCGATCCGGAGAACGGCCGGATGCGGACCGAGCAGGTCACGTTCTTTCTCGGCCGCACGACGCTGTTGACTTTTCAAGAAGCGCCCGGCGACATTTTCGCGGCGGTCCGGCATCGGATCGCCACGCGCGGCTCGCGAATCCGCGAGCACGACGCCAGCTTCCTCCTGTATTCGCTGCTCGACGCGGTCGTCGACGGCTACTTCCCCGAACTGGAACGATACTCGGACGAATTGGAGGACATGGAAGAAGCGTTCTTGGCCAACCCCGACCAGGGAGCCAGCCGCAAAGTCCATGCCTTGAAGCGGGATCTGCTGACGCTGCGCCGCGCCGCCTGGCCGATGCGCGAATTGGTGGCGCAGTTGCTGCGGGAAAAGCATGAGTGTGTCTCGGAGACCACGCGGACCTATTTTCGCGACGTCTACGATCACTGTGCACAGATCATCGACCTGATCGAAACGTACCGCGAAGTCGCCGCCAGTGTGATGGAGACTTACATGTCAGCCGTGTCGAACCGGATGAATGAAATCATGAAGGTGCTGACCATCATCAGCACGATCTTCATTCCCTTGTCGTTCGTCGCCGGCGTGTACGGAATGAACATGTACATTCCGGAGGCTGAGTGGCGGGGCATGTACGGCGTGTTCTGGCTGATCTGCGCCGGTATCGGAGGCGGCCTGCTGTGGTGGTTCCACCGCCGACGGTGGATCTGATACGGCGGCCGATGTCTGGCGTAGTACTTCATCGTCCAGACGCCTGCGAACGCCAAGGCAACGGCGAGTCTTGCTGGAACCGCGTGGGATTCTTCTGGTTTGAGACACCCGCGTGTTACCAATGCTCACACGCGCTGTCCAGTTTCTGTCGGACCCAGAGTGGGGGCGGCAACCGCAAAGCCTGAGCGATTTCCCTTGGGATTTCCAATGTGAGTGTGTCCATGTGCGTCATCTTACCAAGTCTCTCCGAGCGCAAAAAGACTTGAAACCCGTCTTTGTCACCACGGAGCCTGTGTCCGTCGGCGGTGTCCTGGGCCAACCGAGCCATCGCGTTCGGAGATCAAGTGGCAGAAAGAATGATGGCAGAAAGATGTTACCTGGAATGTTAGCAAGCGAACAACCAGCTCAGCTTCCAGCGTTTTTCGTTGTGCCCGTTTCTGCTTAGCCATTCGTCGGGTAGCATAAAAGGGGTCCACGCATTGGAACAAGTTGTCGCGGCTGACGACACTTCGACCACCCGATGGGAACTCGCGTCCGGCAGGTGTGAGCGATCGTCTGCTTGAACGCCGAAGAGCCGGAAGGTTGCCTGACATCGATTGATCCAAGTGGTCGATCTTGCGAGACTCGGGGACGGCCCTCCAACCACGCATCAAGGAGAAATACAATGAATCATCTTTGGCTGATCCTGGCAGCGCTGGTCGGCGCGAATCCTGGACCTGTTCCCGCAGTGGAAACGCCCGGACTGGACTACGAACCGCCCGAGTTCGTGACGGCGGCCGGCGCGCCCGTGATCTTTGCCGACACGCACGAAGCCGGGCCGGACCAGAGCTTCCTGCTGGTGGGCGAAGGGTTGGACGCGGGCGTCGAGTTAACGGCCTGGGGCGTTCATCCGGACGCGGCCGGCGGACGGGAGATCAAGCCGAAGGTGCAAACGTCTGCCAACGGTGTGCTGATCGCGACGTTGCCGGAACGAATCTGTGAAGGGCCCGTCGTGGTTTGGGCCAAGAACGCCGCGGGCTATTCCGCACCGGTCGTGCTCAACGCGCCGCAGCCCTGGTGGTGCCAACCGGACGTCGCCGCGCCCGGCGATGGGGTGCGCGTCTTCGGCCGCAGCTTGGCCCAACCGCCCGGACGAGTCCGGGCATTTGTGTACCTGGCCCGGACTCGGAAAATGGGACAGGCACCGGGCGTCCATGTCCCGGTGCCAGTTCCGGTTTCGGAGCGGATCGGCCAATGGCTGCGTGTTGTCCAGGCCGACAAGTACCAAGCAAGCGTCGTCCTGCCCGAAGATCTCGAACCGGGCGAGTACCAACTGTGGTTCCACGCTGGTAGCGGCGGAAAGTACGGCTGGGGCGAGCCGATCTCGCTGCAAGTTGCTGCGCCGCCCGCGGACTGTCCGGCGGGCACGGTCTCGTTCTCCGAAGGCAACCTTCAAGAAGCTGTCGACCGGCTGGCGGCTGCCGGGGGCGGTACGGTGCAGGTGGCTGCGGGCGAGTACCTCCTGACCGGCACCTTGGTGGTTCCCGCGGGAGTCCAAGCCACTGGCGCCGGGCACGACCGAACCGTGCTGGTCTCGCCCCCGGATCCGACGGTTCGACTCGTTCCGGTCGCCGGCGCCGCTTGGAACCAGGGCCCGAGTGCCGTTCACAGCGTGGGCGACGAGATGGCTTACCGCGTCGCGTTTCCAGCCGACGGTGCGTGGACCGTGTGGCTGCGTTACGCGACGGAGATGTCCCCGTACAATCTGCCGGGCGTCTCGAAGCACATGACACTGGCCATCGCCGACGGCGAACCGGTTCCGCTGGACAATCTGCCCAACACGGGCAGTTTCGGAACATTCCGCTGGAGCCGTTCAGCGACGGTCCGGGTCACGGCGGGAACGCACGAAGTGGTCTGGAAGAACGTCAAGGGCGGCGGGATTCATATCGACGCGTTCGCCTTTGCACGAGAGCCTCTGTTCGTTCCCTGCGAGAATACTCCGCCTGTCTCGAGCGACGAGATTGTCGTGGTCCAAGGCGAAGATCTGGTCCGGTTCCAAACCAAAGAAGGCGCATTGCCCGGCGGCGATCGGGCCGCCGTCTGGCTGGCCGGACACGGAGCAGGCATCTCGAATCTGACGGTGTGCGGCAGCCCGCGCGTCAATCTGGGCATCGCGATCCGGCACCCCGAATACCCGAAGTGGATCGAAAACTGCCGAGTGGTCCAAGTCAACGTGCGCGGCTGCGAAGGAAAACAAGCCGAGAACTGTGGCATCCGGTTGTATCACGTGGACAACGCGGTCGTGAAGAACAACGAACTGTGGGGCCGCGCTCCGCTGTTCCTGTCCGGAGTGAAACGCAGCCAGTTCATCGGCAACCGGTTGGTCTCGCAAACATTGTGGGGCGGCAATTCGGAGGGCTACATCCTGGGCCGCAACGACACCGTGCGGCAGTGCATCATCGAAGACAACGTCTGCGCCAGTCCGCCAGGGCAAGACGCCGGCGGTCCGACCGGGCGGCGGATGGTGTGGCTCTCGACCGGCCGCGGTTCGGTCGATTGGAACTGGATCGCCAACAACCGTGAGGATCGAGCACGGTTCGGCGGCGTGGCCGGGACCGATCAAAACGTGGGCGAGATGATTCTGTTCGAAGCCTGCCAACGGATCGCGTTTTACGGTCCGCTGGCCGCCGCCGACGCCCAGTCCGTCACGCTGCCGGCCACGCTGCCGCCGACGCCGGACGACCGGCTGGGCAGCGTCAAACGCGAGCAATTGGCCTACGACGAAGACGGTAACGAGACGCCCTTTTGGCCGCCGGACGTGGATCAAGGCACCGCCGAGCCGACGGCCGACGAGTATTTCGTGACCGTCTTGCGCGGCCACGGCTGGGGGCAGACGCGGCGGGTTGTCACACGCCTGGGGGAAACGTATCACTTGGACCGGCCTTGGCGAGTTGCCCCGGAACCTGGGTGCCTGGCGTTGGTTCACACCGCGTACTGGCGCAACCACATCGTCGGCAACCGCACGGTCGACGGGATGACGGGCGTGCAACTGTGGATCTCTTGCATCGAGAACATCGTCAGTGGCAACGCCATTCAGCGGATGCGCAAACCGGGGCTTTACCTGTACGGCAATTGCTCGACCTTGGCGTCGTCCATGCCGACCACCTGGAACCGCGGCATCGGTCCGTTGTACTTCAATCACATCGAAGGAACGCGGTGCGATGAAATCAGTTGCGGAGCGCTGGTGACCAGCGGCGAGATGCACCCGTTGCCTGTCGAGTTTCCGCGGTGTTTGGGCAACGTCCTGCGGCACAACTCGTTCGTCCGCAGCCGCACCGATGGAGTGCTGATCACCGGCAACCGTCCGGCGGACGAGCAGCAGCCGACTGCCGCTATTCTCGGCACGATCGCCGAATTCAACGTGGTCCGCGACGCCTCGGTCGGTTACCGCGTCGCCCGATCCGCCGAAGCCACCTTGTTACGGCGGAACCATGCGTACTTCTGGTATCCGGTCAACCAGCAGCCCGGCCCGCGGGTCGCATTCCAGGTGGACAACGAAAAAGCGGCCGTGGCCCTCGAACTCAATTCGGTCGAAGGCATCCACGGCGGCGCCGACCGGCAGATCGTCCCCGAACAACGCGGCCCTGCCACCCCGACGCAATGACAATCCTCGTCGTCTTCGAGGATCGTCAGGCCGCGGCGGAAGCGATGCGCCGTATCTTGGTCGACAATGCGCGGCGGAAGCGCAGCCTCAAACGCGGCGGGAACCTGGCGTTAGCGGAACTGGACGAATCGCGCATCGCCGCGCCATGCCCGGACGACGAGTTGTTGGCGGTCCACGAGGCGCTGGACAGGTTGGTCGCGGTGGACCCTGCGGCGGCCGTCGCTTTGCCTTCGACATCAAGGCTACGACTCCGACCATCTGGATGCTGCCGCTGGAACCGGGCAAGTCCACGGCCGAGTCGCTGCTGGAGGCATCGCCAGACAATCGCGAGTCGTCTTGATCCCGCTATTTTCCGCCAGGCTTTCCATTCTTCGTCAAGCAACCAGGTGAGCTAGGAAAAGTAGAATGTCGCCTGCATCCCACTTCAATCGGCACGGAAAGGGCTCCCGGGGAAAACTTGGCAGAATGATCACGGCAGAATGATGATGCGGAATGCAGGAATCCTGGTCTGCCATGATTCTGCCGCGATGATTCTGCCAAATCAACTCCGCCAAAAAACGGTCTCGCTATTCTAGAAGGTGGCAGTCTTCATTAGAATGCGGGGCATGGCCAACGATCCGATCGTCTATACCGATAAGATCGTCCGCAGCAGCCGTGCGGATTACGAAGCGGTGCTGAGGACCTATCGGGACGCCAGCCGCCCCGAGGCGTCCATCCGGTCGAGGAGGTTTGCTCCCGGGGCCGGAAAAAGGGCCGGAAAAGGACATTCTTCTTTTTTCGAGGACGACCGCGGGGCCGAAGCGAGGACGCCAGGCCCAACGCGGCGGCGGTAGAGGCGGCCCACTGGTCGGATCCAAAACGTGTTCCTCGGTTGACGCTTTGACGCAGACGCTGTAGCTCGCCTTCCGTCTCCGTACGGTTCACGTGCTGCAGCCACTGCCGGCCCTTGGCGACCGGAGCAAGCCTTCGGGACATTCGGGACACGACTCGGGCGACATGGGCAGACTCGACCACGGCCAGTCTTCCGCTCGGGGCGCCAAGTCTGCCCCCAACGCATTACGTTGCACGTACCGTACGTAACACGGTCAGGTAATGCTCGTCCTGCTTCCGGAACACCTTGTTCCGGGCATTCCCGCGATTGATCACATGGTACACGTACCCGCCCTGCGAGGCCCGCAATGTTCTTGGCATGAAACCAGCGCAAGACAATGCACACGCCCAAATAAACTGAATGTCCCTCTTTTTCCCTTCTCGCCCGACACAAAGACAATGCTTTGTATTGACATGCATATCCGCATCGCCTATGGTGACGAGCAAGGCAGCGCTTTTGGTGGTCATGATCTATTGCATTCGTGGGCCATGCGTTCTCGATTATTCAACTTGCATCAGGAGACGGGCCATGCGTCGTTTTGGCATCCAGAGTCGGCAAACGCGTCACTCGCATCCAAGTCGAATCAGACCGCGCAGGAGGTCAAGCGACTTTCGACACCTGTTCTATGAATTCTTGGAGGACCGCCGATTACTGACCGGAGCCACGACCGACAGCCAACTCGAAGAGTTCGTGGCATTGAACAGCAGTGACCAGGATTACGAGTTGAACCTGATGGATCCCGTCCAACTATCTGGGACAGTCGATCGTTGGGAACTAGTGGCAGGCAATAGCGATAGCGACGGCACTGTCGAACTGGCTGCAGCCAGTCCCATAAGCAGCAACGTGGCAGCCTTCGGTGATTCCCAGACTACAGATCCGCCGATGGCCGTAGCCGACGCCTATGACATGCATGTTCAGACGCTGACGATCATCAGTCCGGGCGTTCTGCAGAACGACTCGGACGCGAATGGCGACGCCTTGACAGCAATCCTCGTCGATCCGCCGTCCCACGGCGCGCTGACACTGAACCCGAATGGTTCGTTCACTTACGAAGCTGGCCCCGCTTTCGGCGGCAAGGATGCCTTCACCTACGTTGCCAGCGACGGCGTGTTGGAAAGTCAGCCAACCACGGTCACGATCACGCACATGCTGTACGTGCGCAACACCAATGATTCGGGTGAGGGTTCGCTACGGTGGACGATGGCCAACGCCAATGCCCATCCGGGACGCGATATGGTCCGATTTGCGATACCGGGCGAGGGCGTGCATACGATTCGACCGACCTCGGCCCTGCCGACCGTCACCGATCCCGTCGTACTCGATGCCTCCACACAACCCGGATATGCACATGCTCCGTTGATCGAACTGGACGGCAGTCTGGCAGGTGCCGCGGCCGCAGGTTTTGCGGTCGACTCCGGCGACAGTGTCATCCGAGGGTTTGTGATCAATCGGTTCGGCGCTCAGGGAATATTACTGCGATTCGGCGCCGACAACATCATTCAAGCGAATTACATCGGAACGGATCGAACAGGCAGCCACGCGGCGGAGAATGGTTGGAACGGTGCGACAACGGGCCACGGAATCTACATCAGCGGCGGATCGTCGAGGAATTTGATCGGCACCGATGGAGACGGTGTGAACGACCAATTCGAAGGAAATCTGGTTTCGGGAAATCGATTGGACGGAGTCGAGGTTTTCGGGGCCGGTGCGGATGATAATGTCGTCACGGGAAATTTCATTGGAACAGATCTTTCCGGGACCCAACCAATCGGGAATGGCAGGAATGGTGTTACGATCAGACATGGTGCCAAACGCAATCTTGTTGGTGGTTATCGTAGCGGGACAAGTGACGAAAACTCGCGGAATCTGATTTCTGGGAATCTTGGTGCCGGTGTCGTGTTGAACGAATCTGGCACAACCGGGAATAGGATTTCCGGAAACTATATCGGCGTCGCCGGAACAGGCATGGGATCAATTGCCAACGGTTCGGATGGTATCAGAATACAGTGGGGGCCGTCTGACAACATCATCGGCACGAATGGCGATGGCACATCCGATGAATTCGAGGGGAACGTCCTTTCTGGAAACCAACGGGCCGGCGTGTTTATTCAGAATGCGGACTCCCGCAACAACCGCGTAGCGGGTAACATCATCGGGCTCAATGCCGATGGAACTGGGAGGGTGCCAAACTCGCACGGGATTTCAATCGTAGCCAGTGCAAGTGCCAATCTCATAGGTACGAACGCGGATGGCCTGTCCGATGAACTGGAGCGAAATATCATCTCCGGAAACACGTACAACGGCATCGGGATGTCGGGCCAGACGATGGGCAATGTTGTGGCGGGCAATCTCATCGGTCTGGATGCAACCGGCAAGGTTGCGGTGGGAAACGGTTACCATGGAATCGAACTGAGCGGTGGTGCGTCGTCGAATACGATCGGCACCAATGGCGATGGCCTGGGCGATATGTGGGAAGGCAATGTCATCTCAGGAAATGGGGGACAAGGTGTCCGAATATCCGGCATAGCCACCGATAACAACATCGTGGCCGGGAATCTCGTCGGAACAAACCTCCAGGGGACGCACGCGGTCGCCAACGCCGAACAAGGAATTTTGATCGCCGACGATGCGAAACAGAATATCATTGGCACCGACGGTGATGGAGTGTCCGATGCATTCGAACGGAATATCATCTCCGGCAATGGAGTTCAGGGCGTTTTGATTTACAGGGCTGCAGCACGAAACGTAGTTGCGGGAAACTTAGTCGGGACGGACGTAACAGGAAACGTGGCTTTGGGAAATGGTCGACATGGGATCGAGTTGCATAGCGGTGCGTCGTGGAACATAATCGGTACCAATGGTGATGGCCTGGGCGATATATGGGAAGGCAACGTCATCTCAGGAAACAAGGCGCTAGGTGTCCGTATATCCGGCATAGGCACCGATAACAACATCGTGGCCGGGAATCTTGTCGGAGCAAACCTGCAGGGGACGCACGCGGTCGCCAATGCCGAACAAGGAATCCTGATCACCGACGCTGCAAAACGAAACATCATCGGCACCAACGGGGACGGGCTATCGGATGCCGAGGAAAGGAACCTAGTTTCGGGTAACGGATGGGACGGCATCGGCATCGCAGGATCGGGAACGGATGGCAACGTCGTAGCAGGCAATTTGGTTGGCACGGACAGTTCTGGCGCCGCTGCGATCGCCAATGGTCGTCACGGCATCAGCATTTGGGCGGGTGCGAAATCCAACCGTGCAGGAACGAATGGCGATGGAATCTCCGATGCTTGGGAACGCAACCTTGTCTCCGGAAACACATGGTCTGGGATCAACTTGCAAGGGGCTGGCACAGACGGCAACGTAGTATCGGGCAACTTCGTCGGAACGGATGCGACGAGCCAAGTGCCTCTACCGAATCGGCAATCCGGCGTGCGAGTGGCAGGTTGGGCCCAAGGCAATTGGATCGGCACCAATGGCGATGGTTTGGGCGATATCTGGGAAGGCAATGTCATCTCAGGAAACGGGGGACAAGGTGTCCAAATATCCGGCATAGCCACCGATAACAACATCGTGGCCGGGAATCTTGTTGGGACAAACCTGCAGGGGACGCACGCGGTCCCCAACGCCGAACAAGGAATCCTGATCACCGACGATGCGAAACAAAATATCATTGGCACGAACGGTGATGGCGTGTCCGATGCGCTCAAACGGAATATCATCTCCGGAAATGGAGTTCAGGGCGTTTTGATTTACAGGTCTGCGGCACGAAACGTAGTCGCGGGAAACTTGATCGGGACGGACGTAACAGGAAACGTGGCTTTGGGAAATGGTCGACATGGGATCGAGTTGCATAGCGGTGCGTCGTCGAACACAATCGGCACCAATGGTGATGGGCTGGGCGATATATGGGAAGGCAACGTCATCTCAGGAAACAGGGCGCTAGGTGTCCGTATATCCGGCATAGCCACCGATAACAACATCGTGGCCGGGAATCTCGTCGGAACAAACCTCCAGGGGACGCACGCGGTCGCCAACGCCGAACAAGGAATCCTGATCACCGGCGCTGCAAAACGAAACGTCATTGGCACCAACGGCGACGGCATATCGGATGCCGAGGAAAGGAACCTAGTTTCGGGTAACGGATGGGACGGCATCGGCATCGCAGGATCGGGAACGGATGGCAACGTCGTAGCAGGCAATTTGGTTGGCACGGACAGTTCTGGCGCCGCTGCGATCGCCAATGGTCGTCACGGCATCAGCATTTGGGCGGGTGCGAAATCCAACCGTGCAGGAACGAATGGCGATGGAATCTCCGATGCTTGGGAACGCAACCTTGTCTCCGGAAACACATGGTCTGGGATCAACTTGCAAGGGGCTGGCACAGACGGCAACGTAGTATCGGGCAACTTCGTCGGAACGGATGCGACGAGCCAAGTGCCTCTACCGAATCGGCAATCCGGTGTGCGAGTGGCAGGTTGGGCCCAAGGCAATTGGATCGGCACCAATGGCGATAGTCAAGGTGGCGTCGTCGAGGGGAATGTGATCTCCGGCAACGTTCTCTACGGCGTTCTGCTTTCCGGTCAGGGGACGGATCGCAACCGCGTGGCGGGAAACTTGATCGGCACGGCCGTCTCTGGTCTGACAGCCGTTCCAAATGGAAGCCAGGGTGTAAGAATCGAGACAGGTGCCTCGGATAACGTGATCGGCACGAACGGTGACGGTGTATCCGATTCACTCGAAGGCAACACGATCTCAGGAAATGGTGGCATGGGGATCATGGTGCGCGACCCAGGCACAGACGGCAACATCATCGCCGGCAACGTCATCGGCCTAGATCGTACAGGAAAGATCGCCGTACCGAATCAATGGCACGGAATCAAGGTCGAAAGTGGCGCGCAGTACACGCGGATCGGGACCAATGGCGACGGAATCAGCGACCGGGAAGAAGCGAATATCATCTCGGCCAATGCCAACAACGGAATTCTCTTCCAATTCGAAGGGACGAGCAACAATCGCGTGGCCGGCAACTTCATCGGCACGGATGCAAGCGGCACAATGGCGCTGGGAAACAACCGCAATGGCATCGAAGCTGCCGACGGGGCGCATCAAAATATCCTTGGTGGGAGCGGTTCGTTGGCAAATACCATCGCCTTCAACGCCTCATCCGGAGTCCAACTGTCTGTTAGCTCCAGCCATGGCGTTTCCATTCAAGGCAATTCGATCTATCTCAATGGCGGGTTGGGCATCGACTTGGGCAGCGATGGGCCGACGTGGAATGACCCCGGCGATGTGGATCTTGGCCCCAATCATTTCCAGAACTATCCGGTGCTTTCCACGGTCACGCCGGGAACGACGACGCGCATCAGCGGGATGTTGGATAGCTTGCCGTTGACCTCCTTTACCTTGGATTTCTACGCGAATACCGAATTGGATCCCTCGGGATTCGGCGAAGGTGAACGCTACTTGGGTGGTGCCACGGTCACTACCGATGCGGACGGTCTCGCGGTTTTCCATGTCGCCCTTGCGGCCGCAACCGAGCCGGGCGAATTCATCACTGCCACGGCGACAGCTCCCGACGGAAGCACCTCCGAGTTTTCGCGCGGCGTCGCCGCGGACGGTCTACCGGATCTGCGAATCGACTCCCGTGGCATCGTCGTGTCCCCCGTCCATCCAGCGGCGGGCGAGGCGGTTGCGATTGTCGCGACGATCGTCAATCAGGGCTTGGCCGATGCCGCAAGTGTGCTTGTCCGGTTCTACGATCTGGATGCGTTGATTGACGAAGTAACGATACCCGCTATCGCAGCGGGCTCGGCCGCATTGGCAACCGTCGAAACCTCGTTCCCCAACGACAGCTACCGGCTGATCACCGTCTTGGTCGACCCGCTCAACACAATCCTTGAGCTGGATGAAGGCAATAACCAGGCGAGCACCATCTTGCAGGTGGGACTGCCGTCGACGGAAGACGCGACCCTGGGCATCGAAATGGGGACGTTTTCCGGTTGTGCAGGCCGCGGCGTCTTGATTCACGGCAGCGCGTTCTATGACTTCGAACAACTGCCCGGGGAGCGTGATTTCCCGGTACAGGGTGGCCGGGTCACGGTCAGCCTGGCCGATCCGGGCACCGGCCAAGTTCTGACACGCTTCACGGGCGCGCATACCGACGTCAGCGGCGATTTCCGACAGGGCATCCTCGCGCCTCAGGAGGCGGGGCTTTACACAATCATCGCCGAAGTCACGGACGGCACGATTCAGGCTGTCTACGCGTCCACCCTGAGTGTGTCGGCATGTCCCACAATTCCGCCCATCACTCCGCCCACGTTGCCGGCCTTTCCTCCCGGGGACCCCGGCAATTCGCCGCCATCCGAAACGTTGACGGACGTCTTCATCGTGTCGGAGGGGATCGTCTTCAGCCATGATAATCCGGAGCTGGGTGAGGAGATTTCGCTGTTCGGGTTTGTGCAATACATCGGCCCGGATGCGGTTGAAAACGTACCGATAACCATCGTCACCCGCTTTCCTGTGGGAGGCCAGTTACGCGAGTTCCCCATCGCAAGCACGGTTGTCGACTTCCCCGCCAGCCCGGCGACCGCCACCTATGTTGTCGTGGAAGCGGCCTGGACGGGCACCGCTCGTGGCGACCATGTGATCCAGGTTGCCGCGCAACCGCCGTTTCCGCAAAACACGAGCAACGACGCTGCCACGCGGATAATCGTCGTCGGCTCCGCCGCGGATGCCTTGGCGTTTGTCAAGACGGTTGAATTGCTGGTCGACGCGGATGGCGACTCGAGGCCTTCTGCCGGAGACACGCTGCGGTATATACTGACTTACGACAACGTCGGGTCAGCGGCTGTCACCAACGCTCGCATTATCGATGATTACGACCAGCGTTTCGTGCTGACACCCGCGGAAATCACGCACGGCGGTTCTGCCGATGGTGACCTGATCGCTTGGGATCTGGGCACGATCGAGGCAGGCGCCGCCGGAGCGGTGGCTTACGAAGTGACCTTGAAGCCCTCCTCCCAGTTCCCCGGAGGCTTGAGCACCGTCGTCAACACGGCGTATCTTGATGCTGATCAGACCTCGCCC
>Ga0351852_10224_pt1 | contig 18070 bp, 12 predicted proteins | sample TotcelHFGM3001N6_FD_206802 | JGI IMG/M metagenome (GOLD analysis project Ga0351852, IMG submission 206802) | Enriched cells from coal bed in the Powder River Basin, Montana, United States - Total cells FGM rep1 HSBNCT.FGM.300.1.N6 ...
CGTTGCCGCTGCAAGTGCTGCGCAACGTCGTTTTTGACCAATATCAGCGCTGGCATCCCCGGCCGTATCAATCCGTTCCCGTTCGCATCATTGACATTGACGAGGAAAGTCTGAGAAAACTGGGCCAGTGGCCGTGGCCCCGCACCAGGCTTGCCTGCCTGATTGAGCGCCTGAGGAAAAACGGCGCGATCGCCATCAGCCTGGATATCGTGCTGGCCGAACCGGACCGGACTTCGCCCAAATCCATATCAGCCAACTGGAATTTACCCGATGATATCCGCCGCCGTCTGGCCATCCTGCCCGACCATGATGAGGTGCTGGCTGAAACGCTGAAACGGAAACTTGTTGTTCTTGGCTTTGCAGCCGAGCATGGCGCTCCGGCTGGCCCCCTGCCGGCCCGGCCCTACCGCGTCATCTTTTCGGGTGAATCCCCCCTGCCCTTTCTTTATTCGTTTTCCAATGCGGTGACGTCGATCCCCCTGCTGGAGCGTTCAGCTGCGGGAAACGGCGCGATGACCTTTATTCCGGACTCGGACGGCGTCGTTCGCCGCGTCCCTTTGATGATCAGAGTGCAAGACCAAGTCATGCCTTCCCTCACGGCCGAATCGCTGAGGATCGCGCAGGACGAACGCAATTATATCGTGAAGACGATGCCGCAAAAGGGCGCCGGCGTGCAGGAAGTCCGGATCGGCAAGATGACGGTGCCCACAACACCCCGGGGGGAAATCTGGGTGCATTACACTAAACCCGTCCCGGATCGCTACATTCCCGCCTGGAAAGTGCTTGCCGGCAAGGTGTCCGAAGAACAGATAGCGGGCCATATCGTCCTGGTCGGCGCCTCGGCGCAAGGCCTTATGGATCTGCGTTTCAACCCGATGGGAACCACCATGCCCGGCGTGGAGGCTCACGCCCAGGTTCTTGAACAAATTTTAACAAAATCCTATCTCACGCGCCCGTCATGGGCACAAGCCGTCGAAGCCCTGGTCATTTTAATCGGGGGACTGGCCATTGGAATGACCGCTCTTGCCGCGCCGGCCCTTGTTTCGGCCGGAATCACCGCCGTGTTGCTTTTTGCCGCCGGATGGGGCGCGTGGACGGCTTTTATCCGGCACGGTATGCTGCTGGACCCCGTCACGCCGGGACTGGCGCTGCTGATCACATTCATTCTGGGCAGCATTATTCACCATCGGACGAGCGAGCGCCGTCATCGCTGGGTGCGGGAAGCTTTTTCACGCTACGTGTCTCCCAACCGGGTCGAGTATCTCGTCGATCACCCCGATCAGCTGGAACTGGGCGGACGGCGCCGGGAATGCAGTTTTATTTTCACGGATCTGGCAGGCTTTACAACCCTCATGGAAAAAATGGATCCGGCCGATGCGGTTTCCATCCTTAATGCGTATCTCGATCAGATGATCACCATCGCCTTTCGTCACGGCGGCACGCTCGACCGGATTGTCGGAGATGCCGTCGCGATTATGTTCTCGGCGCCGGTAGATCAACCGGATCATCGGGTGCGGGCTTTAACGTGCGCGCTGGACATGCACGCTTTCGCCACCCGCTACGCAAATGACTTTCAGGCCAAAGGCATTGCTTTCGGACAAACCCGCATCGGTGTCCACACCGGCGAGGTCATCGTCGGAAATTTCGGCGGGAAAACGATGTTCGACTACCGCGCACTGGGCGACGCGGTTAATACGGCCTCCCGGCTCGAAAGCGTCAACAAATACCTGGGCACTTGCATCTGCGTGTCCGGGGCGACGCTTTCCGGCTGCCCCGAAGCCGTTGTCCGGCCGGTGGGGTCTCTGGTTCTGAAGGGAAAAACGCAGCCTTTGACGGTTTACGAACCCATCACGGCATCCGAGGAAAACCACGGGCAACCAAAGCGCGACACGGCCTACGAAAAGGCATTCGAACTGCTGCAGGAGAAAAACCCTCTGGCCGGGGAAGCTTTCGAAAAACTGGCCGGGGAAAGGTCAAATGACCCGCTGGTCCGGCTTCATCTGGAGCGGTTGCGGCAAGGAGAAAAGAGTGATATCATCATTCTGGAAGAAAAATAAAAGAGGAGGACAAAACAATGAACCGCTTCATCATGGCAATCATCCTTATGTCGATGGCAGTGTCGCCTTTATGGGCGGCAGAGACGATCGGATTTGTCAAGACCGTTTCCGGCGGCGCGGCGGTAATCGATTCCGGAAACACGATCAACGCCCGGGTCGGCACGCCGATTAAAATGGGGAACACCCTGAAAACCGGCCCCAAGGGGTCCATGGGTGTCACGTTCAAGGACAACACCGTGATGTCTTTCGGGCCGGACACCGAACTGACGGTGGACGAATATCTCTATGAACCGGGAAAAGACAATCTGAAGTTCGGCACAAGCATGTCCAAAGGATCCCTGCAAGTCGTTTCAGGCGTCATCGCCAAACTCAAACCGAAGTCCGTAAATATGAAAACACCGGCGGCCATCATCGGGTGCCGCGGAACGCGCTTTCTGGTTAAGGTCGAACCATAAAACGAAAGGGAAAAGTCATGACGCGTCAGATCAACCACCTCGAAGCAAGCTGTAGCGGTATGAAGGGAACGTCTTTATATAGCAGCAAGCTGCGGCAAATTAACGCTCGTCTTGCGATAGCGGGATTAAAAACGGGATTTGTCGTTTTGGCCGCCTTACTGATTGCCGCAGGCTGCTCGGCGCCGAAATCTTATGTCGTTCTGATGGACAATGCGGACGGCACGGTGGGAAAACTGGCGGTGAGCGGAGAAAAGGGTGAGGTCCTGCTCAGTCAGCCCCGCACCGGCGCCGACCTCGACGGAACTGCAGGCAAATCCTACCCGGTGGATGAAAAAAAGATCGACCGCGACTTTGGCGAGGCAATAGCGGCGCAGCCGCCCCTGCCGGTCAGCTTCATGCTTTACTACAAGGCGGGTGGAACGGTGCTGACGGACGAGTCGCAGGCCCTGATTCCGGCAATTCTGGACGCGGCCAGAAATCGTCCGGCGCCCGATGTGTCCGTGATCGGCCATACGGATACCATGGGGGACAGCGCGTTCAATGAACAGATCGCACTGCAAAGGGCCGAGTCCGCTGCGGAACTGATCAGGAAGGCAGGCATTCAGGTGCATGACCTGACGATTGTCTCGCATGGCGAAAGGAATCTGCTCGTTGCCACGCCGGATAACACGCCGGAGCCGAAAAACCGCAGAGTGGAAATTACCGTCCGGTAATTCCGGTTTTCATAGCTTGTTGATCAGTCTTGCGGAAGTTCAATACTGAAGCAACTCCCACCACCCGACGGCCCGGCGTCAACGCGAATAGAACCGCCGTGCGCCTCCACGGCCATACGGCAGAATGTCAACCCCAGTCCTGTGCCGCCGTAATTTCTATGCGCTGCGTCTCTTATCCGTGTAAATTTTTCAAATATGCGTTTGCGTTCCTCGGGGGGAACGCCCGGCCCGTCATCAATCACCCGGATGCGGACGGTCCGGTTTTCCAAGACCTGCGCCGTGATTTCGATCGAACTTTCGGAGGGTGCGAATTTAAGAGCGTTGTCCAGCAAATTGGCCATCACACGCCACAGCACATCACGGTCGGCTTTCACCATCAGCCCCGGCTCAGTTTGCGTGACGATCTCGACCTCCTTCTTCAGCCCTTGTTGTTCCATTTCAATCACCTCCCCGAGCAGGATGGAGAGGTCAAATTCGGTGATGTTCAGCACCAATTTCCCGGCCTCCAGACGGGCAATGTCCAGCAGAGTGGCAATCAACTGATTCATGCGTTTTGCGGCGCCATTGGCCAGACGAATGGCCAGCGTAAAGGATATGGGATCTTTGACCTCATCCTTCATGCGCTCCAGCAGATTCAGGGCCATCATGACGGTATTCAGCGGATTGCGCAAATCATGAACTACCATGGCTTCAAGCTCTTCACGCAGGCGCAGCAGTTCCTGCAACTGATCTTTTTCTTCACCCAGGCTGGCGACGCGCTTCTGCAGTTGCCGGTGAGCCTTTCCAGATTGAATTCTGGCCATATCCGCGGCAATTAAATGCTCTCGATTGGTCAGGGTCATGGCCTCCACCAGATACAGACTATCGGCCAGCAGAGCGCGGAAATCAGACGTCGATATACAGGACAGCGCCACCCGCGAGGCGGCGATCAGCGTGGCGGTACGGGGGTGCCGGGTAATGGCCCCCAGTTCACCTACCAGTTCTCCAGCCTCAATCGTATTAATCTGCAAGGGATCTGATGCTCCCTCCGAAGCATGGACCGTTAAATTGCCGCTTAAAACGTAGAACACCGCATCGCTGGCATCCCCCTGCCGAAACAGAATGTCTCCCGTTTCCAGGATCATCTCGGTGCCGTGCTCCTGGAACAAACGACTGATATCTGATGAATTCATCGCGGGCATCCCCCTAATAAAGAAAATGATACATTTTAATATAAACACCGGGATTATTGTCTATATATCTTTCCAGGTCGGCATGCTCAATGGTGTAGAGCCATGTCTCTTCCTGGGCAATAAACGAAAAGATTTTTTTGCCTTTCCGTTTGTTGAAGACATCCTTTACGCCGAACAGACCGCCTTTAGCCAGCGTATCGACCAAAACACGACCATGGTAAACCGCAACGCTACCCTCCCGGACAATATACGTAAATTTTGCGACTGAACGTTGATCGGCAATGACTTCTCCCGGATGAAACAAGCGGGGATGGGGCCTGACCAGTCCATGAAGCCGGGTTCGCTGTGTTGCCGTTAGAGCATCGAGGATCGGATTATGCCTTAACGTGTCTCTCACATCCACATTTTGAAAGTCGGCAATCTGACGCAGCAGACTTTCACTTTCCGTGCCCCGTATCAGGCTCAGCATCTCGTCCTTCCTAATGGACAACAGTTTTGCGTCCGTTTTTGCCCTGGCCGCCGCCGTGCGATTTTCATCGAGAAACAGGCTCTTTTCCCCGAAATACCCGCCGGCATCATAGGTCGTGATCACTTTGCCGTCCAGTACAATATCGATTTCGCCGCTCATGACCACATAAAATTTGTCTCCCCTGTCCCCCTTGTTGAAAATGATGTCGGATGCTTGATAAGCTTCCACCCGGGCAACCAGCAAAAACTCCCTCGCCTTTTCCAGGGTCAGGTGTTCAAACAGTTCCACGCGGGAAAAAACATCCAGCATTTCAACGGCTTCCTGATGAGGCATGGCATGGATATCGAACGCGACCGTGTTGGCCAATCCTGTAGGGGCAATCCGCAAACCACACTCCCCGGGAATCGTATCCGGATTCACATGGACCAAAAACATCCGATTCCTGACGGACGCAGGCAGACTGCAAAGATAGCTCATTGGCGTGTGGATGGGCGGTATTCCCGCCTCATGGAAAACCACATCCTGATCCCAGGGAAAGTTTATGAGAAAATCCCGGCGGTTTTGAGTCAGGACACCCTCCGCATACAACTGATTAATGAATTGCGGATCGTTCATGGTATCCGAACTGTAGATCATGCTCTTTCCATACAGGGAGGCCTGAATGGAAATGGTCGGAATCGTATGAAGGGTATAATTAAAATTGAATCTTCCTCCGTCGATGATCATGGGTTTTCCGATACAGACGGGATAGAAATGGACCATTTTCTTCAGCCGACTGATCTCCACGCCGGTTAACGCCTCGGCTTTTTTCATAAAACTTTTATAAATGGTATGGGTTGTGTAGAGATTGATCTTCCCTTCCTGAAGGATTTTCTGCAGGGTTCCCGCATCGTGATCGGCATGGCAGTGCGTCAGGATAATATTATCGATCCATTTCGGACTCACGCCCAGAGCAACCAGTTTTTCGCTTGAATTGACGGGAGGATCAACCATCACCCCCCGCCTGTTCACCCAGATAATCAAACCGGATGTGTCGGCATTGGGATCGAAGCCATGACCGGCCCCGAGGGTCGTGACCCCGAACAGAGGCGGCTGGAAGTTGAGCCTGACTTGCGCCGGGACGGATCGGCGGATCATCACGGGCGTCTCCCTGCCGATAAACGCAATCTTCTTTCCCTTTTCAGAAATTGTTAAATTCCCGCGTCGATCAAACTTGACCGTCATGCCTTCAAATGCCGCCCGGCCGCGATCGTCCACAACACAGAAGTTTATCAAGTCCTCCAGTGTTGCGCCGCCGTCCGATCTCATGGACTTTCGGAAATAATCAATTTCCGCCCTCAGATTCGGGAAACCCGGCGTATTTTCTCCGAGGGCGAATTCATGGATATGATCAATCCTTTCCGGGCCGAAGAGAGATTCAGAGATGACCGTTTCAATTCTTTTGCGCTGGTCTTCGTTGCAGATGATCCTGGTTTTTCCCTTTCTGAAAAAGAAATTATAATAGACGGGAAATTCCATCTCCGCCAGCGCAATCCCGCAATGCAGATCAAACATCGACTGGGGGATGATGAATGTGTCGGGCACGCCGCCCTTAAGCTCCATGGTGTCTTTGATGGTTTCCGGCGGAATGCCCAGTTGGATGCTTCCGGCAGATGCGGGAATTAAAATTCCCCCCCGAGGCAAAAAAACCAGAGACTCCTTTGTCTTATTCATGATCCCTTCTCCCTTGTTGATCATCTCCGTCGGACGTTAAGCATCTATTGATAAGATATAATACTCTACTTTTCTCGATGGGTAAAGCGACGCCATGATCCTGGTATAACGCTTAAGCTGTTCATCGTACTTTTGCCGGAGTCCCCGCATGGAGCCTGATTTGTAATCCATAATGGTGATGAGATGATCGGAAACGATCATCCTGTCCACAATGCCAAAATTATTTTTATCCGATATCTGCTGCTCGATATAGAGCTTGCCCGGTCTGAACATGACGGCCGCAACATCGCATCTTTGCACAAAATGCATCACCGCATCATATTCTTCATCGCAAAGCTCTCCGGCAGGCGGCAGTTCATCCGGATCACCGACCTTTGCCAGCCAGCGGTGAAGCCTTTCCCCGCGCATGATACCCGTCCTGATGGAGGCGGATATGAGCGTCGGGTCAATCTCGCCATACCGATCAGGTTCACCATCCTGTTTTTCCGGCACATTCAACAGGGTGAGGCCGGCAACCTCTTTTACAGGAAGGGAGGAGCGGCCAATCTCCTTTTTAACGCCGTCCGGCGCAAACCGCGCAAATGTATTCAGCACCGCCTGATGCACCGGCTTGTATTGGCCGTCTTTCTTTGTGGACAGAAAAACGGCAAGTGTTCGTATGGCCCGCGTCGCGGCGACATAGAATACATTTGACTGCTCCCGCCGCAGCCGCATTAAATTTTCTTCACGATTTTTAACAATTTCCCCGGCAAGGTCCGATTCGCCGGCGTTTAAAAATTCAAATTCCCCGCTGTTCAATTGCACATGACATTTCAGGGTCGGCGAATAGACGGCCGGCTCTTTTTCATCCTCGTTCCAGAAAACAAAAACATGTTGGAACTGAAGCCCTTTTGTCCCATGGATGGTATCAACCTTGATATGGTCCCTGTTCTCGGCCTCCGGCACCCTTACGCTGAACCGGATATTGAACATCCGCGCCAGAAAATCATCCGCGTCGGCCCCGCCTTCACGGAAAAAGACCTGTGCCTCATCCTGCCATATATCCAGGATGGTCGCGGACAGTTTCCCGCGCAAACGCTCAATGGCGCAGCTTACCGCCATGAGTCCGAAAGGCCTGGGAAATTTTACGGCAAATTCGGCCCTGACATCCTCGACATTTCCAAATACCTCATGCCACAAAGTTGACTTTGCCGCTGTTCCTGCAAAAGGAGCATCCCCTTCTTTGGAAAGGACCCCCATGATGAACAGCATGACCGCAACACCTTCTTTTGTAGAAAGAAGCTGTCTGCCCTTCACCGCCGATACCCGGATGCCGTTTTTTAAAAGCTCCGCTTCTATCTTCTGAACATGATTGTTGGTCAAAGCGAGAACGGCCATATCTCCCCATGGACAGCCGTACTCCACCTTCTTTTTCTTCAAAAATTCAACGATCGCGGAATAAAAAGGGGCTTCCGAAGCGCCGTCTTTTTCCAACCCAACCAGACTCACCTCCGTCACACCGTCAAACCCGGCAGTTTTTTCCGGCGGTTTCTGCGTTTCGGTTTTCTCCTTCCCGTCAAAGAGATTTTCGACCAATTGATTGAAAAAGGAAATCAGCAGCGGCGTGCTCCGGTAATTGTATTCGAGCGAGCTTTCCGTGATCACGCCGTTTTGGATGTAGCCTCCAATAGCCTCTTCCAGGGCCTCGCGGTTTGCGCCGCGCCATCCGTAGATCATCTGTTTCCAATCGCCCACGGCAAAAAACGATCTTTCGCCCCGCTCGCCGTGGCCGGACAAAATCTCGTCAATGAGAGGAAGCAGGATGGCGATATCGCCCGTCGATGTGTCCTGAAATTCGTCAATCAGAAGATGCTCCGTCCGATCAAGTCCCAGAGAAAAATAATGGCTCATGAGCTTCGGGCGTTCACTGGCGGCACCGTCCAGGGCAAGGAGGCCTCTCCTGACATCGGAGAAAAAAATCACCCCCCTTTCCTTCTTAACGGTATCCGCCGCATCAAGATATATCCCGCAAAGAGATGCAACGGCCAGTTCACGGAGAAGCGCCTTGTTTATCAACAGCTTTTCGGCCGTCTTTCTGTATTCCTTGAATATCCTGTTCAGGTCCGGATAGGGACACTTGTCCCATGCGATCTTCCCGCCAAGGCTTGTGTAGTTTTCCAGGTCGGCATGAGAGGCAACTTTTCTGGAGATAAAACTGTCATCATCGGCCATGGCATTGATAACCAGCCTGTTCACATTAGGCGTCACCTGCCGGGACAAGGCTTTTGCCTTTTCACCGATCGACGCAAGCGTATTGCGTAACACGCCGTTCTCTTTCATAAGATCATCCAGATCTTCAAGCCTCTCCATATCCATCAGACAGCGATCCACAATTTGTTCATCTGCAAGTGGACTCCAGAGCGCATCCACGTCTGTTCTCAATATCCTGGCAGCAATGATCAGCTTATTTCCCCTGCCGCCCTGCATGACTTGGTCGCGAAAAAGCCTTTCGATCTGCCCGGACAATTCTATCTGCGTCTTCTCGTCGGCCATCTTCGGCGCATAACCGGATGCGGAAAAAAGTCTGTAGAAGAATGAATCAATCGTCGAATAGCCGACGCGGCCGGCTTCCATAATCAGACCGAGCCTGTCCAGGAGGAGCATCCCTTGTTTTAATGCGATCTTTTCCATGATGCGGGAGCGCATCTCGGCCGTGGCGGCACGTGTAAATGTCAGCGCCGAGATGAATTTCCCCCGGGCGGATATCCTGTTAAACACCTCGTCGGTGAGCCTTGTTGTTTTCCCCGAACCGGCCGACGCTTTCAGAAGGATGCTTTGCATCAGTTATTCCCCCGTGAAGCCTTATAATAGCCTTCCTGGCCGCACAATGACTGAAACAGGCAATATTCGCACTCCGAAGAGTCATGTTTCGGCGCAAGCTCACTTCCCCCGATGATGGCGTCAAGACGGTCCTTGATGGCGGACATCAGCTCCTCCGCTCGGGCGCCCGCCTCCTCCGGAAGCGCCATAACCCGGTCTTGTGAGGTTTCTTTCAGGAAATAAAAAAGGGCGCCATCGACGCCTCGAATAAAATGCCGATAGATCATCAGCTGCGCCGCGGGATGCAGAATGCCTTTGTCTTTAAAGCGCTCCAGCACGGTTGTTCTTGCAGGCAGACTAAATCTGCTTTTCCTTTTTGAATATTTGAAATCGATCACCTCGGTGCGCCCTGCTATCCTGGCCACCCGGTCCGACCGTCCGGTTATCTTATAGCACCCGGCGATCGTGCCGCTGAAGGTCTCCTCGCAGGATACGGCATTGTCGGCAAAGATGATTTGCCGGCCCGACGCCCGTTCGTCTTCGTCTATTTCCTGAAGCAGGATTTTAGCGTTCAGCCTGTGGATATTGATCCCTTCCCTGTCTCTTAATTCTGCGTTTTCATCACTTTCCCAGAGCTCATCAAAAAGCCCCTCCCAGTTATTCAGCCGGTCCTTCCGGCCGGTTGAAAGCTGTTGAAGAAATTGGTGAATGAAAGTTCCCATCTGCATGTTTATTTTTTCATCATCAGCCATAAACGACGGAGGCTCCATTTTGAGAACATATTGATGGTAAAACAAAAACGGACACGCCAGAATCTTTAAAAGACTTGAAAAAGAATAGGTAAAGTCTTTAAGCCTCTTCCTCAGATGATCATCAATGGGTATCACGGGGTTGTTACGGTTTTGACTTTCCGTCAGCGTTTCTTGAAATGCCGTCGCAGTAACCGGTTTCCCAAATTCCTGCGAAAGAAGGCTCATATAGTAGCTGGGCGTTCTTTCCCTGATGGGGTCGTCCACCGCCGCTATTTTAATTCTGCCGCCCAGCGCCAGGATCTGCCGGAAAAGAAGATCCTCGTATTCAAAGACGCTTTTTCGCATCTGCGGAACATGCACCGGATTGATGAAAGGTCCTTCAAAGGGCTGCGTCGGCAGAATGCCATTGTCCAGAGGAAGGATCAATCCCCGGCTGAATTTTTCACCCGAAACATGGCCGAAACCGACAACCTGCACCGGCGCCGACCGGCTTCCCGTAACGCGAAATTTTTTTTCTTCGAGGAGCATTTTTGCGGCATCCGGCAGATGACGTCCCAGCCTTCCTTTCCAATCGTCAAGAAGCGTGGAAAAAGATACGGCCGCCTCAAGGGCTTCACACTCCTCGCGGACATAATTTTCTCTTTTTTTGGACAATTCCACGGCGCAGGATACGGCATATTGTTGAAAATCGGGCATCCGGCCCGATTTCTCTGCCGCTTCTATCGCGGCTAAAAGTCTTCTTCCCGCCGCCGTTGTGGAAAACGGCAGCCAGACCGCCAGATTGACGGCATCAGCAAACCGGCGAAGCGATCTGTTCCAGAGCATCGGTGTAAGCGATTCATCCAACAGATAGATCATGAGTTGTTCGCTTCCCCTCCGTTCTTTGAGAAAATGAGAAACCTCCAGCGTGACCAGATCAACAATGGCGTGAAGCCCGGTAAGTTTGATCAGTTCAAGGCCTGCTCCTCCCGACGGCTCGACTTCCCCGCCAAATGAAAAAACAAGATTTTTTGCCGAATCAAACGGCAGGGACTCCGGTCCCGACAGGTCGAGGCCGCAAAGCGGTTTATCAATGAACAATCTTTCCCTGCTGATCTTTCTGTAAAACCGCTGAGTCACCGGCGTGATCTCGGGAAGTCCGATAAATATTTCCTTTTCGCCGGGTCTGATCTCATCAAGCTGCGCCGCCTCAAGTTCCGGCATGAAGAGATGCCTTCCGGAAAGCCATCTTCGGAAAGCCTGCGCCGTATCCAGATATTCCTCAAGTCTGTCCCATTCATCCTCGGTGAAGCGCTCAGATCCCGAAATCGTATCCCTTCCGATGCCATATTCCGACAGCCGGGCAATAAGGGGCAGCAGGCCCGCGGCGCGCCGCGAGGGATGCGTTTCATCAGGAAATCGTTCGGCGATGAACTGAACAAAGTAAAGCAACCGCTCATCAGCCGTCACGGACTTAAGATTCAAATTTTGACTGATCTTATGCGTGATATATGAATGGAGTCCTTCGACTCTGGGAAGAATGCCGCCCAGTTCGCTGTGGATGAGATGCTGTACAGGGTCAACAGCTCTGTCGGCGGCACAAATGATAGTCCAGCCGGAAAGATCGGGATGGTCATTCTCCAGAAGACTGATTAAATTTTCCAAATATGGCGACATGCTGACTCCCACGACTCTTAATATTTCCCCGCTGCTTCCACCCTGATTGCCGCTTTTCAGGGAAGACTATGAATAAGCGCGTAAACCTTGTCAAGGCCATAATTCTGTCCGGCCCCGAACATTATATTGACATTGCCTTTCCCAGTATCTATAATCCCCGCCAATAACTTTTAGAAGGAATGCTCCATGCGCCTGTACCGGCTGCTGATGCATCACCGATTAATGGTCACTATCCTGCTGGCTTTGATCGGCATCGGATTGATGGCTTTTTATGCCGTTTGTGATACGGCCTGTTCCTATCTCCGCGGCGACATTTTCGGCATCGACCTGAAATATGTCGGCGTGGGTTATATGGCGGCAATTATTTTGCTGGCGCTTTTGAAGCAGGCGGATTTGCTGAGAATGCTGGTTGCTGCGGGAATCGGCGTGGAGGTCTTTCTGGTTTGCTTTCAGGTGTCGGAAAATGTTTTTTGCCCTTTTTGCCTCACTTTCGGCCTGATGGTTCTATTGATGTATCTGATCAACTATGAGAGGGGCAGCATGATGAACAAATGGCACCAAAAATTGATCTATATCTTCGGCGATGCAAAAATCCCCTTCCTCGACCGGCAGCGCATGCCCCTTTTGGCCATGATGATTATCGGCTATCTTTTTGTCAGCTTTTCCTTCACCGGCTCGGCCACGCCCGTCTATGCCGCTGAAGGCGCAAACGTCCCCTCCTATGGCCAGGGCGCCTGGGAACTCATTATTTTCACGGATTACTTTTGCCCGCCCTGCCAGTCCGCGGAAAAAGATCTGGAACCGGAACTTGAAAGGCTTCTGGCCCGCAAAGATATAAAAATAACCTTTGTTGACGTTCCGGGACACAGGGAAACCGCCCTTTACGCGAAATATTTCCTTGCCGCCGTCGCCGCGAAAAAAGGCTATCAAAATATATTGAAAACCAGAAATATTCTGTTTTCTCTGGCCGCCCAAAAGAAGATCCATCAGGAAAGCGTATTGGCCGCCTATCTCCAGTCAAAAAACATCACGTTGAAAGTCATCGATCCCAAGCCCGTTTTTAATCAATGGTCGGCCATGATCAAACAGTTTGAAATCGATCAAACGCCAACCTGCGTCTTGCGTTTCTCCAGCGCCTATACACGAAAATACGCGGATTCGGAACACATCCGCACGGAACTTATTCCGGATCTTCGGAAAAGATTCCCCGCAATAAAAAAGTAATACCGGTAAATATTTGAGTCTATGGGCTATATTTTAAATACCACAAATGATTATCACGTTCATGCGTTGACGTCTCTGGGATGGGAACTGACCGTCTGCAATGCCCTGCATCCGGAGCAAAGCCCGTGCCGCGGAGCGCTTCGTTACAATGCGTCTTTCGGCACGCAACTTTTCCATTTTCTGGAAAAGACAATTCCCCTGGCTCAGATCAACACCGTCATGGAAGTGGGCGGCGGCCTGGGGTATCTGATGAAGGACTTTCTGACCCTGGCGCCCGGCCTTCGGGCCACCATGCTGGATCTTTCACCTTTTCTCCTGAGCAGGCAGAAAGAAACTCTGGCGGAATTTTCCGTGGATTTCCGGGAAATGGATTTTCTAAAAATGCCCTTGTCCGATCTTCGCGGCTTTGATCTGGTCATCCTCAACGAAAATTTAGGCGATTTTCCCACGCTGGTTATGGAAAACTCTCCTGCATCGCCAGATGAATCCAAAACCATCCGTTTTTTGAATAAAATTGCGGATTATGAGGAAGAATACCCTCTCCAATTTACCCCCGACGAAAATATTAACATCGGCGCGCTGGAAGCTGTGGAAAAGCTTTGCGCGGCCGGCATCCCGTATATTTATTTGAGCGAACACAGTTGCGAAGCCTCCCGGAGCGATCCCTTATTTCCTCATCTGAATTTTTCAGCGCCCGGGTTTCCTGAAAAAATTTTGCTTCAGGGCCACGCTGAATTCACCATCAAATTTTCCCATTTGGAAACGATCGCACAGGCCTTTCGCTACCAAGTGATCCGCGGCCAATACATCGACATTCTGCCGATAGAGTTCACCGGCAAAGTCAAGGCCGCCTTGCAATCGCCCACACCGCTCTCCGACGAACAGGAAATTATCCAGCAGTTTGTTTATGATCTTTACAAGTATGAATATCTTGTGCTCATTAACGACTCGAAAAAGAAAGGATGAAAAATGAAAACGCTTCAAATCTTTTTGATCGGTATCATCATTTTATTCTTTTGCGGCACGAATGGATTTGCTTTTCGATGCGGGGCCGGTCTGGTTTCCAGCGGTGACACCAAAGCCCGGGTTAAAATTATCTGCGGACAACCAACCGCTAAAGAAAAAGTCTGTGAGGGACAACAAACCTATCCTCTCGCCGATAAGAACACCAAGACAAAAAAATCAAAAAAATGCGGCGACAAGGTAGAAGTCTGGTATTATAACTGCGGCGACAATGATTACATCTACGCCTTGACGTTTGAAGACGGCATCCTGAAAAAAGAAGATACGGAAGGCCATGGCAAAGGAAAATCCGAATGCCTGGGGAAATAGATCCCTACTTCTTATTCAGCAAGTTCATCATCTGATCCGGATCGTTTGTCGGCAGCGAACATTTAAAATTTGAGCAGACATAGGCGGCCGCCCGGCCGTTGATACTGCGATACGGCTGCACATAAGGCGCAACGGTTTCAATATCCGGCTGCTGGGAGGCCTCCGGCCGGAAAACCACGATCTTGTTCGGCGCAAAACTTCTTCTTAAAGTTTTAAACAGCGCCTGCGTGTCCGGCTGTTCCATCTTTCCGGCGATGATCACTTCGCTTGCCGGACCGACGGCAAAGTCCAGCCCGCAGAGGAAGTGCGTAAAGGCCGTCGGCATCGCCTCCACCTGCTCGCCGAAGGCTCGGTGAATTTCGTGGGCTCTTTCATCCATTTCAACATCTCCGGTGATCCGGGACAATCGCAGCGCATTTATAAACGCCACAGAATTGCCCGACGGGATGGCGCCGTCATAGAGTTCTTTCGGACGGATTAAAAGCGTTTCCGCGTCATAAGCGTTAAAGAAGAGGCCGCCGTCCCGATCATCCCGAAAATAAGCAAACACGTGGGACTGATACTCCAGCGCCTTAAACAGGTGCTTTGTTTCAAATGTTGCCTCATAGAGTTCCAAAAGCGCCCAGATCATAAACGAGTAATCATCAATATTCGCGGCGATAGCGCTCCGACCGTCACGGAAACGGTGCAACAGCCTGCCTTCTTTGGTTTGCAGTGACTGAACAATAAAATTCATCGCGCGGGCGGCAGCTTTGGCATAAATGGGTTCATCCAATGCCTGTGCGCCGCGCGCCAGAGCCGCGATCATCAGGCCGTTCCAATCCGTCAGAATCTTGTCGTCTTTATGCGGGTGCGCCCGTTTTTCCCGAACCGCAAACAGCTTTTGCCGAATGCCTTTCACTGTGCCGGACAGCTTCGTCAAAGAGCTTTCCGCGTCTTCCGATGACGGTTGAAGATGCGGGATAAAGTGACCCTCGGGAATTTCCTGCATACCCGGCACAGACCTGTCATCATCGTGCCGATAGTTTGCCAAAAATAAATCCGCTTCGTCTTTGGTCAGAACGTTGCGGATCTCCTCTGGTGTCCACAGGTAGAACTTCCCTTCGACGCCTTCGCTGTCCGCATCTTCGGCACAGTAAAACCCGCCCTCTTTGTCCGTCATGTCCCGCAGAACATAGGCAAATATTTCGCGGGCGGCGTTTTCGTATTCTTCTTTGCCCGTCGCCTGATAAAGTTCAATAAAAGCCAGCGCCATGAGCGCCTGATCGTAGAGCATCTTCTCAAAATGCGGCACGACCCATCGGGCGTCCGTCGAATAGCGGTGAAAACCAAAGCCGATGTGATCGTAAATCCCGCCGCGCCGCATGTTTTGCACCGTCCGCTCCGCCATTCGCAGGGCCTGCTCTTCGCCGGTTCGTTTCCAGTAGCGCAGCAGAAAAAAGAAATGGTGCGGCGAGGGAAATTTCGGCGCCTGACCGAAACCGCTGAAGGTTTTGTCATAACTCATTGCTAAAGAACGATACGCCCGATGCAGGATTTCTTCGCCCACATCCTTTGCCCGGTTTGCTGCCGGCCGCTGCAGCATGCCGGTAATTTCCCGGGCGGTGGAAACAACATCAACACGCCGGGTCCGCCAGAGCGACTGGACTTCCGGGATCATCTCCAGCAGGCCGACCCGGCCATATTTTGTTTCCCTGGGAATGTAGGTGGCGGCAAAAAAAGGCTTTTTATCCGGCGTCATCATGATGGTCAGAGGCCAGCCGCCGCTTTGCGTCATGAGCTGGCAGACCTTCATATAGACTGCGTCAATATCGGGGCGCTCTTCCCGGTCAACCTTGATGTTCACAAACGTCTCATTGAGGAGCGCGGCAACGCCCTGATCCTCGAACGATTCACGCTCCATGACATGACACCAGTGGCAGGTGGAATAACCGATGGATAGAAAGATAGGCTTGTCTTCCAGGCGCGCCTTTTCAAAAGCCTCTTCCCCCCACGGATACCAGTCCACCGGATTCTGCGCATGCTGCAGGAGATACGGGCTCTTTTCGTTTTTTAAGCGGTTGAATTTCATGGATATAATTTCCAATCGTCCATATTACATTCATGTTGCAACATGGCCGAACAAGGGGAGGATGTATTGGAACTTTTGTCCTTGAGTTTCGCGGTTCCCAAAAATTAACGGCTTATTTACCGCTTGTCGTTCGGCATCGGATTTGGCGGCAGCAATGGTTCGAGAACTGTGATGAGTTCCGGAATGCGTTTTGTTGCAACAACCCAGATCCGTTCGTTTTTGATCTCACCATATTCATGTATCAAAATGTTACGTTGTCCAATGATGCTTTTCCACGGAATTTCTGAATGTGCTTTTTGAAAACTTTCAGAAACACGATTTGCAGCTTCGCCAATGATCTCCATATTTCGTTCAATGGCATTTCTCAGCATTCTATCCTGTTGAAAGTCATAAAATGTGCGATTGGAAATAAATGCCATTATTGCCTTTGCAGCATCCAGCATATCCCACAAGTATGCCGGATCACGCTTTTCGTCACGCGGCATAGAGCACCTCTTGATCCGCAAGCAATATCCGGCGGCGATAAGGATTCCGGATGGCTTCCTTTTCCACTACATCAACTTCACGGCCAAATATGGTTTTCAGCTCATCTTTCATATCAACTATATCATACAGGCTCCATCCGGCATTTTCTTCAAAACGCAGCAAAACATCAACATCGCTGTCGGGTCTGAAGTCATCACGAAGTACGGAACCGAACAACGCAAACTCCACAATCTTCCATCGCTGACAAAAGTCTCTGATTTTCTCCATGGGGATGTCAATCCTGAGCTGTGTCATACATCACCTTTTCTTCCTTAACATTGTCAACTAAATTGCAAATATTATTGATGATATATAAGGAAAAGTCACCTGCAAGTCAAGGGTAAAGGACTATGTTTATATTTATTTTGTCCTTATCTGGTATGAGTAGAAGAAACGCTGTTAACTTGTTTTTTTTAAATATAAAATCCCCTCCGTCGTGACCAGAATTATAAACCTCCTTATGTTATGGAGATTGGTCAGATCTGTCAGCTGCGCATGCTGCAAGAGACTTGGCGTCTATCTGGGAAGTAGTTAACCAATGGCTTTCCATGCCTGCCTATGAGATTTCCATAAGTATACTTCGGAACAAGAGCGTCATAGGGATCCTTAGGTATGGGAATAAACTCAAAGGTGCCATCTCTGAAAAGTGGTCCCTGCATCCCACCACACTCAGAACCTGCGTCAACGCCGACTCTGATCATTGCAATCTTCATAGGCTCTATTCCATCATCGTTTTTCTACTTAAGGTTAAAGTTGATTTCTTATTAACTGCAGGAAATATCCATCAACCGGATAAACTAGAATTCAACAATATCAACTAGAAAAATCTATCTGATTCCTTTTATTTCTTTTCCCGGATGAAGCAGCGGGGGTCTTCGGCCAGGTAGTCGCCGCTGTAGGCATGGGCGCGGCCGCGGCAGCCGCCGCAGACGGTTTTGTACTGGCATTCGCCGCAAAGGCCTTTGAGCTTTTTTTCGCGCTGACGCAGGTCCGTAAACAAGGTCGATTGCGTGTAAATGTCATGAAAACTTTTTTCCCGGACGTTGCCGCCGCTGACCTCCACAAAGGGACAGGGCCAGACGTCGCCATTGGCCTTGACGTAAACAAATCCGCGACCGGCGGCGCAGCCATG
>Ga0351852_10228_pt1 | contig 17595 bp, 16 predicted proteins | sample TotcelHFGM3001N6_FD_206802 | JGI IMG/M metagenome (GOLD analysis project Ga0351852, IMG submission 206802) | Enriched cells from coal bed in the Powder River Basin, Montana, United States - Total cells FGM rep1 HSBNCT.FGM.300.1.N6 ...
GACGCCCTCGGGACGATCATCTCGATCCTGAACAGGACCGGGCAGATGGGGGTGCTGAAAGATGCCCTGGCGAAGATGCAAGGGGCGACACAGGATTTTTCGATCGAGGACCTGGTTGATACGGCGACGAAAGACTTGTCTAATGAACAGAAGGTCAAGATTTACACGCAGTTGGGGATGAATGTGAAGAAAGTTGTTGAGGTTGCGAAAGAACCGTCTGTCGCGGACATTACGCGGACGCAGCTTCATAAACAGCTCGCGGATGTTGTTGCGAATAAGAATGTTAAGCCGTTCGCGCAGCAGCTCGAAAAGAGAAAAAGCCTTGAAAAATCGCCGGCGGCAAAGGTAACCCGTGATGTGAAGAAGACCTGGGCAGTCGTCAGCGAATACGTCGAGAGGATGCCCTCCGGTATGATGCAAAAGGCGGCGGCTGTTCTCATTGCGGCGCTGGGGATGATGGGGGCGCCGTTTAGCGGCGGCGCGACGCTGATGGTCGCGGCGCCGACGGCGTATTATCTCCTGTTTGTTTCCGCGAACGGAAGGGCCGGTGATGTTGATTATCAAGTGTTTAAAGAGACCTACGACACGGTTATCAAGCCAAGCAGAAAGATTAAAGTAACCAACAGTATTATCAGCGGTCTGAGTCCTGACGAACAGGCGTTATTGACCGGCGTGGAATTTTTAGCTGTTCCCGGGCAGGATAATTTCAGGCTCGGGACCAAGACATCGGAATATCTCGTGGATCCGCTCAATGACAGCAGCATCTATATCGCCGGAAATCTGTTCGATGAGAACGGAAATATCATGGCGGAGTTCAAGGATGACGTTTATGATGGCGCGCGGCACGAGGGGACCGAAAAATTCATGAAGGGCGAGTATTTCGATGAACTTCAGGAGCAGGATCCCGGAGCGGTTAAAGAATATCTGAAAGAAATCGCAGAAGCGCAGGATCTGTTGAAGGACGGAAACTTTAACGAGGCGGAAAAGGTCGTCATGAATGCACGCAAAACGATAAAAGTTGCTTATAATGGCAAAGAATATACGATAGGCGTGGCGCTTGACTATATCCGCAGAGCGGCGCATTTTGATGGGTTGCTTGCCGAGAAGAGGTGGGCAAAGGGCATGCTGATCCGGACGACAAAGGCGCTCATTGAGAGCACTGATACGGAGTATCTGAATAGCCTGATCGCGAACACGGACAAGGTGATCGAGGAAATCAACGCGAACCCTTTCCATCCGGACAAGGAACGCGCGGTCGCGTTGGCGCGGAGGACGGCGGAGGCGGCAAAGATCGGGCTGATCAGGATCAGGCTTGCCGATCCCGCTCTGAAAACCCGGGAGGGTACGGTCGCGGATGCAGCGCGGCAGACGATTCTGGCCGGTATCGCGTCGGCTGACCTCAGGCTTATCGAGTCAGTGTTGTGGGACGCGACGCTTGATTTCGGGTTTGACGCGGGGAAGGACCTGACGAAGGTCCTCGATTATCTGAACGATGCCGCGACGTTGCAGACGGCGCTGCCGCTGATGTCGAAGCTGGTTGATTTCGAGGGGGCGAAGGAGAAGGTGCTTGGCGGCGGGTACGCGACCGGGATGAAGAGCAGTTTTGATGCCCTGCTGGTTGACCTGGCGAAGGCGCTCAAGGAAAAGAGCGGCGTTATACTTGATACTTCCGCATGGTCCGGGATGTCCGATGCGGAGATTGACGTGCAGCTCAAGGTGGTGGAGCAGGCAGCGAAGACCGGTGTGGAATTCGTTGTCGCGGTCGCCGACGACGACAGGAACAAGGATAAGATCATCGCCGCGGTCTCGAAGTTGAAAGGGGTGACGGTGGCAACCGCACCGCGCGCAGCGATTGCGAAGGATGTGACCAAGATCGTGAAGGACGTCAAGAAATGGACGCGGTTCTCGCTCATTGTCGCCGCGGACAACCTGCAGGACTACGCGGGGCTGATCGACCTGGCGAACCTTGCGTCGCTGCTCGTTTCCGACGGCAAGACATTGACGAATACCGATCTCAAGCTGGTCGAGCAGATCGGGCTCAAGGACCTTGCCGCGCAGTTGAAGACGGGCGACCTCACGCTGCTTGACGTCCTCGAGATCAAGTCGACGTCGATCGACGAAAAACAGGAGGCGTACAAGACGCTCGGGTTCCAGGCGTAAGCATATGCTCCCTCAATTTGGGAGATCCTTCGCTAACGCTCAGGATGACAGGTCATGCCGGAGAGTGTGGCGGATTTCCATTGAGATTGCTTTGGCCGCCTGCGGCGGCCTCGCAATGACAGGGTTGAAAAGGGCGTGTCCGGAAACGGACGCGCCCTTAACATTAAGCGTTGTTTCGGCTTCCGGTGTGTGGTATGATTATAATACAAAAGAGGTTGGAATGTTTTACGAGGGTGTTTTTAAAGCGTTGAACGCGGCGCGGGTAAAGTACCTGGTTGCCGGTGGCGTTGCGGTTAATCTTCATGGATTTGTTCGCGCAACGGCAGATTTGGATATCCTTATCTCTCTTGATGATGAAAACGTGAAACGTTTTATTGGCGTTGCCAAGAAAAGGGCATTCAAACCGAGAGTGCCTGTGAAGATTGAAGATTTTGCGGATCCGGAAAAAAGAAAAAGTTGGATACAAGAGAAAAGAATGAAGGTTTTCTCTGTTTATAATCCTGCGGATGAATTCGAACATATCGATGTGATGATTGATGTATGTATTGATTTTGACCATGCGTTTTTGAGGAAGAAAATAATTAATATAGGCCCGATGAAGGTGCCTGTTGTCGGACTGAAAGATCTTATTAAGTTGAAAGAGGCTGCGAACCGGGGACGCGATCTGATGGATATTGCGGCACTCAAACGTTTAGGAGAATTGAAAAATGGCAAAGAGAAGTAGTAGCATTCTTGTTGATGACGAATATCTCAAGTTGTGCCTGCGCGTGTCGGCGGCTGAGCGCTTCAGACGGCTTGAACAATTGCGGGATTTCTTCCGGCGGGCTATGCCGCTACAGACTAAGAAACTATGGGGGAAGATGGCAGAGCAGGGGTGGTGAGATTCTTCTCTGTGTATGCGATGAGCATTTTTGTCTGAGATGTACCGGCTGTTTTTAGCAGCTTCGCTATGACAGGATATCGGGCGTGTCCGGAGACGGATGCGCCCTTTTAATTTACTACTTCCTACGGCAGAAAAACAACCCCCGACCCCCCTTTGTTAAGGGGGAGCCTGTCCGCGATAGTTTTTCATTGCCAGGGCGGTGGAGATGCGATATAATATTTCTACGTAAAGAGTTTTCTATGAACAGATTAAATTATTTTTTAATCCTGTTGTGTTTCGTTATCTCGGCTGCGATCCGCTCGATCGTCCCGCGCGAATAATCCCCCATCATGATCGGAACGATCTTGAACCCCGGTCAGGTATCCGGCCGTCGCGGGTGCGTTTTACCCGTACGACCAGGAGCGGCTGTCGAAACAGATTGACGGGTATCTTGCCGGCGCGGGAGATGTGGCCGTCAAAGGAGATATTGTCGGTGTTGTCGCGCCCCATGCGGGGTACGACTATTCCGGGGCGATAGCGGGACACGCGTTCAAGCCGCTTGCCGGGAAAAAATACGACACGGTGATCATCCTGGGGCCGAACCACCGGGTGTACGGGTTCAGGGATGTCGCGATATACAAGGAGGGTTTTTTCAAGACGCCGCTGGGGAATGTCCCGGTCGATTCGGAAGTCGCGCTCAAGATTTTGAATGCCGATCCGGCGAAGTTCGTTTCCGATCCCGACCTCCAGACGGAGGAGCATTCACTGGAGGTGATGATCCCGTTCCTGCAGCGGACGCTCGCGCCGGGGTTCAAGATCGTTCCGATCATGATGGGGGATTATTCGCGCGGGACGATCGAGCGGATCGCAGCCGAGATAACGAAACACACCAGGGGGAAGAAGGTCCTGATCGTCGCCTCGTGCGACCTGTCGCACGACAAGGATTACAAGACGGCCTGCGAGATGGACAAGCGTGCGCTCGATTCGATCGCGAAGATGGATATCGGCGCTGTCGAAAAGTACGAGGGTAGCGGTAAGACCGAGATGTGCGGGTACGGTCCGGTGATGGTTCTGATGCACATCGCCCGTTCGGAAGGGGTGACGAAAGGACAGATGCTGAAATACGCCAATTCGGGAGACACGACGGGGAATAAGGAAGGCAGGATCGTCGGGTACGGGGCGGTGGTGTTTGCGAAGGAGTAGGGATTTGCTTCTATCGGGAGATCCTTCGCTGCGCTCAGGATGACAGGTACTATGAAAAAAATAATTATACTAGCGATGAGCTTGATTACGTTATGCGCGTGGAATGCGAAAGGAGGAGATATGAAAAATGTACCGCCGGCCGGTTCGGACAGTTTGAATGTTGAAGAGAAAAAACAACTGTTGGATGTCGCGCGCAATACCATCGAGACGTATGTCAAGACGGGCAAGACGCCGCAATTCAATTTTGAGTCTCCGAGGCTTAGTGAAAAACGCGGCGTGTTCGTGACGCTCCACAAAGACGGCAGTCTCCGCGGCTGTATCGGCTATATCGAAGCGGTCAAGCCGCTCGGAGAAGCGGTTGTCGAGATGGCGGTCAATTCGAGCACGCGCGACTACCGGTTCTCGCCGGTTGTTGAGAGCGAACTGCCGAAACTCGAGATCGAAATATCGGTCCTGAGCATCCCGGAGAAGATCAACAGCAAAGACGAGATCGTGGTCGGAAAGCACGGCGTGATCCTTGAAAAAGGTTTTAACAAGGGCGTCTTTCTGCCGCAGGTTGCGCCGGAACAGGGGTGGAGCGTGGAGGATACGCTTGAGAACCTCTGCTATAAGGCGGGGCTCCCCGGCGACGCGTGGATGGAGGGGTGCAGCCTGTATACGTTTACTGCGGATGTGTTTTCGGAGAAGGAGTTTAAACAGTAAGGGACAAAGAAAAAAGTAAAGGGACATAATTGAGATTGCTTCGGCTGTCGTTGGCAGCCTCGCAATGACAGGAAAGCTATGAAAGAGTATATACCGTCAGAAATTGAAGCGAAGTGGCAAAAGGTTTGGGCGCAGTCCGGGCTGTTCAAGATGAACCCGAAGACGCCGAAGCCGAAATATTACTGCCTGATGATGTTCCCGTATCCGTCGGCGGCCTTGCACGTCGGCCACGGGAGAAACTACATCATCGGCGATGTCGTTGCCCGCTATAAGATCATGAAGGGGTACAATGTCCTCGCGCCCATGGGGTGGGACGCCTTCGGGCTTCCTGCCGAGAACGCGGCCATCAAGGGGGCGGAGCACCCACGCACCAGCACGCTCAGGAACATCGCCACGATGAAAAAACAGCTCTACGGCTGGGGCGTCGGCTATGACTGGGACCGCGAAGTGGCGTCGTGCCTGCCGGAATATTACAAGTGGACGCAGTGGATCTTCGTGAAGATGTTCGAGAAAGGGCTCGCATACAAGAAATTCAGCCTGGTGAACTGGTGCCCGTCCTGCCAGACGGTATTGGCGAACGAGCAGGTGATAGACGGATGCTGTGAGCGGTGCGATTCGAAGGTGAAAGAAAAAGACCTCGAACAGTGGTTTTTTAAGATCACCGCGTACGCCGAGCGGCTCCTTGCCGACCTGAAGAAGCTCGACCACTGGCCGGAGCGGGTCAAGATGATGCAGGAAAACTGGATCGGCAAATCGGCCGGGACCGAGATATATTTCAAACTTGCCGGGACCGAAGATCAGATCGCCTGTTTTACCACCCGCGTGGACACCATTTACGGCGCGACCTACATGGTCCTCGCGCCGGAACATCCGCTGGTGAAGAAACTGGTCAAAGGGACCGAATACGAAAAAAAGGTGGAGCAGTTCCTTGAGATGGTCAGCGGCGAGAACAAGATCGAGCGCGCCGCCGCCGATAAAGAAAAGAACGGGATGTATATCGGAAAAGACGTCGTCAACCCGTATAATGGGAAGAAGATACCGCTCTGGATCGCTGATTATGTCCTGATGGAATACGGCACGGGGGCGGTGATGGCGGTGCCGGCGCACGACCAGCGCGATTTCATGTTCGCAAAAAAATACGGTTTGCCGATACAAATTGTAATACAGAAGAATGATGAAGCTTCGACATCGAGTAATCACCCTCTCCCCTCAATGGGGAGGGAACGCCCGGCAGATGAGATGGCCGCGGTGATGACCGAGGCGTATGAGGGAGACGGCACGGTCGTCAATTCGATGCTGTTTGACGGCATGCAGAACAGGGCGGCGATCGATAAGATGGCCGAATACGGGGAAAAGCTCGGTTTCGCGAAAAAGACGGTACATTATAAACTGCGGGACTGGCTCATCTCCCGCCAGCGCTATTGGGGGGCGCCCATCCCGGTCGTCTATTGCGAGAAATGCGGGGCGGTTGCGGTTCCGGAAAAAGACCTGCCGGTCCTTCTGCCGGAGACGGTCGAGTTCCGCCCGACGGGAGAGTCGCCGCTGGCACGCTGTCCGGAGTTCATGCAGACGACATGTCCGACATGCGGCGGGGCCGCCCGGCGCGAGAGCGACACGATGGACACCTTTGTCGATTCGAGCTGGTATTTCCTGCGCTATCTCTCGCCGCGGGACGACAATCGGCCGTTTGACGGCACGCTCGTCAATAAGTGGCTGCCGGTCGATCAGTACATCGGCGGGATCGAGCACGCGATCTTGCACCTGATGTACGCACGTTTCATCACGAAAGTCATCAAGGACCTCGGCGCGATCAGTTTCGACGAGCCGTTCGGCCGTCTTTTCACGCAGGGGATGATCATCAAGGACGGCGCGAAGATGTCGAAGTCCAAGGGCAACACGGTCAGCCCCGATCCGCTGATCGCGCGGTACGGCGCCGACACGGTGCGCCTCTACACGCTTTTCATCGGCCCGCCGGAAAAGGACGCCGAGTGGAACGACCAGGCCGTCGAAGGGTCGTACCGTTTCCTGAAACGCGCCTGGAAGATCATCGAAAAATATGCGGATGAGATCAAAAAAACGGTCATTATCTCGCGCGACGTCGACGATGCGTCGTTTTCCCTTGAGAACAAAAAGGCGCGCGACCTGCGGCGGATGTCTCACGAGGCCATCAGCAAGGTCTCCGCCGACATGGAAGGGGATTTCCACTTCAACACCGCGATCGCGAGCGTGATGGAGCTGATGAATTTCCTGTACGAGTGCGAGACCGAGGTTGCCGGCTGGGACAGGGACGCAAAGACCGTATTTTATCTTGCGCTGGTCCGCGTCGTGAAGCTGCTCGCGCCGTTCGTGCCGCATTTCTCGGAGGAATTGTGGCAGCTTTTGGGTGGAAAAGGTTCCGTGTTCCACGCGGGATGGCCGTCATTCAGCGAAAAGGCGCTGGGCAGGGAAGAACTCACGATCGTCGTGCAGGTGAACGGGAAGGTGCGCTCCCGGCTGCTAGTCCCTTCGACGGTGAGCGAAGAGTCGATCAAGGAGATGGCCGTGCAGGATGATAAAGTGAAAGAATGTATAAAGGGTAAAGAGGTGATCAAGGTCGTTGCGGTGCCGAAGAAACTGGTGAATGTGGTGGTGAAATGACAGATAAAGAGAGGGAGGTGCGTATGAAAAAGCTGGTGATGTGCCTCATGGCGGGTTTTGCGCTTTGCGCCGGGATCGCATATGCCGGTGGTGAAGTCTGTACCGGTGTCGAAAGAAGCTGTAATGCCGCTCCTGTTGTGTCGGCGGTGCCTGCCGTGTCAGCGACACGCTGCGACGCGTTAACAACGGTCTACGGCGCGGGCGGAACGTGCCTGGCTGCGGTTGGCGGCACCGTGAGGGCTCCGCTGCAGGTCGCGAAGGACGCCATCAATTCGTTGTGCATGGGTTTGAGCGACGGGGATACGTTCTTCTGGGATTGAGAGCGGGGGTTATCCCGGGACATGCCGATGATATATTTTACCAAGCAGGAAAAGTTTGTCGTGGTGTTTTTGGCCGGCGCGCTGCTGGCAGGCGCCGGGGTCCTTTCTTACCGGCATGTTTCGCACCGGGCGGCCGGGAGCAGCGGCACGGTCTCCCCCTCGGCGCGCGCTGAGGCGTGCGCGGCTTCGGGAATAACCAGGGTGCGTGTTTCGGGGGCGGTACTGCATCCAGGCGTGTACGAGGCCGCGGTCGGGTCGACTGCTTTTGATGCCGTTGACCGTGCGGTGCCTTGCGGCGATGCCGACCTGACGAACCTTGCAAATGATGTGCCGGTGACGGACGGTTTGGAGATCGTTGTCCCCCGGAGCGACAGTGTTATCGGCGGGACGCCGGACGCCAGGATTAATATCAACACGGCGGGCGTTGACGAATTGGATGCGCTGCCGGGGATCGGGCCGCATCTCGCCGAACGGATTGTCGCACGCAGGCGGACCGCGCCTTTTCAGGAAATAGACGATCTGAAAAATGTGAGCGGGATCGGCGAGAAGAAATTCGCGGCGCTAAAGGACAGGATAAGGACGAAATAGCCGTTTGGCGAACATCATCCATGAGAGGCGATAATGGCGGTCAATGAAAGAAGAAAATTTATCAGGATCCCGTTCTGGTTCGTCGCGCGCTACAAGTCGGTCAAATCGAAGGCGAAGCAGGCCGGCGCGGACGCGCAGGCTGCGCCCGGGCGCGCAAAAGAGTTTAAGGACGCATACGGAAAGAATATCAGCACCGGAGGCATACTGATAGAGACCGAAGAGTATTTTCCCGTATCGACGGTGCTTGAGATAGAACTTGATATCCCGTCATTGCCTGAATCGATCGTTGTGCGGGGGCGTGTCGTCAGGAGTTATGAGATCGAGAAAGACAAGCTTTACGATAACGGAGTTCAGTTTGAAGCGGTAGACGAAAAATACAAGAAGACGATCGGTAGTTTCATTGAGCTTTTCAAATAAAGGAGGGCATATGATCAGAGCGTGTGGTCTTGTTGTTGTCCTGTGTGTCGCGTTGAGCGCCGCCGGCGTGCGCGCCCAGCAATGTTCGGTTTCTTCAGGCAAGGCCGTGGTGGCCGAAGATACGGCGTCCACGGATGCCGCGCAGGTGACGGCGCAGGCGCCCGCCGCCGGCAAGAAGAAGGCCGTTGATGAGAAAACGCTTATGGAGATCAAGAGACAGCTTCGCTTGATGCGCGAGGAGATGGCTGAGCTGGAGGAAAAGATCGACCGGATGACCAGCATCCGGGAAACCGATAAAGGGAAATATCGTGAGTAGGCCGAGCGTCGGAACAATGGATACGCTGTTGTTGTGCGCGTGCGTCATGCCCCTGCTGTTTGCCGGCTGTCAGAACGTGAAAGATGTGTCCGACGGGATAGGGAAAAGCTCGGCGGGCGTGGCTTCTTCGGTCGGCGAGGCGGCGCAGGGGGCCGTTGAGAGCGCCGGCGGCATCGCCGGGGGGACCGGGGCCGTCGCTGCCGGGATGGCCGGCGGCGCGGGGAATGCGGCGTTCGGAGCGACGCATGCCGCTGGATCGGCGGCGATGGATATAACGACCGAAATGGGGAATGCATCCTATGAGGCCGCCTCGGGGGTCGGGGCCGCGGCCAATAATGTGCGGCTGGGCGCCATCGACACCTTCGGCGTTCGCGAAACCACCAGCACACAGCGTTTTTACGTGGATGAGCTGAAACCCGTGTATGTCATCCCCGCGCAAAAAAATGAAGCGGCCGAGCAGCCGAGAGATTCAAGCATCTGACGATGAGATAATGACACATGACTGAAACAGCACACGGGTATGCTATCATTGAGTGGGTCCAGTCTTTTCACTGCGCCTTCCTCGATTACTTTTTCTTTGGCGTGACACAGCTCGGCAACGGCGCTTTTTATATCGTTGCGATCGCGTTTCTCTACCTGTGCGTAGACAAACGGTTCGCGGTGAAAGTCTTTTATCTCTTCATCGTGGGAATCCTTGCGAATACGATCATCAAGGACTGTATCTGCGCGCCGCGGCCGGATCCGGAGAAAGTCAGAATCGTGATGGGCTACCGTTCGCACGGGTTTTCGTTCCCCAGCGGGCATTCGCAGGGAGTGCTCGCGTTCTGGGGGTATTGCCTGACCCGTTTTAAAAGCAGTGGATTTGTCGCTGCCGCCGTGTGCCTGATCGTCCTGATACCTGTTTCCCGGCTGTATCTCGGTGTCCATTTCCCGGCCGATGTTGTCGGCGGGCTCGTTATCGGCGCGATAACGATCGCAGTGTTCGTGTTTTTTTATCGGCTCATTGAACGCGTCCGCTGGGAAGATAAGCAGGCGCTGGCACTGTGCTTCCTGATCGGAGGGCCGCTTCTGTTTTTCCTCCTCCATCCGACGGCTGAGGTCGGGCAGTTTATCGGGACCATGATCGGGTTTGGGACGGGGGCGTTTCTCGAAAGGCGGTTCATCGGGTTCGAGGAGCGGGCGGCGGTCCCGGTTCAGATCGCAAAGATGGCGGTATGCGCCGCTTCTTTGGCGCTGGTCATGTACCTTTGCGCCCGCATCCCGGTCATGCCGAACGTGAGGAACCTGGTGTTGTACGCTATCGGGGGTTTCTGGGTGGGGTACGGCATACCGTATTGTATCGTGGCGCTGAAGAAGAAACGGGCAGCGCCGGAGGCGTGCTGACGCATGACCGATAACCTCATCGAAGTGCAGATTAAAAAGATCATTCCGACGCCGGTCGAGTTCGCGATCTTTATGGGCACCAGCGAGAAGACGTTTATCATAGCGGTCGGCCCCGATGTGGGCGCCGCGATCATGATGTTCCTCGACGGGACGAAGAAACCGCGCCCCTTGACCCATGACCTGATCGGAAATATTTTTATCGGGCTCGGGGTGACGGTCGAGAAAGTGGTTATCTCCGAACTGCGCGACAATACTTTTTACGCGCGGCTGATCGTGAAGGAGGAAAACGAGCTGCGCAAGAAGATCGTCGAAGTGGATGCGCGGCCCAGCGACTGCATCGCGCTCGCCCTCCAGCAGAAAAAGAAAATATTCGTGACCCGTCAGGTGTATGACCGCGTCGAAAATGTCGACTTGTAGCGTTCGCGAACGGATCCTGGATCGAAAAACGCCCTGGTCCATAGCCGTAAAAAACTGTCGCCGGCCGCGCCAGCGCGGCGGCACCGTTACTGGTTCCCGCAGGAGAAAAATGAAGGCCCGCACGCGTCAGTCAAAAGTCCGCAGACCAAAAACGAAGGAGCTTTTGTGCGCGTTTCTGACGGCATGTGTATGTGTTGCCGGCTGCGCCGCGATTCCCGGCCGGGAACGTGCGGCAGAGCAAGGCGTGGTCTCCGATCCGGTAAGCCTTCTGAAAGAATACAATGCGCATATCATAGAGCAGAGCCCGGCCGCCGCCGCGGTGAAATTCCAGAAGATGAGCGGCAACCTGTTCGTTTTTTACCGCGGAACATCGGACGTTTTTTACGAGTATGCCGCGTGTTACGGCATCGATAAGAATCTTGTTCCCGGGGAAGGGGCCCGGGTCCAGCTCCACGGCGATTATCATCTCGAGAATTTTGGCGCGTTTAGGTCCGAAAGCGGGGAGGTGACCTTTGACCTGCTCGATTTTGACGACACCTTTCGAGGTCCCTATATCCTTGACCTGCGGCGGATGGCGGTGGCGATCATCATCGCCTGCGAAGAAAAAGGCCTTTTTGAAAAGGCGGATGAGATGGTTGATCTCTTCCTCCAGAGTTACGCGCGCACCCTCCAGGAAATTGCCGCAGGGCAGACGCCCGTCAATTTCTGTTACCGTGCAGGCGCCGATATCCCGATCGTCAACATGTGCATACAAAAGGCGTCGAAGATTGACCGGCACCAATTTCTGGAAAAGGGATGTAAAACGAATATCGGTAACGACGGTGTAAGGGGCTTTATTGAAGACAGGGGGTACTCGCACGTCGGGAAGGCGGGATTTGTCAAGGCAGCGATGGGTCAATATCTTGACACCGTGCTGCCCGACCAGCGCCGCGACGACGAGTTTTATGCGATAAAAGATGTTGTGCTCAGCAACAAGAGCGGCATCGGGAGCGCCGGCAAGCTAAAATATCTGGTACTGGTCGAAGGCCCGACCCCCGACCAGTACGACGACGTGGTCCTCGAATTCAAGGAAGAGCGTTGTCCGGTTTGGGCTGAAGGGTATGGAGATATTCCCGAGCACAACGGCAGGCGGGTCTTCATGGGGTTTTATGTTTTGCAATCAGAAAACTTTCCGTGTATCGGATATACCGCCATCGGCGGCCGGGATTTATTTGTCAGCGAGATGACCCCGTATTACCGCGAATTTGAGATCGATGATATCAGCACCCCGGCCGATATGCGTGACATGGCGACGGTCGCGGGGAAGCTGATTGCGAAAGGGCATGTGCGGGGCGCGGAGGACACCGCGGGAGCGGCTGCCGCACTGGCCGGGGCGGCGGAACGTGAAGATGTGCGCGCATCGGTCCTCACTTTTTCCCGGGAGTGCTACCGGTATTTCAAGCGGGGTTTTGAAGGGTTTCGCGAACGGTTAAAGGAATATCCGCTGTTGCTCGTTCTGGCGCGTGTCTAACGTGACCTTAGATTGCCGTGCCGTTTCTGCCGAAGACACTAGTAGAAATATCTTCCGCGCGGTGAGATCAATGGCCGTGATCCGCCAGAACGGCGGCGTCCCCGGTTTTTCTTCCTCCAAACTCCGTCCGCAGGATGACCTCGTGCGTTCCCGCAAGGAAAGGCGCCGGGGCGGCACCGCGCCGGGACTATGCGCAAAAAAATATTGACAGATAAGAAGCATAGTAATAGTATGCAACTAGAGAAAGGTAGAAAAAATAGGAGATACAGGATAAGTAGGAAACCTATGAAGCCTATGAAAGATATACAGCTCACGCAGCGCTTTTTTAAAGTCGCAGAGCTTGCGCGGCAGATAGACCGGACCTCACGGACCGTCAAGGAGTGGGAGAAAAAGGGGTTGATCCCGAAGCCGCAGCGGGACAGCAGGGGCTGGCGCGTCTATTCAGAGAAGCAGCTGCTCGACATAATCCGTCTGGTTAAATCGCGCAATTATTTCGTCAAACTCGGGTGAACTAAACATGGCAACCCGCACAGCAACAGACACGAACGCGACGCCGCAGGGCCTGTTCACCGTGCTCGAAGAGCTCGGATATGGAATCGTTTTTATGGACAGGGAGGGGAAGGTGACCGCGTTGAATGCGGCGGCGCTCGGGATGTTGCAGCTGAACGAAGGCAGTATCAGAGGCACACCGGCGGCGGCGCTCGGCGAACCGATCTGCACGATCGTACGGACTGCGCTTAAGAATCATACCTATGTCAGGAACGAAGACGTCGACTATCAGTGCGCTGACGGTCAAAAAAAATATCTTACCTGTTCAGTCTGCCGCATAGACGGCATAGACCGTGAGACGTTTCTGGCGGTCATCATGCGTGACGAGACGGCGCTGGTGGAGCGTGAATTCGCGGCGGAGCGCAACAAGCGGCTCGCGTCGATCGGGGCAATGACCGCAAGCATCGCGCACGATATCAAAAACCCGCTCGTCGCGCTCAAAACCTTCGCAGAACTGTTTCCGGTGAAATACGCGGAGCAGGATTTTCGCGAGACATTTACGAAGATCGTTCTGAACGAGATCAGGCGGATCGATGACATGGTGTCGCGGCTCCTCGATTACGCGCACCCGAAAAAACCGTCGTGCGAGGACGTCGATGTCGGTAAGATGATCAACGAAACGATCTCCCTGTATTCGATCAGGCTCGCCAAGCAGCAGATCCGGCTGAAGGAATTGCACCACACAGACCTGCCGAAAGTGAGGGGAGACGCCGGGCAGCTGCGCCGGGTGTTCAATAATCTTATTTTAAACGCTATCGAGGCGATGCCGGGAGGTGGTATACTTTCCGTTTCCACCTCGCGCGCCGCGTTGCGCGGAGCACGTGCCGGTACGGCTGAAGAAGCCCTTGCAATATCGATCGCTGATTCCGGAAAGGGGATCAGCGAACAGGCCGCGGAAAAGATATTCGAGCCTTTTTTTACGACAAAGAAAAACGGTTCCGGCCTGGGGTTGACCATTTGCCGGAAGATCATCGAAGACCACCGGGGGAAGATAGACGTGAAAAGCTCTTCACAGGGGACGGTCTTCTGCATAACTCTGCCGGCGGCGTCTGCCTGTTTCAGGCGCGGCGGCGCGGCGGCGCCCCTGGTTGATGTGTGCAGGGGAACCGACAGGGCGTTCCTTGACAGGGAGACGCCGTGGTTTATGGCGAAAGCGGTACAGGAATGAGCGCGATTTTACTAGTGAGCAGGAAAAAGGCAACGGCCGACTATTTCGCCGGATCCCTCGGCCCCGCACATACGATAATTGCCTGTGCCGAGACAGCGCAGATCCGCGAACTCTCCACGGTCGCAGATCTGGTCCTCATCGATATGACCGATCAGCAGACCGACGCCGCTGGCGCTCTCGAGATCATCCGGACAGCTCATCCCGACATGCCCTTTTTCGTGTGCGGGGCCGCGGGCGCTTCCGGGTTCCCTGAACTGCATCCCGCCGGGGTGCTCGATGTGTCGCTTCCCGGAGAGTCCGTACGCGCGCACGTGGAGAGAGAACTCCAAAGCGTCGAAATGAAGCGGGAGCTGGCGTACGTCAAGGAACGCGGCGCCGGAGAGCGCCGCCCCTCTCGTCATACTGATCTTGTCTCGTCCACAAACGCCTCGAGGTCTCTCACACAGCTGACCGCGCTCCTGAACAATGATATCTTTGACGGTGAGACGTTCCTCGATAATTTTTTGAAGATCTTTAAGGAAGTGAGCCGGGTGAGCCGCGCCGCGGCGATCCTGAAACGCGACGGATCGGACGGCGCGTACCGCGTCGGTTGTTCGTCCGGGATCGAGGAAGACCTCGCGCAGTATCTGATTTTCTCCGACCGTGAGGGGATCCTTGCCCACCTCTCGCAGGAGCTCGGGGTCCTCCGGAAACAGGACGCGCACTATAAGGCGGTCCGCGAATTCGAGGCGCTCAAAGTTTGCTACGCGGTCCCCCTGATCGGCCGGAAAGGCTTTATCGGAGCGCTCGTGTTCAATAACAAGATAACCGGCGGGGCCCTTACCGATGATGAGCTGATGACCTATTATGAGCTGGCTGCCGCGGCCGGGAAGGTGATCGAGCGGGCGCAGGAATACCACGTCATGTACATGAAGCGGCACTTTGCCGAAAACCTCCTCGACGCGGTGAAGTCGGGCGTCATCACCGTCGACCGGAAGGGGAAACTGGTCGACATGAACAAGACCGCCCGTGAAATATTCAATGTCGGGAGCGCCGACGCGCTCGAGATCAAAAAAGGGAAGCTTCCTCCGGAGTTCCTGGGGATGATCCGAGAGACGCTGGAGGGGAGCGCGGACGTGCGAGGGCGCGAAATAACGCTCGGCGACAGCAGGCATATCCTCGAGGTCAACGCTTTCCGCATAACCGACGAGGCGGGCGCCGTCATCGGGGCGTCCTTCGTCTTCGACGACCCGCATTACGAAAAGAACATCGAGCGCGCGGCGCGCAAATCAGAGCGTCTCGAGTTCGTGAATAAGATAGCGCTGCGGAGTTCGCATGAGCTGAGGAACTGTCTCGTATCGATACGGACCTTCACCCAGCTCCTGCCGGAGAAATATGTCGACGAACAGTTCCGGAAAGATTTCTATTCGGTGGTGAGCAAAGAGGTGGAGCGGCTCAATTCGCTCGTGGACAAGCTCGTCTTCTTCGCCCAGCCGCTGACGCTCCAGTACGGCAAGGTCAATGTCAATGAGTTAATCGACCAGAGCCTTTCTTTTGTCAAAGGTAACGAAGAGAGCACTGTAACGATCAATAAAAATTTTTCACACCAGGTACCGTTCGTCGAGATCGACCGCGAACAGACCGTCAAGGCGTTCGGCAATATCATACAGAACGCGATGCAGGCGATGCAAAAAGGAGGCAGGCTTATTATCTCCACGAAAGAGGCGGTGCAGGAGGCGCCCGGCGGCCGCATGCTGACGGTGCAGTTCAGGGACAGCGGGAAAGGTGTCGCCCTGCAAAACAGCGACGAAGTCTTTGAGCCGTTTTTCAGCACGAAATCGAGAGGCCTGGGCCTCGGTCTGACCATTGCGCGAAAGATCATAGAGGAGCACGGCGGGACGGTACGTTTTGACAGCAATAAGGAAGGCGGTACGGAGGTGACGGTGTTCATCCCCCGCGAACCGCGCCGCAGCCATACTCTCGCGTCGGGAACCATGCCGCAAGCAAGCAACCAGTCGATGGGGTGAAGAGGAATACTCATGGCGAAGAAAACCGTGCTTGTCGTGGATGACGAATTGGGCGCGCAGGAATCGTTCCGGATGATCCTCCAGGACGAGTATGCCGTTCTTATCGCCGACGACGGCGAGGCTGCGCTGGCGATGCTGACCAAACAGCCGATCGATCTCGTCCTGCTCGACGTGATCATGCCGGGTATGGACGGGCTCGAGACGCTCCGCAATATACGGAAGACGCACGCGCGACTTCCCGTGATCATGGTGACCGCCACCAAGACGATCCGCACGGTCGTCGAGGCGATGCGGATGGGCGCCCTGGATTATGTCACGAAGCCGTTTAACGTGGACGAGATCAAGGACGTTGTGAAGAAGGTCTTCGTGAAGCAGGAGGTCCCCGAAGAAGAAACTGCACGGAAACCGGCAGATGAAACGCGTAGTATCATCGGCGATCACCAGAAGATGCTGGACGTTCAGCGGTCTATCGAACGGGTCGCGGGCACCGATTCAAATATACTCATCATCGGCGAAAGCGGGACCGGCAAGGAACTGGTCGCTCGCGCGATCCATTACACCGGCACGCGGAAGAACGGGCCGTTCATCGCGGTCAACGCGGCATCGATTTCGGAAAGTCTCCTGGAGAGCGAACTTTTCGGCCACGAAAAAGGGGCTTTTACCGGTGCGATCGCGGCGAAGAAGGGGACGTTCGAGATGGCCCATAAAGGGACGCTGTTCCTTGACGAGATCATCGATACTTCGCCGGCTTTGCAGGCAAAACTGCTCCGTGTCCTCCAAGAAAAAGAGTTCCGCAGGGTAGGCGGCACAGAGCTCATAAAGGTCGATGTGCGGTTGATCGCAGCCACCAACAAGGACCTCTTCCAGGCGGTCAAGGAAGGGAAATTTAGGGAGGACCTGTATTACCGCGTCGCCGTCGTGCCGATCGAACTGCCGCCGCTCAGGGACCGCAAGACTGATATACCGCGCCTGGTTGATTATTTCTTCAAGCAGTTTTCGAAAAAGATACGGTCGGAGGTGAAGATGTTTTCGGATGAGGCCGTTGAAAGCTTGATGAATTACGACTGGCCCGGCAACGTGCGCGAACTGCAGAACTTCATTGAGCGGCTCCTGGTGACGGTCGAGGCTGAGACCATTTACGCATACCATCTCCCCCCGCAGATCCGGCTCCACAAAGTGATGAACGAGATGGGGTTTGACAGCCCGATGGGCGAGATGTCGCTTGAAGGGACGATATCGAAATACGAGAAAAAAATCATTGAAGACGCCCTGGAGCGCAATGACGGAATTCTTTCTTCGACCGCCGAATACCTTGGCACCACGCGGCGCATATTGAAATACAAGATGGACAAGCTCG
>Ga0351852_10204_pt1 | contig 17559 bp, 10 predicted proteins | sample TotcelHFGM3001N6_FD_206802 | JGI IMG/M metagenome (GOLD analysis project Ga0351852, IMG submission 206802) | Enriched cells from coal bed in the Powder River Basin, Montana, United States - Total cells FGM rep1 HSBNCT.FGM.300.1.N6 ...
AAGGAACATGGCTCACTCAGAACGTCCCAGCATCGAAGAACTGCGAGCCTTGGCGGCCGTGGCCGAAAAGGGGACCGAGACGGCGGCGGCCGAACATTTGGGGGTGACCCAGCCGGTCGTGAATCGGCGCCTCAAACAGTTTCGCGAGCCGCCGGCTTGGATTCGCACGGTGGACAACGCCGTGGAGTTGACACAAGCTGGCAAGGACGCGTTGCCGACGGTCCAGCGACTGCTGCGGCAGTACGATCATCTCCGGCAGTTTCGGGCCGGGCGGCGTCAACGGCCGAATGTCCTGGCGATCGGCGCCGGCTCGTCGGCCACGCAGTACTATTTGGGCCGCGCTGTCGCAGCGCTGCGCGGACGGTTGCCGGATTGGGAAATCCAGACGCGGGTGCTGCGCGGCAAGGATCGTATCGCGGCGGTCGTGGACGGGACGCTGGACTTGGCTCTCGTCAGCCATAGCAGGCTGCAGATCGAGGGGATCGTGCGCTGGGCATGCGAAGCCAAGATCGAGTTGGCGATCACGGAATTAGCTCGCTTGCCGCTGTGCGTGATCGCTCGACTTCGGACGCCGGAAGGTGATCTGTTACAGTCGGTACTGGCTGCGCAGACCGTCCCGGTCGCCATGCTGAGCGGGTGGCGCCTAGCAGGATTGGACCGCGAGTCCGGGATTCGCCGACAGCTCGAAGGAATGATGTCGGGTAAACGCGAGCAACTGGCGTTCGTTCAGGAAGCCGGTGGATGGCTGGGTGTGAAGGAGTTCGTGCGACAGGGGATCTGCGCGGGCCTGATGCCGCTGGCGTTGCTGTCCCGGGAAGACCTGCAGGAACTGGTTATCCGGCGCCTGCCAGCGGAGTTGGCCATCTCGAACCGCATGATCCATCGGCGTGATGCCGAGAGCGAGATTGTGGAAGCCGCGAAGTCTGCGCTCCGCACTGCCGCCAGCGAGTATGAGCGCGAAGTGGAACGCCGCTGGCATGGGAGACTCGAAGTATCGTAGGTTGGTACGTCGTTGTGCTTGGTTCGTTGTGCTTGGTTCGGGAGGCCAGTATGCGAGAATCCACCGCCGCCGTCGCCATCATCCGCCGCGAACACAAAGGCCAGACGCTGTGGTTGGCCCAATGGAATGGCAACTGGCAGTGCTACCATTTCGTCGGAGGCCACAAGCGCGCCGACGAATCGTTTCGGCAGTGCGTAATTCGTGAAATCGGCGAAGAGCTGGAAATTATCGAAGGCCAGGGCTTCCTTGTTGCAGACCGGCCCCTGGCCCACTTAGACTATACGGCGTGGTCCGAAGACGCTCGGCAAGAAACCCACTACGTGATGGAACTGTTCGAGGTCCGGTTAGTCGGCGAGGCGGCCCGGCAGCGCATCGAAGCCGATTCGCACAACCGCTGGCTGACCGAGCAGGAGATTCACGAGAAACGCTGCCACGACGGCTCACCCATCAGCGAAACGATGGGTCTGCTGTTGGAAAAGGCGAACCTGTGTTCAGTCAGTTCGTGCCGAGCGGAATCGCCGCGATCTGCATGATTCGCGTTCGGAAAATGTTTGGGACGATCGATGGGAGGCACAAGAATTGGAAAGGCAATCCATGTCGGAAGAACTGCGTCACAAGACGGTCGCGGTGGCGGTGATTTATGACAAGGAACACGGATTCTTGCTCTGGAACAACAAACGCTGGGGCGGATACGCGTTTCCGATGCGACACCTGGAACCCGGCGACGACCCGGCCCAGGCGGCCCTGACGGCACTGAGCGATCCCGATTTCCCCCTGAGCTTGCCAAACGCCACGGCCAGTCCGATCGAATGTTCGGGCGCATTCGGCTTTTCTGAAGGCGCGAAGCAAGACACGTACTACGACTACCACGTCATCGAAATCCGCCCCGCACGGCCCCTCGATCCGGCAACTCTCGATCCCGAGCTGCGTTTTTTCCGCTACGAGAACCTGCAGGCGGCCACCAACGTGACTTGGTCCACGCGCGTCATCGCGACGTCGCTCGTCGAGGCGCAGGAAGTAGTCGTCGCCGTGATTTGCCGCCGCGGACCATCAGGCGTCGAGTTCCTGCTGGTTCATAATCGCAGCTACGGCTACTTTTTCCCGGCCATTCGCCGCAAGACCCACAGCCCCTTGGAAGACATGGCCGTCCAGGCGGTGCGATTCGATACGTCCTACGGCGGCCCGCTCGCCGCCAAGTTTTGCCGCGAGGTGGCGAACATCCATCCCAGCACTCGGTTCGGCGCCCGCGAGCGGCGGTACCGGTTCTATCTGTGCTGCGTCATGCTCGAGGAAGCAAACCCGGCCGAGCCTGGCAATGCGTTGGCAAAGGCACTCGATGACTTGCAAGCGGCAAAGAAGAACGCCGGCCAGCAATTCGGCGAGCGCGGATACTGGGGCTGGTTTACGCTCGACGAGCTGCACCGTCACCCCGGTCTGTCGTCGGACGTGGCCGACTTACTGCCCGCCGTGGCTGAAGCGGGCGAAATGTGCTTGCCGGACCTCAGGAGCTATCAGCCCAAGCCGATCGATACATCGGGCGTGCAACTCTCACCGGAAATTTTGAATCTGACCGAGAAGTTGGCCGACAACGCCCACGACATCTGGGCCGGCCAGCGGTTCGCGGACGGCTGGACCTATGGGCCACGGCGGGACGACGCGCACAAGAAGCATCCCTGTCTCGTACCATACGCCGAACTGCCCGCCGGCGAAAAGCAATACGACCGCAACGCCGCGATGGAAACGCTCAAGGCGATCATCGCGCTGGGATACCGAATCGAGAAACAAGGCTCGACTTGACGGCGGACACGACCTGGCTGAAACCGGGTCGTCGCGAGCGAACCGACGCGGGCCAGCGCGAGGAGCCGTACGATGAGTACCACCAATGCCGAATTCGACCTGTTCATCAGCTACGCTACGCCGATGGCGCCCAGGGGTGGGGCACCGCTCTGGTCGTCCAAATCGAAGCCACCCACGCCCGTTTCACCGGATAGACGCCGTTTTGGTCGCTTTCCTTCGTTTTGATGAGGAACGTCACATGTCCGTCGTCTGGCTCATCCCGGCACAGGATCAGTTGCAGAATGCATTGGCACAATCCAACAACTGCCCCGGAGGCCTGAAGGCGTTGCTGGAACAACTGTCCGAGACGCTTCGCGAAACCTTCCAGGACGCGAACGCGCAGGCCATCATCGTCGTCGAGCGGATCAATGGCTACTCCCGGGGAATGAAGAAACAGGTGCTGCGCGTAGAATATGTCGACCAGGCGGGCGAGTCCCATGCCGCGATCGTCAAATTCGCTGACGGCAAGAAATTGGCCGCCGAGTTGGCTGGCTGGCAGAACTGCGCACGGCTGTCGAACAGCCGCGGCGTCGTGCTGATGCCGTTGCGACAGGGTGTGCTCGGACCCGATGGACAGCCGCGCACGATCGTCTACGGAGATGCCAAGCAGAAGCTGCGGGCCGCCCGGCTGATCAACCTCGAAGATGCGGCGCTGACCTGCTGCCGATGGAACGATCCGGACTGCGGATCGGTCGAGCACGTCTTGGGCGAGATTTTCGTTGAAATGCGCGATCATCTGTACAAACGGGCTCGTCCGGAGAACGACTCCGACAAGCTGGGGCCAGAGCTGCTCGACCGACTGAAAGACGGTATCGCCGCCTGGAAACAGCCACACAGCCAGCAGGACGACTGTCGCAGCGCGGTGCTGAGGGACCTTCCGGGAGGCGTTCCGGATTTGCTCGATCCGCTGGACTACTTGCCGGCGCTATTGACGCGGTGTCGCCATCTTCCGGAAGTGATGCGGGGCTGCGCACACGGTGACCTGCACGGCCGAAACGTGTTGGTGGGAATCCACCGGGAGAAGGCGCGGTTCGCCGCCGTGTTCGACTACGAGGACATGGGTACAGATTTGCTGCTGGGTTGGGACTTCGCCAAGCTGGAAACCGAGTTGAAGGTGCGGGCTTACGAGAAGCTTTTTCCCGGCGAGGAGGCCGTTTTCATTCAGCGCGTCTACGCCTTCGAACAGCGGTTGGCCGCGGAAACGCTGAAGCGTAGCAAGAGTTCCACGTGGGGGATGGCGACCGAGCGAGACAATCCCGAAGAACGCCTGCTGGCACTGCTCTTGGCATTTCGCAGCCACGCCAAGGAATGCCTGGCTGCGGATCGGCCCCGGGCGCACAGTTGGCTGCACGAGTATTTCTTTCTCCTGGCGGCCTACGGGCTGTACGCGGGGAAATTCGCGGAAACCTACGGCCGGCGGCAATTCCTCAGCGCGTTCATTTCCGCCGCCGTCGCCAGCGAGCAGCACGCGTGGGCCAAGAACGCCAGCGACCATGTGCTCGAACGATCGGCTGCCGGCGCGAAGCTGGCCATCCAAGCCGACAAACCGGACGAACGTCCCGACATGGCCTCAGCCGAAAGCCACCACGTACCGTTCGCCTTTGCGAAGGAGTTTTCCCGCTCGCGCCAGGTACCATTCATCACGGCCGGCATCGAACTCCTGACGGCCCTGCGCGGTCGTTTTCCCTACGTGCTGGAGATCTGGCAGGAGCTTGCCCTGACGCATTTGGAGCTATTGGACCTGACTCGCGACAGGCAACACCTGCTGGCGGCGAAACGCGTGCTGCTGGAACTCGATACCCGGTATCCACGCAGGAGGCATTTCGAAACCCTGTGCCGTCATGGCCGATTGTGGAAGGACTGCGGCGATTACTCGTTCGACCAAGGTGACGCCAAGGCGGCGGTCGACGATTACCAGAGGTCGATCGATGCTTACCAACGTGCCTACGAGCAGCACACGGACCAAGACTACTATCCCGGCATCAATCTGGCGACCGTTCGTCTGCTCGCCGGCCAAGCGACTATGTCCGCAGACCTGGCCCAGGAGATTCTGGCCAAACTCGATCAGTGCGAGTCGGTGCCCGATAACGAACTGACCTGGGTCCTGGCCACAAAAGCCGAAGCGCACCTGCTCCTGGGCCACTGTGACGAAGCCACGCTGTTCTACGAGCAAGCGGTTTCCCGGCCCGACTGCCAGCCGCACCACCGCAGCACGATGCTGAAACAGGTGAAGCGGATCCTCCGCGTGAGACCCTGCACCGATCCCAACTTCGATGCAGACAGGTTCCTGGCCATCTTTGGATAAGCTGTTGTCGTTATGCAGGGATCAATCCAAGACGTAGCTCCTACGTTGCACGAGGGTGAAATGGCTCAACAGGTCAAATGTCCGACGTGTGCGTCACCGGACGTGCTGTTCGTGAAGGAACTGGAAAAGTACCTCTGCAAGCAGTGCGAGAAGACGTTTCACGCAGCGCCGCGCGTGTCGCCGCTGCGCATCTTCCTTAGCTACGGGCACGACAGGAGCGAAGAGCTTGTCCATTGCATCAAAGCCGACCTGGAAAGACGTGGCCACGATGTCTGGTTCGACCAGAGCGAGATCAAGGGCGGGGACGATTGGCGGCGGTCGATTACCGAGGGAATCGTGGATAGTAGCCGGGTGCTGTCGTTCCTCTCGAAGCATTCCACCCGTGACCCGGGCGTCTGTCTGGACGAGATTGCCATCGCCGTCGGTGTGAAGGGCGGGAACATCCAGACCATCCTCGTTGAGAGCGAGCAGGAAGTGAAGCCGCCGGCCAGCATCAGCCACATCCAATGGCTCGACATGCGCGACTGGAATGAGCGGCGCGACCGTAGCGTGGGGCTCCCACCCGAGGATCGGGCCGCTGCCGAGGCCGCATGGGAGAAGTGGTATCAGGAGAAGCTTGCCGATATCGTCGCCGTTGTGGAAAGCGACGAGAGCCGGCGGTTTTCCGGCGAAATCGAGCAACTGGCTCAGCATCTCAAGCCCGTCTCATCGGACTCGCGTATCCGGGACCTATTGCGGAAGCCACTAGTCGGTCGGTCGTGGCTGGTCGAGGCGATCGAAGCGTGGCGTACTTCCGCCGACCGCGGCTCGCGGCTGTTCTGGATCATGGGCGCGCCCGGCGTCGGTAAGAGCGCCTTTGCCGCCCACCTCGCCCACTACGGCAAGGACAAGGTGCTCGCCATCCAGTTCTGCGAGTACGACAGGCCGGACCACCGTAGCGCCCACCGCATTGTCCGCACGCTGGCCTTCCAGATTGCCACTCGACTGCCTGACTACCGTAAGCTGCTGCTGACGCTGCCAGAACTCAAGGAGCTGGATGGCAAGAATCATTCCGAACTGTTCGACTATTTGCTCGCCGACCCGCTGCGGCACGTCATTGATGGCTGCCGCGAGCGGTATCTGATCGTGGTTGACGCCTTGGACGAGGCGAGCGGAGACGGCCGCAACGAACTTGTCGAAATGCTCGCTCGAAATACCCCGCGTCTGCCTGATTGGATTGGACTCGTCGTCACCAGCCGGCCCGAGTTTGACGTCACCGGTCCGTTGCAGGGGCTGAAACCGTTTCCGCTCGACACCACCACCGAGTCCAACCGTGCCGACGTCCGCCACTACGTGCGCCGCGAACTGGCCTCGCATCTGGACGGTCGTTCTGACGCCGACCGGCTCGTGGAGCAGATCCTGGAGAAGAGCGAAGGCGTGTTCCTGTACGTCGAGCGATTCTGTGACGACGTTCGCCGGAGGCATTTGTCCTTGGACGATCCGACGCAATTCCCGCAAGGCCTCGGCGGAATCTTCTTCCAATACTTCCAGCGACAATTCCCCGATCTGGAGAAGTTCCGAAAGGAGCTCCGCCCCGCGCTTCGGGCCATCCTTGCCGCCCGCGAGCCGTTGCCCGTGGAGATTCTCCAACGCCTGTTCAACTGGCAGGACGAAGAACTCCGCGACTTCATTCGGCCACTTGGCTCGCTGTTTCCGGTCACGAGTGAGTCTGGCGAGGAAGTCATCAAGCCCTACCACAAATCGCTTTCGGACTGGTTGACCGACGAAGTCAAAGCAGGGGCGTATTTCGTCAGCGTTGACCAAGGACATCGGATGCTGGCAACCCTTGGATGGAAGGACTACACGAACGGAGTCCATGCAATGGTGGGCTACAATCTGCGGTATGCAGCTTGGCACTTACATGCGGCTGCCGAATTTAGGAAGCTGTATGAATTCTTGCATGACGACGTTCTCGTTTCGCTCATTGCATCCCGATTTGGAATAGAACATCTCGCACATTTGCCCGACCATATCCGCAAATGGTCGTATGGGAATAGCGCAACCAAACCCAGAGGGGCTCACGAAACAGCGCTCGCCGTTCTTCAACCTCCGGGAGAATGGTACACGATTGTCGAATGGTTTTCTGGTGGCGTCGATTGGCGGTGCGACCAATGTGGGAGATCCGGCCCTGCTGGCCGCATCCCTACTGACAGTTGTTGTCCAGAATGCGGTTGGGAAGGACGAAAATCGGACCATGAGGTCTGGCTCAACGCCAAAGCGGAGTTCGAAATGAAGGGACAATCAACGGCTGGCAAGTGATGGATAGGAAGAAGGCCGGCACAAACGGCCATCATGTTTCGGAAACCAGACAATGACTGAAAACATCCTGTGCCCCAACTGCGGTTCCGAGAATACTCGCTTCAGCAAGAAGCACTCGCGGTACGACTGCGAAGACTGTCGGCACGAGTTCGTGCCGGATAAGCCTTTCGTCACCAAGCGTCTCTTTCTGAGCTATGGCCATGACGAACACGTCTCGCTCGCTCTGCGTCTGCGTGACGACCTGAGGGGCCGTGGTCACCAGGTCTGGTTCGACGAGGAGCGGCTTGCGCCCGGTCACGACTGGGAAGCCTTTATTGAGCAGGGACTCGAACACCTGGCTGCGGACAAGGTGAATAGTGCGGTCGTGCTCCTGCTCACGCCGCACGCGGTTCGGCGGCCGGACGGCTACTGCCTGAACGAGGTCGCGCGAGCACTGGCTCGGGGACTGCGCATCATTCCGCTGATGGTTGTCGAGAGCGAACCGCCGCTTTCCATTTGCCGCATCCAGTGGCTCGATATGCGAGAATGTATCCCGATCCAAGCGAAGGCGGCGTTCTACAAGCCGCGTTTCGAGCGGTTGCTCAAGGCCATCGAGGAGAACCAACTGGACTTTGAGGGCAGCCAACAGCGACTCATCAAGGCCCTCCAGCCCCTGGAGTTCGACGCGGATATCCTCAGCCACTTGCCGAAGTTCACCGGACGCCAGTGGGTGTTCGACGCCGTCCAGCGATGGCTGGCACAGGATCCACTCTCGCAGCGCGTGTTCTGGATCAGCGGAGGACCGGGCATGGGCAAGACCGCGCTTTCCGCGGTACTTTCCAGCCGCTATCTGGAAGTGGCGGCGCTGCACCTCTGCAAATTCGGCCATGCCCAGAAGAGCGATCCCCGCAGCGTGGTCACCTCGATGGTCTACCAACTCTCGACGCAGTTGCCCGAGTATGAAGCCCGGTTGGCGAATATGGACGTGGAGCGGCTCGCCAAAGATGATGGTGCCACCATGTTCGACAACCTGCTGGTGCAACCGCTGGCCAAGCTCACCCGACCAAATCGCCCCATCGTCATTCTCATTGATGCGTTGGACGAAGCCACCGGCAACGAGCGCAACGTACTGGCCGATTTCATCGCGGCGGAGTTCCCCAAGACGCCGCCGTGGTTGCGCCTGGTCATCACCAGCCGGCCCGAAAAGGCCGTCACCTCGCCTCTGCAAGGGTTAGACCCATTCATCCTCGACACGGAAACGGAAGCAAACCGCGCCGACATCCGCGACTATCTGCGCCGTGAACTCGCGCCGCTGCTCCACGACCGCCCAGACGGCGAACGGGTCGCGGCGCAGATTCTGGAGAAGAGCGAAGGTGTGTTCTTGTACGTCGAGCGCGTCTGCCACGATCTGCAACATGGCTATCTGTCAATGGATCGGCTAGACCAGTTCCCCCAGGGTTTGGGCGGCGTGTTCTGGCAATTCTTTTCGCGCCAGTTCCCCGACTTGGAGGAGTTCCGCAAGGATGTCCGCCCAGCGTTTCGGGCTATTCTCGCGGCACGCGAACCGCTGCCCGTGGAGATTCTCCAACGGCTTTTCAACTGGCAGGACGAAGAACTCCGCGACTTCATCCGCCCTCTCGGCTCGTTCTTTCCGGCCACAGAGGAGAACGGCGCGGAAGTAATCAAGCCGTATCACAAATCGCTGGCTGACTGGCTCGCCGATGAAGCCAAGGCGGGCCCGTATTTCGTGAGTGTACCAGAAGGGCATCGGATGCTCGCGGTATTTGGATGGAGCGAGTATGAGCGTGGCATCAGCACTATGTCGCAATACTCCGTCAAAAATGTTCCTTGTCATCTCCACGAGATCGACGATTATCGACAAGTCTTTATTATTCTCCACGATGCAAAATATCTCGCAATCCTTGGCTCCGATTATCGGTGTTGGCCCCTTGATGTATGCCTTTGGGCAAACACCGGCAGAGCTGATGGACAACCTTTTGGATGGCTGAATCCACCTGGACGATGGTATGCCGTGGACGAGCACGATCATCCCTCCTCCCATTTGGTTTGTTGCCGGTGTGGCTCTACCAAATGGAGTGGAGCTACGCGCAACGAGGAGCGGTGTCCAAATTGCCGGTGGGAAGGCAGAAAGTCCGAGGACGACGCGTGGCTGACGGTGACGGCCGAGCTTGAGAGTAAGGCATCATTCATCTGAGGCCACCGTAGACCACACTTCGAATCAGGGAATCAAGTCATGGCAAAAACCACCACTTGCCCAAAATGTTCTTCCACGAACGTGATCTTCCGACAATCGCGGCAGAAGTACCTCTGCGGCAAGTGCGATCATGAATTCGATGCACCGGAGCCTGAAGTGAAGTCCCTCCGTGTCTTCCTCAGCTACGGCCACGACGAGCACGCGGCGCTGGCGGAAAACCTGAAGCGCGATCTGGAGGCGCGGAGCCACAGGAGGGAAAAGGGGACGCACCTCGTTTGCGAGGCCCGGACAGATCGCCGATCAGCCACCAGCAACAAGCCGTGATGGTCGGTACGCCGTAGGCGGCCACCCAGGGATCGCGCGACACCAACATGGTGCCTTCGAGGTGGGCTTGCGCCACCAGCATGCGATCAAACGGATCGCGATGGTGCATCGGCAGCGATTTCGTCGCGAGGGCATGCGCGGCCGTGATGTCCAGTTCCGTGAAGCCGCAACTCTGTGGCGCTCCACGCAGATCGGTGGGCGCCGTCAACTTGCCGAGGCTCCGCTTGATCGCGATCTCCCAACAGACGGCAGCACTCACGAGGACCTCGTTACTAGGCTCGGCGATGGCCTCGCGTGCCGTTAGCGATTGCAGCAGCGGATCGTCCAGCGACCACAGAACCGCGTGCGTATCGAGTAGCAGCTTCATGAGTCCTTCATCCCAAACGCTTCCTGGAGGTCGTCCGAAAGCACGTCGAAATCGGGCGCGATGACAACCCACCCCTTCCACTGTCCACCTGGCGGGGTCGGAAACAAGAACACCGCTTGCGAACGGAGAATGACAGAAAAATTGATGACAGAAAAATCTGCCTGGGGAACCAAAGAACGTCTTATTTTCTGTCATCAATCTTCCTGTCCGGGAAACAAAACCGGGATGAATTCGCCTTTCGGCCGATAGTCGCGTTTTGTCAGCCCAGACTAGAGGCACGACTGTCGCGCGTCGGTACGGACACGGAACGTCAGAGCTTCTTCCTCTTAACCAACGTGATCTCATTGCCCACGTCATTGAACTGCACGTCGTCGAGGAACGTCCGGATCAACGCCCAACCCCGACCGGGCATCCGCAACAGGTTGTCGGGGTCGGTGCGGTCTGGCGGGATCGTCGGGTCGAATCCCGGCCCGTCGTCGCGAATCGTGATCGTGGCTGCCTCGGCGGTCAGGTGCGCGCGGACGTACACCTGGCGGTCGCTGTAGGGCGGCTGGCGGCGCCGTTGCTGCAGCCCTCGCTGACGGGAGCCGAAGTCGTCCTGCGTCATCGCGGTGTGTACCTCCAGGCAGCCGTGTTCGATCGCATTCACCAACGCCTCCTGCAACGCCACGCCGACGCGGATCAAGTCCGCATCATCACACAGACGCCAGGCGCGAAGCTGTTCCATAGCGAAGCCGCATACTCCTATTGCATTACAAGATACGCGGGCTTGGCGGCATCGCTTCGCTGAGCACTGGATGCTCTAATGACAGCAACGGCCCGACTGGGGCAAACGTGGGCCGTAATCGCGTTCGGCTCGGTGACGAGCGTAGGAAGTTGCACGAAGTGAGGAGCATGGGCCATGAACCACCGACAACGTTCGCAAAAGCGCGCAAGAGTTCGCCGATCATTGTTCTTCGAACACCTCGACGCACGCCTGTTGCTGGCGGCGAGCGACGTTTCCCGCGTGCCGTTCTGGGACGGCGAAACGACTGATCCGGCCGGGCTGCTGATCAATCGGATGGGAGGACCGGCTGTCATCCGGGCGGGCGGCGCGACGGTGAGCCACGAGACCGGCGTTGTGCAGGCGGGACGAGGAGCCTTTCGGGTTACGACCAACGGGACCCTGCCGGCGCACAGTTTCGATTTCTTCGCCCTCGCGCTCACGGGCTTCGGCCCGTCCTCGGCTTATATGGATACGCGAGACCTGACCGGGTTCGAAGGCGTCGAGTTCTGGGTGCGGAACGAGACCGGGAAGCCCTTCAATCTGGTGTTTGAAATCAAGGACTACCGGGACGGCCTCGACCATCGGGCCCGGTTTACGTCCGCTGTTTCCACCACGGCCGCCTGGACGCCGATTTCTATGCCTTTGGTTCTGGACGCCGCGCACGGCTGGCAGGTGATCGGCAGTCCGGACCTGGCCCGCACCAAGCTGTTCGCGCTGGTGATCGAGACGGGGACGCAGGCGATCGACGGCTCGTTCTTCATCGACGACATGGTGTTGATCGAAAAAGGTGGTCCGCTGAACCCGGCCACCGCCGACGGCAATGCGCTGGTCGACCGAGTGATGTGGCGGGGATTCCGCGGGCTGTGGGGCTCGCGTGACGTAAACACGGGACTCATTCCGAACAATTCCGCCCAGGCCGACGTGATGGCGCTGAACAGTACCGCGGCACTGATCGCCATGTTGCCGACCGCCGTCCAACAGGGCGAACTCGCCGCAATGGACGCTGACGAGTACGTCGGCACCGTGGTCGATACCCTGAATACGGTCTGGAACAATATCGAGGCCACGGGCAACGGCGGGTTCGTGCCGCCACGCTATGTCGACCGCGTGACGCTGGCTCCGACAAATCTGCGAGAAGAATCCAGCGTCGATGCCGCACTCCTATTCCTGCCGCTGTATGCCTACTGGGCATCGCCGAGCACGCAGGCCACGCTGCAGACCAAGATCGAGAGTCTGCTCGACCGGTTCGACTTCGCCGCCTTCAGTTCGCCTGCCGGGTGGACCATGGCGTACCGCTACGCGGATGCCGCATTCACGACGGGTACCTACGACGGCTACTCCACCGAGGTTTACGTCATTTCGCTGGCGGCGCATTTGGCGCCCAACCAAGGCGTGGATATCACGACGCACTGGAATTCGGCCGAGCTGCGCGCGCTGGACTTCCTGGTCGATCCGGCCGAATCGCACCTGGTCCATGCGTCGCCCGAGTTTCGGCCGCCGTTCTCGCAATGGCTGTTCTCGCTGCTGGCCGACGTGCGCGACCGCGGGGCCGACACGTACCCGAATGCGGACCTCGCGGGCAATCCGTATTGGAACGCGGTCAAGTTCCAGCGTGAAGTCCAACGCAAGCTGGAGGAGTTGGGCCGCCCGACGTTCGTGCAGCTGGATGCCGGGGACAACGGCAGCGGCGCGAAGTACGAGCAGTACAGCCTGTACGCTGACTACGGCGAGCCCGACGTGTTCATGCCGTGGTCCGTGGGCTTTGCATTCTTGGCGACGCCCGATTTCGCTCTGGACGCACTGCGGGACATCTTGCAGCGCGACTTTCACGGCCCGCTGGGGCTGAGCGACTCGGTCCACATCGCCACGGGAGCGGCCATGCCCACGGCGCTCGCCGCCCGCACCGATTTCTGGAACCAGTCGCTCGTGACGCTGGCCCTGATGGAGTATCGACACGGCAGCAACGAGTTCCTGACCGCGCTGCCGGAAGTCCGCGCGGCGTTGGACAAAGTGTTGCCGCCCGCGGCTCCGTTTGGCTCCTTGCCGGAAGCACTGATGACCAGCCGCAACTGGATCGCCTTCACGCCTCGGAACTACAACCCCAACCTCGGCCAGTTCCCCACGGAAGCCCAAATGCGGGCCGACTTGCAGCAACTGTACGACGACGGCTGGCGCGGCATCGTCACCTACACGCTGGACGGCACCTTGCGGCACGTCCCGCGGCTGGCCAAAGAAATCGGGCTCACGAAAGTGATCGGCGGCATCTACTGGTACGATGCCGCGCAGCTGGCTCGCGAGAAGGCTGCGGTAGCCGAAGTCGATCCGTTCGTGGACGCTTACGTGGTCGGCAACGAGGGGCTCTTCGGAGGCCGCTACACGCGGGCGGCCTTGGAACGCGAAATCGTCGCGATCAAGCTGCTGACCGGCAAGCCGGTCGCGACCACGGAAACCGGCGGACAGTACCTGGCCGATCCCACGCTGCTGGACGTGGGCGACTGGGTATTCCCCAATATCCAGCCCTTCTGCTCCCAGCCAGCGATCCGCAACGTCGCGAACGCGGTGGCCCACACGGCCAACGAGTTCTTGGCGATCCGCGCGGCCGCCGTGGCGCGGGACCCTGACCGCGTGGTCGCGCTCAAGGAGACCTGGTGGCCCACGGCCGACGATGCCGCGGCCACGCAAGCCAACCAGGCCGAGTACTTCGGCCAGTTGGCCCAGACCGAGACGGTTTTCGTATGGGGCGAGTCGTTCGATCAGCCTTGGAAATTCGAACCCGGCTGCTACAATCAAGGCCCATCTTGGGGCTTGTACACAGCGGACGGCGAGTTCAAGGCTGCCATTCCGCAACTGCACACGGTCTACGTGAGCGGCCAGGCGGTTCCGCCGGACAGCGACGGCGACGGCATCAGCGATGCAGTCGAGGACGGCGCCCCGAACCAAGGCGACGGCAACGGCGATCAGATCCCCGACCGGCTGCAGAGCCACGTGGCCTCGCTGCCGAACGCGGTCGACGGACGCTACCTGACGCTGGCCATGGCGGCTCCGGCCGTTTTCACGGACGTCCGGGCTGTCGGGAATCCATCGTCCGGTGATGCGCCCGAGGGCATCGATTTCCGTGCCGGCTTCGTGGATTTCGTCGTGACGGGCGCCGGGGCGTCGGTGACTGTCGAAGTGTTCTTGGACCAGACGGCGGGGGTCAACACGTTCTACCGCTTCGGGCAGACCAAGCCCGATGGACTGCCGCACTGGTATCGCTATCTCGGCAAGGGCAGCGTGGGTGCCGAGATCCTAGCCGATCGGATTCGTCTGCGTCTAGTCGACGGCGGGCGCGGCGACGACGATCTGCTGGTCAACGGCACGATTAGCGCCCGCGGGGCACCGGCGGCCGATCTGCGCCTGCTCCCGTGGCAGAATCCACTGGTGCCGCTGGACGTAAACGACGATGGCCATGTTGGGCCGCTGGATGTGCTGGTGCTGATCAACGACATCAACGCCAAGCAATCACGAGCGCTGACCGTCCCGCCGGCTCCGCCCGACGTCGCCTACTATTTTCTGGACCCGAACGGCGATGACCGGCTAACGCCGATCGACGTCCTCGTGGTAATCAACCACTTGAACGCCCAGGCTGCGGGCGCGGCTGCGGAAGGCGAGGCGGCTGCCTGGTATCCAGGCTGGCTGTTTTCGCATGCCATCGAGACCGCGCACGATTTGTTCTTCGCCGAACTCGGATTCGCATCCCGCGACGACGATTGGCGAACGGTCTTTCCGTCCGTCGAGCCAAACCTCGGCGAGATGGCGACGGCTGGCTTCGACGGATTCCACGATCGCGACGCTTTTCGAGCAGCAAAGCTGCCAGAATCAACGCCCGTTCACGTAGGCGAGGCTGTCCGTCGGTCGCCGGTTTCTCTCAGCGATTCTGACGTCGCCGAATTCGATCGTTTACAAAATGAGAGACGACAAAATCACAAGCGAAGCGAGTATGATCGGCTCCTATGCGATTCTGCCCTCCTGGCAGACACGATGTGACCGCAACCGAGAATTCTCAGCGAGGAATGCATCATGGCTACACCCGTTTGGCGATCCCGGCCGGCGTTTATTACGAGCACGTTCGCCGATATGCAGGCGGAACGGGACTGGCTGCGAGACCACGTGATTCCCGAACTGCAGGAGCGGCTGCGCCAGCGGCGGCACCATCTGGAACCGATCGACCTGCGCTGGGGTGTCGAGACGGTCACGGTCGCCGAGCAACATGCCAAGGAACTGCTGGTGCTGAAGGTCTGTCTGGACGAAATCAAGCGTAGCCGCCCGTTCCTGATCGCTTTGCTGGGTGACCGCTACGGCTGGGTACCGCCGGAGGAACGGATGCAGGCGGCCGTCGACGAGCAGGGCTTTCGAACCGACGTGCTGGGCAAAAGCGTCACGGCGCTGGAAATCGAATTCGGCGTGCTGGACAGCGCGGATCAGAAGCGGCGGAGTCTGTTCTACCTGCGCGATCCGCTGCCCTACGACCAGATGAAGCCGGAGACGGCGGCCCTGTACAGCGACGCACACAACTCGGCGCCCGGAGCCAAAGCCGCGGCGGCCCGCTTACGAACTCTGAAAGAGCGCATTGAGCGCGATCCGAGCTTGGCGGGCCGCGTCCGTCACTACCAGGCGCAATGGGATGCCCGCAGCCAACGCGTCACGGGCTTAGAGCAGTGGGGCCAGCAGGTGTTGGAAGACCTGTGGCGGGACCTGGACGAGGAGACCCGCGAGTTCGCTCGGCAGCCGCTGCCGAGTTGGCAGGACCTGGAACGATGGGCGCTGGAGGAATTCGTCGAGAATCGGGGCCGCGGCTTCATCGGCCGCGTCGAAATCACTCAGGACCTGCTCGCACTGGCCACCGGGGACACGCTCGGAACAGCTTTGCCAACGCTCGGCGCGGGCGAGACAGCGCTCGGCGCGGGTCTCCCGACTCCGCGGCTCTGGGCCGTTTGCGTGACTGGCGAATCCGGCTCCGGCAAGAGCGCCTTGTTTGCCCACTTGTACCGGCAACTAGACGGCCAAGACGACGTGCTGTTGCTGGCCCACGCGGCTGGGATCAGTCCGCGGGCGAATCAAGTCGACGCGATGCTGCGGCGGTGGATTGGCGAACTCGCCCGGGCCCTGCGGATCGACGATCCGCTGCCGGAGACGGCCACGATCCAAGAAGTGGAAGAGGCATTTCGCGAGCTGCTCGTGCGAGCCGCCCAGCGGCGCCGGGTCGTGGTCCTGATCGACGCCTTGAACCAGTTCGAGCCTACGCCGCGTGGCCAACACCTCACCTGGCTTCCCGCGTTGTGGCCGGACAACGTGCGGCTGATTGCCACGGCGATTCCGGGCACGCAGTCGCAGGCCTTGGCGCGCCGTCAGGGTGTGCAACCGCGAGCGCTGCCGTTGCTGAACGCCGACGAAGCCGAGCACATCGCGGTGGCCGTATGCCAGCGGTACCACCGCGAGTTGAACGCCGAGGTGCGGCGGGTGCTGTTGACCAAACGGCTGTCCGAGGGCCGGCTGTCGGCCGGCATTCCCTTGTGGCTGGAGTTGGCCCTGGAGGAATTGAACCTGCTGGACGCGGACGATTTCGCGCGGGCCGAAAAGCAGTACCAGGGGACGGGCGACGAGCGGCTGCGGCAGATGATGGTAGATGTGGCCGTGGCGTTGCCCGCCGGCATCGAAGAATTGTACGGGTATCTGCTGGAGCGTGCGGAGCAGATCGCCGGCTGGAATTGGGCCATGGCCTTTGCCGGACTGGTGGCGGTGACGCGGCAGGGGTTGCGGGAATCGGATCTGCGGCAACTGCTGCCCGCCATGACGGGCGCAGCTTGGGACGAACTGCGGTTCGCCACCTTGCGGCGCGCGTTTCGCGCGCACCTGGTGCAACGCGGCTTGCACGCGCAGTGGGATTTTTTTCACGCCCAAATGCGGGCGGCGATCGACCGGCAGTATTTCGATGGGGGCCTCTCGCCGGCCGGCGTGCATATCGCGGTGGCCGATCACTTGGAACGACTTCCCGCCGAAGATGCGATCCGCCAGAGCGAGCTGATGTTCCACCAGATCGGCACGCAGGACCGGCCGCGTACGGCGCGCTACTATGCGAGTTTGGCGCGAGGCGGCGACGAGTTGTCGGGCGCAACGCGCATCGCAGCCGAGCACATCCTGGCGGGCTTGGCCGAGGCGGGGAATCCGCGGCTCGGCTGGATGCTGTCCCTGCTGGACGAGCCGGCGTTGGCGGCGGAAGAGCAGGCGGCGTTGTGCCACCGCTATCAGTTCGAACTCTGGGATGCCCTGGAGAACGATGCGCCGCTGGGTACGCGGTTGGTGGTCGTCCGGCGGACGAATGAAACCTTACAGAAGCTGTGCCGCCAGGCTCCGGGCAACGCCGGCTGGCAACGCGACCTCTCGATCAGCCATGATCGAATCGGCGACGTGCTCAGCGCGCAGGGGGATC
>Ga0351852_10231_pt1 | contig 17324 bp, 12 predicted proteins | sample TotcelHFGM3001N6_FD_206802 | JGI IMG/M metagenome (GOLD analysis project Ga0351852, IMG submission 206802) | Enriched cells from coal bed in the Powder River Basin, Montana, United States - Total cells FGM rep1 HSBNCT.FGM.300.1.N6 ...
CGGTACGCGCGAGAAGCTCTTGCTCATCGGGGACGCAGCTGGAAGGAGCCGTCATGGAAGTCTTGCTTGTCACGATCTTGAGCGTCCTTGCGGCCGAGCCCGGAGCCGCCGAAGCGTTCAGCTTGGTGGCCGACGGCCAAGCCATGTCCCAGATCGTCATCGGCGATGAGGCGCCCGAGACCGTCCGGTTCGCCGCGAGGGAGTTGGCGCGTCGTCCGGCGGCAAGCGAGAATCGGTTAATTGCAAGCCGCAGACGTCGGCGCAAAGGGAAGGCAAAATGCGCCCTTCGGAGGAACGGAGTATGAACAAGCCGGACGACAGTCCAGGGCCAGCCGACCCGGCGGCACCCGGCGCGGCAGCTTTGCCCGACGGCATGTTGCGCGTGCCCGCGCGGCCGTCGCACCTGTCGCTGATCGGGATGTTTGTCCAATGGTACGGACATCACGCAGGATTGAATGACGAGGCATGTTACGAGCTGGAGGTGGCGGTCGACGAGGCCTGCACCAACGTGATCCAGCATGCCTATGGAGCGAACAGCCCGGGCGAAATCACCCTCCGCTGCACGCCGTTGCCTGGCGGCCTGCAGGTGGATATTCTCGACCAGGGGAAGCCGTTCGACCCTACCGAAGGCGGTCAGATCGCCCGGCAGAAGCAATCTCGCGACCCGGCGTCCGGTGGTTTGGGACTGTCCATGATCCGTCAGTTTGCCGATGATTTCCGGCATCGGTGGGACGAGCAGGAAGGCAACCGGTTGACAATCACCAAGTACCAGAAGGGATGAAATCATGCGAACCGCAGAAGACCCGACATCGCCCGCCACGCGCCGACGATTTTTAAAGACGGCCACCGCGCTCTCGTTGTTGGGTGCCGTCGGCGTTTCTTTCCGGCACCCGCGCCGCGTTTCCGCCGCCGCGCCGGAGACTTCGCCGCTGTCGCCCCCGAACGAGGTCATTCAGCGAGCCCGCAAGGCGGCGCTCGACGTTCTGAAGCCGAGTCCCAAGGACCTCGAACACGGGTTCGAACTCCACGCCAATTCGCTGGTCTTCGAATCCTACGGCTTCGCCCCGCGGGCCGCGCCGGACGGTGATCGGATCCGCCGGGCAATGGAAGAGGGGGCGTCCGAAGCCGAACTGAACGACCTGCGGGAAGAGGTGCCGATGATTCGCAGCGCCACGGACGCGCGGGAGCGGAACGAGTTCCTGGAAGCGTTCCGCGCGGCGGGCGTGACGTGCATCTTTCAAAACGCGGGCGAGGAGAGCAACGACCCGCTGCGGCTGGTCAAGCGGCTGGCGCGGTTCACGTTTGCCACCGATCTGCTGCGGGACGAATTGTTCAAAGCCGCCACGCCGGACGAGATCGTCGCCGCGAAGCAGCAGAACCGGCTGTGCCTGTACTTCAGCGGCAACGGTGTGCCGCTCCGCCAGCAATGGACGGCCGTGCGCGACGAACTGGGGTTGATCCGCGTCTTCCAGCAGCTGGGCATCCGCATGATGCACCTGACCTATAATCGCCGCAATCCGTTGGGGGACGGCTGCGGCGAAGCGACCGACGGCGGGCTGAGCGATTTCGGCCGCGCGGCCATCGCGGAGATGAACCGGACCGGCGTCATTGTCGACGTGGCGCATTCCGGCTGGCGGACCAGTCTCGAAGCGGCGCGGGCGTCGGAACAGCCGATGGTCGCCAGCCACACGACCGCAACCGCGCTGCACCAGCACATCCGTTCCAAGCCCGACGACGTCATCCGCGCGATCTGCGACACGGATGGATTGGTGGGCATCTGTTGCATCTCCGGTTTTCTTGGCGGGGACGGCCACATCGGCACATTCCTGGACCACGTCGACTATGTCGTCAAAACGTTCGGCATCGATCGCGTCGCCATCGGAACCGACATCGCCTACGAATCGCGGTTCGCGGCTGCCGAGCGCGCCAAGATCCCGCCGCGTCCGGCGGGGCCGCGCCCCGCGCCGCGCTGGGAATACCTCTGGCCCGAAGGCTCCCTGACCGGCCGCTCGCATCCCAGTCTGGCGTGGACCAACTGGCCGCTGTTCACCGTCGGCCTGGTCCAGCGAGGCTATGCCGACGACGCGATTCAAAAGATCCTCGGCGGCAACATGCTCCGCGTCGCCCGGGCCGTGTGGGAGAGTTCGCACGACCGCTGAACCGGGCCGGCTGGCGGCCGCTGCGACGCAGTGATCGTATCGCCAAATAGCCTTTTGAGCGTCGGCTCGTGGGCACGATTCGGGACGCATCCCCTTAAAAATGTGTGGGCGGCCGTTGCAGGCGGAGGTATCTGTTGGCTAAAATGCCTATTCAGTTCCCAGTCATGGGGCGACAAGGCTGCTTTTTGTGGCGTCGGCGATCCTAGCTGCCTGCGCAAGGCGAACGCCTGCATCCACAAGAGCGTTTTGAGGCGGATCTAGTCGCCGGCCCAGCTGGCTATTCGCCGGAGGAGAATGATGACCCTGCGCGATTCCGACCAATTCGTTACGCCGAAGGGTGAGCCAACCTCCCGGAAAATCCCCTCCGACGACTTTACGATCGACTTTTGTTCCGAGTTCTCCGCCCATCTCGACTTCAGCATCTTCGACCCGCCGCGGATCGAACCGTCCCTGGGACAGCTCGGAAAGTACGATGTGATCGAAATCGTCGGCCACGGCGGAATGGGCATCGTTGTGCGAGGATTCGATCCGGATCTCTCCCGTACCGTGGCCATCAAGCTGCTCAACCGGCAGCTCGCCTCCAGCGCCACGGCCCGGCGACGATTCCTGCGCGAGGGCAGAGCGGCCGCGGCGATCAACCATCCCAACGTGTTGACGATCCATTCCGTCGAAGAACATCGTGGCACGCCTTTTCTCGTGATGGAGTTCGTTGCTGGAAAAACACTCAAGCAATACATCGCCTCTCGGGGCAAACTCGAACCGCAGGAAACGCTGCGGCTGGGGACGCAGATTGCACTGGGATTGGCGGCGGCTCACGCCCAGGGCGTCATCCATCGCGATGTGAAGCCCGGCAACGTGATGCTGCACGACGGCGCCACTCGCGTCCGGCTGGCCGATTTCGGCCTGGCCCGCGTGGCCTTTGACATGGCCGATCTGACCTCGGTCGGCGCCGCGATCGGCACGCCCGCCTATATGGCTCCGGAGCAGGTTCGCGGCGAACAAGTCGACGGCCGCGCCGACCTGTTCGGCCTCGGCTGCGTCTTCTATGCGATGCTCGCGGGCAGTTCGCCGTTCGCCGGACGGACGCAAGCGGAGACGATCCACAAGATCCTCAACACCGCACCGCGGCCGCTGGCGGAACGCGATTCGCCGCCGCCTCCGGTGTTATGCGAAGTCGTCGAAAGGCTGCTGCAGAAAGACCCGGCGAATCGCATCCAGACGGCCCAGGAAGTGGCGGAAGTGCTGCTCCGCTTCCAAGCGGAGATCAACCGCGCGCCGACCGACGAATTGGACCGAGTCCTCGGCCAGCCGATGTCGCTGCTGGTGCCTGAAGCGGCTCACGAGAGTCCTCTGCCGGCCGGTCCTTCGACGGCCGCACGTTCCGGGCTCGTGCCGTGGCTGGTGATTTCCGGCCTGGTGCTGCTGGGCTTGGGCGTGGGAAGCTGGCAACTGTTTGAGCGATTCCACGGCGAAAACGCGGCTGCCGCGATGCATGCGCTGGACGTGTCGTCGCGCTCCCTCGACGCCGCTCCGGCCGTGCCGCTGAAACCGCTTCAAACACCGCCCTCCAAAACGCAGTTGTTCTCCGAGATTACCGTGGCGCAGGACGGATCGGGCCAATTTCGTTCGCTCGGGGCGGCGCTGACCCACGCCGCCGAAAACGCTACGATCACCGTGCTCGACGAAGGGCCGTACGTCGAATCCCTGCGGATCGACCAGCGGCCGAACGGCCTGCGGTTGCTGGCCCCGCGCCGGGCCGTGCTGCGTTCGCCGGCCGCGGGGGATCGCACGCTGCTGCACTTGTGCAACGTCCGCGGCGTGACCGTGCATGGCTTCCGGCTGGAAACCGAGGCCGGCAGCAAAGGCCGCGCGATTTGGACGACGGGGACGGTCACCGCAACGTTCGAAAACCTGCAGTTCGTGCCGGGTATCGAAGCGGAGAACGGCGTCCTCATGCAGTGCGATGCCGAGGAGTTGGATTCCAGCCTCGTCGTGCGCGGCTGCCAACTGACGCTGCCGCCGCGCGGAATCGGTCTGTGGATCGACGGCAGGAACCCGCCCGGCAGCGTCGAGATCGTCGACAACCATTTCACCGGTCCGCTGTCGCAGCTCGTGGTCTTCGGAAGCTGTCGGCGGCTACGCATCGCCGGCAATGTCTTCGATGGTGCGACGAACGCTATCAACCTCGACGTGCAGCGGTGGCAGGCGGAAACCGATGTGGAAATCGCGAACAACACGTTCGTCCGCACCCGGTTTTGGTTCGGGCTGCTGCAAACTTTCAAAACGTCCCAGCCCGCCAATCCGCTTACCGCCCGCGTCTGCAACAACCTGATCCTGGGCGGTGAACGGATTCAGGGAAGCGACGAGCAATTGGAGCACGCCTTGTCCCACTGGCAATTTGCGGCGAACTGGTGGGAACGCGACGCGACGACGCAGGCCAATGCCGATCGCAACGGTCGGATCGCTGAAACCGCCGAGTCGCTCCAGGTGCCCGAGCGCGACGCGGCCGACGCACCGGAATTTCTGCGCCTCGCAGCCGACTCGCCGCTGGTTTCGGCCGGCGTCGGAGGCGAACTGCCGCAGTACGTGGGAGCAAAAGCGCCGCAACCTTGAACGACAACCGGATCGAAGATTGGATTCAACACCTTGATTCAACAACGGGAGCTGCCTCGTGGAATTCAACCCCTATCTCGGCCCCTATGGGGCGCGTTCGCCGGCAAGTGAGACTTCAACGTCTGATCCGAATGACGATCCTTACCATCCCGGCCTCGCTTCGCGTGCCGAGGGCGACGAGCTTGGTATCTATGCGGGCACAGGGGAGAAGCTGGCGTTCGCGAGCGCTTTGTACGATGCGTCTTCGGAGCCGGAACTTTATCGCCCCGCGTCCGACGCTTGCCTGCGGCTGCTGCATGTCGGCCCTTGTTTTATGAACGGCGGTTCCGAGCACCATTTGATCGCACTGGCGAAGTTCCTGGACGGCAAGCGAGTACGGTTCGAGCGCTGTCTCGTGACGGGACGCAAGTATCTCGATGCAAGCCTCGCGGCGCGGATGCCGGCACCCGTAGCTTGGGCCGACACCGACACGATTCGCCGCGCGGTGCGCGAATGTGACGTGCTGCTCACCTGGGGCCTCGGAATGAACGCGCTGCTCGGGCAAGTCCGACCGAAATTGGGCGTGTTTCTCGCACACGGCGAGACCGACTGGACGCGGGCTATGCTGCTTCAAAGCCGCCGCTGCATCGATCACGTGATCGCGGTCAGCAGCCGTGTCGCGCAGCGCGTTTGTCCGGACTTCGAGCATACCGTGGTCCTCAACGGCGTCGACACCGCGCGGCTGGCGGCGCAGGGATCGCGCGACCAGCTCCGCGCCCGATACGGATTCTCATCCGGCGACTTCGTGCTCGGCAGCGTCAGCCGGCTCGTGCCGGACAAGCGCGTCGAACTTCTGATCGAGGCCGTGGCGCGGCTGCCCGCGGCGTTCAAGCTGCTCGTGGCGGGCTGGGGCGAACATCGTGCGGCCCTTCTCGAACTGGCCAATGAACGCATCCCCGGCCGCTTCGCCTTTGCCCATGCCGACGACTATCTCGGCGACCTGTACTCCGCGATGGATGCGTTCGGCCTCGCTTCGGCGCACGAAGGGTTCGGGTTGGTCGTGGCCGAGGCGCTGCTGTGCGGCGTGCCCGTGGTGGCGACGCGGGTCGGCTGCGTGCCAGAGGTGCTGTGCGATCGCGTCAGCGGATTGATCGTCGACAGCTGTGCCGATGCGTTCGCCGCCGCGGCGACGCTGTTGCGCGATCATCCCGAATGGGCGCGCGGGCTGGCGGCGGAAGGCCGGGCCTTTGCGCGGCAGCGGCTGCATGCGTCGCGCATGGCTCGCGAGTACGAAGACCTGCTGGTCCGGCTGTGGCGAGCCCGCCCCGCCCAGGAGGCGCGGCGATGAGCGTCCGTCTGACCAATCGGCTGTTCGGTTCGCACCCGATCGCCGCCCACTGTCCGGGACCGCTGTCGGATAGCTTTCGCGTTTTCTGCGACATCGTCGTCAGCCAGCCGCCGCGCCGGTCCGCTTGCCCGGACGCGACCGTGGTGACCTGGAACAGCGGCGCGCGGCCCGCCAAGCCGTGCGGCATGCTGGAGCGCAGCCTGGACCGGCTCGGCGTCCCCGCACTCGTGCTCGGACGCGGCGCGACGGCCTGGAATAACCGCCTGAAATTCGCGTTGACGGCCGCAGCGTTGGAACGCGTCACCACGCCGTTCGTGATCGGCGCGGATTCGTGTGACGTGGTGTTCTGCGATGCCCCGCAGCTGGCGGTCGAACGCTTCCGCCGGCATTTCACGTGCGATCTGTTGTTCAATGCGACCGGATCGCGCTGCTGGCCGGACTTGCCGGAGTTTGTCGCGTTCGAGTCGGCGTTGCCGATGGCGGCCGTGGCGCAACAGCGGCATTGGCTGAATTCCGGGCTGTTCATCGGCCGCACGGAGTTTCTGCGCGGCTACTTTCGGCGGCTCGCGGAGGAACCGCCTGTGCCCGGCTACGAGTATTCGGACCAGGCCATCATCAAACGGACCTGGCCGCAGTTTTACCCGCGCGTGCAACTCGACTACCTGTCCATGATCTTCCAGTGGTACAACGAGTCGTCGGCGAACCTGGCGATCGAAGCGACGGCAGCCCCCCGCCAGAAGCAATTGCTGCAGATCGTGCGGCCGCTGGGCGAGCGACTGGTTGGGGCGGAGATCGGCGTCTATGACGGCGGCACGTCGGCGGCATTGCTCAACGGGCTGCCCGGTCTGCGGCTGTGGATGATCGATCCGTGGCGGCCGTACGAAGGCCGTTCGGAGCTGGGAGTGCTCGACCAGGCCGCCTTCGACCGCGCGCTGGCCCGGGCTGAGTGGTGGACGCTGCCGGCAGCAGATCGGCGGTTCATGCTGCGCGAACCATCGTTGGAAGCAGTCGAGCGTTTTGGCGCGGAATCGCTCGATTTTGCCTTCATCGACGGAAACCATTTGTACGAACACGTCCGCGCGGACCTGCATGCGTGGTGGCCGAAGATTCGCGAGGGCGGTGTGCTGTCGGGCCACGATTACGGTGTCTACCGCGATGCGACCGGCCAATGGGGCGTGCGCCGCGCCGTGGACGAGTTCGCCGCCAATGTCCGGCGGGCGGTTCAATTGGGGAGTGATGGCGTATGGTGGCTCGAGCGGTGATTGTGCTGGTTTCTTTCATTTTGCTGGCCGGCACTTCGATCGAGGCCGCCGAACGTTGGGGCCCGCCGCAAGAGATCGAATTTCGGTCCGAGCGGGACTGGACCATACAGCGATGCGTGGAACTGCTGCCGGAGCCGTTCGACGCGGCGAAAGACGCCCACCTGCTGGTCGTGCTTCACGGTCACGGTTCGGACCGCTGGCAGTACGTGCGTCAGGAGCGAGGCGAATGCCGGGGGGCTCGCGATGTGGCCCTCAAACATGGGATGATCTTCCTGTCGCCGGATTACCGGGCCCCGGACTCGTGGATGGGCCCGGCTGCCGAAGAGGATCTGGTGCAGATCATTCGCGAGGCGCGCCGGCGGCACCGAATCGGCCGCGTCCTCGTCGGCGGCGGTTCGATGGGCGGCACCAGCGCGTTGATCTTCGCCGCCCTGCACCCGGATCTGGTCGACGGCGTCGTCAGCCAGAACGGCACGGCCAACATGCTCCAGTACGATCGCTTCCAGGATTCGATTCGCCGCTGGTATGGCGGAACGAAACAGGAGCAGCCGGACGAGTACCGCCGGCGCAGCCCGGAATTTGCGGCGGAGAAGTTCACCATGCCGATCGCCCTGACGACGGGCGGAAGGGACACGCTGGTTCCTCCGGACAGCGTCTTGCGTTTGGCGGAACGTTTGAAAGAATCGAATCCCGCGATGCTCCTGCTGCACCGCAAGACCGGCGGACACGAGACAAATTATGAAGACACCGTCCGAGCGTACGAGTTCGTCGTGCAACAGATGTTGGCGCGGAACGAGGGGCGTTGAGGCGGCCCGCCCTAGTTCATAAGATGAGGCCGAGCGAAACGGCGGTCCGTCTCAATTTGCGCGAACCTCCCCTTCGGACGCTTGCGCCCCCATAGGCACGGCCCTTTCCGGAATCGAACCTGTTTCGTCCATCAAGGAGATCTTGCCATGCTGCGAAAACGCATCCGACATCTGGCTCCGGCGGCGGTCGTCGTGTTCGCCATCGGTCTGGCCGCCGCCCAGGACGCAACGATCGACATCGGCGCGCGTCGCGAGCTGTTCACCGAGGGAGCGTTGATCGCGGCGCTGAAGGGCGATGCGCGGCAGGTCCTGCATCATCCCACGCCGCGGGAAGTGGCGCTGGTGCATGACGCACCTTGGGAAGGCAGCGGGTGCGGATATCACAGCGTATTTCGCGACGGAGATCGATACCGCATGTATTACAAAGCTTGGCACCTGGGCGAGCGGAATGGCAAAGTCGCGCCGCGATCCGACTTGTACACCTGCTATGCGGAAAGCACCGACGGCGTAAATTGGAGCAAGCCGGCATTGGGACTGGTCGACTTCCAAGGTTCCAAAGACAACAACATCGTGCTCGCCTCGGGGCCGATCGCCGGGGCCGACGTTTCGATCGATGCGGGACACGTCGCCGTCTTTCGGGACGAGAATCCGGCCGCTGCGCCAGACGCACGCTACAAGGCGCTGCTCGTGGCCTGGGCGACGCCTGGATTGATTGCGCTCCAATCCGCGGACGGCCTGCACTGGAAGGCGTTGCACCCCGAACCGATCATCACCAAGGGCGCGTTCGACTCCCAGAATCTGGCGTTCTGGGATGCCGCTCGCGGCGAATACCGCGCGTACTGGCGGGTCTTTGTCGAAGGCCGCCGGGATATCGTTACGGCAACCTCGACGGACTTCATCCATTGGACCGAACCGGTCGCGCTGGAGTATCCGGGGGCTGCAGCCGAGCAGCTGTATACGAACGTCATCAAGCCTTATCACCGGGCGCCGCATCTGCTGGTCGGCTTTCCCACCCGGTATGTCGAACGCCGCTGGTCGGACGAAGCCTATACGGACCTGCCCGAGCTGGAACTCGCACGATGCGGAAGAACTCGAGCGAGCGATATGGAGCGGCGCTGACCGATGCGCTGCTGATGACCAGCCGCGACGGAGTGACGTTTCAGCGCTGGGGCGAAGCGTTCCTGCGGCCCGGTATCCAGCGGCCCGGCACGTGGCATTACGGCCAACAGTACGTGGCGTGGCATGCGGTCGAAACCGCGTCCGCGCTGTCTGGGGCACCCGGCGAGCTGTCGTTTTACGCCACCGAAAGCTATTGGACCGGCGCCGGCAGCGAGCTGCGCCGCTATACGTTGCGGCTGGACGGATTCGTTTCCATCCAGGCCGGCGCGGCGGGCGGCGAACTGCAAACGCCACCGCTGACGTTCCAGGGCCGGCAGCTGGTTGTGAACTTCGCCACGTCGGCCGCCGGCAGCCTGCGGGTGGAAGTCCAGGACGCCGCCGGCCAGCCTCTGCCCGGCTTTGCCGCCGCAGACTGTGTCGAGTTGTTCGGCGACGACGTCGATCGCCGCGTGCGGTGGGCCGGCGGAAAGAGTCTGCAAGAAATCGCCGGCCAAGCGGTCCGGCTGCGGTTCGTGCTGCGCGAGGCGGACCTGTTCGCCATCGAGTTTCGCGAGTAAGATCTGTCCGCGAGCTTCCCCTTTTCAGGAACCACCCTCATGAAACCTTCCTCGTTCGTTCTCGCCATCCTGCTGTTGGCGCCGCCAGCCGCGATTCGGGCGGCCGACAGGCCGAACGTCCTGCTGATTTGCGTGGACGACTTGAAGCCGTTGCTCGGCTGTTACCGCGCGCCGCTGGTCCAATCGCCGAATATCGACCGGCTGGCGGCCCGCGGCGTCTTGTTCGAACGGGCCTTTTGCAACCAGGCCGTTTGTTCGCCGTCGCGCAATTCGCTGATGACCGGCTTGCGGCCGCAGACGATCGGGATCTACGACCTGGCGACCAACTTTCGCCGCGGGGCACCCGACGCGGTCACCGTAGCCCAGTATTTCCGTCAGCACGGTTACCGGACCGAAGCGATGGGAAAGATCTTCCACGTCGGCCATGGCAATCGGGAGGATGAAGCCTCTTGGACGGTACCGCATTGGCGGCCTCAAGGCGGCGGCTACCGGTTACCCGCGAGCACGGCCGCGACACGTCCGGCCAACACGGGCGGCCCGCGCGGCGCCGCGACGGAATGCGCCGACGTGGCCGAAAACGCGTATGCTGACGGGATGATCGCCGACGAAGCCGTCGCCCGGCTGCACGCCGCCCAGGCCAAGCCCGGCGAGCCGTTCTTCATCGCCGTCGGATTTCTCAAACCGCACCTGCCGTTCGTCGCGCCGAAGAAATACTGGGACCTGTATCAACGCTCGTCGTTCGAGCCGCCGCGGCGGCAGGAGCCGCCTGCGGGCGCACCGACGTTCGCGCCCACGACGTGGGGCGAGCTGCGGCAGTACAGCGACATCCCCGAGACGGGCGCGCTGTCCGTCGAACAGCAGCGCGAACTGATCCACGGCTACCATGCCGCCGTGAGCTTCATGGACGCCCAACTCGGCCGCGTGCTCGATGCGCTTGACCAAACCGGGTTCACTCGAAACACGATCGTCGTGTTCTGGGGCGACCACGGCTGGCATCTGGGCGACCACGGCATGTGGTGCAAGCACACCAACTACGAACAGGCCGCGCGGATCCCGCTGATTGTCGCCGTCCCCGAGGTGGCCCGGGCCGGCGTGAAGACCGGCGCGTTAGCAGAGACCGTGGATATCTATCCGACGCTGTGCCAACTGGCCGGCCTGCCCGCGCCCCAAGGCTTGGACGGCGTCAGTTTCGCCGCTGCGCTAAAGTCCCCGGATGCTTCGACCAAGGATGCAATCTTCCACGTTTATCCTCGCGGCCAGCTGATGGGCCGCGCCGTGCGCACCGCGCGGCATCGTTTGGTCGAATGGAAAAAGATCGGGGACCCGGCCGACGCGGCCGAGTTGGAGTTGTACGACTACGAGGCCGACCCCGATGAGACGAAGAATCTGGCCGGCGACCAGTCGGAACTCGTCGCCCAGTTGCGTGCCATCCTCGCCCAACAGCCCGAGGCCAAGCCGCAGGTCCGAGCCGCCGACGGCAAGGAAGCCAAGCAAGCCGGCACCGCCGCGTCCCCAAAGCCGAAACAGGATCGAGCGGCGATGTTCGCCAGACGCGACAAGGACGGCGACGGCAAGCTGACGCGCGAAGAATTTCTCACCGGCCAACCCGACCCCGACGAGGCGCCGGCGCGATTCGTCCGCTTCGACGTCAACCAGGACGGCTTCGTCGACCGCGACGAGTTCATCACCGGCGGCAAACCCGCGCGGTGATGCGGGCGGAGCGTTTGAGGCCCGACACCGGGGGAATCCGTCAATGGCGGGAGTGAGACCTATCAGTTCAGCTACAGCGAAAGCGCCCACGCGGACGCGTACAACGCCTGGAAGTCCAAGACCGTGAAGATCATTTCCGCGACAAGATCCATTTTGTGCAGTGCGGGGAGGCCGGGCATTGGCATCAGCCGCTGCAAGGCGTGACGAACCTTGTGGGCCGGACCAGCCTGCGCGAGTTCGTGCGGCTGATGTACGACGCCGAGGGTGTCGTCTGCCCGGTGACGTTCGCCATGCACTTGGCCGCGGCCGTGGAGACGAAACGCGGCCCGCGCGGAACGCGGCCCAGCGCGGTGATCGCTGGCGGGCGCGAACCGGCCCACTGGGAAGCCTATCCCAACCACCAGTTCCTGAGCACCAATGGCGCGCTGACCTGCTGTCTTCAAGGCGGCTGCTGGAAATCCCGTTGTCAACCGGCGGGCGATGGGGATCCGAAAGACCACAACGATCTCTGCCAGCAGCCCGTCCAGGTTGCGCCCGATCTGCGGATCCCGCGGTGCATGGCCATGATCACGCCCGCCGACGTGATCCGCCGCATCGAACTGTACTTCGAGGGCGGAACGCTGGCGTACGCGAACCCCGTGGCCGAGTCTCTCCGAGACTCGATTCCGGTCTCGGAGCAGAGACCGGTCCACGTGAACACACCCTTCGCGCCTGCCGCGATTCAAACAGACTCACCGGGCTTGCACATCCAACGAGTCTTGAACCTTTCACCGGGCGAAGCCATGTCCATCCAAGCACCACTGCCTCGTCCCGCCGCATGCCACAATGTCCTTCTGCGTTTCCGTCACGGCCTCGGCGACGCCGTGCAACTGACCGTCGTCCTTAAACACCTCCGCCAGTATCGCCCGGAGTGGAATGTGGACGTGGCCGCCCTGGTGGGAAAACACTCCGCCTATCACGGCCTGTGCCGCCAGATGCTGATCCTCGACCACCAGAACGGCCCGCCGGCAGATTACGACGAGGTGTTTTCGTTGGACTGGCATGAATGCCGCACGGCGTTTCCGAACTGTCCGTCTACCAAGCCCGCGCGGTGTTTGTCGGAAGTGTTCGGAATCGCGCCCAGCCAGGATCTCTTCCGCTACGAGATCCGCGGCGGCGAGGGATCGAGAGCCCTGGCGCAAGAGTATTTGGCCGGCATTTGCCCGAACGGGCCCGCTGCCGATGGCCGCTTCCCGGCCGTGCTGATCCACTACCAAGGCAATACGTCCGGCGACCGCAAGAACCTGCCGCACGACTTGGTGCGGGACGTGTGCGACGTCGTCCTGCGTTGTGGAGAAGTCCCCGTGATCCTGGACTGGGACCGCCGTTCGCCACTGGTCGACGGGAAGAAGATCCACAACCCCGGCGCGGAGCACGAGTTGTGGCACGGCAAAGGCACGGGCGACGCCGAGTCGCTGGCGGCGCTGATCGAGGCGTCGCGCCTGGTAATCGGCGTGGACAGCGGCCCCCTGCACGTGGCCGGTGCCACGAGCACGCCGGCCATCGGTGTCTGGACACAGCATCATCCGGTGCATTACTTCGATCTGGCAGAGAACGTTTACCACCTGGTTCCGGGCGATCACGAGTCCCGCACCGCCGGGCCGGCGGCCGTGGAGTATTTTCGCTGCGCATACCGCTGGCGCACGTACAGGCAACTGTACGTCGATTTGCCGGCTCTGGTGCAAAGTCAGCTCACAGGTGAGGAGTTCGCGAACGTCGCGAACAAATGTTTCTTGAAGAAACTGACGGCCCGCAGTTTCGACCGTTGGTATTACGACGAGCACAAGCTGTCCGGGCTGGACTACTTGAGCTTCGGCGACTGGCAGAGGCAGTACGGCCGCTGGTTTGTGGAATCGCTGGATCTGAAGGGCAAACGCGTGCTGGACGTGGGCTGCGCCTGCGGCGCCAGCCTTCGCGGGCTGGGCCAGGCCGGAGCGATCGTCCAAGGCGTGGACATCAACGAGCACATGATCCAGTTGGGCCGGCAGAAGTGGCCGGATATGGCGCCGTTGTTGTTTGTCTGCGACGCCGTGAACCTGCACCTGTTTGCGGACGAGAGCTGGGACGCGATTCACGCGGCGCAGGTGGCGGAACACTGGAAGCCGGAACTGGTGCCCTTCATTCTGCGCGAGTTCCGCCGCGTGGTGCGGCCGGGCGGGCTGGTTTTCTGCGTCCTGGATACCGAGGAGTTGTTAGCGCGGCAGGGGCGTCAGTCGGAAGCGGAGGACCCCACGCATTATTGCGTTCGTCCGATGGCTTGGTGGCACGCGCAATTGGCCGACGCCGGCTGGGAGTTCTGTTCGGCGACCTTCGAACCGGCCATGCGGCGGCACGCCGAGAGTTTTCTCCAGCGGTACGACTGGGACTGGTTTGTCGCGCGGAGAAAGGGATAGGTCGAAGAGTCGCAAAGTCGAAGAGTCGAAGAGTCGGAAAAGGCCAAGATTGGCCGGCTCCACGGTGCAAGCCCGTGGCATTTACTTTGGCCGGATCGGTTTCGGAGGAACCGTTGATGACAGCGGAACTGTTGGCCGTCACGATCGGCATCGGGGCCGAGCACGAGGCGCTGGCCGCGGAGGCTGCGCAGCGCATGCGGCGTTTCACCGACGTCGAGGTACGGATCCTCGGTCGAGACGAGCTGATTCGCGCGGGCGTCGGCGATCCGAACCATCTCAAGTTCCACCTGTTCGATTTGGTCGACGCGGAGAACATTTTGTATTTCGATGGCGACGCCTTCTGCCTGCGGCCGTGGAACCCGCGGCGGTGGCTGAACCGGGCGGAGTGGATCGCGGTGCGCGGCTTCTGGTTCGATCCGCGCGTGCGGCGGTTGGGCGAAATCTACGGTTTCGGCGACGAGACGTTCAACGGCGGGCTGTTCCTGATCAACCGCAGGCATCACCAGCGGGTGCTGCGTCTGGCCCAAGCCATACAGCCTACAGACAACCGCTTCCCCGGCTTGGACAATCCCGACGAAATCGCCCTCAGTGCCGCGCTGGCGGCCTTGCAGGTCCGGATCCACTTCCTCGACCGGCGGTTCAACTGGATCCAATACGGCCGCGGGGACTTGGCGGGGCGAGCTGACGTGATCGTGGCGCACGCCTGTCACCCCGAGCTGCGGCGAAGCTACGCGGAGCCTGCCCAGAGTTTGTTTGGCGCGGCCCCGCTCGCCGAGGAGCCGCGAAACGCCAAGCACGACGGACAACGGACCACAAACCACGGACGGGTCGCGGGCGAAGTCCTGCCAGAGTTCTCCGATGCCGTTTACATCTACGACCGCGTCGGCTACGACGTGCGGCCCGTGTACTTCCGCTCTGACGGCACGATTGGGGACGGCGGCGGCCATGCCGAGCGATACTACTTCGGGGCGCAAAAGGACGAGCGAGTCCAGCTCGTGATCGGCTCGGTCCAGGAGGAAACCTGTACTCTCTCGCGAGATTCCGATGGCGTATGGCGCGGCCGGTGGTCGCATCACGAACGGATGCCGATCGCTCTGACGCGGCATCGCGCTCAGGTGGTGATCGATCTGCTCTCGCAGGCCGGTCGGCGTCACGACGCGTTGGTGGGCATCGAAGTCGGCGTGCACTTAGGCGAGACCTCGGCGATTCTCCTGCGCAGCTTGCCTCGTCTGCACTTGTACATGGTCGACCTATGGCCGGATTCGTCACAGTCCGGACGGTCCTGCGACGCCTCCGACGCTTGGCCTGCGGCGAGCGCATCCGCTCCGGCCATCGTCTATGCCGCTCGCGCCACCGCGTTTGCGGCCAACCGCCGCACATTATTGTCCTGCGATTCGGTAGCCGCCGCAACGAGCCTGTCGGGCGACGTGGACTTCGTGTTCGTCGACGGCGACCAAAGTCCGGCCGCCGTATCGCGCGACCTGGAGGCTTGGTGGCCCAAACTGACGTTGACCGGTCTGTTGATCGGACACGATTACGGAAACCCGGATTATCCCGCAGTAAGACAAGCCGTGGATGCGTTTGCCCTCAACCACGGCCTCAATGTGAAAACGTATTCGGATCAGGTCTGGTATGCCACCGGACCAAACAGACGGTTGCGATTTCGAGCCCGTGCGGTTACGGCCCCGTCAGGATTGAAGCGGATGTGACAAACGAGAGGCAAGAAAATGCGATCCCGGCGTGGAAGTACCAAGCGTGGAACTTGGCTAAAGCCGTGGCAACGTTCGTGTCTGACGGATTCCAGACCGTGTCGACTCGAACCTACCGCACTCGCCTGGAAACGTGCGAGCGTTGCGACCGGCGGCGCGGAAACCGTTGTTTGGAATGCGGATGTTATCTATCGATCAAGGCACGCGGACGCGCCTTTGATTGCCCGTTGGCCAAATGGTCGGACAGAGCGCACGATTTCGAGAAGCCCCCTGAGGTTCTATCGACAAGGAGTCGCATGATGTCCAGTTCGTCTTCCTCATCTTCGTCGTCTTCGGGGCCCGCCCCCTATTTCCCAGGTTGCGGTAACCTACCCAGCACTCTGTACGGCAGATTTATGGTCGAGATGTGCGTCGCAACGTGCGTGCTTGAGCTGAATTGGGATGGTGCGAGCTGGGTAGGTTCAACCGGTCAGCTGGACGTGGTTTTCGGTTCGATCGGAACGGAATCCGAGCCCAAGGGCAAGGCGTCCATAGACTTCCATGTGGGACCCTGTTCGCATGCGGATGAGTCAGATCCGTACCCGTTGCTTGATTGTGGGCCACCGTTCCAATTCATGGGCGGCAACTATGGTTTTCCCAGTCCAGAGTGCTGTGAGATCGGCGGTTTGCGCTGGGACGTTTTCGTCACAAAGGACAAGCCCGATGTGCCGTCATTTCCGCCGTATGTACCTCCGTCGGTATCCCCCCGGTGTCGTCCGGTCGAACCCGGGGATTGCTGTCCCGCGCCGGGCCAACACGCTGGTGGCGTACATGGACTGTCGGGAGGAGGCGGTTTGCCGCACAGCGGTCAGGGGCCCTGCTGCCCCTCGGGTGCCGGCATTGTCGGCCATCACGGCTGGGGCGGTGGAGTTGTCCAGGCTCCGCTCTTTAGTCTGCGGCCGGTGCGGTACGGCACAGGCGAGGTGGCGCTCAGTGCCCCGGACTTGGCGTCCGATGGGTTCGGGATGCCCTGGGGCCATACTCGCAGCTATGCCAGCCGACTGTCCGGCAACGTGAACGTCGGCAATGGCTACAACTGGCAAGTGGAGCAATGGCCTTATCTGGTGTTTCGCGGGGACGGCTCGATCGTGGTGATGGGCACGGACCATAACTCGCTTTGGTTCGACCCGGCGGCGGACGGCTATCAGGCCCGGTACGGCGTCACGTCGCTGCTGACGTACGACGCTTCCACGAGCAGCTACACGCACGTCGAGCTAGACGGAACCGTGACCTCCTTCGACGCCTTGACTGGCCGGTTCTATCGCCGCACGAGCCCCAGTGGCGAAACGACCGAGGTGCTGACTGTGGCCTCCAACGGGCTATATCCCGCGAAAGTGCGCCGCTGGTACGTGGCTGGTGCCACGGTGACAACCGAAGAGTACCTGTACGAATACCACCACGACGCAACGAATGGGTTGTTGCTGGATCGCGTCACGCTCCAGCGCCGGCAGGATAGTGGAGCCTGGAGCACCGTAGTGCGCGCAGAGTACACCTACTACGATGGCACCGGCACCTTCGGCGGCGCTTCGGACCTCAAGACGGGCGCAATCCCGTTTTGCCGTCTCGATTTCCCTTGCGTGTTCTTGAGTTA
>Ga0351852_10240_pt1 | contig 16789 bp, 10 predicted proteins | sample TotcelHFGM3001N6_FD_206802 | JGI IMG/M metagenome (GOLD analysis project Ga0351852, IMG submission 206802) | Enriched cells from coal bed in the Powder River Basin, Montana, United States - Total cells FGM rep1 HSBNCT.FGM.300.1.N6 ...
ACCGTTACATCTGGTTCTTCAACCGGGTGCTCGACCAGCTCGCCGACGACTGGCCGGACACGAAGATCGCCTTCTACATCTACCATGCGTACATGCGGCCTCCGGTGCGCTGGACGCCGAATCCGAAGATCTTGGGGGCTCTGGCCCCGATCTCGCTCGATCGCGTACACGGCTTCTCGAACCCGATCGCGCCAGAGAAGAGCTACGTGCGATGGCTGTATCAGGAGTGGGGCAAGCTGCTGCCCGAACTGTACGACCGCGGCTACTGGAGCAATCTGGCCTGTCCCGGGTTTCCGTTCATCAACATCGCCCGGCTGCGCGACGAGATTCCGGCCTGCCACGCCTTCGGCGTCAAGGGCTGGCGCGTCGAAACGTTTCCCAATTACGCCTCGATGTTGCCGGCCAACTACGTCGCCGCCCGATTGATGTGGGACCATACGGCGGACGTCGATGCGATCCTGACCGACTTCAGCGAACGTTTCTTCGGTCCGGCCCAGAAGCCGATGCTGGCCTATGTGCGATTGATGGACGCGGCTTTGCGAGACAGTCCGAACTGTACCGGATCGGCGTGGGACATGCCGTATTTCTACCCGGCGACCGTGCGCCAACAGGCGCGCACGTTGCTTGACGAAGCAGCCCGGCTCGCGCCAAGCGACGGGATCTACGGCGAGCGAGTCGGCGTGGTGGCCGCGACGTTCGAGTTGCTTGAGGCGTTTATCGCCATGCTCGACCGCCGGACCGCGGGCGATTTCGTAGCGGCCAAGGCCGAACTCGACAAGCTCGACACCATCGCCGAGCGGCTGATGGGCTACGCCCCCGTGCCGATGCTGTCGGCCGGCCGGTTCAGCACGTATGTCAATTACATGAAGCGGTTCTTTCGTCCCTGCACCGAGCAAGGCTACGCGCGGGTCACAGGCGGCAATCGGCTCGTTGTCGTGGCCCGCGACGAGTGGCAATTCCTGATCGATCCGCCGCGCGTCGGCGAGAGCATCGGCCTGTGGCGGCCGGAGGTGACCGGCGGCCAGTGGCAGACGCTCAAGACCTCCAGTTCGTCGTGGAGCAATCAAGGGTTGCGATACTACAAAGGCGTGGCTTGGTACCGGCAGACACTCGACGTCCCGGTGGAATTCCAGGGCCGGCGGCTGTTCCTGTGGTGCGGCGGCGTCGACGAAAAGGCGAAGATCTGGTGTAACGGCCGCGTGCTGGGCGTCAGCCCTGGGGCGGCGATCTATCCATTCGAGATGGACGCCACCGAAGCGGTGAAGCCCGGCGAGCCGAATGTAATTGTGATGGCCGTGATGAACGACGTCGTGAACGAGTTAGGCACCGGCGGCCTGGTCGCCCCCATGCTGCTGTACGCCCCGGCTGCGGGCAAGGAAGCGAAACTCGAAAATCTTCGCCCGTTGGGCGAGACGTTCCCATAACGCGCGAGGGATAAACTGGCATCGTGTCGGGGGAATGCCGGCCGTCGAGAGTCTCGTATGTTTGGTAAGGTGATAGCCATGTCTGACTTTTCGCCCAGCAGCGCCACCTATGATAATGTGGGCTCCACATCGAGCAGCCTCCTAAACCGGGTTCGGGAGGGCGAAGCGGATGCGTGGCACCGCTTGGCTCGACTGTACACGCCGCTCGTCTACAGCTGGTGCCGCCGGTTCCATTTGACCAGGGAGGACACCGCCGACGTGCTTCAGGAGGTGTTTCGCGCCGTCCACGTTGGCCTGCCGTCCTATCGGCACGACCGCGAAAACGATACCTTTCGGGGCTGGTTATGGACCATCGCTCACCGCAAGATCCAGGATCATTTCCGCAGCCGTGAAAACCGTCCGCAGGCCCAGGGGGGGACCGACGCGTATCGTCAGCTCCAGAATCTCCCCACCGCGCCGTCGGAGGATCTGGCAAGCTTTCACGGAAGTCCCTTCGGCGGTCTGGCGCGCCGAGCCATCGAACTGATGCGGCAGGACTTTGAGGAGCCAACTTGGCGAGCCTTCTGGGGAACCGCGGTGGATGGCCGGATGCCAGACGAAGTGGCCCGTGAATTGGGGATGACGGCGGCGGCGGTGTATCAGGCTAAGTCTCGGGTGTTACGCCGTTTACGTTCAGAGTTGGCCGGCCTCGACAGCAAATGAAAATTTTTCTGTCAGACCGTTCCGTTATTTATCGGTAGCGGGCCATCTTTCCCGGCATCAGTCCCCGACACGACCACCGAGCAGGAGAGCAACTATGATCACCACCGCGTGCCCGGCACGTGACCATTTGACGGATTTCGCCTTGGGTAAACTGCCCGAGGACCGGTCCGAAACCATTGCCGTCCATCTTTCGACCTGTCTCGCCTGCCAGGAAACGCTGCGGGGCTATGACGATGCTAGCGACCCGCTGATCGCCAGTCTGCGGGCCCCGCTGGTCGAAGACCCGTACCTCCAGGAATCTGGTTGTCAGGAGGCGATTGCCCTGATCGAGGCGATCGGTCGTGAGGGGTCGGTCCATGCGAAGCCTGATTCGGCCGGCACGACTGCGCCGCCGCAGGATCTGGGCCAAGTGGGCCAATACCGCTTGCTGGCGAAAGTCGGCGAAGGCGGCATGGGGACTGTGTACAAAGCCTTGCACACGCGGTTAGACAAGATCGTGGCACTGAAACGGCTGCCGCGCGATCGTACCCAGGACTCCCGTGCCGTGGCTCGTTTTGAGCGGGAAATGAAAGCCGTAGGGCGTTTGGAGCATCCTCACATCGTCCGGGCGACGGACGCCAACGAACAGGATGGCACGCACTATCTGGTGATGGAGTACGTCGACGGGCTCGACTTGGGGCAACTCGTTCAACGCCGCGGTCCGCTGCCGGTTGGCTCGGCGTGCGAAATCATTCGCCAAGCGGCCCTGGGCCTTCAGTGCGCCCACGAGCACGGACTGGTCCACCGGGACATCAAGCCCTCGAACGTGATGCTGGCCTGGGTCGGTGGTTCGTCACGCTTGGCTGCCGAACCGACGCCTCGGACAACAGGCCTGGACCAGGCGATGACCGGCCGCGGCCGCGAGGCCACGGTCAAGATCCTTGACCTCGGCTTGGCCCTGCTGAACGCCGTCGGAAAACCCGAAGGCGAGTTGACCTCGTCGGGCAGCGCCATGGGCACGGCCGACTACATGGCTCCCGAACAAGCCGCCGATGCCCACACGGTAGATATTCGGGCCGACATTTACGCCCTCGGCTGCACGTTCTACAAACTCTTGACCGGTCAGGCCCCTTTCAGCGAGCCCCGCTACAAGACGCCGATGGACAAGTTGACGGGCCACCTTCGCGACCCGATCCCGCCGGTCCAGTCGTTGCGTCCCGACGTGCCCAACGAAGTTGCCGCCGTTCTCGACCGAATGCTCGCCAAGGCCCCGACCGACCGCTTCGCGACGCCAGCGGAAGTGGCCTCCGCGATCTCCTCCCTCGTTCTGCGGGAAAGGTCCGAGATGAGTCCATCCGCCAGTGCCGCCAATCTTGCCTCCCTCCTTGCTGAACCCAACCCGTCTTCCGGATTCGCGGAACTGACGGCCACCGATCCCTACGCCTCGTCCCCGCTGACCGGGACCGATTCCGATCGCATTCACGTCGCGCCACCGGTCCCTGCGACGCCACAACGGCGCGCCGGTTGGTTTGTCGCGGCCGCCGCGCTCCTGGCGATGCTTGGCGGAGGCATCTACTTTGGGATCATCGTGCGGATCAAGAACCCGGACGGCTCCGAGCAGGAGATACGTCTGTCTGACGCCAGCCACTTGAGCGTGGAGCAGGACGGTAAGGAGATCTTTCGCCACCCGAGCGCGCAGGCCGGACAAGCGGGGAAAAAGACGCCGGAGATCCGGCCAACTCCAGGTCCTGCTCCGGGCGCCGCGATCACCCCGCAGCCGCTGCTACCGCTGGAGGGTGGAGACCCCCTCGGTTCGATGGCCTTGGTACCACATCCGGCGGAGATCCCGGAGGTGCAAAGTTGGACCATCGAGACCCGTGGTCACCGGGGCCACAGCAGTTCGCTGGCCTACAGTCCCGACGGCCGCTTACTGGCATCCGCCGGCCATGACTGCACCATTCGCGTTTGGGATCCCGCGACGGGACGACTGGTCCGCGCCCTGGTGGGCCATAGCGATCTGCCCGGACATGTTTCGGGCGAGCTTGCCCTCGCCTGGTCACCCGACGGCAAGACGCTGGCTTCGTTGGGATACGACGGCAACGCGCGGCTGTGGGATGCGGAGTCGGGAAAGGTTGTCCGCGCTTGGGCGGCATTCATGCCGCTTTGGGAAAGCGTTGACCCTCGGGTCCTCGTGGCGTGGTCTCCCGACGGCAAGCTACTGGTTTCCTTCGGGCGCGAGAAGCCGTTCAACTCGCCCGTTCGGATCTGGGACGTGTCATCCGGGCGGCTTGTCCGGGAGACTCAGGCGGGCCGGAATGCTGCCGTGTGCTGGTCCCCGGACGGAAAGGCCCTCGCCTCCACGAAGGATAACGAAGTGCAGGTTTGGGAATTGACATCTGGAAAACCCTTGCAGACTCTTGCGGCTCCACAGTCGTATTTGGACGACATAGCTTGGTCGCCTACGGAAAACCGAGTAGTTGGCGTTGGGCCGGAAAGTGCCTGTTGTTGGGACGTCGAGTCGGGCCGACTGCTGAAAACGTTGGAAGTCCGCGCGTCGGCACGAAGGAAGGTCGTTTGGTCGCCCGATGGCAAGACCACGGCCTTTAACACAGGGGGCACCGTCACGCTCTGGGACCCCGAATCGGGCGAAGTCCGCTCAGTTGCCAAACAGCGGCATTCTATCGGCGCAGTGGCTTGGTCCGCCGACGGCAAGGCGATTGCCACAGGGACGTATAATCCAGGAGCGGCCGTGCAGCTCTGGGACGCGGTCTCGGGCGAGCGTCTGCAAACACTTGACGGGCACGGCAACCCATTCCGCAATGAAGGCGGCGTTTACGTCGCTCGGTTTCCGGCCGCCTGGTCCCCGGATAGCGGGGTCCTTGGCGCCAAGACTTGGCAGTGGGAGACGACGTCAGGAAAGCTGTTGAATAATCTCTCGGACTGGGACAAGGACGCCGAAGCCTTTGCACGGTCGCCGGACGGGAAAGTGCTCGCGCGAGCCTCTGACGGGCATCGGGTCATCGAACTTCTGGATCCAATCTCTCAGGCAAGCCTTCGAATTCTGGAGGGAAAAGGGTTTTCCACGCAATCGCTGCTCTGGTCTTCCGACAGCAAGATAGTTGTCGCCGGATGCTACGACGACACGATTCGCATCTGGGACGCGAGCAGTGGCAAAGCCCTCCAAACCATGAAGAGCCCCGCATCGATCACTGCGGTGGCCCTGTCCCCCGATAATACGATCCTCGCTTCGTGCAGCAAACTCAATACGCTGTTGCTCTGGGACGTGGCATCCGGCAGCCTGAGATCGACCCGCCAACTAGGCTCCACATTTGGCAGCGTATTGGCGTGGTGCCCGGCGGGCAACACGGTTGCGGTCGGCTGTAGCAGCGGCGTGGTACAGCTTTGGGACGCTTCCACAGGCCAGCTTGTCGACACGCTTCGCAGCTCCAAATCACATGTACTCAGCCTGGCATGGTCGCCGGATGGCAAGACGCTCATCGCCGGCAGCCAAGACGGCAAAACCCGGTTCTGGGATGCCGAGTCCGGTCACCTGCTGCGGGAACTGAACATGCCGCCGGGTCTCGTTTCGCCCGATCATCGTCTGGTGGCCAGCAGTTCGGCGAAGACCGTGCGGATTTGGGAAATCGCCACCGGCCGGCCACTGAGCACCATGGTCGCCTTGGAAGGAGCCCACCTCATCATCGCCGCCGACGGCCATTTCCGCGGCAGCCCGCGGGTCGAGCGGGAACTGGTCTACGTGGTCCAGACCGATGCCGGCCAGGAGACGCTCACCCCCGAGGAGTTCTCGGTCAAATACGGCTGGAAGAACGACCCTGCGAAGGTCGCGCTCGCGGCCGAACCAAGCCCGCAGCAGCCCGCGGAGAGTGAAGACGTTGGCCCGCCAAAGCCCTCCGAGCCCACGCGGAACGATTGACTGCGGTCCGTCCGGATGTAAGTTCATCCCCGCTGCTGTGCTTGAAAACGGCGGCCCGCGCCTTCACGGCCAAAAATCCACAACAACGCGTTTGACGATCACGAGCCTGTATAACTCGGGTTCTACCCCAGGCTACGGCGAAGCCAGGCCGTTGGCCAAACGGGGTCGCGGACCGTGTACCTGGGCTGCTACCCCCAAGCTCCGGTTGTCCACCTACCGCGCTCATGGAACTGAATCGCACGAGACTCGGCGAACGACGGGCGTCAGCTCATTACTCCCATACCAAGCATACGCGAGCGCTGCTCGAGAAACGGGCCGCGACGGAATCGACCACCCTGGCCTGTATGCACGGCAGCGCATGGCGTGGCGATGGGGCGAGACTGCTGCGAAGCCTTGCTGACGCCCTGTCACCGTCATGACCGCCGCGCAGGGACTTCGGTGCCTCGGCGTCGCGACGTATCCCGGGCAGCCTCGGCTCATGTTGGCTGCCTCTTGGTTATCACCGCCGCGCGTGTTCCTGTAAGAACTTCACGATCACCGGCGGGTCGTTCTTCGGAAGTTCATGACGACCTGGATGAATATATGTCACGACGGGCGATCATATTCCTGCCCTGCTTTGGCTGGCCCTGATTGTCCGGGCCGCGAAGCGTCTGCGCAGGCCCAACGAACTCGGTGAATCAGACTTCCTGGTTTACCGCGGCCGCGGTCATCTGCGGAGCTTCGTGCCTGCCGCGCGCCAGCCTTCCTGTTGCCGCGGCCACACGATCTGGTAGAATCCACGAACCTCTACAACGCAGTAATGTCCAACTGCGTGGTGCCCGAGAGCCAACTCCGTTTCAAATAACCATGGGATCGACGCAAGCGGGCAACGTCCAGCGACATGGAGACTCCATCGGCCGCCGCGTCATCCCAATCGTTCGACGTGGGAATGCGGTGCCAATTCGGCGGGCGGAAATCTATGAGATGAAGACGGCGGTTTGATCGCAATCCTTCCGTCGGAGGATGTTGAATGAGCAATGGAGCAATTCAGCCTTTGCCGCCCAATGGACGGCTTATTTCTGCGGGAATGGCCGGGGCCGCTGCGCTCGGTCTGCTGATGAATCATTACCTGATCGAATCCCATCATATCGGCAAGCTCCTCATTCTTTGCCTGGGCCCGATTGCTTTCTTTCTTGGGATCGGCGGAATTGTCGAGCCAAAGGTCGTCTGGTCGGTCGGCAAGTACGGCAAACATCTTCCCGTGATCTACAAGCTGATCGGTGGAGCGTTGGGAGCGATGGGCGTTGCCGTCACGATTTTCTTGCTTCTGTTCATCTACCGCCTCGGACCGCCCGAGGCGAAGTCCTCGAGGGGCCTGCCCAAGAAGGTGGCCACCTCCGCGAAACGGACCCCTACCCCTCCTCCTGTCACTTCCTCGGAGCCAGAGAGGCGTGTGGCACCGCAGGAGGTTATGTATCTGACCTACGCTCGCCCCAGGAAACGCTGGGAGAAAATGGATGAAGCGGCCGTGCAGGGTGTTCGCCACGACGACTCGGAGGGAATCACGACGCTGCATTATACCGTGGGGGAGCATGCACTCCTCAAAGTGCTCTGGCCCGACGTGCTGGAAGTCGGCGACCGTTTCACCGTAGAACTGCAAGGGGCGAACTCCGTGGAAATGGTCGATCTGGAGGGCGCCGACGCCAACGCGCGCACCTCCCTGCCGACGAGCGACAAGTTCGTCGTCGTGGAGATCATCCGCGAGAAAGACAAGATCATCTTCACCTGCGACCGCCAGTCGCAGAAACCTTATTATGCCAGCGGGAAGCTGCGAGGGGACGAAGCCAGGACGACGCTGCTCGGCACCGCACTCCGGCCTGGATTCAGTGTGAAGAAGGGGGGGCAAGCGAGCTTTCGCAACGCGCACATCGTCAAACCTTGAGCTGGGACTAAAGCGGTTGTCGGGGCTGTGGTTAGCAGACTGAAATTGGCAGTGCGAGCTGGAAATCGTACTCGAAGGAATAAGCAATGACGCAACGCCGGATTTTTGCGGCAACGAAGGCTCTGCTTCTTGCGGCGATGAGTCTCCATCTACAGGTGGCCACCGTGCCGGACAACCCGGCCTGGGCCGCGGATACAGCTAAGCCTCGCTCGGCGGGTCCCAATTTAGCGAATGCAGACACCCTCGTGGCAGGCGGCCCGTCAACGGACGCGATTCCGCGAGCCGTATGGCGGGAAATCGACGCCGGGCTGTTCCCCGGCGTCGTGCTCCTGGTCGGACGACCGGGACGCGTGCTCTATCACGAAGCGTTCGGCCACGCCCGCATCGTTCCCGAGAAAGTGCCGATGCAGAAAGACGGTATCTTCGACTTGGCCAGCGTAACCAAAGTGGTGGCTACCGCCACGGCGTTCGGCGTCTGTGTCGACGATGGATCGCTCCGCTTTGCCATGCCGATTGGCCAGGCGCTGCCGGACCTTTCCGGCAACGGCATCGAGCCGATCACCGTGGATCAACTGGCGACGCACACGTCCGGCTTCGACAATGCCAAGTATCACGGGCGGACACGCGGGGAGGCGATGCTGGAGCAGATGCTCCACGCGTCGCCCCAATGGAAGCCGGGCTCGCGTTACTACTATTCCTGCTTGAACATGATTCTGCTGGGCCGGATCGTGGAAAAGGCAAGCGGTCAACGTCTGGATACGTTCTGCCAATCGCGGATCTTCGGTCCCTTGGGGATGCGCGACACGGCTTTCGGTCCGTTGCGTCCCGGGCCGCGAGTGGTTCCGAGCGGGGCTCTGGAGATTGGCCAGATCGAAGACGAGCAGGCGCGCTTCGCGGAAAGGCCGGTGGGCAACGCGGGCCTGTTCAGCACCGCAAGCGACCTGGCCCGCTTCTGTGACATGATGCTCGGCGCAGGCCGGCTCGGCGACGTCCGCATCCTGTCGCCGGAATCGCACCACCACATGACCCGCAAGCAGCTCGGTCCGTCGCTGCCGCCCCGCGGCTTCGGCTGGGACATGGATCCAGCGGCCCTGCACCGGCCCCGGCGACTGTCGGAAAAAGCTTGCGGTCACAGCGGCCACACAGGGCAATCCATCTGGATCGATCCGCAAAAACAGATTTATGGCCCGTTTCGTAATAATTGCAACATAGTCTAATGAAAGAGATCGGCGATACAGCAGCGGTAGAAGATTCCTCTGACGAGTTCTGGGTCATCGGACATTTTGGTAAGCTTGCTTTGCGTAAGGGAAGTAAGTTCGTCTTTGGTTTTCGCTTGGTGTCCTTTTAGTTCTTGATGCTTGAGGTGGTTCCAGACTTTCTCATCGGGATTCCAATCCGGGGAGTACGATGGCAAGTGGAATACGTGGAGTCTTCTCTGGCTCTGAATGAACGTTGTGGTTTTCTTAGAAGTATGGGGCGGGGCGTTGTCCATCACAACGACCACATGACGTGTCTTATGGTGTCGCAGAAGTTGATCGAGGAAGTGAATCACCTCCGGAGATGCAATCCTCTTCTCATGCAAGACGAAGAGCAAGCGTCCTTGCGGATTGATGGCAGACAGCGCGGCCACGCCACCGCGTTTCCCTGTGACTTTTTCCTTGGGAGTCTTCCCGCGCGGTGCCCACGTCTTGGCCAGGAACGCCGTGAGCGAGACGTTGCATTCGTCTTGAAAATACAGCAGCGCCCGGTGTTTCTTGACCGCCTCGCGGATCTCCGGCACCTTATCGCGGAGCCATGCTTCACGCTGTTTGTCGTCCTTCTCAAAGTACTCTCGCTCCGGCTTCTGATACGTCAGACCAGCTTCACGCAATCTGCGCCAGATCGTGGGGACCGAGAGCTTGACGGTCAGCCGTTCCTCAAGGATCTGACGGATACGTCCGCAGGTCCAGAAATCGGTCTCAAAACCAAATTCCGATGCCGGTTTAAGGACAATCTCTCGCCATTGTTTCTCCGTGATTCCCTGCAAGGTACGGGGGCGTCCACTTCCCTTCCTGCGAAACAGCCCCTGCTCCCCATGTGCCCTGTATCGCGACATCCATCGATGCACCGTAGAGCGATCGGTGTCGTAGGCAATCGCCACGTCCACGATGGGCATGCCCGACCGTACTGCTCGCACGGCTCGAAGGCGCATTTCAATAGTGGAATGGTTCACTCCGCTCATGGCCGGCGGGTTATTGCAGAATCAGCCCTCCGCTACAATGCCAATGTTGCAATTATTATGAAACGGGCCATACGTCATCGTGTTGACCAATCGCAATCACCCGCGGATGGTCGGCGGCGAGCGGAAGACACAACAGTACCAGGCGCGGGCGCGCATCGGCGACGCCGCCTTGGAATTTCTCGAGTCCGAAGGCCAATTGCCAAAGGACATGCCATGACCGGGTCACGATCGGTCTTCGTCGACGGCCGAGCGACCTGCGCCGAACGCGAGCCCCGCGCCGAACACGGTATTCCAGCAGGCGCGTGAACCAGTAGCCCTCCGGCGGCGCCGGACCAGGCGGCAAGGCCGCCGATGTACTCCCCCCCGGCCGTCCCGGTTCAGGATCATGCTCGGATTCGACACAGCCATCAACCAGCCCATACGGCAGTATTCACACAGCCCGCCAGCTCGACGCCACACGAATTCTTCCAATTCGCGATCCATGTTGCGGGTCCCATGTCGCCTACGGACGGGTCAGCGAACGGCGGGCCTTCGAGTGCCAGAGGGCCAATACGTCACCTGCCAGGTTGTACCGTTCCAACTCGTCACGCTCGTCATCGCTCAGCGAGCCCGCGCGGGCTCGGGCGGCGAGTTCACTGACGCGTTCGCGGTCTTGGCTGGGGAACGACAGGCGGAGCAGGTATCGCGCCAAGTCCGGGGGCAATGCCTCCTGATCCGCCTCAATCAAACGGCCGAAAATCGCGGCCTGGCTATTTTCGATCACGGTGGACACCGCGGTCATCCTCACAAATTGTCGCTTCGGCAAGAACACCAACTCTCCCAACATTGTCATCCGTAGTCCCGAAAAAGGCAACCAGGGCTCCCATGCCCATGCTGCCAGACATTACAATGGCCACCAGGACGGCGAGAAACGTCCCGACGACACGTCCCATCGACGGTCCCGCCAAGCGAGATCTGTATGCGCGTGAGACGCGAGGCCGCTGAACCGAAGTGAACGGAGCGTGACATGACGCGAGCCAGACATTATGCGACGAGAATCCTGTTGTCATTCTGTCTCCTGCTGGCCGTTGCCCCCTGGGCTCGTGCGGATGTCCGCCGGGAAGGCGAGGCATGGGTCCTCGAAGATAATCAACTGAAGGTCACGGTTGGGGCCGAGAACGCGCATCTCACCGTGCTGGACAAGGCCTCCGGAGCGATGTGGCGGCAGGAGGACCCCTCCAAACATGCCTCCAGCAAGGATGACGTGCGCGTCTGGCGGGCGGCGAAGCCCATCGTCGTGGATGGAAATCCCGAGGAGTGGAAGCGAATTCCCCATGACGATTATATCTGGCTTCCTTGGATGGGCGAAAACGGCGAGGCCAACTGCTCCGGCGGGGCGAAGGTCATGTGGGATGACAAGATGTTCTACCTCTATGTCCGCATACGTGACGACAACGTGGCGTTCGGGGGCGAGGCGACCGAACCGTGGTGGGAGCCTGATTCCGTCGAGTTCTGGGTCGATTCCGTACACGTGGGCCTGCATCTCGCGCCAACGGGCAAGAAAATGGCGGTGAACTCCCGCGGGGAGGCGGTTGCGGGAAGCAAGCTGGCCGTACGATTGGTCGAGACGGATCATCTGCCGGGGTACGAGTTGGAGGTGGCCATGCCGCTGGAGCATTTTCCGGTGCTGAAGGATCCCCAAACGGGTATCCGGTTCAGCTTTGCTTTGGGGCTGAACGATGCCGACCCTCAGCCCGGCGCATCCGTGAAACGGGATCGTCAAAGCTACTCTCCCCGTTCCTGGGTCAATTCGGCTCCCATGACGTTCTCCGTGGCCGTGCTGACCGACCAGGAAGGCAAGGCCCCGGCTCGGTCCGTCGAGAACGATCGAAGCGCCAAAGCCGCGGGCCGCCGCATCTCGGAGATGACACCGGGCGAGAGACCGAACAGCCTGACGTACAAGTACCTGCTCCAGGAGGAACAGACGGCGGAAGTCCCTCTGCAGGTGACGTTGGAACTGGTGCAGGGAAAGGCGGCGCTCGACGTGGAGCTGGAGTGTCGATCCGGGCCGGAGACACCCGTCAAGCCTTTCAATTACCCCTTCGCGCTGTACCCACCAGAACCAGAAACGTACTTCCTGGCTGTGGCGGACTACACCAACGGGCGCTACCTCCCGGTGGGCGATCCGTTTTGCCGTAGCAAGGAATTCTGCACGGCAGGCGGCGATCTGCCGTTCTTGCTGGTTACCGACGGACAGCAGGGGCTGTCGACCACGTTGCTGACTCCCTGGGACGGAAGCGTACAAATGCAGACTCGCAGCGAGGATCGGGACAAGCTCGGCTTTCCCGGTTTCCGCTGGTATCCCGCCAAGGGCATCTGGGCTCGTGCACGCCAAGGGCGGCTGAGTTTCTTTGCCAAAGGCGGATACGTGACGGCCTGTAAGATCTATCGTGAAATGGCACAGGAGCAAGGCCTGGTTCGCACGTTCGCCGAAAAGGCCAAGAAGAAGCCGGACGTGCGGAAGCTCTTCGGGGCGATCAACTGGTGGGGCGGCAGCCCGGCTTTTGCGCTCGAAGCGAAAGCGGCCGGGATGACGCACGGCCTGCTGAACGGTCGCCCCAACCCTGACAGCATGGCCGAGGTCGTCGCCCAGGGCTGGCTGATGGGTGAGTACGACAACTACGAGGACATCAACGATTCCGAGGTCATCGATCGCGCCAAGGCGCCGGTCAAAACGCACGCCGTAGTGAAAGCAGACGGTGAATTCATGACGGCGTGGGTGACCCGAGACAAGGAGATGAATCCCGTCCACACCTACATGAAACAGTGTACGGGCGTGATGACCGAGTGCGCCCGGATCGTCATTCCCAAGGTCTTGGCGACCTATCCCTACAACACGCGTTTCCTCGACGTGACCACTGCGACGAGTCTCAAGGAGTGCTACTCGCCGCTGCATCCATGCGATCGCAAGCAGGATCAGGCCAATCGCGAAGCGCTGTGCGCCTACGTGGGAGACGAACTCGGCTTGGTGGCCGGCGGCGAACACGGCAGGTACTACGATGCCCGCTTTTTGGACTACCACGAGGGCATGATGGGCGGCGGTTGCTACAGTTGGCCTGCCGGCTATCTCCACGACATCAAGCGCCGGGAGGAGATCGACGAGCGCTACCTGAAATACGGGATCGACCCGGCCTATCGGGTACCGATGTTCGAACTGGTCTTCCACGACTGCGTGGTTGACTATTGGTATTGGGGGGCCACCAACGACTATCTACACCAGTTTGCGCCCGAAATCACCGACCGCAAGACCGCCATGAACGTGCTCTACGGCACGCCTCCAATGATGTGGGTGAACGAGCACGGCCTGCGCTGGAGCGAACCCGATCAGCGCCAGTTGATGATCGAAATCTATCAGCAGACCTGCAAGTTGCATGAGGTGATCGCCGATCAGGAAATGGCGTCTCACGAGTTCCTCACGCCCGACCGGCGGGTGCAGCGTAGCACGTTCGCCGACGGCACCGTCTGTACGGTCAACTTCGGCGATTCCACGTACAATGTAACGGCGGGCGAGCGCGAGTTCTCCCTCGGCACGAATGATTTCTACGTGAAAGGCCCGAGCGTCGAACAGTGGCGTCTGCGCACGGACCGCGACAACGACGAGCGGGATGTCTATATCCGCACGGATCAATTCCTGCTTGTGCAGAAGCCGAGCGGCCCCCCGGGCGGTCAACCGTACCAAGCCAAAGCTCTTGACCGGCACCAGGCGCTCGTCGCCTCCGGCAATGTCTCCCTGCAACGGGACGAGGCCGGTGGGCGTATTTCCCTTGGCAAGGATTCAACGCTTGCTTTGGATCTTGCCGACTACTGCGGTGATTGGCGCGGGAAACCTGCTGCAATCCTCGCACTCGACGAGCGAGGCAACGTCCGATGCCGCGGACCGGTCGTGCGTGACGGCAAGGTGTCGCTGAAGGCCGGTGAGCGGGGCGCTCGCTACGCTCTGCTCGTCGGTGACGCGGCCGATGTGCCGGACTTGGTCGTGAGCGATCTCGACGTCAAGATCGACCGGGGACCGGATGGTGGTGACCGGGCTTTGCCGGTCGCCATTCTGATTGATGCGAAGGTAAAGAATCTTGGATTGGCAACGGCACGGGATGCCGTCCTCAGAATCCAGCTTGACGGCACGAGTGGCCCGGTGCTTCTGGAGAAACACATCCAGCGCCTCGACGCAGGGGACGAGCTATCGTTCGACACCTCTCTGCCCGGTGATCGGGCCGATGGCCGGCGGCGGATTGTGGCCTCCATCTCCGGCCAGAAACTGACGCAGACCGGGCCCACCCAGCGGACAGTGCCTTTCCGCACTCCGACGGTTGCGTCGGCGTTTCCCATCCGACAGGAACTTGGTTTCCACGTGCCCGGCGGCAACGCCGCGGGCTTGGCCATCGAGATGGCCTACCAATTGCCCGGCGAGGCCGATCCGGCCAACCTGCGCGTGCTGTTTGCAGGTGGCGTTTCCACTCCCGCCCAGTTCGAGAGCGAGCAAGGCACGCAGGGCAAGTTGGTATTTGTGCTTCCTGCCGGGGTGCCGGCCGGAGACGCGCAGGCCGAGTTGCTGGCCATGCCGAAGGGAAAAGAAGGGGGTGTCTATCCACCCGCCTCTCCGTTCACTGTACCCGAGAACGGCTCTCGGTTGGTGTTCGGCACCTACTCCCTCACGTTGCATCAGGGAACGCTGACCGACATTGCCATTCATCAGCCCGTCGGTAGCGAGCTGACGGTCGTGTCCTCTATCATCGAGTCATCGCAGGAGACGGGTTGGTCTTCTGAACCAGGCGAACTGACCGATTTTGCCTTGGAGGAGATCGGCCCGGTGCGGGCAGTGTTCCGCATGGCGAAGACGCTGGAAGGAGGATACAAGCTCACTCGTCGCTTCCTCTTCTACACGGATCGGTTCGAGGTGGTCTCGGCCTGCGAACCGCGCCGGTCTCTCCTGACGCGCACCATGTATGCCGTCGATGGCATTGCCGTGAAGGGCAGCGGCGGGCAGGCTGTCATGGATGGTGTGGGCGACAATGAGGACTTCGGCTTTTCAGGCCAACCGCAATGGTTTGCCGCGTTCGGGCCGAAGTACCGCAATGCCTGCTTTGCACTCACGCGTGCCGAAGGATTCACCTATTGGGACAGCGGCACCCACCGCGGACAGATGGGTCTCGGATGTCCCGGGGCAACCGAGCGGCGAGTGTTTCTTTGGGGGCCAGGCACGGATAACGCCGACTTTGCCAAGGAGATCTGGACTGCCTACGCGGAGACACTCAAGAAGTGAGCGACGTCCAGCCCGAGGAAACCACGCCCACCGGCCGCCTGGCCGGCGGCCGCACCGTGACAGCCGAAGCGTGCGACGGTAAGCGGTACGAAGTGAGCGACTGACCAAAGAAAGGCTCTCAACCATGCCCCATTTCACACGACGACGTTTCCTCAGCGACTCGGCCATCGCCGCCGCGGTCCTTGCCACCGGTTCCAGCTCCGGTTACACTTCAAACGCAGCAGAGGCTCTTGGCGCCGATATCGCTCCGCCTGCCAACGACAGGCTTAATGGGATGGTTTGCGGCGTACGACAACCTATCAAGATTGGACAGATCGGCACCGGTAACCAGCACGCCTATAAGATCGGAACGCTGCGCAAACTGACCGATCTTTTCGAGGTTGTCGGCTTTGTGGAGGATGACCCGAAATTGCGCGAGAAGGCCCTGAAAAGCAGTTCTTTCCAGGGTTTGAACGTCATGTCCATGGACGAGTTGCTGGCCGTTCCCGGACTTCAGGCCGTGGCAGTTGAAACCGAAGAGCGCGTTTGCATTCCCCCGGCGCTGCGCTGCATCCAGGCCGGAAAGCACATTCATCTGGACAAACCGTGCGGCGAATCGCTGCCGAAGCTCCAACAGTTGTCGGACGAGGCGAAAGCTAGGAACCTGACTGTCCAGGTTGGATACATGTACCGGAATAACCCCGCCGTGCAGTTTCTCATCAAGGCCGTGAAAGACGGATTGATAGGAAACGTGTTTGATCTCGACGCAACCATGGGACGGTACGACGGGGAGGGCTATCGGAACCTGATCAAAGACTACAAGGGTGGGATCGCGTACATTCTGGCCTGCCATCTGATCGATATCGTCGTCTCGGTCATGGGGGAACCGGCAAAAATCACGCCCTATCTCCGCCAGACCCGCTCTGATGACGTACTCGACAACTGCCTGGCCGTTTTCGAGTTCTCCCGCGATCGGCTGGCCACGATACGGACATCCATCACCGAGGCGAAGGGCTTTCAGCGCCGCCGCTTCAAGGTGTTGGGCGACAAGGGAAGCATTATCATTCAGCCGATAGAATCCGAGGGCAACATGTCCGGCGGAGTCCTCACGCTTGCCCTGGAGGAAGATCGCGGCGGCTTCAAGAAAGGTATTCAGACCGTTGATATGCCGCCCCTGAAAGACCGCTACGAAGACCAGTGGCGGGAGTTTGCCGCTGTTCTGAACGGGGATCTGGTCAATCCGTACACATACGAGCATGATTACCTTGTGCATAAATGCCATCTGCAGGCCTGCGGCATGCCGCTCGACGTGTGAGAGCCAACCCAGCCA
>Ga0351852_10254_pt1 | contig 15856 bp, 8 predicted proteins | sample TotcelHFGM3001N6_FD_206802 | JGI IMG/M metagenome (GOLD analysis project Ga0351852, IMG submission 206802) | Enriched cells from coal bed in the Powder River Basin, Montana, United States - Total cells FGM rep1 HSBNCT.FGM.300.1.N6 ...
AAAAAGTTTCAGGACGCCGGCCAGATCGAAGTGACCGTGAGCCCTTTTTATCATCCTATTCTGCCGCTCCTGGTGGATACGGACATTGCCGGCCGCGCGATGCCGTGGGCCCCGCTGCCCGAACGGATGACCGCGCCGGAAGACGCGCAGGCGCAGATACAGAAGAGCGTCGCCTACTATCAGAAACATTTCGGACAAAAGCCAAGAGGGATGTGGCCGAGCGAGGGGTCGGTCTGTCCTGAACTCATTCCGATCTTTGCCGACGCGGGGATCAAATGGATCGCGACCGACGAAGAGATCCTGATGAACTCGGTCAATGTATCAGATAAGGGACACGCGCTCTACATGCCCTACAAGGCGCGGCACAAGGGAAAATCGGTCAACATGGTCTTCAGGGACAAGGGGCTCTCCGACCTGATCGGTTTCGTCTATTCGAAAAATTCTCCTGAGAGTTCCGCTCATGACATGGTGCGGAACATAAAGCTTATCGGGGAATATGTATCGGCCCATGACAGCGCCAATCCGCATCTGGTGAGCATCATCCTGGACGGAGAGAACCCCTGGGAATATTATCCCGACGGGGGTAGGAAATTCCTTACCTGTCTCTACGATGCCCTGTCGAACAGCGACCGGATCAACTGCGTGACCGTGTCCGAATACCTGAACGATAATCCGCCCGTAGAAACGATAACCAATCTCTGGAGCGGTTCCTGGATCTGCCACAATTACGATATCTGGATCGGCTCGACGGAGGAGAATACCGGGTGGAACTTTGTCAAGAAGACGCGGGATTTCCTCATCGATTTCGAACGCCGCGCGCCGAATGGGAACCACAAGAAAGAGAAAATCGCCCAGGCGTGGGAAGAGATATACACGGCGGAGGGGAGCGACTGGTTCTGGTGGTACGGTGACGATTTCTCGTCGGACAACGACGAGATGTTTGACCAGCTTTTCAGGATCCACCTGGGCAACGTCTATAAGATTCTCGAGGTGCCGGTCCCTGAATACCTGAATATTCCGATCATCGCAGAGGACCGGGTGATGATCAAGATGGAGCCCGTCGGGTTTATCGATCCGATCATCGATGGACACGTGACCCATTTCTACGAGTGGCAGGAGGCGGGTTTTTTCGACGTGAAAAAGCCGGGCGGGACGATGTACAAGGCGGAGAACTACATCGCGGGACTGTATTACGGGTTCAATGTAAAAAACCTCTTTTTCCGGTTCGATCCGCTGGACGCCGAGGATCTCAAAAAGGCCAGGGACATGATCATTCACGTGCATCTCATCAAGCCGTCCGAGCATAAGTTCTCGTTTCCGTTTTCGATCCTCGGAAGATCGAAGCGGATATTTACCCATTCGATTAGCGGCGACGGGGTCACCTTTGAGAAGGCGAAAGAATGCAGCACGATCGCCGCGGAGAAAATCATAGAGCTTTCGATACCGTTCAAGGACCTGAAATTCAAAAGCGGGGCCGAGGTAAATTTCTTTGTCCAAGTAAAAAAAGGAGAGATCGAGTTGGAGCGCTACCCGAAGCACGGATTTATTTCCTTCAAAGTGCCGGGCGAGAATTATGAGCAGGAGATGTGGAGCGTTTAATAAGTTCGCAGGTCGGAAATCAGAGATCAAACGATCATCCTTAGAATTTTTTTGGGAACAATAGATTGTCTTGTGCGTCGATACTGTTGAAGACACACAAGGAGCTCTGGTTATGAAAAAAGCATTTATAGTTATTCTTGCTCTGATATGTGTGCCCGGACTGCTCGGGTGCAATGCGATGACCGGGACGCTGGCCGGCGGCGGGATCGGAGCGGGGACCGGAGCCATCATCGGTTCCGCTACGGATAACGCAGGAGCCGGGACGGCTATCGGGGCCGGTATTGGCGCTCTGACAGGTCTTTTGGTCGGTGCGGCGATGGAGCAGCAACAGAAACAGGCCGTGCCGCCGCCTCCTGTTGTGGTAACTCAGGCACCGGCGGCCCCTCCTCCAACGTTGCCGGCGGGAGGACAGGTTATCGTAGCATGCCCGCGATGTTCACAGCATGTTGACGTATCTGGTTTTGAGTCAGGGTCGAAGGTGAAATGTCCGGTTTGCAATACGATATTTACTTTTTAGAAGATCGTAATGTGTGTATGAATAGATAGTTAAGATTATTGCTGGCGGTAGAGATGCCGCCTTTTTTAGTGTTCCATCCGATAGAGTATCGTAATATCCCTTTTTCATCCTTTCCGCGGAAATGAATTCTCTAACCCCTTGACAAACGGTTTATTACAGTATATAATGATATCGCTATGAATGATGCGCGTGTGCGAACATATTATTGTAAGATCGTTTCCACATTGATTAGCGTAGAAATGATTTTCTGCAGTGTGGGTGAGGGAGTGTCGGTGCGTTCTGCGTTTGGATATGGGGTGCACGATCAGCACCTTGGAAGCCTGCTGGCGAGCGATTCATTGTTCGAGCTGAAAAGACCTTCAGATCAGATGGATGATGTTTCGCTGTCGGAACGCGATGCGATGTTCCTCCGATACATCATACAGTCATTTTCTAAGACCAACATGTATTCCAATCCCGAAGTGCTCGAGAGCATAAAAAGGCTGAACGGATACCTGGAAGGGCAGAAATCCGGGATACGCGTGAGTCTGAAAGAGGCGGTGGTCACCCTGCCGGAAGGGGAGAAGAAAAGGAACATACCGGTCATTTTGGTCCCGCTGCCGGGTCTGCATGATATCTACTACTATGTGCTCGGCGCAGGGCCGGTCATTCCCCTGGACCAGGTGGGGGTCCTCGGGCTCAACACAAAAAACCTGGTACATATGCCTGACGAGGGCCTTGGATGGGTCGGGAAGATGGTAGTTGAAAAGCCCCCGAAATATCCCGACATCATGAAGCAGACGGTCAATAACCCATTAAAGAAAGAGGTGTCTTCCAAGCTGATTGTTGCGGCGGGCGAATTGTTGCTCAAGCAAGAGGCCCCTTCATACTGGGGGAAAAAGTATTTCGGGGAGTTTGGCGCCGCGCCGCCGGCATATGACCTGGTTAAGAATAAGGACAAGTCTTGGGATGCCCTCGTGTATGACCTGCTCCTCAAGCAGGAAGGAGAGGGGATTGAGGTGACGAATGTCAAGTACGCGAAAGCGGGCATTAAAAAATTGCAGCTGAAGCTCTATAGCGTTGCCGTCCCGTGGGAGCAGGGAGGGATTATCCAGCCTGATGGGCGGAGGGTGCTCATCTACCCGCATCTGTATCTGGAGAAGGACGAGCTGGAACTCTATGTCCCCGAGTTTATTTTAGACGAACAAAAGATGAAAAAGCTTTTTGAGAAACACCGGATAAAAAATATCAGTGTTGTCCATATTCTCGCGCAGTTGATCGATCAGGCGATCGGAGACGAATATTTTGGGTTCCCCGAGATATGGATGGACGCCGATGCGTCCCGTCTCAACGCGAATGATTTTATCGCGGTGAGCGAGGCGAAACTCTGCGAGTTGTTTCTTGCCAAAGAAAGAGGCGACCTCGGGTATCTTGACGGGTTCAACGCGGCCCTCGGCATCATGAAAGAGGCGCGGCTATCGGGCGTCACCGATCAGAAAGTCCTGAACCGGGTCGACCTGCTTGCAAACGAGATCAATCTTTTGTGGAACGATAAATTGCTTCTCCCGACAACGATGAGATCTTTTGAGCTGAAGGAAAAGAGCCTGAGCAATGCTGAATTTGCCGACCTGGTGCACGATCCGCTGTACGCGAGGATCCAGGAAGTCTCAAGGATCGAACACCCTGACGAAGAGGTGATTTCCGGTCTGATCCTGGCTATTTTCAAGCGCATCGAAGAAGAGTTTGGCTCGTCCGGCATCCTGAATGACATCAGAAAGTACGCGCGTCTCTGTTATGCGTCATACCGCAGGAAGCGCTACGAGGCAACGGTCAATTATTGGGGCAGGCTGCAGAACAAGATGTATCTCTTGAAATCGCCCGCATTGAACCTCGACGCCGAAATGGTGGACAGGGTCCAGCGCAGTATCAATATCGCGCTGTTCGAACTTCTGTCCGAGCATCTTGACAGGTATTTTGCGCATTACGTACAGATCAACGGCATATCTTCTCTGGAGCCGATAGTCGACAAGAGCTACATCGTGAGCGGGCAGGTGCGGGTCGTCAAAAATAAAGCGGAGTTCATCAAAATGTGCGACAACGCGAAGCCGTGGGAGATCATCGTGATCGACCATATGCCGGACGCGGACCGGCCGATGAAAAAAGTGAGCGGGATCATCACCGCTCACTTCAGCGCGCTCCAGTCGCACGAGGCGACCCGCGCGCGCGCCATGCAGATACCGGCTGCGTCGCTCGCACACGCGGACAAACTGCTCCAGTTCCTCGACGGCGCGTGGGTGCAGTTCTCGGTCGTGGGGAGGAATGCGTCTCTCGTACCGTTCGCGGACATCAGCAAGATCGAAGAAGCGAAGGCGCGCAGTATTGGCCGCGACACCGCGCGCAAAATCGACGTGCCCCCGGCCGATATCAGCACCCGCAAGAATTATATACACGGATACGGGACAATCAGGACAAACGAGGCGGTGGGGAACAAGGGGTTCAAACTGGCGGTCCTCAAACGGAATATGGAATCGGCGGGCGTGCATGTGCCTGACGCCGATTTCATACCGTTTGCGGCATATCACCGCTTTTTGGAATCGAATCCCGCATTGAAATCATTCATGGCGGACACGCTCAAGTCGATTGAGAAGAAAGAAAGCGATCAGATTAACCAGGGGCTCAATGCAATCCGGCAGAAAATCGTAGAGGCCCCTATACCGAAAGACATGGAAGCGGAGATCGTCCGCGGCCTCACGGACGGCGTGTATGGGACAGGCGGGGGGAGATTCGCGGTCAGATCTTCCATGAACATCGAGGACCTTGAAGACGAGGCGTGTGCCGGTTTTTACGACTCATATCTGAATATCCGTACTATCGAAGGAATAATGACGCATATAAAGAAGGTATGGGCCTCTATATGGAACCGGATGCCGTACAATTTCAGAGAGGTGCATCAAATCAGCCATGATGTCGTTTTCCCCGCAGTCATCATACAGAAGATGGTATCTGCGGAATATTCGTTTGTCATCTTTACCGCAAACATTGCCGGTGATGCTGACCGGAGAACCGACCAGGTGATGATAGAGATGGTTCCCGGGATGGGCGAATCTCTGGTCGGGAGCGGCGAGGAATATCCGGGGCGTCCGATGCGTTTCGTGTACGATAAAAAGAAAGACGACATGGTGTCCTGTGATTTCGGCGACCGGAGGATAAAGGTGGTGCCCGACAAGGACGGCGAGGGGCTTGTCAAAACCCCGGCGTTTGTCTTCACCGGCGCGACCTTCGAAAAAGAGTTTGGCATGGGGGTGCGCGATTTTGTGCGGATGCTGGGATCGAAATCCGTTGTCGCGGAGAATATCGCGGAGCGGCCGCAGGACATTGAGGGGACGATCACCCGTGAGCCGGTCTCAGGAAAAGATCGAGTGCTCGTCACGTTCACGCAGACCCGGGGGCTTGCGGGGTACAGCTATTACCCGGTAACGGACGAGATGGTCCGGAAGAGATACGGGAAATGGATCGACGAACTGTTCAGAGAGGCAGAGCCTGTCATAGATAAGCCGTATTCGATCGATCAGCGTGATGTGATGCATGATCTTTTTCAATATCCCTTCAGTGAGATGGCCGCTGACGCAGAGCGGTATCGTCTGCCGCTGCTCAAGTATATCTTCAACTATAATAACTCCGGCCCAAAGGTCCTTGCGCGGTGTTTATGGTATCCGATGTCCGACACGCATCATCCGACATTTATGGTCCTCCGCGGCATGCCGCCGGGTATGCTCGCCGCGATATACACGCATCTATGCGTTGATGCGGATAACCCGTTCATCGAGGTTGATCAAGAAATGATCATGAGCATATTGGAGAAAGCAAAAACAGAGTATTTCGGTGAGAACAGACCGCCGCGATGGTACCGGAACATGTACGTTCGGTTGTCCCAGAGGTCTGCCGCCGGCGCGCTTCAGATCGGCGACAAGACCGGGAACCGGATCCTTAAAGAACTTCAACACGACAAGTCTTCAGGGCAGAAGCGCGTGTTCATTGAGCTTTTTAACAGGCGCATCAGCGATGTCAGAAAGAAAAGGTTTGGCGGTCTGAACGGCTATTTTATCAGCCGTTCTCTTCTGGGCTGGGACCGCGACTATGTCCTGAGCGTGCTGAAAATGCTGCGGGCGGAAAAGTTGGCCATGGTCGTGAAGGAACTATCGCAATATTACCGGATACTGGGAGGGGATGTCGCCGGCAACCAGATCAGTGAAAATGGCATGAAAGACATTGTCGTGACAGCGCTGACGGGAAGGAACCAGAGCGAGGTGAGAAGATTTGTGCGTTCGTTGAATGATGAGACAAAGGAATGGCTGGTGATGCGTGCCTCTTTGCCTGAAGGGTTCCCCACGCAGATTGAGACGGCATCTACCGTCATCATCAGTGACGGTTTCGCCGACCGTGTGCGGATCAGCAAGCTGTTTGAAGATCCGAACATAAAGCAAAAGCTGCCGGTAGACTTTATTTCAAACAGTAACATCAACCAGGAAATGGTGTTGCATGATATCGCCCAGATCATCAAGCCGTCTGTTATCGTGCTGAACGCGCGTTCCGGAGAAGCGGTGCGCGAATTTCTGATATGGCTGCACCAGTCGGGGATCAAGGCGGATGTTATCCTTGTCGTTGAACCGGGCACCGAACTTCCCGCATCCTACTTCACTGAATATCAGGTAAAGAAGATGGTTGAGCGGGACACGAACTTCGACCGGAGGATATTTGATGCGGTGGTCGAGATCATCAATGAAATCATCAAGGCGCAGCAGGATGCAGTTGAGCCTGTTCCGAAACCGGTCAAAGATGCGGTTAACCAGTCGATCGAATCGGTTAAAATGGTCGAGGCGCAGTTGTAATATTGCTGAGGGGAAAGTATTCATGGCGCGGGGCAGACATATTGTGCAGATAGCGTGCGCGGCGCTCCTGATTACCATTGCCATTCCCGTTTCCGGGTATATGTCCCCCGGGCCTTCTCATCTCGCGGTCTCTTCAGATCTGCAGGAAGAGGAGTTTGTACAGAATGCGGCACTGGTCATGCACCTGGTTGATCTGCTCGATATCCCGGGCCGACACCAGGCGCAGGGGCGCACCCTGCAGGAACGAACGGCAATCGTCCTGAAGGACATCAATGCGCTCCGCCGCAGGCACGGAAAAGAGCTCTTGAGGGCCGCATATGTCCCCGGTATGCGGGCCCTCATCCTGATGGGAAGCGTACATGCATATCTTTTCTACCGGGCGAATGAAGAGGAGGCGGTGCTGACGACAGCACCGGGCCGGCTTTTAACGAAGCGCATGTCTCCGGCGGCTGTAATCTATCCCGGCATTCTCGCGCGAAGCTTTGACCTGACGGGTGAGGCCGCCGCCGCTATTCCTCAAGAAGCGATCTTCACCGAATTTGACGTGTTGAAAAGATACGGCCTCAGTGATGAGGAGATTGAGATCATCCGTCAACAATCCGCGCAAAACGGATTCGAAGTGGTAGAGGCCGTTTTCTCTGCGGATGATGCCGCTTCTGCGTACGGAGCTGGAACAGGGAAACGGATGCCGCCTGTCGGACAGACAAAACAAGATGCGCTTTCGTCTCTGAGACAGGTGTTGCACGAGGGGAAGGCCGCGATCATCGAAGGCAATTTTATAACCGTGCGGAATCTCTATTATGCGCTTGCGGGCAAGCGCCTGCCGGAAGCACAGCTCCGGAACGTGTATGTCCTCGGAAAAGATCTGGATGCGTATGATCCCTATTTCCCCCGGGCGCTGTCGGAATATCTTGCGGGCAAACGCATCGTACACGCGCATGCGGATAGCGGCGGGCCGCCCCTCATGTACCGGATCGTCAAAGAGTTTCCCGTGATAAAAGACGATCAGGTGTTTTATCCCGGTACGAAAATAACCTGCGCGGTCGAGCAGGCGTCTCCCGGGGCGGTGCGAAAGATAACGTACGTCAACAATACCGCATGGGAAGAGGAATCGTTGCAGGAAACCGAAGAAGATATCGCCCGCCAGTTAGGTCAGAATCCCACCGGTATATTTGTGCTGAAGATACAGATCGACGGCATCCAAAACCAGATAAAACCCAAATGGAAAGATGAGATCCTCGGAGAGTCCGCGTCAAACAACGGCTGGATCATAGTCGGGGTTATATTCAGCCCGATATTTAGCGCCGACGATCCGTCAGGACTGCCTGATAAGCATCACAAGGTTGTGGAGCGCCATTATCCAAAGGGCAATTCTCTCGTAGACCCCAAAGTAGGGATACTGCCTGAGTTTCAGGGGCTGGGCCTCGCGCCGTTTATTGTGGGGGCAACCGATGATTATGCGCGCAAAATGGAGCTCGACAACGTTTGGGCATACAGCAGGCCCTCATTCCTGGTGAGATATGTCATTGAGCAAGAGCTCCGGCGGCTCTATGAAACGGTCAAACGCGAATCGGCAGGGGACGGCGTCAGCGATCAAAAAGATATCGCGGGCCGGTACGAGGCCTATCTGCAGGGGTATATCGAATCGGTCCTGAAAAGGAGGGGAGACGTGTTTCGCGTATGGTTTACGGAAAAGTGCGCACAAAAGAAACTCGACCTGCGCGGACAATACCTTTTGGTCAGGAAGGAGGAATACCGCGAGGCGTGTGCGTACAATCCCCTGATGACGCTCAATAAGTTTTTTGAGGATGTTCACGTGCCCCAGGTGGTGAGAGAATATATCTGGGTAAGCGCCCCTGCTCAAGTGAAGGACAAGCTGACGCAGGAGGTTCCTGCGTATGAGGATTTTCTGGCACAAAACAAAACAGGCTACATTGCATACGGGGATCCGGAACGGGACAAGAAATACTATGAACAGGTGGTTGCGGCAGACCTGGGCTATGAAGCGTTTTATCACTGGCTTCGCGAGGTGGAGGGCAGGAATGACATCATCGCCCAGCTGACCGACCCGCTGTTTGATTACGAGGATATCGATCTCTACCAGGTGAACGGGCTGTTTAAGAAGTTTCTCAAGGAGACAAAACGGCGTGGATATGACCTGGCGCTGCGCGTCCTCCACAGCAAAGCGGTCCCGGTCCGCTATGTTCCTGGGGGACGGCCGGACGACTACCTCGAATCGGACGGAAATAATTTTATCATGGAATACCGCCGCACGCCGTCTGTCTTAACCGTGATGAACACGCTCGCGTTGCTGCCGGCAGGCGCTGAATTTTCAGCTGCAACAACAGGTGTCCAGGAGAAGAAGCTGCGCAGGGCCATACAGGAAATGGCAATAGCAGGATTTTCGGTCTCGTTAGATCAGGAAAACGGCATGTTCAAGATCATTCGGGCCGTGGCTCCGCTGAGCCCTCCCGGCGCGCACAGCATCGACGCGGGCGCTTACCGCGCGTGTGACGAAGCGGCGTGAGATATACAATGAGGGAATAATGCCAGAGGTCGGAATCGAACCGACATGTCCTTGCGGACGGAGGATTTTGAGTCCTCTGCGTCTACCAATTTCACCACTCTGGCATGTTTAACACTCAAAGCGAAAAAGTACAAGGGGCACACTATGTCGAATGCAGGTGTGAAAAATAACAGATTGGTTGTGGTTATGCAAGAGAATTATGTGTAAATAAGATTGACAAAGCGAAATAGAGAGATAACATAAGTATCTATAAAAAGGAATGTTATGCTTGGTAAAAGCCTTATTATCCGATTGACGGTCCTGCTTGCAATATTCAGCGTATGCGTCTGTTCAGTCCTGCTTGCATTCATGCTGTATCAGGGTGAAGCCGCAGCGCATTTCATTTTTGTTATTGTCTACACCGTCATATCATTCGTGTTGCTCGGATGCGTTTTGTATTTTTTCATAAGGCAGGATGTGGTGCTTCCCCTGCGCGAGATCATCGACGTCATGAACCGTGCGACCGACGGCGAGACCGATGTCAAGACGAAGCCGTATCCCAAAAATGAGATCGGGATGCTTGCCTGGTCATTTAACCGCATGATGAGCAGATTTGAGCACCTGACCTATTCGCGCAATTTTATCGCGCATATTATTCTGGACATAACCGACGGCATTATCATCATGGACCGCGCCAAGACGGTTGTCGCGATAAACAAGGCCGGGAAGAAGTTCCTTGAGCTGGCTGAGCACCGCTGCTACGAAGGGATGAAGCTTGACCATCTGCGGTGTTCGCCGCTGTTTGCCGAGCTCAAATGCCTTGGTGAGATCGATGCGGTGGATGTCTGCCAGAAAGAGGTCAAACTGCTGGCCGGGGAAGATCTCTACAATATCGAGATGGAGGTGCGGGTCATCAAGTATAAGCATGATAATGCGGCATATGTCATCCGGATGAAGGACGTCACCCGGCAGCGGAGAGTGGACAATTACAAGAACGATCTTATCGCGACGGTGACCCACGAATTCAAGAACCCGCTCGCCTCCATGCACGAAATGATGTCCCTGATGCTCGAGAAACTGACCGGCCCGCTCACCGTGAAACAGGAAGAGCTGCTTTCCTCGTCGTTAAAAAATATCAAACGGTTGAACAATCTGGTGGAGAACATGCTTGATTTTTCGAAGCTCGAGGCGGGGCGCATGAAATTTGTCAGGGAAAAGACCGACGTTCTCCGGCTCATCAAAGAGGTGGTATCGCTCTACGACACGCTGGTGTCCAAACGCGATATCCAGCTGCGCACGGAGGTTCCTAAGACGATCCCAGATATCTACGCCGATTATGATAAGGTCCAGCAGGTCCTCATTAATCTGGTCGGGAACGCGGTCAAATTTACCGACAGGGGAGGGGTGATCACGGTTGCCGCGGCGGAGATAAAAAGCGCCGCGGCGCAGCAGAAGCCCGACATGGTGCAGGTGAGCGTGAAAGACACCGGCCGCGGCATCCCCGCGGATGAGATGGGCAAATTATTCGGCAAGTATCAGCGGGTCGGAGAAAACGACGCCGGCCCGAAAGGGACCGGCCTCGGACTGTACATTTCGAAGAGCATCGTCGATGCGCACGGCGGGTCAATGCACGTCGAAAGCCGGTTTCACGAAGGGAGCTCGTTCTCGTTCACGATGCCTATTTACACCGAGAGGCAGCATCACGCCGGAGAGTGATGTCCGGTCCTACAGCGCCCTGTCTCTTCGTTTTGAGCGCGGCGGGTTGAGAATAATCGACATCACAATGCCCTGCGTGACGAGATCCCTGCCTTTCAGGATTTCCTCAAGTAGAAAGTCCTTCCTCGGCCCTTCGGATCCTGCCTGGAGGGTCCAGCCGGATGTGTCATGTTCCTGCGGCATTTCTGCCGGCTGAGGGTCCGGCGCGCCCGCTTTTTCCGTGACGATTGTTTTCTCGGGCGCATATTTCTGAATGACCGGCTGTGGTTTTACCCAGGTGCGCGCCGGTCTTGGCATGGGGAAACCGTACTTGAGCTCGTCCCGTTCCCTTTGGATCCTTTGTTCCCGGTCGTTTTTGCCGGACAGGCCGGCGGCGGGCGCGGAAAACGGTTTCTGTTTGGCCATGTCTCTGCCGGCAAGTTCCTGGATTTTCTTGAACACATTGACAATAAAACCAAGGACGAACATGAGAAACAGAAAAAAGAAAATGATGTCGAGCGACAAAACGCTGTGTGCCGTTCTCATGGTATATCCCCGATGCAGGTCACTTGTCTTTTAGTTTATCCTTGCCGGCGATGTTCTCGCGCATAGCGGTGTCGGCCATGACGTTTCTCATGTTGTAGTAATCCATGATGCCAAGGTGCCCGTCGCGGAACGACTGCGAGATCGCTTTGGGAATTTCAGCCTCCGCTTCAACCACCTTCGCGTGCATCTCCTGGACGCGCGCCTTCATCTCCTGTTCCGTCGCCACGGCGGCCGCTCTGCGTTCCTCGGCTTTTGCCTGCGCGACGCGCTTGTCTGCTTCCGCCTGGTCGGCCTGGAGTTTGGCACCGATATTTTCTCCGATGTCGACGTCGGCAATATCGATCGACAATATTTCAAACGCGGTGCCGGAATCGAGCCCCTTTTCGAGGACCTTTTTCGAGATCAAATCGGGATTTTCCAGTACCTGCTTGTGCGATTCGGCGGTGCCGATCGTGGTGACGATCCCTTCGCCCACGCGCGCGATGATCGTTTCTTCACCCGCGCCGCCGACAAGCCGGTCGATGTTTGTCCGGACCGTAACACGCGCGCGGGCCTTCACCTGGATACCGTTTTTGGCGATGCCGTCGACCGAATCTTTTCCTTTCTTCGGATCGGGACAGTCGATGACCTTCGGGTTAACACTCGTGTGCACGGCGGCGAGGACATCTCTGCCTGCCAGGTCGATCGCCGCGGCCTGTTTAAAGATCAGCTTGATATTTGCCTTGTCGGCCGATATAAGCGCCCGGATGACGTTGACGACGTTGCCGCCGGCGAGGTAATGGGCTTCCAGTTCGTCGGTCGTTATGTGGATGCCCGCCTTTTTCGCCATAATGGATGCATCAATGATGACGGTCGGAGGGACGCTTCTGAGCTTCATCCCCAGAAGCTTTGCGATGCTGACGTGAGCGCCCGAGGCGAGCGCGCGCACCCATAATTTAATGAAATAGAAGAAAATGAACACGAATATGACGGTGCCGGTGAGAATCAGACCGAAAAGAACTTGACCCATGACGTCCCTCCTTTATGTTATTTCTTTTTGAATCCCGCGGACCACGATGCGGGCTCCCTCCACTTCGACGACCTTGATGTGCGATCCTCGTTCGATGAAGGCGCCTTCGGTAACCACGTCGATGCGTTCGCCGTCTATTTCGACGATCCCTGACGGGCGGAGATAGCTGATGGCCAGGCCCGTTTTGTTCAGCAGGTAGCTGTTATCCTTGCCGCTGGAATAATTTGTCTCAGAAGACTGGAGAGTGAGTGATTTTCCCATTTTTGTTTTGGGAAATAATTTGCTGGCTAGCAAGATGCCGATACCGGTGATGATGACGGCCCCGGTCAGGAAATACGAGCCGAATTCCGGACCTTTGACCGAGTAGCACATGACGATGGAGATGATGATGCAGGCGGTGCCGATTATCCCGCAGACCGCGCCGGGAACGAAGATTTCAGCGCAGACGAAGACGAGCCCGACGATATAGAGAAGTATGATCCAGTTCATGGAATTTCCTTTACGCAGTATGCAGCAAGGCCCGCCATCGTACACCTCACAGGAATGGGGGCGCCGGTAATTATATCTCTTTAACCACTATCCTGCTACCTTCAATTTTGAGTATCCTGATTCGCGCGCCTTTCTCGATGAGGCCGCCTTCGGTAACGACATCAAGGAGCATGTCATTGAAGATCCCCTTCCCTGCGGGACGCAGTTGCGAGCCGGCTGTGCCGTCCGTTCCGACAAGATGGCACAGATCTGCACCGGACGAAACATACCCTGTTGCAGACTTTTCGTCATGCTTCAGGATGATGCCGCTCATGAACTCGGTCCGGGGGAGGACGTACCTGAAGAGGACCGCTGTCAGGGTTGTGCCGACGACGAGGGATGAGCCGATTATATATAGGGCATTCCATATATCATGTTCCGGTATGGGGAGGCCGGGCAGGGGGCGTTTGACCAGCGCGAGAAAAATACCGGCAAAGACGAGAACAATACCCGAAATGCCGGTGATGCCGAATCCCGGTATGACACATATTTCGAGCAGCAGGAGCCCGATGCCGGCGGCGAAAATGGCCAGGTCGATCCAGTGGGCGAGCCCGACCAGATATTGGCCAAAGAAAAAAATGAGGATCGACAGCGTGCCGAGGATGCCCGGCAGGCTGATACCCGGGGCCTTAAGTTCAATGGCTATGCCGATAATGCCGATCGTCAGCAGGAGCGAGCTGACAACGGGGTTCGTGAGAAACCGTACGAGATTTTCAGACCAGAGCGGTTTAACGCGGACGATCGTGCTTGTTTGGAGATTCAGCTGTTTGAGGAGTTCGTCCAGTGATGAGCATTGCGCCCGGGCAAATTTCCCTGTAAGGGCTTCTTCCGTGGTGAGCGTGAGGAGTTTTCCCTTTTGATTGAGTCCCTCTATTTCGAGATCCTGATCGACGAATGCTTCGGCAATGACGGGCGGGTGGCCGTTCTTTTCGGCCGTCGATTTGAATTCTTTGCGCAGGAATGAAACGGTCTTTTCGTCTGTCGGCTGTTCGGTTGAGCAGCCGCCGATTCCGCATTGTACCGGTTTTGCCGCGCCGACCGTCCCTCCGGGCGCCATGTAGATGTTTTTGCACGCAATGCTGATCAAAGCCCCGGCGGAGATCGCGCGTTTATTGATAAACGCGACGGTGTTCATGTTCGAATCCATGACGGCGTCTTTGATCTTCAGGGCCGCGTCGACCCGGCCGCCGAGCGTATCGATCTCGAAAATGACCGTCGAACATCCTGCGGCTTCCGCTTCATGAATGGCGCGGTCTATATATGACGCAAGGCCGAGATCGATGGTCCCCTTGACGGGAATAACATACACTGCGGCGGGTTGCTGTTGAGCGTACACGCAGACGATAAGGAAAAACAACAGGCACGGGATCAAAAGAGAGATGATCTTTCTCATATGGTGAGATTATACACTGTCGAGCTCGTAAATCAACAGGAAAGGGGACGGCGTGCCGAATGAGGTGGAAATTAGCAGGGAATCTGGTACAATGATGGCCAGCGATAAGGGGGATCGCGTATGCTGACGCCCGAAATAATCATTCAGATGCTCAATCTCAAACCGCTCCAGCAGGAAGGCGGCTTTTTTTCGGAGATATACCGCTCCGAAGAGTTGATTCCTAAAGCGCACCAGGGGCGGTATCCGCGCTTGTTCGCGACTTCTATCTACTATTTGATCACTCCGGACCATGCTTCCACGATGCACCGCTTGACGCTTTCTGATGAAATCTTCCACTTTTATGCGGGTGATCCCGTTGAGATGCTGCGCATCGCGCCGGACGGCGCCGGCGAAGTCATTACCATCGGTACCGATCTGGAGAAAGGCGAACGTCCCCAAATCATTGTTTCCAAAGGCATCTGGCAGGGGACGCGCCTCCTGCATGGCGGCAGGTATGCCCTCCTGGGGACGTCCGTGCCGCTGTGGTCGGATTTTTTCGATTACGAGACGGGGGGCCGGGATGAACTGATCACGCTGTGTCCGGCAGAAAAGGAGCGGATCGTTGCGCTGACGAAAGGGTGATAAGGATCGTGTATGGACCTCTATAATCTGGTGAGTTTTAGCGGGATATTTTTGCTGATCGGTTTCGCCTGGCTCCTGTCGGCTCATAAAAGGCGCTTGCGGTGGCGCACGGTCATCTGCGGTATAGCTCTGCAGTTCCTGTTCGGTTTTTTTATCTTTGTCCTGCCGGCTGGCGCGCAGGTGTTCCTCGCGGCAAACGATATCGTGGTGAAGGTCCTCGACTCGGCCGCGGCCGGCGCGCGGTTCCTGTTCGGCCGGCTGGCCATACCGCCAGGCGGCGTGAGTGACGCGGGGGAACCGTCGCTCGGATTCATCCTCGCGTTCCAGGGGTTTCCCACGATCATTTTCTTTTCATCCCTCATGTCGATACTCTACTTTTGCAATATCATGCCGGTGATCATCAGGGCGTTCGCCTATGTTTTTACAAAGCTGATGAAGGTGTCCGGCGCTGAATCGCTGTGTGCGGCGAGCAATATATTTGTCGGGATCGAATCGTCCCTGACGGTCAAGCCGTATTTGGAAAAGATGACGCGGTCTGAATTGTGTACGATCCTGACCGCGGGGATGGCGACGG
>Ga0351852_10259_pt1 | contig 15422 bp, 12 predicted proteins | sample TotcelHFGM3001N6_FD_206802 | JGI IMG/M metagenome (GOLD analysis project Ga0351852, IMG submission 206802) | Enriched cells from coal bed in the Powder River Basin, Montana, United States - Total cells FGM rep1 HSBNCT.FGM.300.1.N6 ...
CCGGTAGATGATTTTTCTTTTTCCGACAAGTTCGGAAAGCTCTGCATCATGGTTTCGAAAAATATTCCCGGCAACAAGAGCAATCGGCAGAAAAACCGGAGCGATATAGGTCGCCAGTTTGGAGGAAGACACCGTAAAGAAAAGAAATATAAATAAAAACCAGACCGCCAGTAATTTATTTTCATCTTTCTGAAACAGGTATTCTTTCCATTTTTTTTGCTGCCAGGCCCGAATCAGGTAAACAGACCAGGGAAGTGTGCCGCCGATAATAATCGGCAGGAAGTAATAAAAGGGCTCCGTTTTGCCGTGCATCTGAGTCGTAAAGCGCAGGAAGTGTTCACGCACAAAGAAAAACCAGAGAAAATCCGGATTTTCTTTTTGCGCCAGGTAAATCCAAGGACAGGCGACAACCAGAAAAATTAAAATTCCTATCGGAGAAATGAGACGAACGATTTGACGCCAGCGCCCCGCCCAGATGAGCCATAAAACCAGTATGGCAAAAGGGAAAACGACGCCGATAATTCCTTTCGTCAGGAATGCCAGAGCGCAGGTAAAATAAAACAAATAAGACCAATGCCTTTCCTTTTCAGTAATCACCGATAAATACCCCAGCCAAATGGAAAGGCACAAAAACAGGGTAAGCGGCATATCCAGAATGTTAATTCTTCCCAGGATAAAAGGGAAAACGGATATCGTGAGAACCGCCGCAGCATACAAACCGGTTTTTTCATCACGAAACCGCCGGCCGATCAGGAAAGTGAGCAAAATACATCCCCAGGCGGAAAGCCCCGTAAATAAACGCGCGGCAAAGTCGTTTTCACCGAAGATTTTAAAGAATACCGCCGTCACCCAGGAAACCAGCGGCGGTTTTTCCAGATAAATCGTGTTCTTGATATGAGGGGTCACATAGTTGCCGGTTTCATTCATCGCGCTGGAAATCAGACTGTAACGCGCTTCATCCGGCTCCATCTGCGGCAGGACACCCAACAGAGCGACATAAAGAATCAAAGGAACCATAAACAGAATATATCTTTTTTTCATTTAAGACACCTCTGATCCTGATGTTACCTTAACTTTGAAATAGTCAAAACAATATTTGACCCCCAACGTACAGGCGGCGCCGACTGCGGCGCCGGCAATCACATCACTGACGAAGTGAGAGGTGATCAACACCCGGCTCATGGCAATGGCAGCAGCGGGAATAAAGGCAAGAACGCCAACGCGGGGAAACAGAATGCTGAGGGCGGTCGCCAGAGCAAAAACCGTTGCGGCATGGCCCGAAGGAAAAGAATTCAACTCATAAGCAATTTCCCAAAAATTGAACCCGAACCAGTCGTGGTTAAACAAATTAATCGGCCTGTTTCTTCCGGCAATCCATTTGATCAGGGCATTGAGGATACCGGATACCGAAAGCGATATAACCAGAAACAGCATTCTCATCGCCCAGTCTCTGTTTTTTTTAATAAACCGAAAAAAGATAAAAGACGGCACAAACAAGATAAAATACCATTTAGAATCGCCGGCGGTCGTGACGATTTCAGCAATATCAAGGACCCGGCGGCTCAATCCACGACAGGCGTAGGCAACCGAAATATCCCATTGCATGTAGGCAACATAGGCTAAAAAGATGCCGGATGTCATCAGCAGCAGAGCAATCCATCGTTTTTTCACGGCTTCACTCCCTGATAATTCTGGCACCAGACATATTCCACACGGTTCACATACGCTCCCCTGAGCTTTATATCCATTTCACCGGCGACATCGACCCGATCGCATTTGAGAAATCGCGACACATCGACATTTTCAAATCTTGTATTGAAAAACAGCAGATCGCAGCCAAGCGGAGATCGGGTCTGCCAGACGTCAAATTGATCCTGACGAAGATCCAGGACAAACACGTCATGTCCATAGGGCAGATTATAATACATCACCCGGCTGCCCATGGTCCAATTGGTAACGGCAATGGCTTTGGGTCGGGGCGAAGCATTTTTCCTGATAATCTCGTCCGCCCGAGCCGCCATCTCACTGTAGCCGTAAATATCGCGGAAAGGAGATTTGTAGTCGGGAAACGGGATAAATTTCCCGGCCAGTACCGTATAAGCCAATAATAGAGCGACCAGGCTCACACCCACGGCAATGTACAGAAAGTTTCGCTGCCATTTTTTCTGCGACGTCAATAAATACCAGGTCCCGACGGGAATAAACAAAAGATAAAAAATCGACGGCCAGTGGGGAAGCGTCCTTTCATAAACGGAGGTCATCAGAAAAAATACCATAATGGTTCCGCCGAACAGGACTGCCAGGCGCAGATAATCGTTCTTCTCCCGCACCGCCCTGACAAAACCATAGACAGCCACGGCAAACAAAAATGGACTGTATGCGCCGAACTGCGCCGCAAGCGATGCGAAAAAGTTTTTAAAACTTGAGGCCAGAGATCCGAAAACATGAGACCCCTGATACCGGAAACTGATGAAGTCGTGGGTCACATTCCAATAAAACACCGGAATAATCATTATTAGCGCAATCACCGCCGCCAAAAACATATAAGGCGAAAAAATGATGTCATATCTTTTTTTCAGAAGAAAAAAGACAAGCAGAGGCGGCACGAGCAGAATCGCCGTATATTTGGCCAGCCCCATGAAGCCCAGAATAAGACCCAGAAAAATAAAATCGATGGGTCTTTTATCGCGGGCCAATCTTTCCGCGACAAAGATCAGCGGAAAAATCAGCAAAAGCAATATGGAATCGGGCAGGAGCATCAAGCCCAGGGCATTGAGCATGAACGAGCCGTTCAAAGCCAGAACAGACCATAACGACAATCGAACGGATTGCGTGATCCGGAGCATGAATAAATAACAGCCGTAGGACGCGCCGGCAAAAAGCAAAACGGCCGGGACCCGGGCCCAAAATTCATTCGCGCCGAACAGATAGTAAAAAGGCGCATGCAGCCAGCCCACAAGAGGCGGATGATCCAGGTAGCTCCAGTCGAGATATTTCGCATATAAAACATAATGCGCCTCATCCACGCCCAGGCCGAAAAAAGGCGCAACGATCAGGCGAATCAGGGCAAATATCCCCATGAGCAAAAAGATTTGTTTTTCAGCTTTGAGCATTCATCCGCTCCAGATGGGGGGCAATGACGTCAAACACCTGTTGCGGTTTGATCACTTGCAGGCACACATTGTCTTTACAGGCTGTTTTGCGATGATTGGATGCGCTGACGCAGGGCGAACAGGCCAGTCCCGCAAAGATCGGCGTTGTTTTGCCCAGCGACCCATAAAGCGCCGGCGTTTCCGGACCGAAAATAACAAACGTCGGCATATCCGTCACCGCCGCGAAATGACCCGGCCCCGAATCATTCGTCACCATAAACTCACTGACGCTATACAGAGCCGGCAGCTTGGCAAAGCTTATTTTTCCCGCAAAGTTGACGCACCGGTCATTGTCCGCCTGTCTTTTCAGTTCCCCGGCCTCCCCGCGTTCATTGGGATCGCCGGTGATCAAAACAACCGCCTGCGGACACTGATCCAGAATCATTTTGATCAATTGGACATAATGGGCCGGCGGCCAGCGCCTCTGAATCAGCAGTTCACTGGCATTGGGATTCATCAGGACGATTTTATTTTTTTGCGAATCAAAACCCGCGTAACTATCCCGGATGATCCCGAGCATGGCGTTTTTTTCTTCCTGAGATACGGTAATTTTGGCAAGCCAAAGATCTTCATCGGAAACCTTTGTCTTGGAATAAGGTCTTTCTTCGCTTTTCGATGCCAGGGCATTGACCATGGCAATGAAGTTTGCGGCGATATGAACGTGCGGATTATAGGCAACCTTATGGGTCAAAAAATCTCCGCGGTAAAGGCCCTCGTTATAAAAAGCGTGGAAACCGACTTTGGCCGCCGCGCCGGAAAACCCGGTCAGCAACGCCGTGAAACGTGAAAACAACTCCAGATCGACAACGGCATCGATTTTTCTTTTTCGCGTCCAGAAAAAAAACTTCATCGTATCGAGAAAAAAGAGGAGCATATTGTTTTCCCGGATGGTATAAATATTTTCATCCGGCACGGTCTTGAGCAGCTCCAGGCTCGGTTTGTTTTTCCTGAATATGGCAAAATGAATATCCGCACCCGTTTCCCGCCGTAATTTCCTCATGGCCGGGTCAACAAGAATCGCGCTGCCCATTTCCGATAATTCGATAAACAAGACTTTGCGAGGCGTCTCTGGGCGCGATTTGGCAAACAGACGGCTGATTTTATAAAGAAGAGTGCCAACAAAACAAAGGGGGACGCCAACATAGTAATCGATATGGCGCATAGTATCAACTTTCATGATCTGGTTTCCTTCTTCAACAGGTAAGTTCGCTAAAACGCAACAGGAATATAGGCAAAATACATTCGACTGTCAACAAAACAATACAGGTTGGCCGGTAAAAGCTATTTCGGCAATCCGCTATGATTTGCCTGTTCAAAATCATCGAACCATGCTAGTTTTTTAAAAAATTGATGCCGATATGAAGAAAATTATTAACCGCTACATATTCCGGGAAATTGCCATTCCCTTTATTATTATTCTCTTCGTCCTGACCTTTGTCCTGCTGATGGGGAAAATACTGCAGATCATGGATCTGATGGTCAATAAAGGCATCCGCGCCCTCGATATCGGCCACCTGATCGTCCTGATCATGCCCAACTTCATGTTGTTTACAATTCCCGTCGCGCTTCTGGTGGCCATCCTCATCGCCATGGGCAGGCTTTCGGCGGACAATGAAATCACGGTTCTCAAGGCATCCGGCGTCAGCCTGATCCAGCTTTATTATCCGGTGGCTGTCGCCTCCCTGCTGGCATTTGTGGCTGCCATGGTCATCGGATATTTTCTTGTGCCTCAAAGTAATTTCGCCACCAAGCGTCTCCTTTTTGAACTGGCCTCGCAGAACGCCAGCATCGGCATCAAGGAAAAAATATTCAACGCCGACTTTAAAGGCCTGCTTTTGTATGCCGATAAAATTCCGGCGGACGGTGAATATATGGAAGGCGTCATCATTTCGGACACCCGCGTCATCGGCGAACAAAACACGGTCCTTGCCAAAAAGGCATTTCTCGTCGCCGATCCGAAATTGATGATTGTAAAACTACGCCTGGAAAACGGCTCGATTCATACCACCAGCTCCGACCTGAAAAGCTACCGGAAAGTTGATTTTAAAACCTATGACATCAATCTTGATTTATCCACAACGCTGGCTTCCGTTACCGACGAGCACAAATCCAGCACGGACATGACGATGACGGAGCTTCTGGCGCGCATGAAGAACACGGAACTCGGCGACGCAGTCGTGCGTGAACTGGCGATTGAAGTGCATAAGAAATTTTCCATTCCCCTGTCCTGCATTTTCTTTGGATTGCTGGCCCTGCCGCTGGGCATTACCGGCCACCGCGCAGTGAAATCGAGGGGTTTTGCCGTCGGCATCATCATCGTCTCCGCCTACTATCTGCTGCGCATCGGAGGCGAGGCGCTGGTGGAAAACGGCCGCCTTGGCCCGGCCGTCGGCGTCTGGACGCCCAACGTCATATTTGCCCTCTTGGGAATTTATCTTTTTTACATGGCCCACAAAGAAAGATCTCATTTTCAAATCATTTATAACCATATTTTTAAAAGCCGGATCAAAAATTGAGGACAAACGATTGAAACTGATTGATCAATATATTCTCAAAGAATTCATAAGGTTTTTCCTGATTACTTTCTTTGCGTTCATCGCGCTTTATCTGATTATCGATTTTTTCGAAAAAAGCCGCATGTTCATGAGCAACAAAGCCACGGCGCTGCAAATGGCATCATACTTTTTGTATTCGATTCCCATGATCGTTTCCCTGACCGTGCCGGCGGCCATTCTGCTGTCCACGCTGCTGACGTACAGTTTTCTGTCCAAGTACAGTGAAATAACCGCCATGAAAGCTAACGGCATCAGTCTGTACCGCATTTCTCTGCCCACGCTGGCCGTGGCGGCCGTCCTTGCCTTATTTTTATTTTTTTTCACGGAACTGGTCACGCCGGCCTCCGTTCAGAAAACGGAACATATTGTAAAGGTGGAAGTGCAAAAACAAAAAGCCATGGGATTTTTCAAGCAGGACGAAATCTGGTATCGCGGCCATAACGCCATTTACAATTTTAAAATGTTTGATGTCGAAAAAAATATCCTGCGCGGCATCACCATCAACCAGTTGAATTCCGATTTCACGATGAAAATGCGCATTGATGCCGAAAGAGCGGAATGGAAAAATAATCAATGGGTATTTTTCAACCTGCTGATCACAACGTTCGATCCCAACAACACCCCCGCGCTGGAATGGTCCAAACAGAAAATCATTGCTCTCCCGGAAGTACCAAACGACTTCAAAATCATCCAGAAAGACGCGGAAAAAATGGGATATTTCGAGTTAAGACGCTACGTGAAGAAAATTCAGGCCGAAGGTTATGATGTTTCCCGATACCTGGTTGATCTTTACGGCAAGGTGGCTTTTCCGTTTGTTTGCCTGATTCTTGTTTTGATCGGCATGTCCTTTTCCGTGCGGCAGGAAAGAAGCGGCGGCCTCATGCAGAGCCTGGCTCTTGGACTGGTGATCGGCTTTTCTTACTGGATTGTCCACGCGTTCAGCATGTCGCTGGGAAAATCGGAAATATTGCCCGTTATCCCGGCCGCCTGGGCCTCAAACATTTTGTTTGGTGGTCTTGCGGCCTTCCTGTTTTCCCGCGTAAGAACGTAACGGGCAGTTGTCCAAATACCCTTTTCACTTGCCTGAAATCGTTTTGGATAAATCTAAGGCTTGCGTCAGGCGATGACAAAACTCGCCTTCGGCTCAAACAGTTGTCATCGCTGACCTTCCGCTTCGCCTTGATTTATAAGCAAAACGCTTTTAACCTGAAGGTCACAAGCAATGGCCGCTCGAAGGGATATTTTTTGGACAACTGCCCGTTAAAACAAAAAACCGTTAATATCTGTAATAATCCGGCTTGAATGGGCCTTCCACCGGCACGCCAAGATAGTCTGCCTGCTTTTTCGTCAGCTTGGAAATTCTGGCATCCAGACGGGCCAGATGCAGGAGGGCCACTTCTTCGTCCAGTTTTTTAGGCAGCGTATAGACACCGACATCATATTTCTTTGTGGCCAGTTCGATTTGCGCCAGCGTCTGGTTGGTGAAGCTGTTGCTCATCACAAAGCTCGGATGCCCCGTGGCACAGCCCAGATTAACCAGGCGTCCCTCGGCCAGAACGATGATTGAACGGCCCGATTTCAGCGTCCACTTATCCACCTGCGGCTTGATGGTTTCTTTACGGCAAATTTTACTTGTCTCAAGATAGTGCATGTCGATCTCAGCGTCGAAGTGTCCGATATTGCAGATAATGGCTTCATTTTTCATCATCTCCATGTGACTGCCCGTAATGACGTCGCAGCAGCCGGTTGCCGTCACAAAGATATCCGCCATCGGCGCGACCTCTTCCATGGTTTTCACTTCATAGCCTTCCATCGCCGCCTGCAGAGCGCAGATGGGATCAACCTCTGTCACGACAACACGGGCGCCGAACCCCCGCATGGACTGAGCGCTGCCTTTTCCAACATCGCCGTAACCGCAGACCACCACCATCTTGCCGGCCATCATGATATCCGTCGCCCTTTTAATGCCGTCCGCCAGTGACTCGCGGCAACCATACAAATTATCGAATTTTGACTTTGTGACGGAATCATTCACGTTGATGGCCGGAAATAAGAGTTCACCCGACGCCTGCATCTGATAAAGGCGATGAACGCCGGTGGTGGTTTCTTCCGACACGCCCCTCATCGCAGCGGCAACCTTCTGCCAGCGTTTGGGATTTTTTTTGTACGATTGTTCCAGGCGCGAAACAATGACTGCAAATTCCTTATTATCGATTTTTTGCTTCAGTAATCGCGGATTTTTTTCGATTTTGACACCGTGGTGAATAAACAAGGTGGCATCGCCGCCGTCATCCACAATCATATGCGGCCCCGAACCGTCCGGCCAGGTTAAGGCCTGTTCCGTACACCACCAGTATTCTTCCAGCGTCTCGCCTTTCCAGGCAAAAACCGCCGCCGATCCGGCTTTGGCAATCGCCGCCGCCGCGTGATCCTGCGTGGAAAAAATATTGCAGGACGCCCAGCGCAGATCAGCGCCCAATTCTTTGAGCGTTTCAATCAGCATGGCCGTCTGGATGGTCATATGCAGACTGCCCATAATCTTCAACCCCTTCAGGGGCTTCTTGCGTCCATACTTCTTGCGCACCGCCATCAGTCCTGGCATTTCATTTTCCGCCAGATCCATCTCTTTTCTACCCCAGGCGGCCAGAGACAAATCCGCGACTTTATATTTCAAATTTTTATCAATTTCCTGAAAGGCCATTTTTCCTCCAATGATTGTGAAAATTCTTTAATCAATTGCGGACTCTGTTAACATACTCATCGAGTCAGTTCAATATCTTTTATACCGGGATGGGGGCGATAACCTGCGACGAGGCAAACACCCATGTGATGATGAGCGAATTGAGTATCGCTCCCGCGTAAACCGTGCCCGTCAGCTGATGCAGCCATGTCGAAAGCACCGCGGTAATGGCGAAAAGCATTACGACGGGAAACAGGTTGATGACAAACGCCACAAAGAGGCCGTTGGGCCCCACCAACGGAATGAACCCAGTGGTGAATAACGGAAGATACTGAACGGCCAGGAACAGAATCAGCGGCAGGCACAAAGCGAGGCTGGCGTATCCGGAGCGCGCTGCAAACGTCGCAAGCCATCCGTTGTCGGCGGGGCGGCGGATCTGGCCGTGGAGGAAGGCGCCGGTTACAAGGAAACAGAACAGGACAAAGGGCCAATAGAGCAGCATCATCCCGGCGCGATACAATGTCAGTTCATTCATAAACGGATAGACAAAGCGGTAGTTGACGATGAATGCTTTCTCTGCGGCAAACTCCACCGCGTACATAAAGCAGAAAAGCAAAGCGGACAGAATAAAAGCTTTCACCAGGGCGCGCCAATCAAGATTAAAGCCGGTATCGGAAAAAGAAACGCCCAGGTCGGAAAGCACGACGCCCTGCGTCTGCGCCCGCCTTTTATACCACCGACGGAACAAAACAAGCCCGATCACGTTGACACAGAGCAGCCACCAGACCACGGCGTTGACCATCATCATCGGGAAAGCATGATGGATCGGCACCACGTATTTGTGGATGCCGAAGAGCACCAGAATAAGCGGCAGATAGAGCCACATGATGATACCGTTCACGGATGCATAGAGCGTGTAATCCCGCATGGTGCATTCATAGCGGTCCCGGCGGGCGCGGCGGATCGCGGCAAAGAAAGGAAGTCGGATCAGGATGAGTGCCAGCGGAAAAAGCGAAGCGAATCCCGCAAGCATGGCAACCAGAGTCGCCCATTCCTTAACCTGCCAGATCTGGCTGCGGGCATCGATCCATTTTGACGGCGGGGGATTTAATGCCGATTTCAGCCATTCGACCGTTTCGGCAATGGCGCAGGCGTTGTGTGATTCCTGCACATGGGTAATCCGGGGCACAAACACGCGCCGCGCGGTTCCCCGGGTGAAATCGCCATAGGTGGTGGATAGTTTCGGGTTGGCAAAACCGAAGACCTTCGCTGTCCGCTGACTGGCCATCCACTCCTTTTCGATATCCCGCGTGCCGGTCATCCGGCCTCGAAATTCATCGTATTGGCCGATGATCATGAGCATGTTGCGCGGCATGGCGGGCGTCGCCTCCTCCGTGTAACCGTATCCCGTGATAACGGTCGCCGCAAGCGTCGGGTCGTCAAGTGCAGCGCGGTAGGCCATCTCCGCGCCCAGGCTGTGTCCCATGATCCCGACCGCGTCCGTTCGGACATAAGCAAGCGATTTCAAAAATGCAACCGCGCTTTTGCCGCCATAGGTGGGATCGAACCCGGAATCGGAAGGCTCACCCGGCAGGCCGGAGTGTCCGCGTCCGATCGCATCAATGTTCAGCACCACGATCCCGCGTCGTGCGGTCTCGATGGAATAGGCGTCGCCAGTTTCGCGGTTGTTCTGGTAGCCGTGGATGTAAACCATGCCGGGCATGGGATTGTCGCGTGTTGCGCCGTCGGGGACAAAAAGCTTTGCCCGCACCATGATGCCGTTGATATTTTTAAAATAGACATCCGATACATCCACGCCGCCGAAATCTCTCTGAGCAAGAGATGCAGTGATGATCGATGCCGCCGACAACAGGATGCAAATCAGCAGAACAATAAATGCGCCAACCTTTTGTTTTTGTTCAACAAGTTGAATAATGGACATTACAGCCTCCTGACTTTTGATTTGTTTTCAAATCACCTTCCACCAGGGCGCAGACAAAACGGTGGGGGTCAACCATTCGATCTCCGTGCCGTCATGCAGCAGCAATCCCGTGCGCGCATCCGCGCCGTACTCCTGTTGAAAGGCAATCAGGTTTGCGGCGTCTTTGATCCTGGGCTTACTTCCTGATTTAATCTCGATGGGCAGGACCTTTCCTTCCGTTTCGATCACCAGATCAACCTCCTCGCCTGTTGTTGTCCGCCAGTAGAGGATTTCCGTATTCGACAGCCTGCCCGAACGCCAGACCAGCAGATCAAGCAGCACCAGGTTTTCAAGATGCGCACCGGTAGGTTCAGTCCCTCCGGAAAGGTACAGCGCCAGTCCCACATCACCCCAGTAAAGTTTGGGGGATTTGAGGAGACGCTTGGTCCGGTTGACCGAGTATGCGGGCAGACGCGCCAGCAGATTAGACGTTTCCAGCAGGTTGAGATAGCGATGAACCGTGGGTTGTTTTAAGGACAAATCCCGGGACATTTCCGTTTGATTAGTGATCTGGCCCAGACGCAGACAGGCTGCTCGCATCAGGCGACGGAAATCCGGCAGGGCGGCAATGGAGGAAAGCATCTGAAGGTCCCGTTCCAGGTAGGTGCGAATATAACCGTCAAACCAGATTTGGCGGTCTTCCGCGGCGGCCATGTGAATAGCAGGCGTCGGAAATCCGCCACGCCTGGCCAATTCCCGCCAATCATCCGGTTGGGTATCGTCCGCAGCCAGTATCTGCGGCCAGTCGGCATCTTTTCCCGAAATAATTTCTTCCCACAACCCACAACGACCAAGCCCCATCTGCTCCCGCCGGGTCATGGGACCAAGGGTAAGATAACTTGCGCGACCGGCCAGTGAATCGGAAACACCCTGCATCAAAAGCAGATTGGCCGATCCGGTCAGCAGAAACCGGCCTGGTTGCCTGTCGGAATCGATGGCGCGTTTCACAGCAAGAAGCAAGCCCGGTTCCCGCTGCACTTCATCGAGCGTCACCTTTGCCGCGCCCCCCGTCAGGGCATCCGGGTTTTGCCTGGCCAGTTCAAAAACATCCATGTCATCAAGTGAAAAGTATGTGCGAGTTTCAGTTGTCAGCTCCTTGGCGAGGGTGCTCTTGCCCGTCTGCCGCGCACCGGTCACGACAACGGCAGGCATTACTTTTAAGCGCTGATTTAACGCGGCCATCATGTGTCGAGGATATGTATTATTATTCATGGCATGAATTATATCCATTCATAGACAGATTTGCAAGTGTTAATAAGGGCTTCCGTCAACAAATTACATTACGAACTCGTCATTCTCGGCCTCAAGCTTTTTCAAAATGGGATCATCAGCCGGGAATATATTGGTGGTCTCGGTTTCGTCATCAAAAATAAGAACCGCTGATCCATTTTTGAGCTTGTTTTTTACCTGTTGGAAATTTGTTTCAAGGGAAGCTTCGATCGCGCCATAATCCGTCCCGTTTCTGGAAATAAATTCCTCGATAACCCCTTTTAAGGCTTTAGCGCTGAGTTTATTGACGGGAATAATGTGAATCGCCATTGAAACCTGCCTTTTTAAAATCCGGGATACTTCTTCCGCCAGTGATCTCCATCATCATAAAGAACAAACAGATCACCGGCAATTTCTTCAATAACTGCCTTTAGTTCCAATTCCTCAAGCCAAGTCGCGGGAATTGCCGCCCTCCCCTGCATGACGCCCAGAATATTGCCGGTTATCGAACCGGTGCTGTCCGAATCGCCGGTATGATTGACAGCCAGGAGAATACCTTTGGCAAAATCGCCTTCCGCGGCCAGGGCACAGTAAAGCGAAATCGCCAGCGCCTCTTCACCAACCCAGCCGGCACCGTTGTGCACTTTTACTTCATCAATCCGCAGGGGATGGCGTAAGCTTCCCTGTCAAGTAGACAATTGTAAAATAGAGTTTCCGCCGTTCTTTGACAAACATTCCGCTGGTGTAAGGTCATCCAGGGAATCATGTGGCCGCTCCGACAATCTTTCCCATAACAAATGAAGTCCTTTCCGTCCGTCAGTTCCCTTGCCAAAATAAAGACAGCTTCTTTTCCGCCGCCGGCATTTTATACTTTAAGGGGTTCATATTAATAGTGCCTGTCCCAAAAAAATATTCCCCTATTTACTTTTTTACGCATCTTATAAAGTTTTACATAGCTTATCTTTAACCCAATCTGGTTTATTTTCAATTTCGCATTCCCATATTACCACTACTTTCCATTTAAGATGCACCAGTTCTTTTTTTACAATCTTAAATCGCGCAACATTGTCAGTAAATTTTTTCGCCCAAAAATCGACGCGGCTTTTTGGTGTATAAGCATATTTACATTTTGGGTGTCGATGCCAGAAGCAGCCGTGTACAAAGATGACTGTTTTAAATTTTGGAAGTACTATATCAGGCTTACCAGGTAAACCCTTGACATGAAGTCTGAACCGAAAGCCCATACGATGCAGCAAAGAACGTACAATCTTTTCAGGATTTGTATCCTTGGACCGGATACGCGACATATTCCAACTACGTTTTTCTTTGCTTACAATATCCATGGCGTAGCGTTTAATTTACTCGCCGAAATATATTATAAACTATTTCAGCTATCTGTTTTGCTAATAATGGCGGAACGGCATTACCAACCTGATGATACTGTTGCGTCCGATTACCCTCAAAAAAATAGTTGTCAGGAAATGTTTGAAGACGTGCAGCTTCACGGACGGTAAGGCTCCTGCATTGTACAGGATCAGGATGAATAAAATAGTGGCCGTCTTTAGATATATGCGATGTAATGGTAGAGGCTGGTTTATTCCATAATTGAACTTTAAACCGATCCGCAAATTTTTGATTATCTCCATCTTTGATATTATTTCGATCTTTGCTTACGTTTTTATGGTTTGGCAAAAGTTCGATGGGGAAATCTCTAAGGCATGGCGAAACGCCCTTGGCTTCTCCATACGCAGAGACGAAAAGGTAACGATAAAGGTCACTATCCATATGCGTCCTGGACTCATGATTGCAAAGACATGTTAAGTTTTGATCATCGTACCAGTCTTTGTAAGTTTTCGGCTGACATGCTTTATGCTCATCAGATTTTGTTTCAAGCGTTTCCTTCTCCCGCACGGCATCGGCCTTCTGAATTATTTTTTTTACATCTGAATCAATTTCATAAAACCACCCCATTTTTGCTGCATATGAAAGATGATTCTTCCAGTCATATGCAGTAGCTGATTTTCGTTTGGAAAAGTCACTGCGGATTTTTGGCATGTTTCCCAATATCTCTGCCACGGTTACTTCTTTTTTAATACTCAGGTGTGAAAAGCTACCATTTATACGTTTCCAAATATCGTTTCTGATCCCTAAAATGATTACTCTGTGTCGTGCTTGGGGGATACCGTACTTTTCAGTTTTAATCAGGTAATCTCTGTTCTTGTCTGGTTCAGTACCAGTCACAAAGGAAATAGTCTTATAACTGTGCTGTGCAACTATGCCCCAGTTATGTGCTTTCGCTGCTAGGAAGGGATTTTGGAGATCGCTAAGAATAACAGGAAAGATATATTCTCCATTCAATCTTGAAGATAGAATACCCTTAACATTTTCCATAACGAAGACTGACGGCGAATGCTTAGCAATAATCCGCAAATACTGCTCATACAATTTGTGTTTGTGATCATTAAAGAATTCTATTCCATCGTCTATTAGATCACCATTTTTATCTTTTAATGCACCCAACCTTCGTGAGCGCCCAACTAGAGAGTATGCCTGACAGGGGGGGCCACCAATAAGCAGCCAGTTCTTTTCACCATGCAAAACTTTCTCAATTTTTTTGTCAAAAAAACTATCTAAAAAATCATCACTGCCAAGTTCAGCGCAAATGGCTTCTTCATCTGAACATCTTGTGGCTTCAGGATATTTTGCATATAGGGCATCACGATTTATTTTGCCTTGAAGGTACTGATAATATTCTTCAGGGACAGGAAGATTTTCATGGATAAAATATCGATAAAAGGCTCTCAGCTTCAGAGTCATATGAGCAATAGCATCCTTTTCTATTGAGAGCCGTATTCTAAAAGGATGGTTATTAGCAAACCTGTATGCCGAAAACCCTTCGCCAAGACCACCTGGGCCAGCAAATAGATCAACAACGGGGCATATCGTTGGGTTTAAATGTTTCATTAATTATTAGAATGATCTGTATTTTGGTCAGTTGTAATTACTCTATATGCTCCGGCTTTCCCTTTACCTGGATAGACGGCGCCCCATAGATAATAAAGATCGTTATCCATAAAATGACTAAAGGGAACAATATATATAACGCCGCATTTTTCATTTACTAACGCTAAAGTTTCAGGGTCACCTGATGTCAAACTAATACCTAAATCGTGTTTCGCAAGCCATGCAGATATTTTTTTCTGGTTTGGATCAAGTGGTTTTTCATATATAAGCCTGCCATCATCTTTATCAAATGTGTAGCGTCTTCTCGTATGTGGCAGAGAATAATGTGAGAGTGCAAGTCGTTCATTCGATTCCTTTTGCATGAACATAATAACTCGCCAAGATATTGGTTCCATCTTGCGTAAAGCTTGAATCTGTTCATTTATAACATTTGGTTTTTCGTTCGGCTTTTTATCAGAATAAGATATATTGCTTATGAAGTCTAAATAGTTCTGTGAATTAGTAAGACCAGTTAATATATTATAATTATATTTATTTTCTCTGAATAAAAGTTTCTTTTCAGTCAGTTTGACATTGCAATTATCAAAAAGCTTTATAAGTTGCTCCGAATTGTTCCTTTGGCTTCCGCTGCCACCAATTCTTGTAACAGTTTTAATAGCGCCACCAAGATAAAAGGTCTCAAATTGCACATGCTGCATCTTGTTTGGTGCCGTAGGTTTTAGATACTTGAAGTCGTGTGGAAAGTCCTCAAATTCATATTGCACGAGAGGCGGTATATCGTCAGGACGCAAATCTTTACAATAAGTTTTTAAATTCTCCCGAAAAGCTTCTTCAACTTTTGCACCGAATCGAAACGCATCAAGCAAACGATATTCTTTTTT
>Ga0351852_10278_pt1 | contig 14339 bp, 9 predicted proteins | sample TotcelHFGM3001N6_FD_206802 | JGI IMG/M metagenome (GOLD analysis project Ga0351852, IMG submission 206802) | Enriched cells from coal bed in the Powder River Basin, Montana, United States - Total cells FGM rep1 HSBNCT.FGM.300.1.N6 ...
GCAAGTTTGTCATTGAGCACGTCGATGGTTGCCTTGTCGGAGCCGAAATAGACGATGTCGTCGAAGCTTTCGTCGGCCAGGTCGGCGACGGCGCTGGGCAGCAGCGTCTGCACTTCCGCCGGTTCGCCGTCCGGCGAAAAGCACTCGTTCACGCCTTTCGCCTGGCGCCCCTCGGCCACGACGACCAGCAACCTGCCGCCGGCCTTGACGGTGTTCCGTTCACGGGTGACGTAGGAAGCTTCGACGCAGGCCCACGGTTCGACCAGCGCCACTGCCGAGGCGCTCTTGTCCTCGCCCACCGGAATCAGAAAACGATCTCCGTCCGGCGCGATGACCACGCGTTCGTCGAGCAGCGTGTACTCCTGCAAGCCGCCCTCGAAGTTGTATCCAAACGCCGCGTTGGAGCCGCCTGCTGTAGGCAACTGGCGATAGTCGGTCTGCACGAGGCAGCGCTGGCCAACCTGGTGCTGTTTCACCTGATCACCGATGGCCACGATCCGGCAGACAAGTTCGTGTCCCGGCACGGTAGGCAAGCCGCCGGGCTGATAGCTTTGGATGCCTTTGAGAACCTCCGGCTCGATTCCGCCGATGATCTCGGTCTTGCGCGCGTGTTTGTCGAACTGCTTGAGCAGCTTCAAATCGGAAAAACACAGCCCCACCGCCTCGACCTTGACCAGGATCTCATGCGGCCCGGGCGTCGGCACCGGTTTCGACGTGTTCAGTCTCAACGCGTCCGGACCGACTAGTTGGACTGCGTACTGGGTTTCTGGAAGGCTTGCTGCCATGTTATGCACACCCCGTGTTTGGGATCAATGATCCGCCAGACTGCTAGAGCAAGAAGAATACCCGAGCGGGTGCCAAACGGCGAAGGTTGTCAACGGGAGCTGTCCCCTTCGTCTTTCGAGTTATCACCCACAAGTCATCACCCACCTTTTTCCGTCATCCCCGGTCATGTTCAACTCAACATGACCTGCCCACCCGTCACGGGCAAAGCCTGGCCTGTTTCGTATTGCTGCTCGATCAGATAGAAGATCGCCTTCATCACGTCGGCCGTCGTGCAGCCGCGGCCGATCGGCACTTTGGCTTCGTAGGCCCGCCGCACGTCCTCGGTGGTTTTCGCGTCCGGCACTTTGCCGGCTCGCAGGTACTGGACGAACAAACCGTTTTCCGGGTCGGACCACAACGGGCCGTCGAAGAAATTGCCGGGGCAGATGGAATTGACTTTGATGCCGTCGGCTATCAGTTCCAGCGCGAACGACTGGGTCAGACCAAGCCCGCCGAACTTGCTGCCGGCGTACGCTGCGTTGCGGCTGGAACCGACAAGGCCCGATTTGGAATTGATCTGAATGATGTCACTCAGGTAACCGGGCTTGGCTTTGTGCTGGGTGGCGAGAATCGGCGCGGCTTTCTGAACACAGAGGAAATAGCCCTTGTAGTTCACATCCGTCACGAAGGCGAAATCCTTTTCGGGTTGCGTCTTGACGGATTCGGCCTTCAACACGCCCGCGTTGGAAATGAACAGGTCAAATCCGCCGTAGCTACGCACGACTTGATCGATGCACTCCGCGATCGATTCGCCGTTGGTGACGTTAATCGGCAGACTGATCACGCGACCGATGCCGTACACCTCACACAGGGCATGGGCCGCGGTGGCGGCGCCCTGCTGGTTGATATCCGTCAACGCAACGTGAGCGCCCTGGGCGGCGAGACCTTGAGCGATCTCGAGTCCGAACCCCTGAGCGGCCCCGGTCACGATGGCGATCCTGCCCTTCAGGCGACCGGCTGCAGCGCCGCTCGCCGCGGCGACTTTCTTGCGGTATACCTCGAATTCCCAGTCTTCGATGAACAGCCGCTGGCGATCCGTCAGGTAACTAACGCCCCCGGGACCGCCGCCCAGTCGCGTCGCGCCGGCCATCACCTTGATCGCGTCGAGATACACCTCGCAGACGGTCTTGGCCGCTTTGAAATCGTCGCCGACAGCGAACAGCCCCACGCCCTGCACCAACACCACCTTGGGCGGAAATCGGGTTTTCTTGGCGTGTTGCTCGATCGCCCCGCGCAACCGCGCGATCAGTGCGTCCTCGTCTTCACCGGCTTCCGGTTGGAACCACATCGGGTAGCTGTTGCAGTACACGATCTGATCGGGGGTCAGCGGTCCGGCAGATGCCATCGCTTGGCCCGCTTTGCTTCCGATCAGGCCCAGGGCGATGTCCGAATCGTCGCAGGTAACCACCTTCAACGGCTCGGCGGGATCTTCGGCCAACAGCGCTCGCAACGCGGGCCCGATCCTTCGCACGAACCCGGTGGCGTCATCGATCCGCGTAACGGCGCCGATCGATCGGGTCTGCCAGTCGTCACCAAGCCGCGCAGCGATCTTCTGCAAAACCTCGTCGGTATTGGCGCGGATCGCTGACGGCTCGTCGCCGGCAACGATCAGGCCGTGGTTGGCCATCAGGATCGCGTGGGGCAGTTCGCGACCCGTGCGGGCACGGTAGTTTTCGAGCGCCTGCTTCAATGTCTGCGCGAGGATGAACCCGGGATCGACATACGGCACCCACAGAATATCGTCCCCAAAGATCTCCTTGGCCAGCGTTTCCCCGCCGGTGTGACACGTCAGCGTGTTCGCGATCGTGGCATGGCTGTGCACGACGTACCTGGCCGAGACGAGGTGATGCAGCAACGCTTCGACCGACGGGCGCTGACCCCTTTCGGGTTCGCATTGTGCGGCGGTGACCCAATCCTTGAATTCCGCTTCGCGCACTTTGGGATCTTCGTCCAGCGTCGCGTTGGCCAGTTCGCTCAGCTGCCTACGATCCATTTTCACAAAGCCATCGCGCGTCATCGTGGCCAGCGCCGTCCCGCTGCCTTTGACATAGAGGAAGTCCGCGTCCTTGCAGGAAGTATTGCCGCCGCCGGCGAGCACAATGGACGGGTCGGAACCGTAGAAACGCGACAGCTTGACAATCACGTCGAGCGGATCGTCGCTGGAGAGGAACGTGGGCCAGACGCTGGTGGTGGTCATGATAGTCAAAATGGCTTCCTCAGGTCGTCGATCAGAGATCCAAGATGGGGGACGTGAGATTCAATTCCCTCCGTACGCTTCGTGATATCGCCGTATCACCGCCGCGCCGATTCTCGCCAAGGCTTGGATGCGTGCATCCGCCGAAGCATAATCCGGATTCGGATTCCCTTCCCCATCCACAAACCCACACTCGCCGTGCAACGTCAGAAACTGGTGCCCCGCCACCACGCAGGCGCCCTCCCAGAAGAGCGCTCGCATGTCGCCGGGCACGTCACCATCCTGACAGAACGGGTCCAACGGGATCAGGTCCAACGTATTATGTTCCGTGCCGGCGGTGATCACCAGGCCGGCCTCGCGCATCCTGTTGGCATACTCGCACAACACGTCGATCTTGTTGCGAATCGGGATCCACTCGGCAGCGTGGATATTCCGGCCCTGGATTTCGGCGATCAACTTGTCCGGCGATTGTTCGAACTGACAAAACGGCGAGGCGCCATCGGCGATCGTTGGGTAGCAGGGAATGCCCCCGAGTTCCCGCACCAAACGATACGCGTCCTCAAAGCTCACAAACGTTTCTTCGACGAACGCCGGCTTGCCGGCCTTCATCAGATGCGAGCGGATGTCGTTTTGCATGGCGACAAAGTCGGCGGGATGGTGGGCCTTTGTCTTGGCGTCCAAGATCCGGTTCAGTCGCTCGATTCGCTCTTCCGGCTGAACGTGCTCGAACAACGCCTCCTGAAATGCCTGGCAGACATGCCGCTCTTGCAAATAGACCGTGTTGCGAGCGCTCCCGTGGCGGCGAACGATCATCTCCACGACGGCATTTTCATCGATTTCCGTCTTCAGGCCGCGCTCGGTGAACAGACGTTCCATCCGCTCGACCATCTGCGCCATGCGCGTCGAATCATTACGGCGAATGATGCCGAGCAGCCGAGTTGCTGCGGGCGTCATTTCGTCGAAACGCGTGATGCCCTTGCCGCAGAAGTAAAACTTGCCGGGATTGCCCGGATCGTTGATCTTGATCCCCGCGTCCCGCAAGGCATCATCCATGCAGATGATCTCGGTCCCGAACAAGGGAAAGATGCCTTTGTGGCGAGCACAATGCACGAAATCGCCATAGACGTCATAGTCGTAATAGTTGCTGACGCCCAGGGCGGCGAGGCCCTGGTCGGCGGCAAGATTCACCGCCTGCTCGACGCTTTCGAAAGCGGAAAAGTTTGGCGGCAGATGCACGTGGGCGTTGATGGGCGGCAAGGGGCGCGGACTGCAGTCCTGTTGCGCCAGCACTCGCATCTCGTCCGGTGTTCCAAGGTTACGCAACGCATCCAGCGCTTCGGCGACTTGTCGGCCCATTTCTGGTTCCCTCGGGAGAGGTTCCCGTACTGCGATGTCAGGAGCGGCGAATGCGGCGCCCCCATGGTGCTGTTGAACCCGCGAAACCTCAACTGCCAACCGATTTGCGAATGATCTTCCGCGGCGGCAGGTGCAGGCCCATGCCGAGCGCATCCTCGGCCGATTCCTTGATCGCTTCGCCGATCGTGGGGTGAGCCCAGACGGTTTCCGCAACGTCATGCATCGACACGTTCTGATGCAGCAGGGCCGTTGTCGCCGCGATGCATTCCGTGGCGTTTTGACCGATCATGTGAGCGCCGAGCAACTGGCCGGTCTCACGATGGCGAATCATTTTGACAAAACCTTCCGGATGCCGAACGGCCATGGCTTTGCCAAGGTGTCCGATGGGAAATCGGCCGATGGCGATCGGCAGCCCCTGATCCCGCGCTTCCTGCTCGCTGAGCCCCACCGCAGCGACTTCGGGAAACGTGTACACCGCAGACGGAATCGGCGACTGAAACGGCTTGGCCCGCCCCAAGGCGTTTTCCACAGCAGCCACGGCGTGAGCCGAGGCGGCGTGCGCCAGCATGCACAGGCCGTTTGCATCGCCGATACAGTAGTGGCCCGACACCGTGGTTTCCAGATGATCGTTCACCGGGACAAAACCGCGCTTGTCCGCTTGAATTCCGGCACTGTTCAGCTCTAACTTGTCCGTATTCGGACGTCGGCCTGTGGCCACAAGGACGCGATCGAATTCACTCGACCTGCCGCCAGACATCCGCGTCTTGATCGAGTCGCCCGCGGACGCCACGTCGAGACTCTCGACTTTGGTATCCAGGTAACACGTGATCCCGCGGCCCTTGAAGATCGCCAACAGCGCCTTGCCAAGATCGTGATCGAGCGTCGGCAACAGGCGGGGCAGCATCTCGACGACGGTTACCTCGACACCGAACGCCTGCATCATGCACGCGAACTCGCAACCAATCACACCGCCACCGACGATCAGCAGCTTCCTGGGCAGGGTCGTCCAGTGAACCGCCTGGTCCGACGTGCATACCGCCTCGGGATCGGTCGGCCAGCCGGGGATGCGGATGGGGACGGAACCCGTCGCGATGATCACTTTGCCGGCAGTTACCACGCGAGGCGGACCGTCGCTTGGTGTCACCACCACACGCCCCGCCCCATCGAAACTGGCGTGTCCCGTCAGCTGCGTGACCCCCCGCCCCTTGAACAAATTGGCGATGCCGCCGCGAAGCTGGCGAAGAATCTTGTTCTTGTGCTGGGTGATCTCTTGCCAGTCGAAACCGATCTCGCCGTTGACGGTGATACCCCACTGTCGCGCGTTCTGGATGCCGTGCAGCATTTCGGCAGAGGACAACAGGGCCTTGGACGGAATACAGCCGAAATTCAAGCAGGTACCGCCGAGTTGGCCTTGTTCGACGACAGCCGTCCTCGCGCCCATTTGCGCCGCCTTCAGCGCGGCAATGTATCCGCCGGGGCCGGTTCCGATGACGAAGATGTCGAAGTGGTCAGTGGTCATTGGTCAGTTGTCAGTGGTCAGTGGTCGGTGAACTTATCGTTAACTCAACTCTTTGCTGGGGTTCTCCAGAACCTCTTTCAGACGCCCGAGGAACTTGGCGGCAAGGAGGCCATCGACGAGCCGGTGGTCGGCGCTGAGTGTCATCGTCATCACACGGCCCGGACGCATCGCGCCGTTTTCGACAATCACCGTTTCCCGCACGGCACTCACCGCGAGGATTCCTGATTCGGGCGGGTTGATGATCGCCCCGAACTCCTCGATGCCGAACATGCCGAGGTTGGTAATGGTGAAGTTGCCCTGCCCGATGTTCTCCAGCTTGCCGTTGCGAGCATTCTCGACAACACGTTTGGCTTCGGTCGCAAGCTGAGCGAGCGTCAGCGTGTCGACATTCCGCACCACTGGTACGACGAGCCCGTCATCCACCCCGACGGCGATACCGATGTTGGCGTGCGGGAATTCCACGATCTCGTCGCCCTGGATTTGGCTGCGCACGCCAGGGGATTCCGCCATCGCTCGGCCGACGGCCAACACCACACAATCGTTCAGCGTACAGTTGGTCCGCGGTTTATGTTCGCGATAGTAAGCGAACAGCGGCTCCGCATGGATGGTCATGCGCACGTAGAAGTGCGGTATCGTCTGCTTCGATTTCTGCAGGTTCAACCCAATTGCGCGGCGCATTTTCCGCATGGGGCGGCGAATCGGTTGTCCGTCGGCCGACACGCTTGGTGCAATTCTCGCTCGTTCGACGTCGCTGGAAAGGAGCCGCCCACCGGGACCACTACCCGCGCCGAGTAACGCCAGGTTGATTCCGCGTTCGGCTGCGAGCTTGCGGGCCGCGGGCGAAGCCTTGATACGACCTTCGGCGGTGACGGGCGAGGGGCCTGTGCTCGTACGCGACTCAGCCGCAACGGCCGTCGCGTTGGCCGCCGAGGCGACCGGGGCGCCTGCCGCTGAGGCAGTTGCACCCGCTGCCGATGTGCCCATCGCCGCCAGATACGCCTCGACATCGGCATCGTGGTCGGCAAGCAGGGCGATCGGCTGTTTGATGGGGACTGTTTCCTGTTCCTGGGCCACAATACGAGCAAGACGACCAGCTTCGGGCGATTCGTACTCAATCGTCGCCTTGTCGGTCTCGATCTCGCAGATGATCTGACCGACCTGGATCTGGTCACCTTCGGTCACCTTCCACGCGACGAGGATGCCTTCTTCCATCGTGTTGCCGGCTTGCGGCATCAGAATGGGCGTGACGTTTCCGGGGGTTCCCGGGGCAGCGGAAGCAGGGGCGTCGGAAGGTTGTTGCGTCACGGTCGTCTCCGGCTTGGACTGCGGCGCTGGCTTGGCCTGCGTCACTGGCTTGGACTGCGTCACTGGCTTGGACTGCGTCACTGGCTTGGACTGCGTCACTGGCTTGGACTGCGTCACTGGCTTGGCCTGCGGCACTGGCGCGGCCTGCGGCATTGGCTTGGCCTGCGTCACTGGCGCGGTGGTCGCCTTGATTTGAGCTGGTTCCGCTTGCGCCGGTTCAACTTGAGCCAGTTCTGCGCCGACTTTGGCCGTCTGGCGCGGCTGAGCAAGCACCCGCGCAAGCGTACCCGACTGCGCTGCCTCGAGGTGTACCAGCGCGTCCTCGATCTCTAATTCCACCAGGGCATCGCCCGCGCAAAACCTATCACCGGGCTGTTTCAGCCAGCGAACCACGGTGGCAGCGGTCACGCTATCGGCCAGTTGGGGAAGAGTGATCGATTGCATACTCATGTCCTCGGATCGCTTCTTGCCTGACATTCAAAGCAGGGACCGATCCACAATATGGTGAAGAGGTTAAAGACTTTTTTTCACAAGTCAACCTAGCTTGCTCAGAATTCTGATCCGCCTATTGATTTTTCTGTCGATTGCGTGTTAACTGTGCCCAATCAGGTGCGGAAGTCAAGGTAACGCGAGGTCCGCCGTGAGTCAAGCCACGGAAGAACGCCGCCAGCAGGCCATGGCGCAACTCCCTGATAGACAGCATCTTGCGAACAACCAGCAAAACAGAATGGACGAGTGCCGTGGACGATCTTGTTCGGCCGTGGGGATACGCGGTTGAACAGCATCCGCCGTGGCGCCGCGTCGAGAGGAGATCTTGGTCATGCCCAAACACCTGATGATCAACCCGGCGGAGATGCGTGCGAAAAGCTCTGTCGACTTTACGCCGATCCCCATCAATCAGTACCAGCGATCGGTGGCCGACGAACTGGCGGCAGGCAGTCTTGGCAAAGACGATGTCCTCCGCATCCAGCGCGACATGATGCTCATTCGCGCGTTCGAAAACATGCTCGATTCGGTGAAGAAGCAGGGGCATTACAAGGACATTCAATACGATCATCGCGGGCCGGCGCACCTGTCGATGGGTCAGGAAGCCGCGGCCGTCGGTCAGGCATACCTGCTGGGAATCGACGACCATATCTACGGATCGCACCGTTCGCACGGCGAGATTCTCGCCAAAGGTTTGTCCGCGATTCAGAAGCTCGATGACCAGTCGCTGATGACCATCATGCGGGATTATTTTGACGGCGATTGTCTGCGCGTCGTCGAAAAGGACGCGACGGGCGATGTCAAGTCGCTGGCGACGGACTACTTGGTGTACGGAGCGCTTGCGGAGATTTTTGCCCGTGAGGCAGGCTTTAACAAAGGCCTCGGCGGCTCGATGCACGCGTTCTTTCCGCCCTTTGGGATCTATCCGAACAACGCGATTGTCGGCGGTTCAGCCGACATTTCGGTGGGTGCCGCGCTGTTCAAGCATGTGAACAAGAGACCGGGTATTGTGATCGGGAACATCGGGGACGCGTCTGCCGGCTGCGGCCCCACGTGGGAAGCGTTGTGCTTTGCCACGATGGATCAGTTCAAGGAACTGTGGGAAGAAAGCCATCGTGGCGGTTTGCCCTTCATCATGAACTTTGTGAACAATTTCTACGGCATGGGTGGTCAGCCCGTTGGGGAAACGATGGGCTTCAAGGTGCTGGCGCGCGTGGGCGCTGGACTGACGCCCGATCAGATGCACGCCGAACGGATCGACGGATTCAACCCGCTGGCGGTGATCGACGCCATTCGCCGCAAGAAGGAAATCATTGCCCGCGGGGATGGCCCGGTACTGCTGGACACCGTGACCTATCGTTTTGGGGGTCATTCGCCATCGGATGCCAGCTCGTATCGCGAACGCGACGAGGTCGAGGCATGGCAGAAACTCGATCCGATCAAGACGTTCGCCGCCAACATCGTGAAGGCCGGCATATGCACGGCGGATGACATCGACGGGATGCAGGCGTGGGTCGACGAGATCATCCTGAAAGCCTACAAAAAGGCCATCGACCTCAGCCTCTCGCCGCATGCCGATCTGAAGAAGAAGGCTTGCTTGCTCGAACGGGTGATGTTCTCCGACACCCGCGTCGAGAAGCTGGGGGACGGTGTGTCGGACGTGCGCATGCCCCTCGAAGAAAATCCGCGCGTGAAGCAGCTCGCCGGGCGCAGCCGCAGCGGTCTGGACGAAAACGGTAAACCGCTGCCGAAGCAACGCTGCATCGCCATCCGCGATGCCTTGTTCGAGGCGATCATCGATCGTTTCTATGCCGATCCGACGCTGGTGGCGTACGGCGAGGAGAACCGTGACTGGGGCGGCGCGTTTGCCGTGTATCGCGGGTTGACCGAAGCGCTGCCGTACCATCGGCTGTTCAATTCGCCGATCAGTGAAGCCGCCATCGTCGGCACCGCGGTCGGCTATGCGTTGGAAGGCGGCCGGGCGCTGGTAGAACTGATGTACTGCGACTTTCTGGGCCGCTCCGGGGACGAAGTCTTCAATCAACTCGCCAAGTGGCAGTCGATGTCCGGTGGCTTGCTGAAGATGCCCGTCGTGTTGCGGGTTTCGGTCGGCTCGAAGTATGGTGCGCAGCACAGCCAAGACTGGACCAGTATGTGTGCGCATATCCCCGGGCTGAAGGTCGTATTCCCGGCGACGCCGTACGATGCCAAGGGGCTGATGTATTCGGCTCTGCTGGGTACCGATCCGGTCGTGTTCTTCGAAAGCCAACGGCTGTACGACATGCCCGAACTATTCCACGAAGGCGGCGTGCCAGCCGCCGCGTACGAAATCCCCTTCGGGGAACCGGACATCAAACAGATCGGCAACGACGTCACCATCCTCTCGATCGGAGCGACGCTGTATCGCGCGATCGACGCCGCCCGGGAACTGCAAGAAAAGTACGGCGTCTCCTGCGAGATCATCGACGCCCGCAGCATCGTGCCGTTTAACTATGAGAAGGTGATCGAGTCGGTGAAGAAGACGCGCAAGATCCTGTTGACATCCGACGCGTGCGAACGCGGCAGCGCGCTGCAAACGTTCGCTGCCAAGATCACCCAATTCGCCTTCGACGACCTCGATGCCCCCCCCCGTGGTGGTGGGTAGTCGCAACTGGATCACTCCGGCCGACGAAGTCGAGGACGCGTTCTTCCCGCAACCGTCGGACATCATCGACGCGGTGCATGAATTCCTTTTGCCGCTCAAGGGCTACACGTCCGTGCGCGAATGCTCGCTGTCCGACCTCATGCGTCGCAGCGCTGAAGGCGTTTGATTCCGGTCTCGGGATTTGGGATGGGGTGACGGTCGCAATACGGCTCGGCCCGATAACTGCTATCGAGCCACGGGTTTGACATTGGCGCCGAGGGGCCGACGTGACGAGGGAGCGTGAGCCTTCGGCGATGAACCGCGCCGGCCCCTCTGGTCACTGCCGTCGGCGACGATCGTCAACTTTCCAGCGTCGACGAAACGTTATCCGACGTCACCGAAGGGGGCGGCCAGACGACTTCCAAGTCCAGCGTGATCGAAGGATTTGGCCGGCCCGGCGGCATCACCTCCCGGAATTCCGCGACAGCCGCCTGGGCCAGTTGCCACGCGTAATACGAATCGCTACGGCCGTACACGACCAATTGGTCCCCGTCTCGCTCGACTCGCAGGCCACGAATTCGGCCGCCGGTCCAGTGGCGAATCCGATCCGCCAGCTGACGTTGGTCAACGGAAGTTGCGTTCAGCTCGGGGGCTGCGGCCGTGGCCCCGCCGCCTCGCCGCAACGGTGGTCCCGTGCCGACCCGCCCGTCGCGGGGAGGGGGCGGGTTTTCGTTTTTTTCCTCACCGCGAATCCGCTCCCAGATCTCCTGCCGATGCACGCGCTGTTCGGCCGGCGCGGTGACGCCCAAGCGAACGCGATTCTCCGAAATTCCCAAGACCGTGACCAAGACTCCGGAGTCGGGCAACACAATCTGTTCGCCAAGTTTTCGGGTCAACACCAACATCGTCAGACTCCTTCCCTGCAAAGGGTGTTATGCCGTCCTTCATTCGTCCCCGTCGGCGGGCGGAAGCCCCAGCCGGTAAGGCCGGCGCTGCCGCCGGGCGGTCAGGGCGGCGAGAATCACGCGTTTCAACTCGCTCAAGTCCTCGGACTTCTCGACGCAGGCCGTCGCCAACCGGCTGCGCCGGTCCGTCAGGCAGGCATCGTCGCAGGCCGTGAAGAAGATCACGGGCAGCTCCGGATCGAGGTTCCGGATGTGCTCGACCGCGGTCAGCCCGTCCATCGCGGGCATCGCGATATCGAGAATCGCCGCATCGGGTCGGTCGCAGCGGACTCGACGGCAGGCTTCCACTCCGTCTCGGGCAAGCAAGACGCAGTAACCGTCGTCCTCCAACTCGAGACGGCAGTACTCGCGAATCGAGCGGTTGTCGTCAGCAACGAGGATGGTCGTCATGGGCGGTCCTTTCCGTCGAGAGCATGTCTCGGAGATGGAGTGCCAAGCGGTTCTCTGCAAGTCCTTGAGGGCTGCGGAACTGCAATCCGTGTGCCGTACGCGAAATTCGTGGGCCAGGTACTGCCCAGCACCCCCTGCGACGGTGCGAGGCGCCAGGGATTGGGGCGGATCGAGCCTTGGGCGGAGTTCCCGCGTTCGCGGGTCGGGCGAGCTCTGTCGGCCGGAGGACACACGCCCGAGCGTGAACTCTGTCAGCGGGAGGACAGGCGTGTCGGGAAACGGACCGGAGAGTTTTGCCGGCCGGCGAGGCTGTGAAAAAACCGGGACAGGCACCTCGCGGCCAGCCAAATTCGGCCTGTGTTCGCGGTGTCTGTTCGGATCCCGCCCCATCTTCTGCACCGCCTCGGAGCGTGGACGATCGATTTACAGGCCATGTTTCCGCAGGCGGGCGTGCAGGGTCGGCCGCGGGATTCCCAGCAGTCGGGCTGCCTGGGACTGGTTGCCCTCGCAGCGTCCCAACACTTCGGTCAACACCAACCGTTCGACGGTCTCGAGCAGTTCGTCCAGCGGTCGCTGGCTGCCGCTATGTTCCAGAAACGACCGCACGCTGTGGGCAAGTTGCTGCAGATCAAAGCGTTCGCCGGGCTGCGGCGTAGGCCCATCGGAGCCGAGCAGGGCGATCAGATCCGCCGCCTGGATCGGGTGTCCACGGGCAAAAATCAGCGCCCGGTGAATGCAGTGCTCCAGTTCGCGGACGTTGCCGGGCCAGTCGTACTGGCACAGCGGCTCGAGCGCCGTCTCGGCCACCAGCGGGTTGACAATCTGCAGTTCGGCGGCAAAGCGGTTCAAAAAGTAGGCGACCAACAGAGGGATGTCTTCGCGGCGTTCGCGGAGCGGCGGCACCCAAACGCTGACCACATTCAACCGGTGATACAGGTCTTCGCGGAAATCGCCTGCAACGATAGCCTTGGACAAATCGCGATTGGTGGCAGCCAGCACGCGGACGTTGACTTGGATCGTTTGATTGCCGCCCAATCGCTCGAATGTTTTCTCCTGCAGTACGCGCAGGATCTTGGCCTGGAGTCCCAGGGGGATATCCCCGATCTCGTCCAGGAAGACGGTGCCTTCGTCGGCCTGCTCGAACTTGCCCACGCGCCGCGCGGTGGCTCCGGTGAACGCCCCCCGTTCGTGCCCGTACAGCTCGCTTTCCAGCAGCGCTTCCGGAATCGCCGCACAGTTGATGATCAACAGCGGGCGGTGGCTCCGCGCACTGTGCTGGTAGAGCGCCCGAGCCACCAACTCTTTGCCGGTGCCCGATTCGCCGCGGATCAGCACCGACGCGTCGGTCGGGGCCACGCGGCCAATGGTCTTGTAGACCTGCTGCATCGCCTCACTGCGGCCGATGATCGCATCGCCGTCGGCCGTGACCTGACTGTCCGGTCCCATGGCGACCTGCCGTCTCGTCAGCCTAGCCGCTTCCAGAGCCCGCTCGACGGTGACCATCAAGGCCGCCGGATCGAGCGGCTTGAGGTGATAGTCGAAGGCGCCTCGCTTGGTCGCTTCGATCGCCGTTTGCATGGTTCCGAATCCCGTCATGACGATGACCGGAAGCTTGGGCTCCAGCCGCCGGATCTGCTCCAAGACTTCCAATCCGCTCATGCCCGGCAGGCAGACGTCGGTGATGACCAAATCGATCGACTCGCCGGCGAGCTTGGGCAGGGCCGCCTCGGCGGACCCGGTGTCCACGACGTGGTGCCCCTCGGCGCTCAGGACCTCGACAAAGGCTGCGCGGATGCTCGGTTCGTCGTCGATCACCAGAATGCGGCTCATGCGGTTCGACCCTCTCCCGCCGCCGGAACCCACACGGCGAACGTCGTCCCGGATTCGTTGCTGGACTCCAGCAACAACCGCCCGCCATGATCGGCCATGATCCGGGCCGCGATGCACAGTCCCAGGCCCGTCCCGTCATCTTTGGTCGAATAGAACGGCTCGAAGATTCGCGTTCGAACCTCGTCCGCGATCCCAGGGCCCGTGTCGCTGATGCGGACCACGATCATCGCACTGCCTCTGGCGTCCGATTCCATCCCCGTGGACACGCGGATGCAGCCGCCGACGGGCGTCGCCTCCTGAGCATTGACGAGCAGATTGAGCAACACCTGGCGGAATTGTTCCGGGTCCGCTAGCGCAGGCGGCAGATCGGGGGGCGGTTGCCAGACCAACGCGATCTGCTTCTGGTTGAGCCGCGGTCCCAGGAATTCCAGCGTGCCGGCGATCAGGCGGACCAACGGCTCCGGCGTCAGCTTTAGCCGCGGCGGCCGGGCGAAATCGAGCAAATTTCTGACGATGTTCTCCAGCCGAGAGATCTCCTCGGCAATCAAGGTGAACTTGCGGTCGGTTTGCGGATCTCCATTCAGATCGCGGTGTAGGGAAAACAGCCACATTTTGATCGCCGTGAGCGGATTGCGAATTTCGTGCGCGACGCTTGCAGCCAACTTGCCCACCACCGCCAGTCTTTCCGCATTGACCAGCCGGTGGCGGCTTTGTTCCAGCGAGCTGCGCGTATCGCTCACGTCGGACATCAGGGTTCGCAGATGAACTCCAATCGCCGCCAATTCGTCGCCCGCCCCGACGGACTGGCCGGTGAACTCGCGAGCATGGGCCGACATCCGCCGCAAG
>Ga0351852_10279_pt1 | contig 14298 bp, 10 predicted proteins | sample TotcelHFGM3001N6_FD_206802 | JGI IMG/M metagenome (GOLD analysis project Ga0351852, IMG submission 206802) | Enriched cells from coal bed in the Powder River Basin, Montana, United States - Total cells FGM rep1 HSBNCT.FGM.300.1.N6 ...
CCCGATAGCCGGATCACGTTCTGCTCGATGTAATAAGACAACACAATGAGACCGCACGATATGATAAACGAGATCGGGATGTTAATATAAAAATCGACTTCCCGCTTGATCGTCAGCCGGTTAATGACCCGCAGGAGCATGTACGGTATCGCGACAACCTTCACCGCCACGATGAGGGCGGTCATGTAATAGAGATGGTGGTTCTTAAAGACCGCCGCCGCGATCGCCGATATCGCCGCCAGCAGGAGCGACTGGACCGCAAAGATGCCGACCAGTGAACGCAGGTTCACATGGCCGACTATCATCAGCGCGCAGATCAGCATGATCGCGGCGCATTCGTTCATCAGTTTTATGCCGATAATGTCCATTATTTTCCCGCGAATATCGCGTACAGAAACGAAAGGAACGAGAAACTGAACGATACGGTCAACAGATCAGGCACCCGGAAAAGCCGGACCTTTGCGTTCAATATTTCCACTGCCGCAATGCAAAACGCGCAGAGGATGACCTTGCCCGCGAACAGCGCCGCCGCCGCCGTGATGCCGGAGACCGTCAACTCAGCGCACAGCCCCCACGGCGCGAAGAGGTTCACCGCGATACAGATCAGAATAAACTGCTTGATATAGCTGCCCCACTCCATCAGCGCGAGACGTTTCCCGGAGTAGTCCAGTATCATCGCCTCGTGGATCATCGTCAGTTCAAGGTGCGTATCGGGATTGTCGACCGGGACCCTTCCCGATTCCGCGATCAGGACGATAAAAAACCCCGCGAAGGCGAGGACAAACGCGGGCGAGAAGATATGATACAAAGAATACGACGCCTCGCGCGCGATCGCCGTCAGGTTCATGCTCCCAAACTGGATCCCGATCGAGAAGAGGGCGACCAAAAACGCCGGCTCGATGAGCGCCGCGACCGTCATTTCCCTGCTGCTCCCCATGCCGCCGAACGCGCTGGCGGTGTCAAGGCCGGCAAGGGCCATGAAAAACCGCGCAAGCCCGAACAGGTACGCAACGACGATCACGTCGCCGAGGAAGTGGAGCGGCGTCAGGACAGACCAGACCGGGACCAGGAGCCCCGCCGCGAGCGTTGCCGAGAAAACGATCCACGGGGCCGCCCTGAAGATCCAGGACGCGTGTTCGCTCACGACCGAGTCCTTTCTCAGAAGTTTCGCCAGATTATAGTAGGGCTGGAGGATCCGCGGCCCGCGCCTGCCCGCCATCCACGACTTGAACTTCTTGGTCAGGCCGTTAACCAGCGGCGACAGCGCGGCAATCAACAGGACCTGAACGGCAATAAGAATAATCTTTTGCATAGTGACATCTTCTTCTATTGGACGCACAACAGCAGCACGATCAGCATCACAAAGATATATGCCAGATACATATGAATACTGCCGGCCTGCAGGTTGATGATCCTGACCGAATTGCTCAGCACGAACCGTGCGATCGGCCGGTAGATATATCTCTCAAACACCGGCTGGACGCGGTGTTCATATTTCTTGATCTTCTCAAAGTAGGGCTGGGTTTCATGAGAAAGCACTTCAATATTCTTCACCGGCCGGTATATCGCCTTAAATATCACCTTCAGCGGTTGAGCAAATGCGGTGGCGCTGTATTGCATCCGCGGATTGACCGATGGGATGCCGCAGTCCCACGTTGCGCCTGCCGTGTCTCGGATCTTTCCAAAGCGCAATCTGATCAATAGAAACATCACGGCGGTAAATGTAACAACCGCCGACAATATCAACGCCGGAGAAACCCCCGAAAAGCGGACGTCGAGCGGCGCGATCGAGAGCCACCCCCACCCGCACATACGGCCGTAAACATCCGCGCCGCAGAGTTCGTACGCAACGCCGCACAGCGGCCTGATGATGATCGACGGCATAATCCCCAGCAAAAGGCAGAGGCCTGCCAGGATGCCCATGCCGAGCCGCATCGACAGCGGAGATTCCACGGCGTGCGCGGCATGCTCGCTCCGGGGCAACCCGAGGAAGGTGATGCCAAACGCCTTGACGAAGCAGGCGGCGGCAAGCGCCCCGGTCAGGGCAAGGAGAGCCGTGCATACGATAAAAAGGATCTTCACGAAAATCCCGACAGAACCAAAACCGGCGAGGAGCGACTGGAACGTCAGCCACTCCCCCACGAATCCGTTAAACGGCGGCAGGGCCGAAATCGCCAGAGACCCCGCAAGAAAGAAAACGGCCGTCTGCGGCATCCGCTTGATAAGGCCGCCGAGCTTTTCCATGTCCTTGGTGTGCGTACCGGTCAGGACAGAGCCGGCGCCGAGAAACAGGAGCCCTTTGAAAAGGGCGTGGTTCATCACATGGCACAGACCGGCGATCAGCGCCACCGCGGCAAGCGGGTAAGCGCCGTGCGCGGCAAAGATGAGCGACACCCCCACCCCCATGAATATGATGCCGACATTTTCAATACTGCTGAAGGCGAGGAGCCGCTTGAGGTCATGGTCCTGGAGCGCGTACATGACGCCCAGGAGCGCCGAGACCACGCCGCAGACAAGGACGATCGCCCCCCAGCCAACGCTCGCCGCTCCGAGAAAATCGTAGATGACCCGCACAATCCCGTACACCGCCGTTTTGACCATGACGCCGGACATGAGGGCGGAAATATTGCTCGGCGCGGCCGGATGCGCCCGCGGGAGCCAGATATGGAGCGGGACGATCCCCGCCTTTGTGCCGAAACCGATAAGCATACACGCGAACAAAACATTCCTCGCACCGGACGGAACCTGCATCGTCTTGATCGTCCTGAAAAGATCGAAGCTGACCGAGTCGGTGCGCGACGCCATCAGAAGAAAGAGTACGATGATGAAGGCGGTCCCGATGTGGGTCATGATGATATAGAGGAGCCCCGCGTTGACCGACTCCTTTCGGTCATGCTCAAAGACCACCATGCAATACGAGACGATCGACATCAGCTCCCAGCCGATCAGGAAGGTCAGCAGGTCGTTCGCGCTAACCACCGCGACCATTGACAGGAGAAAAAGGTTGTACAGCGCGCCGGCAAACGGAAACTGCGGTTTCGCAAAATATTCCCGGTTGTAGCCTAACGAGTAGATCGAAACGGGGACCGCCAGCACCGATACGGCGAGCATAAAGAAGGCCGAGAGCTTGTCGACGTGAAACGAGAATCCGCCGAGGGGGAGATACGAGAATGTCTGGAAAGAAACGGCGGGGCCGCCCGCGAGAACCGACACAGCAACCGCCGCGGACACACCCGCTCCCGCGAGCGCGCAGAGCATCGCGCACCAGTTGCTTAGCGTTGCTCTTCTATATGCAAGGAGCGCCGTAAGACACCCCGTTAGAAACAGCACACTCGACAGAACAAATAGACCACTGCCATCAGAATTCATTTTCCCCTTCACCTCGTCCGGGTAAAGTCGGATTATAGAGAAATATTTCCCTGACGGCAAGATTTTTTTTACATCGACCGGCCGAACGCCTCCTCCGCGCGCGGCTCGATCGCCCGGCGCTGCGCCGGGCGCGTTTCCCGCAGGTCCGGCACCAGGACATGGACTCGTGCGCGGGTTGTTTGCGAAAGGGCCTCGAGATAATAGGGTTCGTCCGGATCCAGGTACCCGCCGAGTTTCTCGAGTTGCCTTTTTTCCACATGGTACCCTTGCAGGTTCATTTTGCTGTACTCGAACATGCCCGCGAGGAGCGAACGCGCCCCCACCTCGCGACCGACATCTTCCGCATAGGCAATCAACTGCTCCTTCACCCGTTCTTTCAGAGGCTGAACAGCGGCATAGGTATCGTTGATCTCAATGTTGTCTATCACCAGATGAGGATTACCCACCCTATCCACGGCAAGAAAGAGCCACGCCAGCGCCATCGTTTCGCCGGTATCGTCATCAAGCACCTCGGCAACCTGTATCGCCTGGTCCGTCAGATGTTCGATCATCGCCTCAAAGTGCTGGTCTGAATTGCTTGCCATACAGCATCCCGTGAAGTCCCCCATAAACAGATCGTGCGCCGGGTCCCTCTTCCACATCCTGATCGTAAAGTTCCGTCTCTTTTTCGCGAGCTCTTTCAGGACAACGGGGTTGACCAGAAGCCGTGTTAACCGGTCGATCGTTTCGTCGATGTGGCCGATCGCTTCCCGCGCGGCGATATTTGCCGCGGTCCTCCCCTGTACATGGTCCAGCGTTTTTTTTAATTGATCGAGCGCCCGCGCCTCCTTGAACACCGCAACAACCTTTCCCCAGTCTGAAAACTCCTTCCCGCCGGCAACAAACCGCGTGTGAACCGTTTCTCCCGGATCGCCGGTCATCCTGATGCTGAGTTTTAACAAAGCATTATCCAGCGCATCCCTATATTTGCGGTCCGGCCCGGTCAACGTTCCCCGGAGGATGGCGAGAAGCCCCGTCAGCCGGATGATCTCATCCTCGGGATCAACTTTCAGGGCCCGGTCCGAGAAACTGAACGGCACCTCCCTGTCGTACACCAGCCATTTTTTCTCATCGATGCCCGCGGACCGCATCTTTTCGCGCACCTGCCAGTTGTGCCAGGCAAGCGCCTTCCCTTCCTGGTCGCGCTGGCCGGTGTCTGTCATGAAGGCGTCAAACCCTCCTTCGAAAACCGACTTCAGAAGCGACCGGTAGAATGCCGCCATCTCAGGATGGTTGTCCTTGATGAATTTCATCGATATATTGAGCCGCGGAATGTACTTCTTCGGAAAACGCTCCAGCTCCTGCGGATGGATCCTGTCAACGCTGATCTCCAAATTCCTTGCCAGCTCTTCAATATATGTCCGGGCAATACCGGCATATACGCGATGCCAGCTGTCATTTTTTCCTGCCGTTAATTTCGTCGTAAAAAGCGCCGTCTTATCCACCGCGGCATAGGCGCTCAGCATCTCCAGTATCTTCTGGAACGACACCACATCTTTTTTATGCGCCGACTGATAGAATTCCCTGAGAGACACGACCGCCTCTTCAGACAGCGCGGACGGATCGAACGCGTCAAGAAAACGCCGCAGCGGATACGGGTCGCTGGCGATAAAGCCTCTTAAAAACCTGAAACAATCTCGCCCCATTATCTCGACGAGGAAGATCAGCACGGCTTGATGAAATACGATGAATGAATCCTGGTTAACTCTGCGGTCTTCGGGAAGCCGTTCGTTCACGACGCGGAAATCATTCAGAAATTTCTGATATTCCTGATCAAACGCGCGGGAAGACTCGCCGGCCGCGAGGGACGCCAGGGCGAGATAATCGGAAAACAGGTCTGTCGGCCGGTCTTCTCCCAGCACAGCGGCATACCGGGGAAACAACCGGCGCATGTTTTCAACAGAAACCGATACCAGAGCGTCGGCCGCCAGCGCGCGTACGGTCCCGACAGAATCCGTGCACATCTCGCTGAGCTTGGCAAAATACTCCTTTTTCCCTGCCTCGAGAAACTTCAGATAAAGGGATAGCAGCGCCGTTGTGGCCGCTCTCCGCACCTTATCAATCGGATCATCCTTAAGAACGGCGAGCACGGAAAAATCAACCTCTTTGCCTCTCGCGATCAGCGACGCAAACGCAGATCCCAGAGCGGCCGCCGCCGCCGCGCGCACCAACGCATCGCGATCCTTCGCCAGCGCAAGGCATGGTGAAAAATCAACGTCTTTCCCTCTCTCGATCTGCGATACATAGAAAGACGCCAGAGAGGCAACGGCAGCGGCACGCACCCTCCCTTCTGGGTCTGCCAGCGGCGCGGCAAAAAGGGAAAAACCAACGTCTTTCGCGCGCCCGTTCAGCGGCACACATACAGTCCCCAGGGCGGCAGCAGCGGCGGCGCGCATATACACGTTTGGGTGATAACACATGGCACTCAATGCGGCAACGTACCCATCAGCCCCGTTTCCGACAAGCATGACATAGACCGATGCCAGGGAAGCCGCCGCCGCGGCGCGTACATCCGTATTCGAATCATCACACAGAGCGGTAAACATGGCCGGATCAATCTCTTTTCCCGCTTCGATCATCCGAACGTGCAGAGGCCCCAGGGCTCCGGCGGCCGCTTTGCGCACAGCCACATCCGGATCTGCAGACATCCCGGCGAGCGCAGAAAGGCACTGCGCTTTCCCTTCCTCGCCCAGAGATGCATACACTGATGCCAGCGCCGCCGCAGCAGCTTTGCGGACAACAGCACCGGGATCACTGCACATGGCGATGAGTTCAGGAAAGCGGTCCTCATTTCCTGCCCCGATCGCGCTGACAAGGAGTGAAACCCGGACGGCTCTCGCCGCGGCGCGCACAGCCCCGTCAGCGTCATCGCACATGGCAAGGAGTTTCGAGCGGTACTCCTCTTTCCCTTTCTCGATGAAAGCGATATGGGATGATGCCAGAGCGGCTGAGGCTATCGCACGCATATCCCCGTGCGGATCTTTCAACAAGGCGGCAAACAGGGAGAGATCAACATTTTTTCCTGCCCTGATCAGCGAAATATACACCGCAGCGACGGCAGACGCGGCGGCCTCCCGCACCATCCCGTTCGGATCTTGCATCATGGCCGTTAGGGCAGAAAAATCCCCGTCCTTCCCTGCCGTGATCAGCGTGACCTGGACGGATGCCAGGGCAGCTGCGGCAGCCGTCCGCACTCTCCAGTCGGTATCAGTCCCCATCGCTTCAAGCGCGGTAAGATCAACTTTTTTTCCTTCTTCGATCAGTGAGGAACAGACGGATGCCAGACCGGGCGCGGCGGCCTCCCGCACCCACTTGGCGGGATCTTTACCCAGCTCATTGAGCATGGCGATGCGGGCACTGAGAGCACTCAAAGACGTCTTGATCCCCGTCAGGTCCGGCACGGCAGAAATCATGGTCTTACCTTTCGCACCGTTCAGCACAAAAACGGCGTCGTTTCCGGGAAGGACGGCAAGGATAGACTCTTTCTTTATCTCAAAACGTATCTGGGGTATTTGAAGCTTGTTCTGCTCTATTGCCTGTTTCAGATTCGTAAAAGATGTATCTTCTGCATCCGTCCCAAACTCCTTTTTGATCTCTTTGCGCAGAAGCGCTTCATACATCTCTATTTCTTTCGGCGTATCAGCACCTGCGCCCCCATATCCCGATTGCGGCGCCAGGGCGGAAGCTTCCCTCGGACAAACGGTCAATAGCAGGACCGCAGATAAAACACATGATATCAACCTGATTGTCATAGATTGTCTTGCCATAAAAAAATCTCTAAACCGTTGACTTATTATACGCGATATTGCGGAGTGCGTCAAGGCAAGGTGCTGCAACCATCTGGAGTGGAAGATATTGCAACATTTCACCTGCTTTTGATCATCGCGAACGCAAACGGAAACACAAAAACAAGGGAAGCTGTTGCGAGCGTAACTCTTCAACGACCGGGGGCAACATGACTGAAGGCAGGCGGGGAATGTCCCTGTCAGCACATTGCCGATGCGAGCGGGCAGGGGGTCCTGAGCGAACGGAGTGAGTCGAAGGACGAGCGAGCGGCGGCGCTGAGCGGGATTTTCCTCGCCGGGGAAAATCCCGCGATGTTGACAGGGAGATTCCCTGCCTGCCACCCGTGGTTGAAGGGTTACTTGCGAGCAGCGAAAGACGTTGCAAGATTAAGAGATGAGGTATAAAATTGCCATATGAAAAGAATACTGAAGCTCGTTTTTTGCGTGGTTACCTGTCAGGGAGTCGGGTTTGCCGGTTCGTTTTTCACGCTTTCGGCGATCCCTTCCTGGTACGCGCGCCTCGTCAAACCGCCCTTGAACCCGCCCAACTGGATATTCGGGCCGGTGTGGATCATCCTCTACCTCCTCATGGCAGTCGCGGTATTTCTGGTCTGGGAGAAGGGCCGCGGCAAGAAAGAGATCAGGATAGCTCTTGAGTTATTCGCGCTACAACTCTTCCTGAACGCCGTCTGGACGCCGGTCTTCTTCGGGGTCAAAGACCCCATGGCGGGGCTGCTGGTCATCATCCTTCTATGGATAACCCTGTTCGAGACGCTCATTAAATTCTTTCAAACATCGGCCGCGGCGGGTGCGCTCCTCGTCCCATATATCCTCTGGATCAGCTTTGCCGTCTACCTCAACGCCGGCATCTACTGGCTGAACAGGTAAAAAATCTTCCTCACCGGTAAATTGTCATTGCGAGGAGCGCAGCGACGTGGCAATCTCAAAGTAACTCGTTCACCTCGAGATCGCCACGCTTCGCTCGCGATGACAGATTCACATTTACTCCAGAATATACCCCTCTTCTCCGTGCTGGCTGATATCCAGGCCCTGATATTCCTGCTCGGCGTCGACGCGCAGGCCCATGACCAGGTCTATCCCCTTCAGGATGATGAGCGTCACGACGAACGAATAGACGATCGTCACGACCACCGATATCGCCTGCACCCCGAACTGGGCGGGATTGCCGTAGAACAGGCCGTTGTTGCCGGCCTCATTGACCATCTTCGTCGCGAAAAGTCCTGTTGCCAGGGCGCCGAAGACCCCGCCGACAAAATGCACGCCGATCACGTCGAGCGCGTCGTCGTACCCGAGCCTGCTCTTGAGCATGATCGCGGTATAACACAATATGCTCACGAGTCCGCCGATGCACAGCGCCCCGACCACGTTGACGAATCCCGCCGCCGGGGTGATCGCCACGAGACCGGCAACCGCTCCTGAGGCAACGCCCAGCGTCGTCGGTTTCCCGCGGTGTATCCATTCAATGATCATCCACGAGAGCGTCGCGGCCGCGGCTGCGGTATTGGTCGTCACGAACGCGTTCACCGCAATGCCGTTAGCGCCGAGCGCGCTCCCGGCGTTAAACCCGAACCACCCGAACCAGAGAAAGGCCGTCCCGAGAACGGTCAACGTCATGTTGTGAGGGGGCATCGGCGTGGTGCCGTACCCTTTCCTTTTCCCGATGACCAGCACCGCCGCCAGCGCCGCAATACCCGCATTGATGTGCACGACCGTACCGCCGGCGAAATCAAGGACGCCGAGATTACGCATCCACCCGCCGACGCCCCACACCCAGTGGCATACCGGGTTGTAGACAAAGGTCGCCCACAGCGCCATGAAGACCAGGAACGAGCTGAACTTCATCCGGTCAGCGAACGCGCCGGTGATCAGCGCGGGGGTGATGATCGCGAACATCAGCTGAAACACCATGAAGAGCTGATGCGGTATCGTTCCCGCGTAATCGGTGTTCGGCAGGAGCCCGACCTTATTCAAAAACGACCAGTCGAGGTTGCCGATGATCCCGCCCTTGTCCGGTCCGAAGGCCATCGAATAGCCGAACATCACCCAGAGAACGCTCACCAGGGCGACCAGGATAAAATTCTGCATGATCATCGCCAGCACGTTCTTCTTCCGCACCATCCCGCCGTAGAAATACCCGAGGGCCGGCGTCATCACCATGACCAGCGCAGCGGAGATGATCACCCACGCCGTATCGCCGGCGTTGATCGCCGAGACATCGCCGTCAGCCGCAAAAACCGCAGCGGGAAAAAGCAACGCGCATAATCCGAACAACAACAACTTCGCATATCTTGTAAGTTTTCTCATGTTTTCCTCCTTCTGCACCGGCATGCCGCACCATAAGGCGGCCCGTGCGCGTTATATCGCTTTTTCCCCTTTTTCGCCTGTCCTGATCCTGATCACCTCGTCAACCGGGAACACGAAAATCTTCCCGTCGCCGATCTTGCCGGTATAAGCGGTTTTCTGGATGATCTCGACCGCCTTATCGCACAGGTCGTCCGCCACCACGATCTCGATCTTGATCTTCGGCAGGAAATCGACCGCGTACTCGCTGCCCCGGTAGAGCTCGGTATGCCCTTTCTGCCGGCCGAACCCCTTGATCTCACTCACCGTCATCCCCTGCACGCCGATCGAATTCAGGGCGTCTTTCACGTCTTCCAATTTGAACGGCTTGATGATACATTCTATCTTTTTCATGCGTTCCTCCTTTCACCCTCTCCCCAAACCCTCTCCTCCCCCGCCTCTGACGGGGCACGCCTCAAGGGAGAGGGAAAGATGCCGGGTTATTAAAAACTTATTGAGTATTTAAAACCGCCGAAGAACTCGTTCTGCGTCAGCACATTCCCCTGCTCGACCAGGTTGCCGTTCCCGTCATCGACTTGCGTGTAATAATAGGTCTTGTTCAGACGGACCGAATGCGAGATGAACGGCTCGATCTTCATGTGCTTGCCGACCGGGATCGGCAGCGAGAACCCATATTCCATCGTCTGGAGCTTCGAGCTGCTGCACCACTGTTTCTTGTTGTAACCGAACTTGACATAGGAATTGACGGTAAAGAGCTTCAGGTCCCACGGCTGGGAAAAGCCCCACTCGTACCAGAGGCCGTTGCCCGGGCCGAAATCGTTGTAGGCGGCCAGGTACGGATGGAACGGCCAGTTAAACGTCAGTACATTATAATACTCGTTCGAGCTCGTCCGGGTCGGCGGGAAGTGGTAATAGATGAACCCCGTCGCGTAATTGAAATCGAGCAGTTTGTTGAACGGGCATGCCCAGCTGTCTGTCTGAATGCCCCCCTTCTTGAGAAGCGTCAGGAAATCGAAGTTGTAATCAAAGGTGAAATCATGCTCCGTGTCGACCGTAACCCCTTCGCTGACACCATCAGGCATGAAATTTCCCCACCAAGTGAAGCTCAGCGTCCCGAGCGGCAGGAACTTCGTCCCGGCCTTGGCGTACGGCTGGAGACTGGCCCGGTTGCCCAGATTCTGTCCGCGCCAGACATATTTGCTCGAGAGCGTGAACCCGGTCTCGAAGGCCAACGGCGAAATCTTGCCGAACTCGTCGAGGGCGTCGTCCATCACCGGCATTTTCTCAATCGCCAGCTTTTTATCGCCGACAACCGCGGCGATATGCCTTCCGACCAGCAGGTCAAAGTTCTTGTCAACGATCTGCGGATCAAGGAAACAAAGTTTCTGCTCCGGTGCCGGCAGCTCCGTCTTAACAACCTCTTTCCCGGAAACTTCTTCTTTGCCCGGTAAAACTGCGGGACTCCCCGTGATCTCCTCTTTACCGGCAGAAACGGCGAGCGTCCCCGGCGTACCCCCTTTGCCTTCGACGTCTTCTTTCGCAAACACGGTCCCGCACCAGAGCACTCCCGTTATGATCATCATGCCAAACAGCATCCGCATATAAAACCATTTTGTTTCCATGGCCACCTCTCTTTCTGCCATACATTATCATTAATTCTTTCAGTAAAAAAGCCATATCACTATCCGTTTGCCTGAGAGCGCTTCATATATGCCTCCTTTCGCGGCCCGCTTGTATTGCTCAGCCCGGTTCATGTGGAGACATCGTCGTCTTTACTTCTTTGTGCAGCCTTGCACTATTTTTTACAGATATGTATTTTCGGTCTGGATGACGACCTCAGCGATATCTTTCATCGGCTTGCGCATATCCATGCTCTTCTTCCGCAGGATCGCGTACGCGTCATTTTCCGCGATCCCCATCCGCTTCATCAGTATCCCCTTGGCGCGTTCAACCAGCTTGCGCGTCTCCAGGGCGTCTTCCATCTGCTTGTTCTCTTTCATCAGCCGCGCGTTCTCGATCGCCACGGCTATCATCTGCGCAAGCATTTTGAGGAGTGATACCTGCTCCTCACTGTATTGATACGTCCTCTTGTGCTGGATGTTCAGCACACCGACCAGTTTTTCTTTATAGAGCATCGGCACGGACAGAAAGCCTTCGTACTTATCCTCGGGCAGCAGCTGAAACTGTTTGAACCGCTTGTCCTCATACGCCCGCTCGGATATGGCAACCGGCTTTTTCTCCCGCGCCACCCAGCCGGTAATCCCTTCTCCGATCCCCAGCCGCACATTCCCGAGCGCCTCGGACCGCCCCGTTTCGGCGGCGCGCAATATCAGCTCGTCATCCTCATCGTTCAATAGATAGAGGAAGCACTGGTCCGCCTTGAGCAGCCGTCCCGAAGACTTTACCGCGAGATGGAGAATATCATCAAGATCATGGTTGAGCGCGGTCGCCTGAAAAACCTTCGTGATCTCTTTAAGCCCCGTCTTATTGATCTCATAAGCTGTAGCTATCATTATCCACCTCCGGTTGCCCCCCTGATAGTGCAATCGGCGTGCCAGAGCTAATAAACAGCAGAATTAGCCACAAGTAATTGCTGTTTAATATATTAATGACATTCTGCCGGCGGGAACCGTGATCGAGGAACTGCTTGAAAATTGTGCAGTGTGTTTAATGAGGGGCAGGCAGGGGTAAGAAGAAAAGGTATCTAGAAATTGATGGCGTACTTGAACCCGCCGAAGAACTCGTCGCCGGTGAGGATGTTCCCCTGCTGGACGGTGGTGGTGACCTCGTTGCCGTCGGCGTCTAGCTCGGTCTGCTCCACGTCGGTGTAATAATAGGTCTTGTTGAGCCGTTTGGAATAGGAGATGAAGGGCTCGATCCTCATGTGCGTCCCGAGCGGGATGGGGAGCGAGAACCCGAATTCGAGCGTCTGGAGCTTTGAGCTGCTGCAGTACTGACGGTCATTATAGCCGAGCTTCGAATAGAAACTCACGGTGAAGAGCTTGAGATCGAAATCCTGGCTGATCCCCGTTTCCAGCCACATCCCCGTGTTCGCGCTGAAATCGTTGACCAGCGTCACGAACGGATGGAACGGCCAGTTATAGGTCACCGTGCCATATAATTCATTTGTACTCGTACGCGTCGTCGGGTACCAGTACCGCCAGATGCCGATCGCAAAATTGAGGTCAACCGCCTTCCTGAGGAGGTACGGCATGGCCTCGTCATTGATACCGGCCAGGTTTGCCGCGGCAAGAAAATCGAAATCATAATCAAAGTAAAAATCGTGCTCGATATCGGCCGGGCTGTCGGGGATGTTCTTGTCGCCATCTTTCAGGAAATCGACCCAGTAGGTAAAACTCGCCGTGCCGAGCGGAAGAAATTTAGTCCCCGCCTTGACATACGGCTGCCAGTTTGCGCGGTCGCCGAGGTTCTGGCCGCGCCAGATATACTTGCTCACCAGCGCGAAGCCGAGCTCGAAACTGAGCGGCGAGTATTTGCCAAATTCGTCAAGGGCGTCGTCATACCCCGGGATTCTGGAAACCGCCAGTTTCCTGTCGCCGACAGCGGACGCAATGTGCCTGCCGGCATACCGATCAAACGATTCGTCGACAACGAGCGGGTCGAGAAACCTCGTTTCGGTTTTGGGCCCCGGCTCCGCAACGATGACCGTGTGGCCGTCTTTCTCTCCCGTCTGGACACATGCGTCCCTGAACCCCGATGCCTGCGCGCTGCTTTCGGCTGCCTGAGCCGCGTCCGGCCGCCCCCGAGGGACAGACTGCCCGGTTTCTGCGGCATGTCCGGGACCGCGCGAGAAAAGGGACAGAAATATAATCATGGAAAGGCTTAATAACCGCCGCATAACACCCCGCCGTGAGCGATACATTCAGGGAATTGTATCATATGATACGAACAGCGCGAAATGAAAAGGGCGGACAGATGTCTGCCCGCCCTTCGGCATCTTAATCAATAACGCGGTAATCTTAGCCTTTAATATCCTTCGGTTTGCACAAAACGCTTTTATCGACCGCCGCCCTGCCGCAGTGGCCGCAATAGTATTTGAACTGCACCACCTTCGGGGCGCACAGATGCCGCGCTTCGGTCGTCGACGCGCCGCAGTACTCGCACTCGTAGCGCGTCTTCACCTCGGCCGGCGCGCACAGGTGTTTTTTGTCCCCCGTCGATTTACCGCACGTTTTACACGTGTACCCTTTTGCCTTTGCCGATTTTTTAGATGATTTTTTATTCGTCATACGCCCTCCTTTTATTACTCGTTTATTTTCTCTGACGGCCGTTCCCCGATATCCGAGCAGAAACCGGGATACGCGGCCTCTATCTTACGCACCAGCGATACAAACCGCGGAAAAACCGTCTTGCCTTTCAGGACCGCGCCGGCGGTCGTCCCCGGCTTATGCTGCTGCTCGAACCTCAACAGATCACGAACCACCCGCGCTTCCCGCGCGAGCTCCTCATCCAGCCTCACACGCCCGAGGGCTTCGTACAGCCGGGCTGTTTCAGCGTCATTGAGGTTCATGAGGGCAAGCCTGAAATGCTCCTCGTCAACCAGCGCTTTTTCGGACACCCGCTCTGTTGTGCGCGCCTTTCCGTCCACCTGAATGAACTCAGTCCTGATGTGCCGCTGCAGATCGAATTGGACCGGCACAAACAACAGGCTGTACGAGACTGAACAGGCCAGGAGGTGCGCTGCAAACTGTTTTTCCATGAACCGGGCGGTTTGTTGGATAAACTCCTTTAACGACACCGCGCACGAAACGGCCCGCTGAGA
>Ga0351852_10282_pt1 | contig 14252 bp, 17 predicted proteins | sample TotcelHFGM3001N6_FD_206802 | JGI IMG/M metagenome (GOLD analysis project Ga0351852, IMG submission 206802) | Enriched cells from coal bed in the Powder River Basin, Montana, United States - Total cells FGM rep1 HSBNCT.FGM.300.1.N6 ...
CATCTCCTCCATCTTGGTCGATGCCTTGCTGCCAATCCGCAACGCTCGGTGGAACGACGACCATCAATCCCGCTCAGCCCGCAACAGCTCCCCACGCCGCCCCGCCGCCGCGCGCAAGTCCACCGGCCGGTCGTTCCCGCGCCAAACACGACGTGGTACGGATGACGCTCACCGCCAAGGGCACGAGCCCGCCCACGGCGGATACTGCGCAGGGGCAACCTGGAAGGTTGTCGCGGAAATCAAAGCCGACCAGTTCCACTGCTTCGCCGTCGGCGGCGAAGCCTGACTGCTCCAGCGTCCACCCGACGCGGACGCCTCCGAAGCGTGCCGATTCAACGACACCACGCTGCGGCCACGGCCTTCGCCGACTCGGCATCGCAAGCCCGTCAGCCAGCGCAGAATCTTCGCGCCCGGCATCGGCGGCTCGCCACGCCGGTCGCACCACGGCCCGTTCCGCGCGCGCCCTCAGCCGACCTTCTCTCCGATTCGATTCCTGGATCTCACCCTTTGAACCGGCCTTGGCGCGGGCGAACGCGCCGCTTCAGATTCGCCTTCGTCGCTCCTGTAGGACGCGTATCCTTCACGGCCGGGAATGTCGAGCAATGTCTCGCCCGATGGTACGCCCGAAAGTCGGCACTCCCGCGTGGCCACCCCTGACGATGGACCGGGCCGATCCTGATCGAGCCGGCTTGACGGTCAGCGCACGCTCACCGGGCGTGCTCCGGGCGGAACTTCCGAGACCCTCTCGCGGACGGCGTGTGGACGGCAAGAACGATTCTTGCTCGCCGCTCCGGCGGATCACGCCGGCCACGCCTCCGCCACGAGCGGCAGCCATCTCCCTCGAGCTTCGATGCTGGGACCATACCGGAACGTCTGACGGAACGACGAGCAACCACGCCGCTCCGCCTGCAACCAACTCCCAGCGCTACTCCGCCGCCGCGAGCAAGCTTCCGGCCGTTCGCCCCGCGCCAAACGCGGCATGGTATTGATGGGCGCTCACCCAGAAGAAGCTCAGCCGGGTTCACCAAAGCATGGACGAGCTGATCGCGAAAACGAAATCGCCGAATGAGGAGTAACGAAGCTGGAAATTTTTTCCAGCTTGCGACAGAGATTCTACGGACCGTCCGTAGAATCTCTGTTCTTGTGTAGTCAAAGTGAGTGCAAAATAAAGGCTACGAGGCTACCAATTGCTCCCCCAGGGCGTTGCACGTTGGGTTGTGAATTCCCGTCGTCTCCATTTGCAGTTCTTGTTCTGCGGCGGTTCCCATTTACACTTGTGGCTCCCCGGCGGTCCCCATTTGCAGTTGTGGCTCCGCACCGTCCCCATTTGCAGCTCTTGTTCCGCACCGTCACCATTTGCGGTTCTTGTTTCGCGGCGGTCCCCATTTGCGGTTGTGGCTCCACATCGTCCCCATTTGCAGTCCTTCTCCGCGGCCCATTTGCCGTTGTGATTTCCCGCCGTCACCATTTGCGGAACCAAGAAAACCTGTTTCAATGCTGCAAAGCAGGTTTACCAGCTTCTCCCATTCGCCGGCGTTACTGCTTGCGCACCGTCCAGAAGCGCATTTGCCCAGAAGGGGCGCTAGAAAAGCGCTGGACGCATTTGGATGCCCGGTGCGTGTGTTGGTCACCCCATCGCTGAATCGCACGCTAGCCGGCCTTGTAGCGCCCTTTGCGGCGCAGCCAGGGAGTGGCGGGGTATCCACCCGGCCAGGGGGGGGTCCATCGACGACAACCAAGGCTCGGCATAGGATGTAGCCGGAGAGCCTGCAATTCGCCAGCGTATCAGGCGTATCGCGACGCTTGTTTGCGGGACCGGAACATCAGATTTGAAACCCACGCGCCCACGCACCACGAACCAAACACATGACCGCTGACAGACCCGAGCAGAAATCACCGGAACTCGACGTGACCGCCGCCTTAAAGGATGTGGGAGGCGATTTCATCAATTCCGCAACAAACCGCGAGGACCTCCATCTGTTCCTGTCGCTGGCTATGGTGGCGTGGAATGTATCCGTACGCGGGCCAAGCGAAGCGGAGGAAATGATTGCTTTATTCATTGAGCGCTTCGAGTGCCCCACCCATCGGATTCGGAAAGCCGACCTGGATACGCGAGACAAGGTGCTCGAATTGGCAGCTCGCAAAAGCAGGTTCTATCCGGACATGCGGTTCGTGATTCGCGAGGTGAAGTGTCAGGATCGGTCCGACGGCCTTTACTTGGAAGTGACGCAGATTGAGGCCGTTTAGCTGGGGACGTGCGTAATATAATTTTGGATTTTTTTCGCCAGCTAGATTTCTACGGAGTGTCCGAAATTCCTTTGCAGTTGGAAATGGACAGGCGGAACGGATTGGCCGTTTGGCGCGTTTTCAGCGACGTTGTAGCGCCCTCACTGCGGCTAGTGGTTGGCTGGTCGGACATGGCAGTGCTTTGACTGGCAAGCAGCTCGCGTGCGGGGGGCATGTAACTCGCGACATGGGGCTACTGATAGGGGGGTAGGGGGTCGAAACGCTGTGTGAGTGTATTCTGGGGATGAGCGGCGGCGGCAGCATCCCGTATCGAGATGACCAGAAGTCGAATCCGGCCGCATCATTGTCATCGAGAAAGTATCTTCTCAAATACTAGCGGCGGACGCGTCGCTATGCGTCAACGTGCATAGGAAACGCGTCAGTCCTGTTGCACCGATGCCTTGCCCTCACAGCCTTCCGCGAAGAACGCGATTTCTGCCCCGCACTCGCGCAGAAAGTGACGCAAATCGTCATTCGGTGTTTCAAGCACGGTCTGAAAACGTGCGTTCGTCGATAACAGATAGGTGACGTAACGCTTGAGAATACCCGAACTGCTCTAAACTACCCCACTCTGACCCTACGTTGTTTACGAAGACGAGGCAGCCAACGTCCGTCTCTGTCATGGCTACGGGTGGCTCGAAATAAGCTTGGATCGACTGCAAAAACTGAGTTGCGGCTTGGTCCTCATTGCACTGAAGGACAAAAGTGATATCAAGAGGGCTAGCGGGAGCAGCCAATGCGCAATCACGTCTGAACTGCCTCGCTTTGTCTGGATGTGAAAGGTCGCTGCAGACGCGAACTGCGAAGTTAATTCGTTGCCCTGGTGCGGCCTGCGAGCGAAACAGAATCGCTGGCAACCCTTTGGGAAGCAAGTGGGCTTCAGGGTCAGCGGGGTATTGCTTGGGTTGGACAAATTGACTGATGGTGCCGGAGGAATCGCGTATGAGGATCCTCGCTGCATTGACGTACGGCCGAGCATCGGGGTTGTTCAGCCAGTCACGTTCAGAGCCTGGGTTTTTGGAACGCCTAACGGCAGCCTGGTAATCCTCCCAAGCTAGGTATTCGAAACCAGCAATGATCACGACGGGGCGCTCAACGCTACTCGCCAACTCCATTAACTTGTTGTCTAAAGAATAGGGTAGCGAAAGCTCTGGCGCCACAACAAACAAGGGCCGGTACGTCTTGCACCGCCGAGGGTCATCACCTAGCCAGGCAATGAGCTCACTGAGGATACCCTCCTTTCCCTTCGCGATGTATGCCGCGATCGCGAGATCTTGCGCAGTCGGATCCGGAACCGGTGTGTGCCACTGGATCAACGCCAGATCTACGCCTTGGTCGTCACCCAACGCTAAATCAACATCAACCGGGAGAACAGCCACTATTCACCCTCCAAGGTCCATCGTCACTGGCCTGGCACCCGTCTTTAATGCCGGCAGAGCCGCCATCAGAATAGCCGAATATGATCGTCCGCGGCCCCCATCAATGCAAGTATGGTGGAGCAATAAATATGGCCAAAAAGCCGCCAAGACTTGGGCTTGCGATCCCAGTCCTCTACCACTTCGCTAGCGGACTTGTTTCCAACTTTAGCCGACTCAGGCATTATGCGACGAGATTGGCCGCCTTCCCCAGATGCCGCGTCGCATTTCCCATTTTGCGGACGGCAAAAGCGTCCGCCTGCCCCGCAAAGGATTTTTTTATGGCCGCTGAGGCGATTAGCCGGGATTATCGAAGGAACCCCACCGCCACCAGATTGAACTCGCGGCAACACGGCAATCACGTACTAACCAGCGAACTGCCGCTGCCTCGTGGCGGGCGCTGCCGGGATCCGGGGTAATCGACAAGGCACTGGCACGCTTAAATGCCAACTCAGCCGCATGAGCAACAGCAGAATCTTTGAAGGTACCCTGTTCCTGCCAGCTTGTGTTTCGTGCAGCTGCTATTGCGGACATCAGCAGCCGCAATCCCCGGAATTCCGGCAACAGCAGCCCGATTTCCGGCCGGCTCAAGACCACGGGCAGCCGACTCGGCTTGGTCGCTGGACCCACGTCCAAAAATCCCAATTCTCGGCCGAGCACGGTCTGATACAGGAACAGCAGCGCGCACTTGGCTTGGGTTCTGCGTCCCCGCGGTCACGTCCCTCTCCACAGCCAAATCGTTCAGGAATGCTTTGATTTCCCTTTCGCCAAAGCTCGCCAGATCCGGGGACCTGCAATGCTGAATGAACCGCTCGACCCAGCCCACATAAGCCCGCTCCGTCTCCAACGCCTTATGTCGCACACGCACTCGTGTCGCCTTCGCTGATTCGCTGCACACTACCCAAGGCCCCTACTTTGACGGCTAGGTATGCTTTTCACGCATTATCACCAGGTAAATTACTACCCCTCTTGCGTGCCTGTTAGGTGGGTGATAATGTTATCAAACAGGCTTGATAATCCCGCTGATAATCGGGTTATCAGGGGTTTTGTTGGCGATAATTAGTATCGTTACGTGACCCGAAAGCCGTCCTACACAAGGTGGCCTCATGATTACGCACCGCATGCTGAGATTCGCGACTCTCTCAGCGATGTTAATTGCCATCTTGTTGAGCGTCACGCAGCGATTTGCACAGGCCGATACGGAGCCGCAACACGTTGTCCTAGGGGCGTACGCGAAGGACCTGGTCGTAGGTCCCAGAATGAATGCTGCCGGACGAGATTTGCGAGGGTCCCGCTTCGTAGGACAGGATTTGTCAGACGCAGTGTTTGACGGCTGCAATCTGTACGGCGTCAAGATCTACCAGTGCGATCTTTCCCGTGCTTCTTTCCGTCGCACCGTGTTCAGCGGCGCGCTAGTCGGCGATTGCCAAGTTGACGAGGCCGACTTCACTGACGCGATCATCAACGGAAATGCCTTCGAGGGCGACGAACCTCTCTACCAACTCGTGATTTCGCCGAAGCAGTTGAAGTCAACGCGCTCCTACGCGAGCAAGAAACTGCATCATTGCGTGATCCGCTTCTCGGGATCGACCCCCATTCTGGATTTCAATGGCGCCGACCTGCGACATTCATGGCTCGCGGCAGGAGACTTCACAAAGTGCGATTTCGCAAACGCCAATATTTATAGGGCAACTCTTACGAACGCCACCCTGGCATTTGAGCAACTGGCTTCCACTGCCAACATGCGAGGGAAGCAACTCAGCATCCGCGTCTTGCCGGGACCGACACGCGCCGGATTGACGGGGAAAGTTGATTTCTCAGGTATTGACCTGGAAGGATCGGAATTTTGGTACTTCGCGCCTGATTGGAATCTTCACTCGGCAAAGATAAACGGGTGTACGTTCCGTGGAGGTCTGACTAAGGCACAATTGTGCTCGACGATCAGCTACAGTCGGGGAGACCTTTCCCGAGTGGCCATAGCGAGGTGCGACCTGTCGGAATGTAGCCTGGCGGGCGTGAATCTCACTGGTGCGAAGTTCGGACAGTGTGCTTTCACCGGGACCAACTTTAGTGACGCAGTGATTACTGACGTCAACTTCTGCTCGGTTCCAATGGTCCCCTGGGGGTGCACTGGGCTGACCGCCGATCAGATTAGGACAACGTGGAACTTCAAGCATGATCGAATGAAAGGCGTTGTTTTCCCGAAAGAGGTCGTTGATGCTCTCTCCGCAGAAACATCTGCCCTACCGAAGCGAGAGCACTAATCGCATTTGTCCGTCATCACGTAACCAGTCGCTGGACCGGAGTGGCCGAGCCGGTCGGATTTGAATGGAAGGCTGATTGGCGGCCACCCGGTCAGCTTGGTCGTTCATCGTGATGGGAAGCACTTGATGGCCAACCCCCGAGGTTCTTGCGAAGAATGCTGGTACGCAGTGCTCCTCATCGCATCCGCCGTGTTCGTAACGGCGATTGGCTGCGAAACGGAAAGGCAACCTGTTTCGAGTGGTACAAGTGATAGGACGGCAACGCCGACTAAACCAACATTTACGGTTCACGATGTCTTCTACATCGCCCCGCTGGTCGACTCGGTAATAGCAACTGGTGTCGTCGATGTCGGTACATTTCACGTCGGCGACCACGTCGTCGTTGCGGACAAAATTCGAACGCAGATCGGAAAGATCGAATCCATTGAGCAGGGCGAGATCCCAGAAGCCGTTCGCGGCGACAATGTCGGCTTTCATCTGATTGGCGTGGACCGCGGTCAGGTCAAGTCGGGTGATCAGATATTCGGGAACAATTGACGCGACTCGAAGCAGTCGCAAACACGATGAACCATCGATTGCAACCGAGCGGCGGATCGGGTCGGTCCTGGGTCAAGCCGTTTTGGCCGCCGCCGGTTGAATCGTGTCGTTCGCCGCTCAGGCAGATTCCCTAAACTGCGTGAGCCCAGTCCGCAACTATCGATCGCATTGCTAGCGTTCGTTCGGATTCCAGTGGTCTTGCGGATTCCCGGTAATTAGTGTACAGAACAACTTGCCGGTGCCGATCGGATAAATGAAACATCGCAGCGCGAATTGGCGCACGGCTCTCCGTAATACGGCAATCCCATGAAACGAATCGTATTTCTCGCCATTTTGGGCATTCTGACAACGTTCACGGGATGCACCATACCAGACGCCATATTCTCGGTGTTCGGCGATCACTACACCGGCGGTGGATATACGCGGGCGGAAAAGGAATACCATTACGACCAACAAGTTGAAGCATCGCGCAATTATGGTTCGTCACTGCCGTAATCTCCCACGTCGGCGCTCACGTTTCAACGTCGAATGGTGTCTCCCGTCTTCGTTAATGCTCCAACGCTGCGTTGCTTCGCGCTGACGAGGCGGCGAGCGCTCTGGCTGGAAACGGATTGTTGGAGCCAACTCGATTTGATACTGTAATGGTCGTGTTGAATTGTGCGGTGTGGTGGCTCGTCCCGCGGGTTCAGCGCGGCGAACCATCGATTGCAACCGAGCGGCGGATCGGGTCGGTCCTGGTGGCAAGCCGTTTGGCCGCCGCCGGTTGAATCGTGTCGTTATCGGGGTTAAGAGACATGTCGCAACCGCCACGCTTCGTGGTATCGATGACGGAGATCCTCGTCGTGGTCGGGATTCTATCGACTCTGTGGGCAATTCTGCTTCCCGCGGTTAATGCCGCGCGGGAGGTTCCGCGGCCGGGTATCCGCGATGCACTGCCACCGCTCCTACCTCAACTGCAACCGTTGTACAAACACAGTCCGTGGCTCTTCGTCATCGGGACTCCCATCACCGTTACAGCATTCGTCGCCGCGTTGGTTGCTATTGGTCGTCCGTTGCTGCCAGAAAGAATCCGCAGCTACTTTCCTTGGACTGCGTTCAACAAATCACGGCCGCCGTTTCTCCGGCTTTGAATCCAGAAATGTCGCCGAACCATCGAGACTTGCTTTCAATGACTGATGCTACGGGGTTTTTCATCAAAGAACAATGCGGATGGACAATCGCCGTATGGTCGTCCTAATCGAGTTACACACTTGTTTCCTGTGTCCTGATCGATCTGGTACGTGGTGTTGAATCGGTCGGAATGGTCGCCGGGTTTGCGAGTCAAGCTATCCCGATAACCATCGATTGCAACCGAGCGGCGGATCGGGTCGGTCCTGAAATCAACGTTTCTCGCCCGCCGCCGGTTGAATCGGAACGTTATACGCGAACAATGATGAGGCACTATTCGCCGACAGGCTTTCGGTGGACGGGAACGGAGAACGAGCGATGCACGTGACACCGACGGCCACCAGACGACAGCTGCCTTACGTGCTTGTGGGCGCCCTGCTTCTTGCCCTCGCAAGTTGGGGCCTGCTGGTTCTGCTCGCACAAGACCGTCATATCAGTGGAATTGCTGATCGAAAAACGACCTTCAATTGGCGGACGGAGCCCGTCATCCTGATGTACTCGCCGGTTGGACCAACCGGACGCATTGTGGGATGGGTCGGCGAAATGTTTATCGAAGTCGAAGGGAACCTTAAACTCACGACCGGTGGAGGTTTACTCGACCTTCAGACAAGTCCAAATGGCTTGACCGGAACTGTCAACGGGATGTCAGTAACCTGCCAGAATCTGACCGTCCAGTCGGAAACAGGTGCATTGATACTAGATGATCCTGCACTACTTGACAGGATCGGTACTGACTTTGATTTCGAAATCGAACAGTAAGCCAGAACTGGCGCATAACTAAATGCTGGACCGGAGCCGCCGATCTGGTTGGAATCGCATGGTGAGCTGAGTGGCGGCGGCCCGGTCAGCATGGTCGATATGCGATAATAGCCACATCGACCTGACGTTGCGGTGCATTAGAAATGGCTCCGTCGAACAACTATTGTTTGCGACTTGAACGCGCGCCGCTTGTTTTCGGTATCGTGATTGCATCGGTCTTTCCAGGAACGTGGTTTCTGGAGCGGTTCGGGGTTCTCGATGTGGGTGGCATTGCATGGAATCATTTTTGGACGGTGTTTGTGTTGGGATTCGTTTCCCCATTCTGTCTGCTCCTGCTGTACCTCCTCTGGTTGCGTCCTCCGATTATCTGCCTCTCTGACAACAAATTGCTTCTTCGCCACGTCACCATCCCGTGGCGAAACACGGAACTATTGGTAACTGATGTGAATTGGGTCGTCGCCGACTGGGAACCCGACACGTCTTATTGCTTTTTGAAGATCAAAGTCACTCCTTCGTGTTTCCATCGCGAGTGCCTCCGTAATCGTTGGCTGCATGGAAAAGACGGTTTTCTCAAGATGTCACTAAATAATGCGGAGGAAACACCGGACGAAGTAGCGATGAAGCTGAACGTTTTGCTATCTCACTCCGAAAAGTCGAGGCCCTAATCGAAACAACCAACACAAAACGTCCGCACGGTCGTTGTACGATCGCCTTCGCGCTTTTACGAATTCGCTTGCACCATAGAATTACTCGCGGTTCCAGATGGAAACTTTCCTACAATGGCTCTTCGTGAAAGTTGGTCGTCGAATCGTACCTCGGGCGCCGAGCGTCGAAATCGCATATCAAATCGGTGAACGGGAGGGCTCGGCGCAGTCGGTCCTGAAGTCGATGTCCTCTCCTCGCCCCCCGTTACCTCAAACGTTCGTCGCCGCACCGAGGCTGGCGGGCCGGCGGGTGAAATGAAGACACGACGCGAAGATCTGTTGGAACTCGCTCGTTGGATGTGGGAAGTTGTCCACAATCACCCATGGGCGCCCAACGAGTTCGACGCCAGTTTTGATCGGGTTTATTCCCACACGGACGATTTGGAGACGCTCTGGCAATTAGGCGGCGCGACGAACGACTACCTTCGCTGTAATCCAGGCGGACTTTCGGTTCCCATCAGTCTTCCCAAGCGGTTGCTGGCCTCGGAGAATCGGGAGGCACGGGTGATTGGTTTGAAACTCCTCAACCGTTGCAGCGACATCTCGACCTCTGAAATCACCGAAGAGATCTTGCGGGCACTCCAACGCGGCGATGGTTATGAAGATTACGGAGGCTTCTGCGAATTGGGAAACCTCATTGAACGATACGAAGCAGCCGCCGTGCGACTTTCCGCCGATGTCGTAGGCCGGCTGGTAAATGCGACTAACAGATTTGCCGTCGGCAAGGACGAAAACGATCAACGAACGGCTCAGCGTCGAGTAGAATGCTTGAGATCAATTTGCGATTGAGCAAATGCGACGAACCAGACGATGCACGCGAGTGGCCGATCGCGGTGGAATCGAATGGATGATCACATGGCGGCCACCGCGTGATCGTGGTCGTTAGGTCCTGTAAGCGTTACACTCTGATGGCTCGTTACGCGAAAATCTCAAACACTTTTATCGTTGGCTCCGTCGTCACTTTGGACGAATACTCGGGTGCCGTTATTGCTGGTGAGGAAGGCTTCTTTATAATGTTCAGCCGCCGGCAATTATCGCAAGCTGTTGGGCGATTCCAGGAAACCGTCGCAGCAGTTCTTCCGCGTGCGCAACCACTGATCGTAAAGGACGAAAGGGCATACTCCAATGAACAGGTTTGGCGTGGCAGCTATTCTGATTTGCCCGACGAGGTTGTAGCACATCCCGATTGGCCACACTTGTCTGACGTTGAGGTAGTGTGGTTCATTCCAAAACACGCAGTAGACAAGATCACGACCTCAATCTGGTACGGGGTCAAAATAAAGGTTGGCGAAGTTGTTTACAATTTTGCCGTGGGGTTGTTCTCTCACGCTAAAACTCGCTCGAATTTGCGGTCTCTTGGGTGGGCCGTTTGACTGGCAGAAAGGACCTAACTATCGGATGCAATCGAGCCGCCGATTCGATTGCTGCTGAATGGATGATCAATCGCGGCGGCCGATTGATCCGGGACGTTCTGCGCTCCGATGAAGACTGGCCCCGTCATCCTAGTGTTGGTGCTATCAGCAGGGTGCGGCTCGTTCTTGTCTCGCTCCGGACCATCGGACCCGGGGTACAGGAAGGGATACTTAGGCATGCTGAGTGCGGAGCAAATCCAGGATTTGCGTTTTGCCTGGCATGGCGCAGTTGGTGGCGTGGCGTCAATTGCACGCTTCAGAACCGACCAGTCTGGAATCGAGCGTATTCGCCTAGCCACCCAGCGCCACGAGGTATACGAACCGGACATCGATGTAACGTCTGAAGAGCCCAGAGTCCCGTCCTCGGAACTCAGACAGCGGTTCCGAATGGCCACACCCGGCGATGAATTGCCGCCTTGGTTCGACTTCCCGTTTGACAAATCCCTGCCGGTCTATATCAACCGGGGGGATGCACATGACGGCGCACCGGCGTACTCCCATGAGTACTACGTCGATAAAGAAACTGGTATCGTGTACTTCCTGATGATCAAAGGCTAACGGGTACTGAACTAGATCGCACACTCGCAGAACTAATCGCTGGACCGGAGTGGCCGATCCGGTCGGATTTCGATGGAAGGCTGATTGGCGGCCACCCGGTCAGCTTGGTCGTTAGGCACCAAGAAGTGCCGTGCAGTTTCCGAACCATTGAAAGGCAACCGTGTTCTGGTACATCATTGGTGCGATCGCCGCCGTCATCATTGGGTTCATCTGGTGGCGTTACACGTCCGTGGCACGCGGTGCGCGACAACGAGACGAGAAGATACTTCCCCTTCTTGACCCACTCGGTGAGAAGCTCGCCGCTGGTAAGACTCCCGCACGAGATGAGATTGAATCGCTGGCGAAGAACCCGGCAACTCGCTCTTTCCTTTACGAAATCCTCAAACACTTTGAACGCCTGGACCTATTTCCTGCGGAATACCGATCGGAAATAGCACAGGCAGAAGCGAAGCTGGTCTACTGGATGATGCATCCAAACGAACTGCAGGATGCACCCCATGAAACCGAATTGGCTGAGACAATCACTCGGCAAGTCGAAGGTGAAAGTTGCCGGTTTCACGTTTTCCGGTACCGGATGCCGAATGGCCATTGGGCTGGTGATGACTGGCTGCTTGGTCTGGCGGGCCCCTTCATTGATAATAACCCGCCGTACTCCGGTGTGGCCGGTGCCTTTTCTCGCTGCGACAAATACGGAGAAGTCCAGCCTGCCGAGCTTGTTGACTGGTTCATCGGAATGGCAAGACGAAAAAGCGGTGCCTAACTAGGCCGTGCACGTGCGGACTGGAAATGGTTTGTTGACAAGCGGGTGTGAACCCCGCCGGAGTAGCTTCTAGCCAGAGGCCCCGTAACGAGTGTTGCAGCCAGCGTATAAGGCGGGCTCGCCGAAGTCGCTGGTTGAAGCGTACACAGAGAGGTAGTGAGGATGAAAGGTAGGGGGATAGCTCTCCCGCCCTGAATGGCATTGAACTACGAAATCTTTCTACCTGTGGATCCTGCGTAGGGTGCGTGCAAGCCTGAAGGCAACATCGGTGACCGCCGGCCTTGGTATTCGAGCGGCATGATTCACTGGACTCATAAATCAGCACCTCTGATGCCCGCAACGCTCCCCTGTAAACGCCTTTGATGCGTGGCGACCAGGGTCCCTGCACGCCGGATATGGGACCCTTTCCTGTCACAGTGTATTCCTGTTTGTCTCGCTTTGGCCGGCCCAGACTGGTCACTCGGCAGATTGGGATCAAGCTATTTGTCTATTCAGCCTGAGCGAATTGCGGGAAGTGTTGCGATACCTCAAGCTGTTTAATCTCGCCTTTCCTGTCTACACCTACCAAACCGCTGCTGAGAATGCCGTAGTAGATAGCCTGCTGTAGCTTCGGCCTGTTTCGCAGATTCATAATCCTCTACCGCCAGGCCCAGCTGATTGTGTCTAGCAGCTCCAGTAGCTAAATACTCAGGCATACCTTCTCCCGCCAAGTCCTGAATCTTAATCAGACGTAAGTAGTTGCGAGCTGGAAATTATTTCCTTAATCACATCGAAAGATCCTACGGACAGTCCGTAGAATCTCCCATCGGTCGCGTATAGCAAACATCTCTGCGCTGCTCTCTGTGCTGCTCTTTGGCGGCCTTATCGTCGCTGCTATGCGGTGTTCCTTTGCTCTCTTGTGTGCTCTTGTCGGCCCCAACTCAATGAGAGTCGAGGTGTCTTCTGGCTCGCCCACGTGTTGCCACTATGATGATCTATTGACAGCACCCACTACCATCATGTTATTCTGGTAGCGTCTCATACACCTTTACTTACTATAGACAGAGGTACATGCAATGGGTTTCCGCGAATTTCTGCAAACGCTCGAGCACGAGGGCATCCAACTCGAAGAGCATCACATCCGCTACGCCATCAGACGGCGCAAGATATCCCGGCCTGAACTTGATGCGAGTTTGAGCTTTGTATTTGAGAAGGAGCACGTAGAGCAGGCACGCAAGCTTATTATCAAGCCGCGGGGCAAAGCTCAAGTTTCAGTAGCTGAGGTTTCTCTTTGATCAGTAAACGAAGCAGCCCCTGCCGTTTGTGGGCAGGGGCTGCTGGTTTCTTCCCTATTTGCTCCCGAAAGCAAAAGAAGGTGTTATGCAGGATACTATACAACCAGCATCTGTAAATCACAACCCCGACGGTACGATCACCGGCCGATCGGAAGAGTCAATCGAAAACAACGGGCGGACCGACAGCTCGCGACTCAATCCCAAAAACAAGACGACCAAGGTCCGCAAAAACGATCGGACTGTAAGAAAGGCTAAACGTGCGTCACAAGGCTCAGCAAGCTCCGTCGTTGGATCCGCACGGAGTGAGCCTGACCAATGCACAGAAACACCAGAGAAGGGAAGCGCATGCAGCAAATCCACCGCGAAGAAACTAAGTCGTACAGCTGCGCAATTGCTACCAATTCAGGCCCCACCCTATATCGCGCCGCAAGCCGAAAGAGACGAATTCGACGACGATGATCCGCAATTTGATGGCACGGAGGAAGCGGACGCGTACACGGAAGACAACAGACTTAATCCGCCGTCCTCGCCTGGGAATCATGCAAATCCAGCGCAGACACAATATCCGGTCACGGTGGCAGGCACAATGAAGGATCTTCGGGAGAACGACGGTGGTGGAATATGGGTACCCCGGCTTGTCCGCAAGATCACAGAGAACGGAGATCAGGCGATTGTCCTATCGCAGACACTGTATTGGTTCGATAACGATAGGCGAGGCAATCAGCGGGCGGGAACCTTTAGGAACGGACGCTATTGGTTTTACAAGACGCATGAAGAGTTCGGAGAAGAGATAGGGCTTTCTGCGGCCAGAGTAAAGGTATGCTTAAACGCCTTAAAGAGGCTAGGGTTCATTGAAATTGACCACTTTCTCGCTAAAGGGATGCGTACGACACACGTAAGCCTAAACCTAATGACGGTTCGAGAAGCCCTGGCAGGTTCCTATCAAGAGTGGAAAAATACAGGTCAGCAAGATTTGAACTCCCGCTCAGCCTAAACCTTGCTGACCGGTCAGTACGAAATATACTCCCCGGTCAGCACAAACCTTGCTGACCCTATACAGAGATTACTACAGAGATTAACTCAAAGAAGCTTCTTATTCGGCCTCGCCGCTGCGCG
>Ga0351852_10287_pt1 | contig 14055 bp, 9 predicted proteins | sample TotcelHFGM3001N6_FD_206802 | JGI IMG/M metagenome (GOLD analysis project Ga0351852, IMG submission 206802) | Enriched cells from coal bed in the Powder River Basin, Montana, United States - Total cells FGM rep1 HSBNCT.FGM.300.1.N6 ...
CGCCTTTCTCGCGGCGGCCGGCTCTTTGTTCTGCGCGCGTGTCATACGGGGCGGGACCTTCAGCGCGTGGGACGGATTTTTTTATGCCGACGCGCTCAGCGCCTTTTATTTAGGGATCATCCTGCTGGTGAATGTGTTCGTCGCCGTTTACTCGGTCGGATATATTCGCAATGAAATTGCCGGCGGCCACCTGCCGGAGAAGAAGCTCTTCAGATATTACGCGCTGCTGAATCTTTTTATTTTTACGATGGTCTTTGTCTGCCTTGCGGGGAACCTGGGCGCCCTCTGGATCGGTATCGAGGCGACGACGCTCGCTTCAGCGTTCCTCGTCGGTATTTACAATAAAAATGTCTCGATCGAGGCGGCCTGGAAATATATCATTATCTGTACCGTCGGTATCACGTTCGCGCTCTTCGGGACGGTCCTTTTGTATTACGCGTCGATACAGGTGACCGGCGATCTCAAACACAGTTTGCACTGGATCGACATTGCCCGGATGGCGGATAAACTTAACCCCCAGATCGTGAAGATCGCGTTCATATTCATCCTGATCGGGTATGGGACCAAGGCGGGCCTTGCCCCGATGCACACCTGGATGCCGGACGCGCACAGCCAGGCGCCGAGCCCGGTGAGCGCGCTCCTCTCGGGCGTTCTGCTCAAGTGCGCCATCTACGGGATCATCCGCTACCACATTATCGTCAAAAAGTGCGCCGGCGGGGTCTATTCCGACCACCTCCTGATCATCTTCGGCGTCTTATCGCTCCTGTTCGCGACGTTCTTCATCCTTGTCCAGAGCGATATCAAACGGCTCTTTGCCTATTCGAGCCTGGAACATATCGGCTTGATTTCCGTCGGTCTCGGCTTTGGCGGCGCGGTCGGCTTATTCGGCGCCCTTTTGCACACGGTCAACCATGCCATTACGAAAACGTTGATGTTCTGCACTGCCGGCGAAATTATTGCGCGCTACAAATCACGCAGTATCCTGCGGATCGCCGGTGTCGTGACCGCTTTCCCCCTCACCGGGATCGCCCTGCTTGCGGGCGGTTTCGCGCTGGCCGGTTCGCCGCCCTTCGGCATCTTTATCAGCGAGCTGATGATACTCAAAGCCGGTTTTGCCGGCGGGCATGCCGCGGCCGCCGTGATTGTCCTTGCGGCGCTTGTCCTGATCTTTGCCGGTCTGATAAAGCATATCTCCGGTATGGCGTTCGGTCAGCCGCCGGCGGATGTGCAGCGGGTAGCGAACAGATGGGGTGTCCCTGTCCTTGCCGTGCTGGGGATCATGATGACGTTGACGGGTTTGTATCTCCCTTCTTTTTTGACGCAGACGATCCGGCAGTGCGTCGATATCATCAACGGAGCGGTGTAACAATAACATATGAAATTCGAATGTCGAAATCAGAAAACTTGCATGAGGTGTGTTTTTGATGAAGCCCGGGTATGTTGAAAGCGTAAGAGACGCACTGGTGCGGCAATTTCCGGAAGATATTTTTTCTCATGACGTTGTCCGGGAGAACGAGCTGTATCTCCACGTAAAGAAAAGAGCGTTTGCCGCGATATCCCATATGGTCCATACAGGATATCAGGCGCCGCTGACGGCTATGTTCGGCAGTGATGACCGTGCGCGCGGCGGCGCCTTCCGCGTCCATGCGGTCTTTGGCGTCTTTGACGCGTCTGCCTGGGTCATCGTCCGGGCCGATGTTACGGAGGCCGAGCCGGTCTATCCGTCTTTGTCGCCGGTCATCTACGCGGCGCATCTCTACGAGCGGGAGATACGGGACATGTTCGGTCTCGCCGCCGAAGGCAATCCCGACCTGCGGCGGCTTGCCCTCCACGAGAATTTTCCCGACATACATCCGCTCCGCAAAGAGTTTCCGTGGGACGCGAAACTTCCGCGCCAAAAGGGCTCGTATGCATATATGGAGATAGAAGGGGAAGGGATGTTTCAAGTCGCCGTCGGGCCGGTCCACGCGGGTATCATCGAGCCGGGGCATTTCAGGTTCAGCGTTGCCGGCGAACCCGTGATCAATTTGGAGATCAGGCTCCATTACAAGCACAAGGGGATTGAGAAGTTGTTTGAGACGATGGATGCCGCGGGCGGCGTCATGCTTGCCGAACGTGTTTCAGGCGATTCGTCTGCCGCGCACGCCCTTGCCTACGCGCATGCCGTTGAGAAGGCGGCGGGCATCGAGGTCCCTGCCTATGCGCGGTCAATCAGGACGGTCCTCCTCGAACTCGAACGTATCTATAACCACATTGCCGACATCGGCGGGATGGCGACGGATGTCGGCTTTTCGTTCGCAGCGGCGCAGGCAGGGATACTGCGCGAGCGGATCATGGCCCTCAACGAAAAGATCAGCGGGAGCAGGTTTTTGCGGGGGATCGCGTGTCCCGGCGGCGTGAAGAAGGATCTTTTGCCGGGATATCGGGACGCGATCAGGGATGAATTGAAGAAGACCGGCGCGGACCTTTCCGGCCTTGTCGAGATAATGCTCGGTTCGGCAACATTCATGGACCGTGTCGAGCCGACGGGAGTTTTACAGAAGGATGTCGCCCGGGATCTCGGGGTTGTCGGTGTTCCCGCTCGCGCTTCCGGTCTTGCGCATGATGCGCGGCGAGATTATCCATCCGAGCTGTATGGCTCAATAGATATAAAGGTCCCGGTCTATACAACCGGCGATGTCTTCGCCCGCTGGCGGGTGCGGGTTGACGAGGTTTTTGAGTCGATGAGGATCATCGGACATGTTCTTGAAGCGAGTCATCAGGGAAAACTGTCAGCGCCGGTCGGTCCCATCAAGCCGTACGGGTCGGCTTTCGGATATGTCGAAGGGTGGCGCGGGCCGGTTTTCTGCTGGGTGGAGTTCGGAGAGGGGAACAGGATCGAGCGGTGCAAGGTCCGCGACGCCTCGTTCTGCAACTGGCCGGGGCTGGCCCGGGCGGTGCCGGGAGAGATCGTTCCCGATTTCCCGCTGTGTAATAAAAGCTTTAACCTTTCCTATTCAGGGAACGATTTATGAAAGAAATGATCTTTTTTTAAATGATGGAAGCAACTTTAAACTCGAAGCGCGAAATCCGAAATTCTAAACAAACATAAAATCCTAATGATCAAATGACCAAAACATACGGATGTTTTGAAAATTAGAATTTTGAGATTTGAGTTTGTTTCGGGCTTCGATATTCGAATTTCGTTTTTGTTTCGGCGTGCCGGCTTATGAGGGGGAAAATAAGATGTTTCGCATAATTAAACAGCGTTTAAAAACAGGGATTGTGACGAAATCGCTTGCCGAACTGTCGGCCGGCGCATCTCCCGAGGTCGAGGCGGTCGGCAAGCAGTTGGAGTCGAGAATCAAAAAACTTTTCGGCCGTTCGCTGGCGGTCCGCGAAGTCGACGCCGGCTCCTGCAACGCCTGCGAGCTTGAGCTGATCGCCCTCTCGAACCCTGTTTACGACATCGAACGGTTCGGCATACACGTCGTGGCTTCTCCCCGTCACGCCGATGTCCTTTTCGTCACCGGCCCGGTAACGCGTAACATGGAGCTGGCGCTTAAAAAGACCTATGAGGCGACCCCCGCGCCGAAACTGGTCGTGGCGATAGGCGATTGCGCCGCCTGCGGCGGGATATATAAAGGTTCCTACGCTGTTGTCGGAGGCGTCGGCGATGTCGTGCCGGTCGATCTTGTCATCCCCGGATGTCCGCCCCGACCCGTCGATATCCTGCTGGCTCTCCTCAAAGCGCTGAAATAGTTTGTTGAAATCTCTTTTGTCGTTTATACTACCGCTGTTTATTTTTCCGTTTTCCGGCAGTAGTTTTATCCCATAAACAGGAGCGTTATAGCAATGAAACTTATATATCTGTTCCCGGGCCAGGGGTCCCAGAGCGTCGGGATGGGGAAGGACCTGTACGAGAAATTCGAATCGGTCAGGAATATCTTTGATGACGGGAACAATATCCTCGGTGCGGATATCAAGAAATATTGTTTCGAAGGGCCGCTTGAAGAACTGACCAAAACGCATATCGTCCAGCCCGCCATCACGATCGTCAATATCGCCGTTGCCACGGTGCTGCACGAAAAAGGGGTCAAGCCCGAAGCGGCGTGCGGGCACAGCCTCGGAGAATATTCGGCGCTCTACGCGGCGGGGGTGTTCAGCCTCGAGACGGTGTTAAAACTGGTCCAGCTGCGCGGCAGTTGCATGCAGGAGTGCGCAAACAAGCATCCGGGCGGGATGGTCGCGGTCGTGGGGCTCACGATCGACACGGTCCGCGAGGTGTGCGTGGAGGCGAGCGCCAGCGGCGTTATCGGGATCGCGAACATCAACACGAAAGAACAGCTCATCCTTTCAGGCACGAAAGAAGCGGTCGCGAAGGCGGCGGAGATCATAGAGAAGCTGGGTACCGCCCGCGTTATCCCGCTCAAGGTCAGCGGGCCGTGGCACAGCCCGTTGATGAAAGAGGCGCAGGAACGGATGGCCAGGGAGATCATGGTCGCGGAGATGTCCGATCCGAAGATCCCGGTGATTTGTAATGTAACGGCCCACTACGCGAAAACCGCCGCGGAGATACGCGAGAACCTGATCAACCAGATTACGGGTTCGGTGCGCTGGCTGGAAACGGTCGAGCGTTTACAGAGCACCCACACGGACGCGCGGTATATCGAAGTCGGCCCCGGCAGGGTCCTCAAAGGGCTCCTGAGGAACATCAACCGGGACGCTGAAATTTTCAATGTCGAAAATTCCGCGTCGCTGGATTCCGTCCTGAAGGCGCTCGGCGCCGAATAGTGTTTCGGAAAGCGGGAGGCACATGGACAAGAGACCGATCGGTGTTTTTGATTCCGGGATAGGGGGGTTGAGCCTGGTCGCGGAAATCAGAAAGCAGCTCCCCCGCGAAAGCGTCGTCTACTTTGCCGATGTTGCGCGTCAGCCGTTCGGCGAGAAGTCCCCGGAAGAGGTCATCAGGATCTCCGCGGAGATATCCTCTTTTCTTGCCGGGCAGGGAGCCAAGGCGGTTGTTGTCGCCTGCAGTACCGCTTCCGCGGTCGCCCTGGCCGTGCTCCGGGAAAAATTTCCCATACCGGTCGTCGGGATCATCACCCCACGGCTTATTGACGATGTCCTAAAAACGACGAAGAACAAAAAGGTCGGCGTTATTTCGACTGAGCTGACTGCGCGCAGCGCTTCGTTCAGGAAGGCGATCGAAGCGGCCGATCCGGCCGTTGCGGTCTATTCGGTCCCCTGTTCGCGGCTGGTCAATATGATTTCGGCGGGCGATATTTATGACGAAAAGATCGTGAAGACGGCCGATCGCTATATCCTTCCGCTCGTGGAGAAGGACGTCGACACCCTGATCCTCGGCTGTACGCATTTTAATTTTATTGCCGATGTTATCGGCGCCCTCGCGGAGAAGAAGATGTCCATCGTGTCGCCTCCGTCGGCAACGGTCGGGACGCTGGCGGACATCCTGCGGGAGAAAAACGCGTCAGCCCCGCCGGCTCACCAGCCGTCGTATCGTTATCTTGCGACCGGAGACTCGGCGGAGTTTGCGCGGCTCGTGGACCGGCTCTGGAAGGGGCAGGGAACGGTTACCATTGAACATCACGAATGGTCAGTAATATAAAGGGTCAAGCGCCGCGGCGCGCGGGCAAGACTAATCACGGGGATGTATGATTTTTTTCAGGTTCTTCAAAATCCTCTGGAAAGAGTTCGACCGCCATCACTGCTTTGAAAGCGCCTCGGCGATGGCGTTTGTAACTCTTGTGTCGCTGGTCCCCCTGGTGACCGTTTTCTTTTCGTTCTTTGCGAACTTTGTCGAATTCACCGAGCTCAAGCGAAAAATCCAGGGCCGGCTGCTCATGCATTTTTTGCCGGTGACCGGAACCCAGATCAATAACGTTATCTCTGGGTATATCGACCAGTTCACCGCGAACACCACGGCGGTGAGCATCTTCGGCGTGGCGGCGCTTGCGGCGACCACTATGGCGCTTTTCAGCACCGTCGAGAATTCGTTCAATTTTATCTGGGATGTAAAGGACAAACGTTCGATCGTGAAGAAATACAACGCCTATGCCGGTATACTGCTGGGGCTCCCGCTCCTGATCGGACTGTCATTCTATATCACGACAATATTCAAGATGAAGCTTTTCGGCCTTATCGGCGGCAACCTGGAGTTTCTCCAGAAATTCTACTATGTCTCGGTCCCTTTCGCGCTTTCCTGGATGGCGTTCGCGATTTCCTACAAGGTGATCCCGCACACTCCCGTCAGATGGGGGTATGCGGTCGCCGGCGGCGTCATAGCGGGTTCGCTCTGGGAGATCGCGAAGGTCGCTTTCGGTTATTACACGACGCATGTCGTAAACTACAACCTTATTTACGGGTCGCTGGGGACAGTCCCGCTCTTTCTGGCGTGGCTGTATCTGACATGGGTGATCGTCCTTCTCGGGATGGAAATCGTCTGCTGTATGCAGAACTTCAAATCACTAACCACACAATAACATATCGCGAGGTGACAGTATGGCTCTCAAGGCCGGCTCAATACGGAAGCAATCGGGTGTTGCGGGGAAGCTTTTTGTTTCTCTTGCGGTCCTTGCGGTGATCGCGGGCATCGTTGTCGTCATGGTCCCGTTCCTCATCGACCTGAACCGGTATAAAGAGCTCATCACGAACAAGATTGAGTCAGCTATCAATAAGAAGGTTGAGCTGCGGGACATACGTCTCAATCTGATAGGGGGAGGCGGCCTCGTTGTGTCGGGGTTCATTATCAGACAACCGGGCGCGGGAGCCGGCTCGGATATCTTTAGTTGCGAGAACCTGAGCGTGCGTGTAAAAGTCCTCCCGCTTCTGGCCAAGCGGATCGAAGTCGCCAAGATCGAAATACGCGCTCCTCACATACGCATCGTGCGCGATGTCAACGGCAAGTATAATTTCATGCCGGAAAAAATTCCCTCATCGACAGTCACGAAGCCGCCCGCAAAGAAAACGGCGGCGGCAGCGCAGAAGAGGGCGCCGGGAGTGAAGGGAAAAACAGCCGCGCCGAAAACAACCCAGGCCGCACCGGTGCCGGTCGAGCAGAAAATGGCCGCGGGTTCGGCTCCCGCGCCGTCTGTCCCGGCCAAAGGGTCCGGTTCGAAGCCCTTCGCCATCGAAGTTGAAAGCATCCAAATCGTAAGCGGGTTGATCAGCTATCGCGATGAAACGAAGAAAAACCCGAGGGAGATCAGTTTTTCAGACCTCTCATTGTCAGTTAAGGGATTTCAGGAGGGCGGAGACCTCAGGTGCAAACTGAGCGGCATCCTTAATAATGCGGGGAAGATCAAACTGCAGTGCGCGGTAGGGAAGGTCCCGGCCGGATTCGATTTTGCCGGCGCGGTTGATACGTTAAAAGGGACCCTAGACGTGTCGCTCAAGGGGTTCGACGCGACCGACCTCATTGAGATCGCGAGGGACTATGCCCAGGAACTTCCGCTCGTTAAGGGTGTATTTGATGCCGATCTGTCGGTTAAAGGCTCGCTGAATGAACTGGCGGTGAGCGCCGCTGTGGACCTTGGCCGGTGCGAGTTGGGCTATAAGGATTTTTTCGCGAAAGGAAAAGACGTCCCCTGCTCGGTGAAGTGCAGGGCGCAGCGTGCAAAAACGGGCGAAGTGCGGGTGGATGAATTCTTGCTGGTCTTTGGCGGTTCGAAACTGCAGGCCGCGGGGGAGGGTTCCTTGGCGTCGCCGCTGAAGCTGAACATGACCGGCAGCTGCGACGTTGCGCTGAAAGACTGCATGGCGATAAAAGGGCTCGGGGCCCTGCGGCCGGAAGGCACAGTGCGGCTGGATATCGCGGTCCGAACGACAGGGAACGGGGTCGACCTTGATGTCCTCAGGACGGCCGACCGGGCCGCACTGATCAAAGAGCTGGGCGATGCCGATTTTACGGTGAAATGCGCGGTGAGGGATTTCAACACCGGTATGCTTACCAGGATCCAAAAAGGCCCCGTCCAGTACGCGGGTCCTGCATCGCTTGATGTTGAAGCTCGTGGTTCTGTGCAGGACATGCAATTGACGGGGAAAGCCGATCTCAACGCCGTGTCGATAGAATATCCGGTCCTTTTTTCTAAACCGGCGGGGAAGCCCCTTGTCGGCAACTTTAACGTCAATGTCAAAAAGCTTGAGATGATCTCGATTGAAAAGCTTGATGTTGCATTCGGCGCGTCAAAATGCAAGGCCTCTGGAGTGATCAAAAGCATCGACACGCTTGACGTCGATATGAAGCTTGCGTCCCGGGTTACCATGAGCGATTTGACCGGGATCAAGGATGTGAAGAGCTACGGTTTTTCCGGGGGGCTTGACGCCGCGCTCGACGTGAAGGGGCAGGTCAAGAGGCTGCGCAACATGACGGTCAACGGTTATATAGACATCGACCACGTGAAGTTCAACCCTCCCGCGCTTGGGGGCGGCGATATCGAGATCGACGGCGCCCTCAAAATAAACAAAGACCTGTATAACCTCCAGGAACTTCTCGTTATCGTCGGGACGTCGCGTTTGTCGGTTAACGCTGTGGTCAGGGACATTGACAGCCCGTCAGGGACGTTCACGGTATCGATCGAGCGGTTGAACGTGGATGAGATCCTGCAGTTATTTTCGCAAGAGCATGCGCCTGCCGGCCCCGCTCAGAGCAGCGAAATCGTGCGCGCCCGGGCGCCGCAGCCCGAAAAGAGCGTACAACGTGCGCTTCCGGCGAACGGCGCCGGCGGCGGGAAAGCAAAGAAAGCCGCTCCTGCGGCTCCCGCGCCGGACCCGGCTCCGCAGGGGTATCTTGACCGGGCCGACCTGAAAGGGACGTTTTCGGTCAAGGAGCTGGTGTATCACAAGAGCAAAATCCAGGACGTGAAGACGGACATCTCGTTGAAAAAAGGCACCCTCTCGCTGACGAACATGGCGCTGAAGGGGTTTAAGGGGACGGTGCAGGGATCGGCGACATATCGTCCGTCCGGCCAGGTACAAGTTTTCGATGCGGTGCTGACGATGCGAAAAGTCGACATCAACGAGATCCTCTCGGCCAACACGAAGCTCGCGGACCGGATCTTCGGCAGGCTCGATCTCGATCTGGAGCTTGCGGGCAAGGGCGCGACGACGGAGATCCTGAAAAAGCAGATGAAGGGCAAAGGCGCCGTCGATATCAAGGAGGGAAAACTTGCCTCCATCGACATCCTGAGAAATCTTTCTGCGATCTCAGGGATTATCGGGCTCGACCTGCCGAACATCGACGATACCGAGTTCCGCAAACTGGGCATGTCGCTCGACATCCAGAACGGCATGTGCACGACGAACGATCTCCAAATGATCACCGATTATTTCGATATGACCGGCGGCGGGTTTTTTACGTTTGAAACGCTGATCGACATGAGCCTGAACGTCCTGCTGACAAAAGAGTTTACCGAGCGGCTCGGGAGCGGCGATCTCCAGCGGGCGCTGGTGGGGACGGACGGCAGGATGTCGATACCGTTTACCGTCAAGGGGGATCTTGATAAACCGAAATTTTCGCCGGATTGGGGCGACATCCTCAAGCGCCAGGCGCAGTTTAAGCTCCAGAAGATGATCGGGGATAAGCTGTTTAAAAAAGAGGAAGTGCAGCCTCCCGCCCCGCAGCAAGAAAATATTTTTGTTCCCTCATCTCCCGATGCGGCACAGGAGAAGAAGCCGTCCACGAAGGAGATCCTTACCGATGTGCTCATCGATGTGCTGTCGGAAAGCATGAAAAAGGAGCAGAAACCGTCCGGCCAGCAATAGGGGACCGGCGCACCAAACTTAGTTTTTAAAATATTCGGGCAGGTGTTTCTTTGCGAGTGAGACCATTTCGTCGTTGGAGATGGATGTGGTCCGGTGATGTTCGTATTCCAGGTCGATCCACTTCTTGATCTTCAGGATGCCCGGATTGTTCTTGTCGATAAGGTTCGTTCCCTTGAGCCCGAGGTACATGTTGATCCAGTGCGCGATCCCCGCCGCCCCCGATTTGTCGGTGACGCCGATGCCGATGTCCCGCTTGAGAAGTTTTGTCGTGTTGAATATATTGTAGATCTCCTCGTTCTTGAGGATCCCGTCCGCATGGATGCCCGCGCGGGTGACATTGAACTCAGAGCCGACGAAGGGATAGTTGGGCGGTATGACCACGCCGAGTTTTTCCGTGAAGTAGGCCGCTATATCGGTAATGATGGTCGTGTTGATCCCGGCGCTTCCCTGGATGGATATGTAATCCATGATGAGCGCCTCGATCGGCGAATTTCCGGTCCGCTCGCCGAACCCGAGCAGGGTGCCGTTGACGGCCGCGCAGCCGTAGAGCCATGCCGCGGCGGCGTTCGCGAGGACTTTGTGAAAATCGTTATGGCCGTGCCACTCCAGGAGATGCGGCGGGACGCCGCCTTCGCGGATGAGCCCGGAGATCAGCTTGGGGACGCTCCGCGGGAGCGTCGCGCTCGGGTAGGGCACGCCGTATCCCATCGTGTCGCACGCCCGCACCTTGACCGGGATTTTATATTTTTGAGAAAGGCCCATCAGTTCCTGAACAAACGGTATGACAAACCCGTAAAAATCGGCGCGGGTAATGTCTTCAAGATGGCACCGCGGGATAACGCCGATGTCGAGCGCGGCCTTGACGATACCGAGATACCCCTCCATCGCTTTCTTGCGGTCGCTTTTTAGCTTGAGAAAAATGTGATAGTCCGAAGCGGACGTGAGAATGCCGGTTTCCTTGAGCCCCATGTCCTTGACGAGCTGAAAATCGCTCTTGACCGCCCTGATCCAGCCGGTGATCTCGGGATACTGCCATCCCTTTTCCAGGCATTTGACGACGGCCTCTTTGTCTTTCGCGCTATACAGGAAGAATTCCGACTGCCGGATGACGCCCCGGGGTCCGCTGAGATCGTGAAGAAACGTAAAGATGTCGATGATCTGCTCTACCGTATACGGCGGGCGCGACTGCTGGCCGTCCCGGAACGTCGTGTCCGTTATCCAGATGTCCTCCGGCAGGCATGTCGGCGCCGCCGTGTTCTCGAACGTCAACCGCGGGATGTCGTGGTAGGGGAACAGGTCCCGGTACAGGTTGGGTTCGGATACATTCTGTAACGTATGTTTTTTTGCCTGGGTGCCCATAAGTGGACTATAGTTATCACAAACAAAAATAAACCGCAATAATTTTAATCAGAAAATTAAGCAGCCGCGCCGCGGGCCGCGCGTCCTTTTTTTTTGACAGGGATCATTTTTTCGCCTAAGATTATATACCACAGGGGTTATCGTGATGATACATTTCAAGAAAGACATTTGCCGTGATTTTCACAACGCCACGCAGTACGAGTGGATAGAGGCCAACGGGATCGGCGGGTACGCGTCCTCGACCATCATTGGTGCCAATACGAGGCGGTATCACGGTCTGCTGGTTGCGGCGACGCACCCGCCCGGCGGGCGCGTGCTCCTGCTTTCCAAGGTTGAAGAAACCGTCACGATTGACGGAAACAAGTACGAGCTTTCGTGCAACCAGTATCCGAACGCGATCTACCCGGACGGCAACCTCTACTTGAAGGAATTCCGGCTGACGCCGTTCCCCAAGTTTATCTATGAGATCAAGGGGGTAACGATCGAGAAGACGGTCATGATGGTGCACGGTTCGAACACGACGATCGTCAGCTATAACGTGTTTGCCGGGCCTCAAGAGGTGTTCCTGCACATTAGGCCGCTGGTGAATTTCAGGGAGTATCACGGGCTGACGCTGTATGAAGAACACCTCCGGTGCGATTGCGACATCTACGAAGGGGCGATCAAGCTCTCATCCCACTCGAATTTTCCGCCGCTGTTCCTGTACCATAACGCCGCGTCATTCACCGAGGCGAAATATTATTACAAGAACATGGAATATCAGGAAGAAGCCTACCGGGGTTTTGACTGCCACGAGATGCTGTACAACCCCGGCTATTTTGCCTACAACGTCGAGGACGGCGACAACTGCGTTTTTGTCGCCTCTACCGATTCATACGAAGAGATCGATACGATGGAGCTCATGCAGGCCGAGATCAGCCGGCGGAGCAGGCTCCTGCGCGAGGTCGGGCTTGACAACAGCGCGCTCGACCCCCTGATCATAGCGGCGGACACCTTTGTGTGCGACGGCCCGCGGAAGGGCACCAAAGTCATTACCGCCGGTTACCACTGGTTCGGGATGTGGGGGCGCGACGCCCTGGTTGCGCTCCCGGGGCTGACCCTGGCAACGAAACGTTTTGAAGACGCCCGCGCGGTGCTCTCGACCATGGCGATGTATGCCAGCGAGGGCATGATGCCGAACCGGCTCAGCGAAGACCGGAATGATCCCGAGTACAATTCGGTGGACGCGTCGCTGTGGTTTTTTTACGCGGTGCATAAATATCTCGAATATACCGGAGATTACGCGTTTGTGGAGCGGGAGCTCCTGAGCGTGTTGACCGGGATCCTCCACCATTATACCGTCGGCACCCGGTTTAACATCCGCGAGGAACCGGATGGCCTTATCGCGTTCGCGAACAGCGATATTTCGATCACCTGGATGGATGTGCGCGTCGAGGGCAAACCGCTGATACAGCGCCAGGGGAAGGTCGTCGAGGTGAATGCGCTGTGGTATAACGCCCTCAAGATCATGGCGGCCATCGCCGAAAAACTCAACATGGGCAAGGAGGCGGACCTCTACAACAAGCGCGCGGAGAAAACGAAAAGAAGCTTCCAGAAAGCGTTCTGGAACGAAGAGGGCGGTTGTCTCTACGACTGGGTTGACGGCAAGCAGAAAGACGCGACGTTCCGGCCGAACCAGATCCTGGCGGTCAGTCTGCCGTACAGCGTCCTGCCGAAGACCCTTGAAAAACAGATCCTCGGCAAGGTTGATGCGGAGCTCCTGACCCCGTTTGGACTGCGGACGCTTTCGCCCGGAGACTCCCGGTATCAGGGCGTGTATCGCGGCGGGGTTGAGACCAGGGACAACGCGTACCATCAGGGCTCTGTCTGGGCGTGGCTGATCGGCGCGTATGTCGACGCGTTCGTGAAGGTGCACGGGGCAACGCCCGAGACGCGCGAAACATGCGAGAAGATCTTCATGTGCTTCATCGAGCATCTGCGACAGGCGGGATTGGGGACGATCGCGGAGATCTTTGACGGTAACCCGCCGTATCATCCTCGCGGCTGTGTTTCGCAGGCGTGGAGCGTGGGGGAAGTCCTCAGGATCTATTGTGAAAAACTGCTCGGCAAACGGCAGGAGTCCCGTCAGGAGGAGTCCGGAGGCCAGCAAAGCACGAAGCGGTTTTAACGGCGATAAAAAAGGCGTTGGTGTAAACCAACGCCTTTTTTTATTTTACGCGCCGTCTAGAAAAGGAACACTGCCGCGGCGACGACCGTCGTGTAGCCGCGCTTCACGATCGCCGACTGGGTGATGTTCGTCGTTTTCACGATCTTATCGCTGATGCGGTAAACCTCTTCTTTTTCGTCCCAGCTCTTGCTCTCGTCGAACTCGATGCCCAGCGTTGAGGCCAGCATCGACGCGGCGAGGTCTTCCGCGTAATCGCCCGCCAATTTCTCCGTCTGGCCGTAAGCGTGGTGTTCGCTGAGATAGCCGTAAAGCGACCTGTCCGACGGTACGGCGCAGCCGACCGAGGCGGAAATGAGGCGGTACGGCTCGTTGCTTGAGCATTTGCTCAGCACGGTGAAGGTGATCATACCGGGAAAAATCTCTTTGAGCCCTTTGCTTTTGGGGACCATTTTGCAATGAGGAGGTAGAATGCTCGACACGGTAACGAGGTTGCTTTTTTCGATGCCGGCGTCGCGCAGGGCCAGCTCGAACGACCGGAGTTCTTCCTTGTGGTTCCCGACCCCTTTTGTGAGAAACACTTTTCGGGGGACTAGATGTGAGAGCATATGCTGTTCCTCTTTCTCAAGAAACGGTTAACGTAGTGGCGGCCGCGCGATGAGGCCGGATGCGCGACGCCGCGCAACTGGTCAGATGTCTTCTTCTTCCTCATCATCGATTTTTTCGTAATCCTCGTCGATCTCTTCGTCGACATCGTCGCCGTAATCCGG
>Ga0351852_10295_pt1 | contig 13831 bp, 21 predicted proteins | sample TotcelHFGM3001N6_FD_206802 | JGI IMG/M metagenome (GOLD analysis project Ga0351852, IMG submission 206802) | Enriched cells from coal bed in the Powder River Basin, Montana, United States - Total cells FGM rep1 HSBNCT.FGM.300.1.N6 ...
GATGCCTAGCGTTGGGACGCGCTGCCGCGCTCACACACGACCTCCCACCGGGTTTCACGTTTTGGAACCGGCCTGGGAGACGCAGAAATGTCTACATGTTCAAATGACAATCCGTGCGAAACGAGGTTCGCTACGGACGATGACCAAACCACCGGTTCCTCGGAGAACGTCGATGTCCAGGGGCACGACTTCCCTTCGGGCCAGCAGTCGGATACTCCACTGCCGCGTTCGAAACGAAAGCGAAAACGCGCGCGGGAAGATCGCGGTTTGCCCCCAGACGAGGAGTTGGCCAAGCTTGCCACGGCTTACCTGGACCGACAGCACCGACATTGGCCCAAACTCCTCGAAGAGGGGTTGCTGCCTCTGCGCACCGAAGAACTCATCCGCCAGATGGTGGTGGACTTCAAGGAGCGGCACCGCACGGGTGAAGTCGATCCGCAACGCATCCGGCCGTTCCTCAGGTTCTGCCAGAAAATCGGCGGGGCCTACAACCGGTATTCGTGCGACAACAGCAGCCCGACTTCGGCGCTGGACCAGATGGTCAATAGCCTCGACAAGGCCCACGGCGAAGGCCGGTTCATTCCATGGGAATATGTGTTCGCGGACTACTCTGTGACCGGCTTGGACCCGTCGCGTCAGGGTTACAGCTCCTACAAATCGCTCGTGTCAAACTCTGACCATCCGCTCGAAACCACGTACATCGACGATTTCACGCGGGCCTCGCGTGACGAACTCGAATGGTGGAAGCTGGCGGCGCTCTCTAAGCGGTTGAACAAACGCATGATCGGGGCGAGCGATGGATTTGACGTCAGCAGCCAGGACTGGGACGTCAAGATCACCTTTTACGGCTTGGTCTCGCGGCTCTTCATCAAGGGGCTGCGTGAAAAGGTCCGACGGGGGATGCGGGGGGCAGCCCGTCGCGGAACTTGCCTGGGGAAGCTCTCGCTGGGTTTCACCCGACGCGTTCATCGCGACCAGAATGGCAATGTCGCGTACGGGCCGGACGGTCAGTCCATCAAGGAGCCCTGCATTGACCCGGCGACGAAACCGTTCCTGTTGCTGCTGTATGAGCTGTTTGTGGATCGGAACTGGACCACGTACAAGATCGTCCAGCACTTCAACAAGACGAAAGTCGATGGCTGGGACGGCTGGACCGAACGTGCCATCAAGCAGTTGCTCTGGAGTCCGGCGTCGATCGGCGTTTTCATTTGGAATAGAACTCGCCGCGAATACGACTGGGACGCCGAAAAGTGGGTTGTTGTCAAGAATCCTCGCGCTGCGTGGGAGGTCTACTACGACCGCAACTTGGCCATCGTCCCGATGGATAAGTGGCGGTCGGCACGGCAAAAGCTGGCTGAGATGCGCCGCAACAGTCCGCTCACGGGCAGGAAACGCAGTCGGAACCAGATCTCGGCAACCACGCTTTTCAGCGGTACGCTCTTCTGCGAGTACTGCGGTACGGAGCTCAAACTGAACCGTTCCACGAGCAAGTACAAACAGATGGCATGCCTGAACGGTACGTTTCACGCGCGCGACTGTCACCTTCACACATCCAAGAGCGTCAAGGTCATCGAGGAATGCCTGTTAGCTCATATCCGAAGCGTCGTTCTGACGGATGCCGCGATCGACGACATGGTGACAAGGGCCAATGACCACCTGGAGCGCGAAGCGGCGAAGCCGCAGGTGGACACGGCTTCCATGAAATCGAGGGCCCGAAAGCTGCAAACCAAGATTGACAGGCTGGTTCGCAAGGTCGAGGATGCCGACGACGAGGATGGGGAATTGTGCCGCGGCTATCACAAACGGATCGTCGAACTGCAGAAGGACTTGAATCGGCTGAACGCCGCGATTCGGGATGCCGAAGTGTCCAACCGCAGATCGGTTAAGCCGCTGGACGCTGCGCGGGTGAAGGGCTATCTCGCAAACCTGCGAAGCGTGTTGAATGACGAGATTCCGGTGGCCGCTGAGGCGATCCGTCAGTTGACGGGTCCAATCAAGATCCGCCAGGAGCCGATCCCGGGGCGTAAACACGGCGCGCGCTGGATCGCCACGTTCAACCCGGACCTGATGCGGGTGCTGCGGTATGTGGTCGGGGATGGTCCCGATTCGTCCGCTCTCGCCTCCGGGATCGGCGGGGAGCCGCAGGCAATCGAGGTGGTCATCGAAAAGGTGCCCATCTACGAGCAGTTGGCCCCCGATTTCAAGCGACTGCGGGACGCCGGGGCGAGCATCCAGAGCATTGCTATGGCCTACGGGATGACCTGGGTGGATGCCAAGCGGATTCTCGACTTCGCCGAGACCGGCCAACGTCCGAAGTGGAAAGCAGGGAAGCGAACCGGGACCGGCTCCAGACCGACCAAGTACTTGGATATTTCGTCGCAGGTCGCCGACCTGCGAGATAACCAGAAGATGTCCTTCCCACGCATCGCCGCAAGGCTGGGCGTCTCGGAGGAGACGGCCCGGCGGGGCTACGATCACGCCCACCGGGCGTCCCTGCGAGAAGCCGTTGAGCGCGGTGAGGCTCCTCGTCGAGGCTCGTACTCGCACCTCGGAGAGGAGAAAATGGAAGCGATTCGCAAGTTGCTGCGCGAGGGCAAGGAGACCTCGGCGATTGCCAGCGAGGTCGGTTGCAGCGATGGCACGGTACGCCGAGTGCGGAAGCAAATGCAGGTTGGCACCGACACGGAGGAAGCAGCCTAAAACCGGACGATTCGTAACCGTGGGGCAGGTTTCCAACCTGCCGAGGTTCGGGCAGACTGAGAAGCCTGCCCCACATTGACGCCTGGGCTGTGCGAGGGTCTCCCGACCCCGCACACGACGCGACCGGTAGGTCTCAGGAATCCTGGAGACCTGCGGTCGGCGGTTTCGGCGAGGTCGGGAGACCTGCGCCGAGCGGGCCTGTGAATCGCGAAAGGCCATTCCGCTTAGCCGAGAACGGCCTTCTTTACCACGCACGCAGAGCCACCTAAATTAGTTGCTTTTTCGTGGCATAATATATTGAGGGGCGCGTTACGTATCCGCATCCCTCATCTCTTGGCGTTCTGAGGCGGACGAGCTTGCTCGCCCGCCTTTTTCTTTGCGCGTTTTGTCGCTGTTCCCTGTATCGCTAGTCATCGCGCTGGCGAGACCCCCAATCCCCGACCCGGAGGAACGGTCATGCCCGAACATCCCCATGAACAACCGTTGCGAGGCACCCCGAAACGGCTTCACACATTCCTGGATTGCCTTGCCTCCCTGCTGGCAAAACGCTGGTTGCGAGATCAGCGGCGGCATGAGCAAGGCACGCCGCAGGACGAACGCGAGTCAACCTCGGAGGTGCCTGAGGCTTCGTAGCGGTTCAGACTTGTGTTTGATCCGCATCCCCACCACGACCTTTCTCGATAAGACAGGAGGAACTTTGCATGCCTAGAAGAATCCGCGTTTCGATGAGCCAAGAGGTCGGACTGCCAGACGCTGGCTCGCTCGCGGTGAGTTGCGGCGTGGAGTTCGACGCCGAACCGTCGCAACGGCAGGACGGCGACGACTTCGACAGCGACGTTTGGCCCGCCGTCGGCGTCTGCCGCCAACTCGTCGAAGAGGAGTTGGGCAGACATCAGCAGACGCACGTCGCCGCTTGTTCGAGCCGTGACCCGAGCGATGTTGAGGCCGGTCGATAGGCCATGCGGCTTTCATTGGCCGTCGTTGTCCCCTAACCCGCTGCAATCCCGACTTCGCTCTGTTGCGGTGGGCGTCCTTTTCGTTCTGCGTCACCAGTGCCGCCACCGCGGCACGGTGAACTGTTGACCGAGTGATCTGCACCCTCGCGCGTTGCGGGGGTGGCTATGTATCGCAACATGGCCGCCCCCGCTTGGGGGCGGTCTCATTTCTTGGAGATCGTACCCATGACAGCATCAGCAAAGTCGGTTCGTTGCCGGAAGTCCCCGCCCGCTTGGCAAGACGCCTTCATGGAGATGGTTCCCGCCATCGAGACCCATGCCAAGATTTCGTTCAGGCATCTGGACGCCGAAGCCCGCGAGGAAGCCATCCAGGAAGTCGTCTGCAACGCCTGCTGTGCCTACGCCCGGCTGGCCGAGTTGAAGAAAACGGATCTGGCTTATCCAAGTGCATTGGCCAGGTTCGGCGTCGCCCAGACGAAAGACGGGCGAAAGGTCGGCGGCAAGCTGAACTGCCGCGACGTCCTGAGCGAATACTGCCAGCAGAAAAAGAAGCTTCTCGTCGAGCGGTTGGACCAGTTCGATTCCGAGGATGAAGCCTGGGAAGAGATCCTGGTCGAGGATCGCCACGCTGGACCTGCAGAAACGGCGATCACGCGGATTGATTTCGCCACATGGCTTCAGCTTCTGCCGCGCCGCCTGCGAAAGATCGCCACATTCCTGGGTAACGGCGAAACGACCAGCACCGCCGCCAAGAAGTTTCGACTGTCGAAGGGTCGGATCAGCCAGATCCGCAAGGAACTGTTCCTGGCTTGGCACAGCTTCCAAGGGGACGAACTGGCTCCCGTCGCGTAGCCCGCACTTGTTACGCAACCGTTTCACCGGCCACTCCGTCGATCATCGGGACGGGGTGGCCACAGAATACAGAAAGGCCGTCTGATGGAAGGATTGATCGTGTTGAGGATCGTAGCGTTCCTTGGTTACTGGTGCTACAAGGCCGGCAAGAGAACCGGCAGCCGGAAAGGCTACGGTGTCGGTCGTGGCCGCAGGCACCGCCGCCGATAACCTGCCCTCGTCTTTCGTAACCGAGACGTGCGCTCAGCCTGACTGCGCCACGATTCGACAGCACACCCAACCGCCCCCTGCCACACTCCCTGCCCCTCCGCTCAGCCTGCCCCTCTGCTCAGCCTGCCTTCCCGGCGAAAGCCGGGAAGGCAGGTTTGAGGCGGGTGAGAGTGGGGGGCGGGGGGGCGTGAAGTGATGGCGGCCCGGATTCGGCGGTCAGCCGACCGTCGTTTGACCGTCTTTCCGCAGGATCTGGTGATTATCCAGATTCATGGACATCGGAACTCCGAAGTACAAGAATCTGGATAATCTCGAATTTGACGGGAAAAGAAGCTATTGAACGCATTTAGGCTACTGTGACACGGGAACACCACAGCCTTGCGAGACGAGCCAGCGGCGGATGCGTTCAGCGATCTGACTGGCCGGGGCCTCGGGCAACTTGGTGGAGTCTTTGCCATCGCGGCGAATCCAATATCGCTTACCAACAGGTTGACGAATCAGCTCGATGCGATGCGTCGGCCCGCCGCGTTTTTTCAGGCTGATGCGGATCTCAGCGGGGGAGTTGGGGCATTTTTCTGACCCTTCGGATGTCGGAAGTATTTGGAATCTATGGCGTTAGGAAAACTCGCCAGGCACGGAACAGACGGCACCAGCGGACTGCGATTCGTGCCACGACAAGTATTTGACCCCTGGATTGTTGCAACTCTAAGACCGATGGTATAATGCGGCAATTGGCCCTGCAAATTAGGCCGGGATAATTAGTGTCGTTTTCGGCGAAGCGGTCGCTGCCCCGCAGCCCAAGGAGGGACAATGATCCCGGACTTTCGCGGTGACGGCTACTTACCGGAAGGCATGCATACCGCCACCGAGGCCGAAGTGACGTTTCGGTTCGGAGCGTCGTCGCCGCGCCGCAGACGATTGGTTATGCGACTTCGACGTTGGATCGAGCTGTCGCGTCTTACCGGTGCATCGCGGTTTTTGGTGGACGGAAGCTTCGTGACCGCGAAGAAAGAGCCGAATGACATCGATGCTGTCGTCTTCCTCGCGGACGACTTCGAGGCGCAGATCTCCCGTGGATTTGAGCCGGCGCTGGAGCTGGAACAGATGCTTCTGACACGTCGTCCGGAAGAGATTTTCGCAGCAGAGGATTCAGGGGATTGGAACGATTGGGTAGAATTCTTCACTCGGACTCGTGAATTGGATGGCAGACGCAAGGGACTCGTGGAGGTTCGGTTGTGATCACCAATGCGGTCGAATACGAAAAGGCTGAGCAAGAGCTTCGGGATCTCGAGAGACGCCTGGACGGGCTTCAGCGCTCGCATCCAATCGGCTCGAAGGGATTTACAAAGGCGGGAATTCGCAAGATGATTGCCCGCATCCATGAAGAGCTTGCGATCTACGAGGGAAGCGAAGAGGCTCGCGGGCCGGAATCCAGTGCCCCGTCCACCGGTCGCGTCTCACCGACCTAGCGGATGGACCGCAGCGGCGGTCTCCCGGCGGTTCTGGCGTGAGTGGAAAGGTTGGGTCTGTCCGGGTGCCGCGCCGCTTCGGGGTGGTGGCCATGTGAGGAGTCCTTTAATCCGCCGTCGATTGTATTGCGCAATAACGAACGTTGGTAGAATAACGGGCGGGGGCGTACGTTACGGAATCACACCAGGGCCGGTTTTCGACGCACGAAGAATGGCGGCGATACATCCGACAACCAATAAGCATGATAACGGAAGTGGTCTCGGCGATACTCTCGGTTTGGGTCTGCTGCCAGTGCCCATCTGAGGGCCTCGACCCATTTACGGCCGAGGCATCGAATCCTGACCGGTCCAAGCCGGATGTTCTGGCCAGCGTGGACTTCTCCCCCGACGGGAAGCAGATGCTGATCGCTTTCTGGAGTCAAATCGTTCTCGCGGAAATGGACGGTAAGAAAATAACTCACATTTACACGGTGCCGGGCAACTACAGAACGATCGATTGCGCAATGTTCGCAGGGAGCGGCTACGCCTTTCTGCAAGACGACCATACCCTTCAGTTACTGGATCGGGCTGGCAACACTGTGTGGCGAATGTCCGACACGGCAGCGATAGCTGTGAGTGCGAACGGGAAACGGATGGCGACAATCGGCCCGAACAGAACGATCTCCGTTTACGAGCTTGCCTTTCCTCGGCCTTGTCGCCTCGAAAGCATTTTTCTCCTTCATGAGCCCACTGAATCGTCAGGTTGGAAGAAGCTTTTCTTTGTTCCCATGATCAGATTCTTTCCCAGCGACGAAAGCTTGGCCGGCTGTGTGTACGGAATCTCGTCGTTTTCCGTGTCCCGGCCGGAGTTTTTCGTCGCGCAGAGGGAGAACGGCGGCCAGGCGAAATGGTACTCTGGGAGAATTCACTCGCAAATTCAGCTCAACTTTCCCTATGTAGTTTTGCTCCATGGCAACGACAAGACCAGAATCCACGATGTTCGGACGGGACAGCAAGTGATGTCGTATTGTCGCGGGATGGATGCTCCCCTTTATTCCGCCTGGGTGTCTTCGCGCGGGGACAAGATGATGCTCATCTACAGCCGCGAAGTACTCGTGGTCGATCCTCGAAATGGAGATACCTTGAGCAGGTTGCCACTGCCGGGCCGCGCCTCTCATGCCTTTCCTTTCGCATTCTCTGGGATGTGTAACCGGATAGCGATCGGGACACTTGACGGAAATGTGCTGCTCATCGACTGTGCGGAATGCCGTATTGTCGGTACGATTCAGACCTGGGCCCTGCTCCATCGTGGTAACGAGAGGTACCCACGCTGAACGGAGGATCGAGGAACTCTCGATGCACGCGAAAATCGGCCGTCCTTGACTCCCGGTGCGCGTTCTGCGGGAAACCAAAGGGGGGAAACCAAAGGGGACATTCTACTTTTCAAGAACAGCGACGTGGAAAAGTAGAATGTCCCGTTTGATTTCCCGACCGAAATGGGGCGATGGAAATGCGTCTCTCACAAATGTACCTGATCGCGTTTGTATGTTGCGGACTGGGGGCGATCGCCGTTTTCTTGTGCAGCGAGCGCCCAATTGAGATTCCGCGAGGAAAACACCCGCCTGACAGCACGCCGAAGGACGTAGGCGGATCTGCAAAGACCGTCCTCGCACCGCTACTGCCCGATTTGGGTCTTCCTGCATTGTTCTATCGGGAGACGTGGTCGCACGTGGAATGGGCGGAAATGGGGCATCCGGTTGGTCAACCATTCGGGGTAACGGCCTTTTCGCTTGAGGTGGCTATTCGCCAACCCTCGACAACACCCAAGTCACCGATGCCGGACTGATGCACCTCCGCGGACTGTCACAGCTCCAGACGCTGCATCTCTACGGCACCGAGGCCACCGACACGGGACTCGTACAGCTCGGCGGACTGACGGAACTCCGAGTCCTGTCCCTCTGCAACACCCAGATCACCGAAGCGGGGCTGATGCACCTCCGTGGACTCATGCGACTCCAGCATCTGGTGCTCGAGAAGACCCAGGTCACCGACGCCTTCCGAGACGAGCCAGCGGCGGATGCGTTCAGCAATCCGATTGGCCGGGGCCTCGGGCAACTTGGTGGAGTCTTTGCCATCGCGGCGAATCCAATATCGCTTACCAACAGGTTGACGAATCAGCGCGATGCGATGCGTCGGCCCGCCGCGTTTTTTCAGGCTGATGCGGATCGCAGAGGGAAGTCGGGGAATTTTTCTGACCCTTTGGATGTCGGAAGTAACTGGAATCTATGGCGTTAGGAAAACTCGCCATGCACGGAACAGACGGCAGCAGCGGACTGCGAGTCGTGCCAGGACAAGAATTTGACCCCTGGATTGTTGCAACTCTAAGCCCGTTGGTACAATCCGCCAATTGGCCGTGCAAATTCGGCCGGGATAATTAGTGTCGTTCAGCAATCAGGCCGGGCATGACTCGCACTGAGTGTGACGGCTGAACGCTACCTGAAGAGCACCGACAACGCCCCCGGAAATGGCGATAGAATCGGCGGTGAAGTCGACGATTCATCACTTGGGTACCATTCCTCTACTGCGCCTGCAAATCAAGTGATGGGTACCCGCGCGATGCCATGCTCCGAGTCTAACTTGACTTCCGACGGCCCTTGGACACGACTCCGCCGCATTCACTGGCTGAGTTGGCTCGCGGGCGGGATCGTGGCTGCGGCTCTCCTTGATCAGGGCACGCCCGATATTCACTTTTTGACGGCTTTCGTTCGCCCCGGATTCTGCGGCCTGACGGATCTCCTGCGGCTTGCCGAGCCATTCGCCCTTGTCGCCAGTACCGTTTACGTCGTTGAGTGTCCGGGAGCGTAGCGGCGGACCCGATGATCGCTAAGTCACGAAACGGGAAAGGACGGTCGCCGGGCCGGGGGCGCAGGGAGCCCTGCCGCTGAAGGCCCTGCACCCGAGCCGCCCATCGGGCGCGTCCAAAACGGAAGGTCACTTGGCGGCGGCCGGGTGATGAATTACGGCTTCGCGCAAGGTCGCCGTGTACGATATGATCGAGGTGTCCATCAAACCTCCCAGAGGATTTACCATGCCTACCACCGAACGTACCCTCGATGAACTCGCCGGTCTCGGGGAAAATATCTTCGACCGGCACGTGCGGCCGGCGCTCCGGCCGGAGGATGACGGCAAATTCGTCGCCATCGATGTCGAGAGCGGCGACTACGAAATTGACGACGACGACTATGCGGCCGTCGCGCGACTGCGGTCGCGGAAGCCGGCGGCCGATGTCTGGCTGATGCGGGCCGGCTACCCGACAACGTACCGGATGGGAGTTGTCCGATGATCCAAGGGGTTGTGAACGCCCGTCACGAGGCCGTGGTCGGCCTGCGGGTGCGGGGATCAGGCGGGGTCGAGTTGGGCGTGGACGTGTTCGTTGATTCCGGTTTCACGGCGTCCCTGACGCTGCCGATGGCGGTGGTGACCGCTCTGGCCCTCGCCCGACAGTCGGGTGGCACCGCGGTGCTTGCGGACGGGTCGGTTCGTCAGTTCGACATCTTTGCCGCGGAGGTAGCGTGGGACGGCACTTGGCGGGCGGTGCTGGTCTCAGCCGTCGGGAACGAGTCGTTGTTGGGAGTGCGTCTGTAGGCGGGTCACAAGTTGGTGGTCGAGGTGGTCCCGGGTGGTTTGGTAGAGATCCTTCCGCTCCCCTGAGGGCGCCGAACACAGGCGCACTGTCGTTCGATGAAACTGCTCCAATTCCCGCTGCTGATTTGCGGACCGGGGGAACCCGTGATGGCCACCGGGTGGAGCCGGCCCGGAAACCATTTACGACGATTTTCAACAGCCGGGCTTACCATCGTCTATTTTCGCCCCTTTGCAATAATCGGTCGACCGTTGCTCGGAGCCTGGCCGAGCAATCAGTTGCGTGCTTCTCTGAGTAAACTTCTTGCAGTAGTGATGCCAGGTCCGATGGCGCATCTCGCCTTGACCGAATGAGTTTGTGGATTCGCTCTGATTCGCCGACGGCCAATGGAAACCCCCACCTTGATCCGTCCTCCCCGAACACGTACAGCGCGTTACTGGTCTCCGGCACAAAAAAGTCAATCGTGTCTTGTGTATGCAATGTCGGAAAGATTGCACCCCCGTGGCCAGATCGGGGATACCAGAATCGTTGCGTATCGATCTTGCTGCCAGAAACCAAGAAAATAACCAAGAGGTTCCGATGGTAGTCTGCAATTGCCGCATTTCCGGAGTCGTCTAGATATGGGCCTTGCGGCCACCAGTGAAAGAATGGCATACCATCGTGCATTACAAGCTGGTTGTAAAACATAGGCCGCCAACTCAAAATCCCCGCCTGAAGCACGGCAATGAAGGTAACCAGAATGGTCAGCACCAAAGTTAGCCTCTTGACCGTTTGAATCCATCCTTTCTTCATCGTCCGACTCCACGAAACGTGAAAGCCAACACGTCGCGTACGGCACGGCCGCGTAGACTAAAAGTATATTGGAGGTAGTGAATCTGATCGCGAGTCGCGCCTGGTTTTATCGCGGACATTGCATACGCGAATTCGGCACGCGATACCGCGGACCGTTCGTCCGAGAAAATCAAGTGTGGATACCAAAGCAGCAAAATAATCGTCAACGGCGCCGTCATCATAGGTCCTCCTGTGCCCGGATCGATGGGATAGACGCATTGTATCACCCGGCACGGGCTGACCACAACGGCGAAAAACCGGTCGCAACCGCCAACCCGTTGAGCTAGAAGTTGGCGTCGCTTACGTGTCTCGGCTGCTCCGCTGGGTCTCCCCTGCCATTTCAAAACGTACAAATGGCCAGCCCGCGTTCGTCCGCGTCGCGTTCACGGGCGGAAGTCGGGTCTTGGTCGCCAGCTGCCCCCGGTATCGCGCCCTGAGCATGGGGGCACCGGCCGGCCGCGACTCGGCATTCTACCGCTGTTGGCGGTGGGCCGTTAGAATCGACAATGGACATGAGGATTCCCGACGTGACCACCACCCGTCCGCCCACCCCGAAGCCCTGCCGCCGCTGGCTGCAGTCACAACTCCAGACGCTGCATCTCTACGGCACCGAGGTCAGCCTTGCGCGACACCCCAGCGGCGGATGCGTTCAGCGATCCGATTGGCCGCGGCCTCGGGCAACTTGGTGGAGTCTTTGCCACCGCGGCGAATCCAATTTCGCTTACCAACAGGCTGACGAATCAGCTCGATGCGATGCGTCGGCCCGCCGCGTTTTTTCAGGCTGATGCGGATCTAAGCGGGGGCGTTGGGGCAATTTTCTGACCCTTCGGATGTCGGAAGTATTTGGAATCTATGGCGTTAGGAAAACTCGCCATGCACGGAACAGACGGCTGCGGCGGCGCGAGTCGTGCCACGACAAGAATTTGACTCCTGGATTGTTGCAACTCTAAGCCCGATGGTACAATGCGCCAATTGGCCGTGCAAATTCGGCCGGGACAATTAGTGTCGTTACGTGCAGAACAGACAACGTGTGGCAGTTGGGCAAGGGCTTGTCCTATGAATGACTCGAACGCGGAACATCCGCCGGCGCGACCGCGATTCAGCCTGAGGTCTCTGTTGGCCACCGTCCTCGTCGTCGCGATCCTTCTCGGTTGGTGGACTGATCGACGTAGATTGCACATGAAATTAGAGGCTCAGACCCAGGCGGCACGATTTGGCAAGCTGAAACTCTACGAAAACCTGCAGTCTCCCGAGGTAATTGGCAAAGATATCACTGCCTTCCCAGAGGTCCCAGCGTTTGCCGATGATACGGGTGACGATTCGATGGCCCCGGCGCTGTGGGACCGAGTAGCAGCGGACCGTAAAGGCAAAAAGTGTATTGGATATTACTTGCAAACGGCGGAGCTTGAGGAAGGAACACCTGGATTCTACGTCTTGACGATTAACGGAAGGATCATGGCGGTCCAACCGCACGTCATTGTATGGTGACACATGAGCGGGCTTCCTGTTCCTGCGGGCAATGGTCCGGACCGCGACGCCGGAGGCTGAGCACGTAACCAGTCGCTGGACCAGAGTCGCCGGTCTGGTGGGAGTCAACTGGAAAGCTGATCGGCGGCGACCTGGTCAGCTTGGCCGTTACGCGGTGCGTACATGCCCAACACAGGCGCTCTGTCGTTCGATGAAACTGCTCAAATTCCCGCTGCTGATTACGTTCTCCCTTTTTGTGCTGATGATGGGCACACCAAACATCGAGGAATCCCGTGAAGAGGCTCGCAGTGCCCAGGCCTTTATGGATGCGCAAGAGATAAAAGCAGGAACACGGCCCCTTTCTACGCTTGACCCGTGGGGCATGCCCTTCCACATCAGCAAATATGCCAACAATGGACTGGTGGTGACATCGTTTGGTCCCAACAAGTCGACAGGAGCGAAAGGCTTCGACGACGATGACGTTTCATCTGCGATGTCATTTCCCCCGCACAAACGAGTAATACGCCGCAAGCAAGTGCAATTGATAACGGCGCTCATTCTGTCCGTAGGTCCCTGGGTGCTTTTGTTTCTTTGGTGGTGCCGTTGGGCAGCACTGCCGCAACGACCACGGCGTCAGTCTCAATCGCGCAACTAGGACGACCGCAGCGGAATGCACCGGAGTTGCCCGCCGGGCCGAATCTGAAATCGACATCGCTGGCGGCAACCCAGTGATTGTGGTCGTACCGTGGTTGAACCACCGTTCCCCTGAGAAAGCAAGTCGCTAGCGACATGGCCGCAACCAAGACGCGGTCGTGGCTCCGCAACGCCCGCCGCCATTCTACCAATGTTGGTGGCGGCGCGGTAGAATCGGTCGTGGCCCCTTGGATTCCCGACGTGACCACCGCCCCACCCAACACCCCGAAGCCCCGACGCCGCTGGCTGCAGTTCAGCCTGCGGACGAACTTGGTGTTTGTCCAATGCGGCCTGGCCGCAGAGCGGGTACTTTCGGAATCGGGGCGGTTGCTGTTATTCGGCAGGGTTCTTTCCGTTGCGGAGCCGCACGATGAAGGCGCGGGGCACCTTGACGAGAAAAACGCTTGAAAGACAAGCGAAAATGAACACCAGGGCATTCGGAACCAGAACGAGAGCGAGAAAGGCGAGTCCATCCCGGTCGATGTAGCCTTCCGCGATGTGGATCAAGGCCAAGAGAACGCACGCGAGAGTCATCACTTTGAGCAACGAGGCCAACCGGAACTGAGGCCGAATCTGTCTGACGCCAAACCAGGATTCAACTGCCCGCGAAGTCAATCCAAGAAGGCAAAGGGCAACCACAATGTCTACGACAAGCCACATTGGGGAGAATTGTCGCAAGGGCGGATCGTCAAAGAAGGGCCACGGGCGGTAGATCAGTCCCCCCATGTCTCCGTCCCTAATCAGTTCCCTGGACATGTACGTAAACGGCCATCCGTGCTCGTACTGGTCCCAAGGAACGTTCCGGCTTAGGTGCCACCACGGAAGACCGGGGTGAAGATTGACGAGCGTTAGAGCACCGCCGACAAGGATCACGAATCCGATGGTGACAGGATGCAATCGCAAAGGCATGTGCGGATTCCCTGACGCCGCGTGACACTCCCAATTCTACAGGCCGCTTTGCACGGCCACTGGTCGTATCTTACCATCTGGCAGCGGGGTACAACATGCAAGGGGCAAGTTCTGGGCTCGAA
>Ga0351852_10299_pt1 | contig 13550 bp, 12 predicted proteins | sample TotcelHFGM3001N6_FD_206802 | JGI IMG/M metagenome (GOLD analysis project Ga0351852, IMG submission 206802) | Enriched cells from coal bed in the Powder River Basin, Montana, United States - Total cells FGM rep1 HSBNCT.FGM.300.1.N6 ...
GGTTATGGGGCGGGTAAGATGGTGAGGTGACGGGCACTTGCACGGTTTAACGCCTTGTGATAGGCTTTTCCCGGTTGAAATCTTGACATTGATTAAAGGCGGCGGGCGGGAGACGTGAAAAGAATTCCTTTGGAACAGGCACGACCGGGGATGATTCTGGCCCAGAAGGTGGTTCGCCAGGACGGGGTGCTCCTGGCTCAGAAGGGCGCGGCTTTAACCGAGCCCGTGCTGCGGATGCTGGAGCGACTCAATTTCGAGGCGGTGTCAGTGGAAGTCGAATCCACGGAGACTGCCGAGGAGAAGGCGTCGCGTATCAGCCGTGAAGAGGAAGAACTCCAGGCCCGTTTTTCCAAGGTGGAATCCGACCCGATTCTCGCCTCCCTAAAAGCAGCCTTGCTGGAAAGGCTTCACGAGGAAGACTGATGCCGGAAAAGGCTGAAACCAAAAGGCTGGTCAAGCGCATCAAGAACCTGCCCACTGTTCCCGGTATTGTCCAAAAAATATCCAAGATGGTGGAAAACCCGGAAACCACTCCGGCGGAGGTGGGCCGTCTGATTTCCCAGGATCAGGTCCTGTCCGCCAAAGTGCTGCGCATGGCCAATTCGGCATTTTTTGGCATGTCCCGCAAGATATCCTCCATTACCCAGGCCTTGATCGTGCTAGGTTTTGACGTGGTCAAGGGTCTGGTGCTGTCTTCGTCGGTCTTTGACATGATGAAGAAGAGCATGGACGGTTTGTGGGAACACTCCATCGGGTGCGCGGCCGCGGCCGGGGTTTTGGCCGGCCACCTGGGCCGCAAGGATGCGGAGGAGGTACTGCTGGCCGGGCTGCTCCACGATTTGGGCAAGGTAGTGCTGTTACTGCAATTGCCCGACGAAACGGCTCAGGTGCTGGCCGTCTGCGAAACCAAGCAGGTTTCCTTTTACGAGGCGGAAAAGGAAGTGCTGGAGTTCACCCATGGGGATGTGGGCCTGTGGTTGGCGGAACACTGGAACTTGCCCGTGCCCCTGGCCGAACCCATGCGCTATCATCATCAGCCCGAACGGGCTGTTCAGGCTCCGGAGCAGACGGCTATTGTGCATCTGGCCAACATTATCATCAGGGCTCGCGGCTATGGTTTCAGCGGCGATCGGTTTGTACCGCCGTTGTCCAGGACTGCCTGGGAAATGCTCGGCCTTAAGGATTCCGATTTCAGGGGCATCCTTCACGATCTAGAACCGAAACTAACGGTCATGGAAGACTGAGAAAAAGCCGGGTCGAACATGATAACCGGGCATGTGGCGTCCAAGAAACTGCGGCTGGTCATCGGTTCGATCCTGGCCGGGTTGATCCTGGTGGTTCTGGCGCCGGTTTCCTGGATCGGGGGATTCGACAACCTGGAATACCGGGGCCTGGATTGGCTGCAAAGCACCTTTCCGGGCCAAAGCAGCCATGGAAACGACATCGCTATCCTGTACATCGACCAGAAGAGCATTGATTTTTTTCAACAATCCCGGGGTATCGGCTGGCCCTGGCCTCGCGATTCGTACGCCCTGGCGGTTCAGTATCTAAAGGAAGCCGGGGCCCGGGCCGTGGTCTTTGACGCCATCTATTCCGAGCCGTCGGTTTTTGCCGGGGACTACAATGACGACCAGGCTTTTGCCGAGGCCATGTCGGCTTCGGGCCGGGTTTTCCAGACCTTGACCTTTCACGCCAAGGTCAAGGGTGGGGCGCCCAATGACCCGGAAGCCTTGGCCTTATTGGCGGCCCGGGGGACAAAATACGTTGGTGAGGAAGGGGCCCGGCCGCCGGAGTTCCAGGACGTGACCATGCCCATCAGGCCCCTGGCGGAAGCAGCCCTGGGCCTGGGCGCCATTGACATAGAACCGGAATCTGACGGCGTGATGCGGCGGATGAGGCTGTTAAGTTCTTTTAACGGGCAGGTGTATCCCACCCTGGGCCTGGCCGTGTACATGAAAATCAACAGTCTGGACGAGGTTGTCCAAAAGAAGTCGGGCCTGCAAGTGGGCGGGATACTGGTGCCAACGGACGACCAAGGCCGGACTCTGATCAAATACTATGGAGGTGAGGACTACTTTCAGGGCTACACCATGGCGGCCATAATTCAATCCGCCCTGGACGTCATGGAACAAAAAACGCCGTTGGTGGCCCCGGAGCTTTTCCGGGACAAGGTCGTTTTTGTCGGGGCCAAGGCGGCCGGTTTGTTCGACCTGAGGTCGACGCCCCTGGAAAAATCCCTACCTGGGGTGGACATACACGCCACGTTTCTCAACAACCTCCTGGCCGACGATTTTTTGAAGCGGGCTTCCAGGCCCGTGCGCAGCGTTACCATGATCGCACTGCTGCTGGGCACCGTGGCCGCGGCCATCCTGGGACGGTCGGCTTTCGTGGGGGCCGGCTTCACCCTGGGTCTGTCCGCTCTGTACCTGGCCTTGGCGGTGTTCCTGTTCAACCACCGTATATGGCTGGATCTGATTTCTCCATTGGGGGGGCAGGCCCTGGTATTCGTTGGGGCCACCCTGGTCAACTATTACGGGGAAGGCCGTCAGAAGAGAGAGGTGCGGGGAGCTTTTTCCCGGTATCTCAGTCCCCAGGTCGTGGACCAGGTTCTGGAGCAGCCGGAACTGCTGTCCCTGGGCGGATCACGGCGGATCATGACCTGTTTTTTTTCCGACGTGGCCGGTTTTACATCCATTTCCGAAGCCCTGAGCCCGGAAGAACTGGTTCACCTGCTGAATCGTTACCTGAGCCTGATGACCAAGGTCATCATGGAAAGTGGCGGCACGGTGGACAAATTCGAGGGGGACGCCATCATGGCCTTCTGGGGGGCGCCGCTGCCGCAGGATGATCATGCCTGGCGGGCCTGCCGGGCGGCCCTGGACCAGCAGGAAATAATGGCCAGGTTTCGGGCCGAGGTTCTGGCGGAGGGTCTGCCGGAACTGCGGGTCCGCATGGGTTTGAACACCGGCCCGATGATTGTCGGCAACATGGGGTCCGAAGACCGTTTCGATTACACGGTCATGGGGGACGCGGTCAACCTGGCTTCCCGTCTGGAGGGCGCCAACAAGCAGTATGGGACTTACCTCATGATCTCGGAATCCACTTACGCGGAAGTCAGGACCCTGGTGGAAGTGCGGGAATTGGACCTGCTGCGGGTCAAAGGCAAGCAGGAACCCATTCGTGTTTATGAACTGATGGGCGCGGCCGGGGCCTTGCCTCCGGAAAAAGACCGGGTCCGGTCGGTCTACCAGGAGGGTTTGGCCTTGTACCGGGACATGGATTTCACCGGGGCGGAACAGGCTTTTGTCAGGGCCTTGGAAATGGATCCCGGGGACGGTCCGTCCTTGACTTATGTGGAGCGCTGCCGGGCCTACCGGGAACAGCCTCCGCCGTCGGACTGGGATCGTGTCTTTACAATGACGACCAAGTAAAGTAAATTTTTTCGTACAGGGTAATTGTTTTCACGCAAACCGGAGAAAGGTGGAGGAATATGGCAAGCAAACCGAAAACCACGAGGTTGATCCTGACCGTGGTCTGCCTGGCGGTGGCCTTGGTCTGGGGTGTGGCCTGGGCCGAGACTTTGTACGTTCAGCGTTCCAAGGTGGATGTCCGTCAGGGCAAGGGCTCCTTTTATCCCAAAGTCTATACGGCCCAAATGGGCGAAGCCTTGCAAGTGCTGGCTCGGGAGGGCGGCTGGTACAAGGTTCAGACCCCCGGGGGGGCCGGATATGTTTTCGAGCAGGCCCTGCAAGCCAAGAAACCTTCCGGTGCGGGCAGCTTCGCCGGCTCGGCCGATACCTCGGAACTGGATCAGACCGCCGGTTACAAGGGGTTTGACGCCCCCACGGAGCAGGCCTATGTCAGCGCCAACAACCTGCAGGCCCAGATGCGCATGGTGGACCAGATGGAACGGATACCGTTCAGTGTGCGCGAACTGGAAAGCTTCCAGGAGAGCGGCCAGGTCGGCCCCATGGGAGGTGCGAGATGAACCGGCAACTAATCCTGATCATGGCCTGGGCTGTTCTGCTGGGCCTGGTGGCGGCCGGCTGCGTCGGTGTGGACGAATTCATCCGCAAGGATCCCATTGCGGCCATCCAGAGCGTGGGCCGGGTCGGCAAGGCCGCCCTGACTGCTTCATCGGATATTACCGAGGAGCAGGAAATCTATCTGGGGCGCAGCGTGTCGGCCCGACTCCTGACCCAATACCGTCTTTACAACAATGCCCGGCTCAATCAATACGTGAACATGGTGGGCACTACCGTGGGCATGGTGTCGGATCGCCCGGACTTGCAGTATCATTTTGCCGTGCTGGATACGGATGAAGTCAATGCCTTTGCCGCGCCCGGGGGGTATATTTTCATTACCCGCGGCATGTTGCGGGGCCTGGAAAATGAGGATGAACTGGCGGCCATATTGGCCCACGAGATCGGGCACGCCAGCGCCAAGCACGGCCTGAAGAGCATCAAGGGCGATTTGTGGAAAAAGGTGGTCATGGTCGCGGCGGAGGAGACGGCCAAGAGCCAGGGAGTAAATCCGGAACTGTTGGATCTGTTCGGCCAGGCCACGGACAACGTCCTGGGTACCCTGGTCACCGTGGGTTATTCCCAGCCCATGGAGTTCGAGGCCGACCGTCTGGGACAGACCTATGCGGCCCGGGCCGGGTACGACCCTACCGCCACCGGCAAATACATCGCCATGATGGTTGAACGCGAGAGAACCAAGGATCGCACCCTGGCGGCACGTTTGGGGACTCACCCCAGTTTCGAGGCCCGGCAGGGTAAGTTGCCGGCGCCGGAGGCCGGAAACGTTCCCGACCGGTCGGCCCTGGAAGTCCGTCAGCAGCGTTTCAGCCGTATCGGCTTGTAGGAGTGAACAAGTAATCAGGGTCCTCACCATAACTAAATAAACATCAAGTATGGTCAACCCCTGATCAGTCGGATGTTCTGCTCGGGGGCCGTTGGGCTCCCGAAGTCAAATCAGGCTACCGTGTTCACAAACCGGCCCTTGGTGACCAGAATCGCGGTTCGAAGCGAACCATAGGTTTCATTGGAAACGGAGTAGACCGGCCGTGCCGAAGGTTTTACCGGCTGGTTCCATTGGGCGCCGGCCCGGTCCGGCGGCCGTGGCGAGCTGGTCACCGGCAGCAGGATTTGAGTTTTCGGATCACCGACACGCATCATCTACCTCCGCGACCGACCTTAGGCCGAATACATCCGGCCGTTGAATTCGGAGCGGTTTCGTTCCGTCACCAATTCTATAACCAGGTCACCACGACGGGCCTGCCTGGGGTCGTAATGGCCCAACCCCTTCATCCTGACCAGGCCTTGGGCGATCATGCCCGGAGTCAGATCCACTTGTACTGAGGAATTTCGGGTGGCTATACCCCGGCCCTGACATTTCAGACAGGGCGAACGATGCAGATGGCCGCCGCCGAACATCGGCGTCAAGGTGCGGCCCTGGCCCAGGCAGGATGGGCAGGCTTCCTCGGCCTTCCAGGGCAGGACCAGGTGCAAATCCGAGGCGGCAGCTTCCCGGGAAATCCGCAAAACGTATATGACATCCACGCCATTTTCAGACAATCCTTCGAACCGCCAAGGGGCCTGGGGCGCCTTGGCCCTTTGGCCTGAATCGCTCAGTTCCGCCATCAGGGACCGGTAGGCTTCATGCACTTTGTGGAAACTGGACACATCGGCCCGAGAGTCCCCGGCGGTGTCCGGGTGGTATTGCTTGACCAGACGGCGGTATGAGGCCTTGACATCCTGGATGGTGGCCTGTGGCGACAGGTTCAATGTCTGGTAGTGATTTTCCATATTTATTACCTCTCCCCGGCTAATCTTGACACTCTATATGGCAAAGGTCGTGCCAAGTTGGGGTAATGGCAAAAAGGCAATTAAATCAAATTAATGCAGTGCAGAGCCCGGGCACGGTCGATTCTGTGTGTGAACCTGAGTGCACACCTTGAGGTAAACCTAGAGTTGTTTGGCAAGAGATCTAGACGTTTTATGAGGTATTATTGGAGTAAAAGCAGAGGTCGGGCCAATCAGGCGCGAGGCTGTATTCTATATATAGCTGTTATAAATGAAGAAGAACTGACGATTCCGGCGGGGGCCATGGGCGGCGGGAACTGTAATCTTTGGTTCACACCATGGTGTGCACAGTGCTGCGCACCTGACCTGGCCAGGGTATGAGGCGTCTGCAATGGTATTGATTCCGGTTATTCCAGCCCGTAGGCTTGGATTTTGTTGATCAGGGCCCGGCGGCTGATTCCCAGGGCTTCGGCGGCCCGGGTGCGATTGTTGTGATGTGCGCGCAGGGTTTTTTCGATGATGATCCGTTCAGTCTGTTCAATGACTTCCTTCAGGGCGGTTTTGAGGTCCAGGCGGTCTTCCGGTATGGAAATGATGATGCCGCCGGCGGTGGGTTGGGCCGGGCTGAAGGGCAGGTCGTTGGAAGTAACGGTGGCGCCTTCACTCAGGATGGCTGCCTGTTCGATGACGTTGCGCAGGGCGCGGACGTTGCCGGACCAGTTCTGCTGGGTCAGGGCCCGCACGGCTTCCGGCGAGAATTTTTTATCCCCCAGGCCGTGCTTGGCGGCCACCTGGGCCAGGAAGTGTTGGGCCAGGATGGGGATGTCGTCGATTCTTTCCCTTAAGGGGGGCAGCCAGAGTTGAAAGACGTTCAATCTATAGAACAGGTCTTCCCGAAACCTGCCCGCTTTGACTTCTTCGAGCAAGTCCTTGTTGGTGGCGGCTACGACTCTCAGGTCCACCTTGCGGGTGAGGGATTCCCCCAGGCGCCGGATTTCCTCCTCCTGAATGGCTCTCAGGATTTTGACTTGCATGTCCAGGGGTAGTTCGCTGACTTCGTCCAGGAGCAGGGTGCCGCCGTCAGCCTCCTCGAACAGGCCTTTTTTGGGGCGGTCCGCTCCGGAAAAGGCGCCTTTGGCGTGGCCGAAGAGTTCGCTTTCCAAAAGGTTGGCGGGTATGGCGCCGCAGTTGATGGGAACGAAGGGTTTGTCACGGCGGGGGCTGGTTTGATGGATGGAGCGGGCCGCCAGTTCCTTGCCGGTGCCGCTTTCTCCGGAGATGAGCACGGTGGATTTGGTTTCCGCCACTTTGGCGATGAGGTCGAAGACGCGCCGCATGGCCGGTGATTGGCCGATGAAGTTCGAGAAGTCGTATTTTTCACGAATCTGGGACTTGAGCCGCCTGTTTTCGGCCAGGATGCGGCTCCGTTCCAGGGCTTTTTCCAGGACCAGCAGTATTTCGTCTTCCTTGAACGGCTTGGAAATATAGTCGTACGCGCCCTTGCGCATGGCTTCGATGGCGTTGTCCACCGAGGAGAAGGCCGTGACCACCAGCACGATCAGCTCGGGGTCGTAATCCTTTATCGCGGCCAAAAGCTCCAAGCCATCCATCCCGGACATACGCATGTCGGTGATGACGGCGTCGAAGGCCGAGGCCCGTATTTTTTCCAGGGCTTCCTTGCCCCCCTGGGCGGTTTGGGTTTCGTATCCTTTTTTGGAGAGCATGATGGTCAGGATTTTGCGGATATGTTCTTCGTCGTCAACTATGAGAATGCGTGCTGGCGCGGACATATCAGTTGTTCTCCCTGGCTTGGGCCGGCAGCCGGAGGGTAAAGGTGGTGCCGCGGCCAGGCCCACTTTCGAGGTCAATGCTGCCGTTATAGCTTTCCACAATACGGTGGCAGATGGCCAATCCCAGACCCGTACCTTGGCCCACGGGCTTGGTGGTGAAGAAGGGATCGAAAACCCGGTCCAACAGTTCGGGGGCCAAGCCCGGTCCGGTATCCGTGATGCCGATCAGGACTTCGTCGTTCAGGGACCGGCCGGTGATGGTCAGACTTCCGCGACCGTCCATGGCCTGGGCGGCGTTCAAGGCGATATTGATGATGATCTGGGCCAGGTGGTCTCGATCCATATTGACCAGCGGCAGCCCCGGGTCCAACTCGTAGACGATGGCCACGTTTTTGAATACTTTCTGGGCGGTGAGCATGGACATGACGGCCGGTATGGCCATGGCCAGGTCGATCTCGGAGCGGTGCCCGGTGCTGGGGCGGGAATAATTGAGCAAGTCTTCGATAATACGTTGGATGCGGTTGGTCTGGCCGGCAATGGCGGCCAGATATTCACTGATTTCGTCTTGGGTAAGTCCGCTGCTTTGGAGTATCTGGGTGTAGCCGGAGATGGCGGACAGGGGGTTGCCGATTTCATGGGCCACGCCGGCGGCCAGTATGCCGATGCTGGCCAGTTTTTCAGAATGAAAGAGCTGCCGCTCCAGTTGTTTTCTTTCGGTAATGTCCCGGGCCAGGACCAGCCAGGTGGGGTTGCGCCCGGTCTGTGGCGCGATGTGGGAGGTGCTCAGCAGGACTTCACGGCGTTCGCCCCCGGCGGTCTTGAAACCGGCTTCCAGTATCTGGCGCTGGTCCGGGGTCAGGCTTTCGATAAGGTTGTGGCCGGTCGCGGAACTGTCGGTGAGGTCGTTCAGGGACCGCCCCAACAATTCGTCCTTGTCGTAGCCCCACTCCAGAACCTTCCTGTTGACGTAGGTAATGTAACCGTCTGCGTCCAGGGTGAAGATGACGTCGTTGGCCGCTTCCAAAAGGTTTTCCAGATACAGGCTGGTCTGGCGGGCCTGCCGTTCCGATTCCTGAAGCCCGATATTGGCCGCGGCCAATTCGTTGAAAAGCTGGACATTGGCCAGGGCCGTGGCGGCCTGGTCGGAGATGATGGTCAGGATGCGAACTTCATCTTCTCCCAGGGGATGGCCGGTTCCCCGGCCCAGGGCGAACAAGCCCACGGTTTTGTCCCGGGCCACCAGAGGCAGAAAAAGCACGGACAGTTGCGGGCCGTCTCCCTGCCAGAAGGGTAGTTGGTCCCGATCCACCGCCGGCAAAAGGACCGGCTGCCCCGAGGCGGCGGCTTGCCCGGCCCAGCCCTGATCCAGTTCCAGACCGAGGGATTGCGCTTCCGGGTGGTAGAGCACTTCGTCCGTGGCCGCGTCATAGGAGGCTCTGACCCACATTTTATGGCGGCCTTGATCCACCAACAACAAGGCCAGGCGGTCCATGGTGATTTCGTGGGCCACGGCGTCCACTATTTCCCGGCAGAGGGTTTCCAGGTCCAGGGGGGTGCGGACCGAATCGCCGATGCGCCGGATCAGGGACAGCTCTTCAATTTTTTTGTCGTACAGTTCGTAGATTTCGGTCAGGGTTTTTTTATAGGTTTCGACCTTGGCTTCCAGTTGGGCGATATTTTCCGTCGCGGCGGCAGCGGTCCGCCTGTCGGTCGAATCGGATTTGGATTGGCCTGGAGGATTCATCACAGTACCATTGTAATGGCTTGAGCCTTGGGGTTCAACCTGATTGTGATTGTGATTGTGAAGGGAGGCCTCTGCAGAAGACCTCCCATGGTCCGGGGTTGCGTCAGGCTGGAATGGCAATTATCGACACAAATTCAACATACAGGCGGTTACGAGCAGGCGCCTGCCTTGATCCCTGGTGTCTTTGACATCCGGCCGAGGCCTCGACGGAGCTACAGGTCAGGTCGGCGGACCAGTTGAAGCTCCCCGCAGCAAGTTGCGGAGAATCTGGCCTATGGAAGGAAAAGGGCCTTTTGTTGAATCACTCATTAATCACGCGGCAAGCTGCGAGGAAGGCGCTCGCCGGCATGTTCAAGGTCACGCCAGGGCGGTTTACAATTGACCCGACCTCGATACATGGAGCATTTACGAGGGCCTGCCAGGATCAACTTGACAAGACCATTGAAATTATTGTATCAAAAAACATATCTAAAAACAGAAGCTGAGTGTATTAAGTAAGCATTGGGGGGGACGTTTGCAGACCGTGCGGTGTCTGCCGCGGTATCACAACCACACCGAAACAAGGGAGGTTTAACTATGGAAATGGAAGGCGGAGCCGGCTTTGGAATCGTTCAACTGATCATAAGCCTGGCTGTTTACGCGTATATCGCCTACTCGCTTATGGTTATCGCCGACAAGACGGGCACCCCCAACGCCTGGCTGGCCTGGATTCCCATTGTCAACCTGTATTTGATGTGCAAAATCGGCGGCAAGCCGGGTTGGTGGCTGATTTTGTTTTTGATTCCCCTGCTCAACATCGTGTTCCTGATACTGGTCTGGATGGGTATCGCCGAGGCGCGGGGCAAGGCCTCCTGGTTGGGAATACTGATGATCATTCCCTTTGTAAACCTGATCATTCCGGGATATCTGGCCTTTGCGGACTGACCGGCCGGCGTTTCAAACCGGAAGGGCCCGGCCCGGTAAAATTGACTTTGCCGGAGCGTTAGTTGGTGTCTGTCCATAAATGGTCTTTTTTCCCAATCTCGTTCCGCCAGAGGCGGATAAATCCTCCAGAGGCGGAAAAAAATCCTCATTAGTGGACAGACACTAGTTGGTTTGGCCTAGACCACGGAGAGCGGTTTTTCATGGGCCGGCCCCCATACGATGAACGACCGGTTTTCCGGTTCCTGGAATCGCAGTGCCGGACCGGGTCGATTTTACAACCCGAAGGTTGGCTGGTCGAGGACGTTTCGGACCAGTTGGGCCAGGTCTTTTCGTGCCAGGGGCTTGAAAGCCAGGGCTTTTATGCCGAGGCGTTCCGCGGCTTCCTTGGTCAGTGAGCGGCTGTATCCGGTGCAAACGATCACCGGGATATCCGGCCTGACTTTCATTAAGTGCCCGACCAGGACCTCGCCGGTCATTGTGGGCATGGTCTGGTCGGTGATGACCAGGTCAAAGCCCGCGGGATCGGTCGTGAATATTTCCAGAGCTTCCAGCGGGGCCGTGGTTCCGGTAACCCGGTAGCCAAGTCCTTCCAAAAGACGGGCGCCGGTATCCACCAGGGCTGCTTCGTCATCCACCAGCAGGATGTGTTCACCTTTTCCCGGCGGGACTTCCGTGTTTGGTGTTTCAACCGCGGCGGCCTGGTCGTGAATGGCCGTCAGCAGGATTTGGAAGACGGCGCCCTGGCCGGGCCGGCTGGACAGAGTGATGGTCCCGCCCATCTTGGTCACGATGCCGTGGACCACGGCCAGCCCCAGGCCGGTGCCTTCATGGGCGGCCTTGGTGGTAAAAAAGGGGTCGAAAATGCGGTCCTTGACGGCTTCGTCAATACCGGGGCCGGTATCGGACACGGTGACGGCCAGGTATAGGCCCGGTTTAAGGGGGTGGCCGTCCGGTTCGTGGCTGGCGTCCACCCAGCTTTCCTCCACGGACACGCCGAGGGTGCCGCCGTTATCGGCCATGGCCTGGGCGGAGTTGGTACACAAATTCATCAGCATCTGGTGTATTTCCGTGGGATCGCCCAGGACGTAGCCGTCGGACGTCAACCTGGCCTGAATATCGATGGTGGCGGGCAGTGAGGCCCTGAGCAGCTTTAGCACCTCCTTGATGATAAGTTTGACCTGGACCGGTTTCTGGTCGGCTTCAGTGACCCGGCTGAAGGTCAGGATTTGCCTGGTCAGGTTCTTGGCCCGTTCACAGGCGCTGAGGATTCGTTTCAGATTGGACCGGACCGGGAGGTCCTTGGGCAGGTTCAGCAGGGCCAGTTCGGTGTTTCCGGTGATGGCTCCCAATATATTGTTGAAATCATGGGCTATACCTCCGGCCGCCCCCCCGGACTCAGGACCTTTGCGTTGTTCCCGCAGGGCGTTGGTAACATCCCGGGCCTCAGCCTGCTTTTCCTTGATCAGCATTTCACCAAGATGCTGCTCCCGCAGGCTTTCCTGTTCCCTGATGGCCTGTGAAATGGAGTTGGGATCGGCCTTGCCGGATTCCACCAGTATTTCCCCCAACCGCTTGCCTCCGGATTCCATCTGCAAACGCAGGGCGTCCTCCAGATCCTGGGCAGTGATGAGACCCTTCTCCACCACAATCTCACCCAGCCGCCTCAATCGGGCCTCCTCCTGGGCGGACAAAAGGCGGTCCAACTCCTCCTCGGTCAGCAGGTTCTGATCGATCAAAATCTCCCCGAGCTTCATGCCGCCATAAGGCGAAAGCCCGGTTTCAGGCGCCGCCGGGGCATCCCCCTGTTGCACGGCGTGCAGACGATCGAGGAATTCCGGCACGCCGTAGTCCGAGTCCACCGCTTCTCCGGTTTCCACGGTAACCTTGACATCGGAAATCATCCTCTTGAGTATGTCCACTGCATCCAGAACAACGTCAATGACCGCCGGGGTCACGGCCAAATGATCGTTGCGGGCCTCGTCCAGCAGGTTTTCCACATCGTGGGTCAGGCTGTGAATCTGACGAAGGTTCAAAAAACCGGAAACGCCCTTGATGGTGTGGAAAGGACGAAAAACCGAATTGATGGTTTCCTTGTCCGTGGGATCCTGTTCCAGGGTGATGATGTTGACTTCAATCGACTCGATGTGCTCCATGGATTCGGCTATGAAACCGAAAAACAAATCCTGGTCCTGCCCCACATCGTAGACCATCGGTTCTTCCACGGCCGCCGTCTCCGCCGCAGCCTGGGGCGAGGCTGCCACGGAACCGGAAGGCGCCCCCCCTTCCGCCGTGGCCGACGACGGCTGAGACGGCTTCAAATCAATGTTGGCTTCATTTTTCAACCCCGATAAATATGCCGCCAGTTCTCCACCGAATTGGCTGCCCGGTCCGCGGACAATTTGTTGCAGGAGGCCCACGCCCTGGCCCACCAATTCCATGGCCCGGCCCTTGTCCTTGACCTTTTCCAGAATGATGGCTTCCACGGCCCGCTTCATGCCGTCAACCACCAGCCTGCTCTCCGGCGAACCGTCAGTGCCGAAAGCCGCGGCCAGGTTTTCCACTTTCTCCAGAACCTCGCCCAGGGCCATAAGATCCCCAGGGTCCACCATGACCAGTCCCAAACTCAATTCGTCGAGCATTTTATCTCTTTCCGTCCCAACCTGGCTCATCATGCTTCCCCCACCGTATCAAGACCCATGGATGAACGCCAACGCAGTATCCGGTCCCGGGCCTGCCCCACGGCACTGATAACCTCGTCAAGATCATGGAAAGGCTTGACAAAATAATCCATGGCTCCCGCCCCCAGGCAGTCCACCACATGGGCCATGCTGGAGTACCCGGTCATCATGATGACATTGGCCAGCGGATTGACTTTCTTGATCTCAACCAAAAGATCCACCCCGCTCATGCCCGGCATCTTGATGTCCGTAATTACCAAATTGTATAACCCATCCTTCATCATCTCCAAAGCTTCGTTAGGACTGGTGCTGGTGTAAACGTCATAGCCGTCCAGCGCCAGATTTCTTCTGAGCATGTTGAGGATTTCCTGCTCATCATCCACAATCAGAATCCTCATTTTGGCGTCCTTTCATTACATTACGGAAAATTTCACGGAAAAACAGGCGCCTTGTCCTTCCTCGCTGGTAAAGGAAATCTCGCCCCCGAAATCGGCCTGCCGCTTATCCGGGCGGCCCAGTCCGAAACCGTGGAAATAATCACCGAACTGTTGCGGAACAGTCTGAAGGCCGTGGCGGAACGCCGTGAGCCGCGGGTGGAAATACGCAC
>Ga0351852_10302_pt1 | contig 13383 bp, 12 predicted proteins | sample TotcelHFGM3001N6_FD_206802 | JGI IMG/M metagenome (GOLD analysis project Ga0351852, IMG submission 206802) | Enriched cells from coal bed in the Powder River Basin, Montana, United States - Total cells FGM rep1 HSBNCT.FGM.300.1.N6 ...
CTGGCCCCGGAGCTGAAACAGCAATTGCGCGATCTCGTGGAAAGCGGGCGGACATCATGACGCCGAAGATCCTGGCCATTGAGAAACGACCCTTCCGGCAACGACTGGCCTTTCCGGTGTTGTGGGTTTTCGGCCCCTGGGCCGCCTGTACCCTGACTTACAATAACGCCTGGCGGTTCCTGGACCCATCGATTCACAGACCACTGGCGGTTTTCTGCGCAGTGGTCATGGGAATTCTGATCGTTTTTGGAGCTGCCCTGATCTATCCGGTGACCTTCTTTCGCGGTGCTTCATGGCGGGAAAGGGCCATAGCCTGCTTGATCATACCGTTTCTATGGACCGTAAAAGAACTGCATATGATGCCGAACTGCTACAGTCTGGCCGAAAAGCTGTTCTATGCCCGCCCTCATGTATTGGATGATGGAACGTTCGCCTTGATCATGAGGGACAGATTGTCACATCACAATCTTCAGTCCAATCCCAAGGCGGCGTACCTATTTGTGGAGGAAGGTCCAGGTTACAAAGGAAAGCGCTTTTTTATGACCAAGGTTGGGGAGGAAGAGGACCAGGAAAAGATCCATTCATTCAGACGGCGCAGCCATAAGGATAGTGAAACAGATAGCTCCGAGGCCAAATTCCTTGTCTATTTCCGGATTGATAAGGAGTTCCCTTTGATTGGATCTGGCGTTTGATTTTCCGGGATTTGTGTTAGTTACTTTTGAGCCTACCGCCGTTTCACTAGATGATCCGCCACATCTCGATGTCGGTTTCATTGGTGCGGGCGAGCATAGCCTAGCGCTCCATAAGAGAAGGGATGACCGGTAGGTGCTTGGGTACCTGGACCTTTTTAATTTATAGCGGCTTCTATATGTAGCCCCATTCCAAGACGGTATTGAATGCGGCCTGGAAGTGCCGGAGATAACTGTCGATGGAGTTAGGTGTTTTGGATCGACTCAACACTTCACCGCTCACTTGGTTACAGAAGACCGCTTATGCCTCTCCTGGCTTGGCACTTTCTTTGGTTGGTGTGCCGCTATACGTATATATCCCCAAGTTTTACACCGACGTGGTTGGGGCGCCGATGGCGGTTTTAGGTTACATCATCATGGCCGCCCGCATCTTGGACGGCGTTTTAGATCCGGTTGTTGGTTACCTTTCTGATAGCACACAAAGCCGATTCGGTCGCCGTCGGCCTTACATGGCAGTGGCTTCTACCGCACTCGCCATTGTTGTATATCTGCTCTACAATCCACCTTCTGTAGTCGATCCATCCGCGGCCGCAGCCTGGTTTGCGGCATGCCTTCTGGGCCTGTCCGTGGCATGGACTCTGGTTGATGTGCCTTGGGAGTCACTAGGGCCCGAACTCACCTTTGATTACCACGAACGCACCAGTCTTTTTGCATTTCGTGACGGTATGATATTGGCTGGAGTGCTCTTTGCAGTCTCAACGCCGACCTTGCTATCTTGGTTATTTCAGTTGCCCGTGAACGCTGATGGTGAGCGGACAAAATATTTTTGGTTCGCCCTCCTTTTTGCACCTTTGGTGCTGGCAACCAGTTGGTGGTGCGTCTTCATGTTTCGGGAGCGCCCATTAGAAAAAAGCGGCAAAACGATGGGTCTTTTGACAGGCTTGAAATATACCTGGAACAACCGTCCTTTTCTGATTTTGCTGATTTCATATACGGTGGCCGGCATTGGAGCGAATCTACCGGCCACCCTCATTTTATACTACGTTGAACATGTGCTCGGAAGCCAGCGGCCCGAATTATTTCTGATTTTATACATTGTCACGGGCATCATATTTTTGCCAGGTTGGGTGGCAGTCTCTCGCCGAAAGGGAAAGAAGAAAACCTGGCTCACCGCTATGGCTCTCAATACCGGACCGTTTATCGGCGTGTTTTTTCTTGGTCCTGGTGATGAAGTAATTTACGGCGTATTGACTTTCCTGTCCGGAATCGGTTTCGGCGCCACTGTGGCCATCCCATCGGCCATGCAGGCTGATGTCATCGACTACGATGAAATGCAAACCGGTCGTCGCCGTGAAGGTCAGTATATCGGCATTTGGTCCATCATGAAAAAATTGTCCTCTGCCGTGGGCATGGGTCTGGCACTTGCCATACTGGGCCGTGCAGGCTACGTATCTAATGCGGAGCAAAGCGAATACGTCATATACATGCTAAGAATCCTGTATGCATTGGCTCCAGCCATCTGCATGATCCTCTCGTTTATGATTGCCCTGGCCTATCCCCTCGATGAAGATAAGCACCGGGCCATACTGGAAACTATCATAAAGAGCCGTTCGGAACAGGTGGCCCGGGATACCGCCCCCTGACCAAAGGTTGAAAGGAGACGAACCATTTATGTCATCTTATGCATCCACATTGGGATTGAATCTGCTGGCCGCGCTGGTCTTGATGATCCTGGTCTGGCTGATCAGTCTGATTCGTCGTGACGCCAGCATCGTGGACTCGTTCTGGGGACTGGGATTTGTGCTGCTCGCCTGGCTTACATATTCCTTGACCGACGGCTATGGAGGCCGCAGTCTGTTGCTGGCCTTGTTGGTCACTGTCTGGGGCCTCAGGTTGGGGATTTACATTACTTGGCGGAATTGGGGACAAGGCGAGGACAGGCGGTATCAGGCAATGAGGGCCAGACACGGAGATAAGTTCTGGCTGGTCAGTCTGGGCACTGTCTTCACGCTGCAGGCTGTGCTCATGTGGATCATTTCCTTAGTCGTGCAACTCGGCCAAATAGCTCCACAGCCAGCACATTTCACCTGGCTGGATATCGTCGGAGTTTTGGTATGGTACACCGGTCTGATCTTTGAAGCCGGCGGCGACTGGCAACTGGCCCGATTCAAGGCCGATCCTGCTAACAAGGGCAAAGTGATGGATCAGGGATTTTGGGCATATACTCGACATCCAAACTACTTTGGCGAAACGCTTATATGGTGGGGGATCTTTTTGATCACGCTCTCGACGCCCATGGGTGTTTTTGCGGCCATCAGTCCCCTGCTCATTACCTATTTGCTGCTCAAAGTATCCGGCGTGTCCCTGTTGGAGAGAAATCTAACCAAGACCAAACCTCGGTACCAGGACTATGTTGCCAGGACCAATGCTTTTTTCCCCTGGTTCGCGCGGCGTCGGATAGTATCTGGAACGGAAGAAATCGAGGATACCGAATCGACCACGGAGGAGGACTAGACGTGTCCTCCAAAGGGGACCGCTTTCATCCTCGTTACGTTATCGGAGCCGTGTGGTTCGTGTATATGGCGGCCAACCTCATGATATACATTGTCCCGGTAATTTGCCTGTCACTGACAAAACTAATCTTACCGATCCGATTCGTTCGGCGGGCATGCTACCAGATCATGGAGACTATCTACCAAATGGCGGTGGCGGCCAATGTGTTTCTGTTCGATCATATTCTCGGATTCCAGATGGAGGTAACTGGTCTGGAGGGACTTAGTACTAAACAGGACCACGTAATTCTGGTCAACCACAGTTCCTGGATGGACATACCGCTATTGCAGAATCTGCTTCATCGGAGGGCTCCGATACCGAGGTTCATTGCCAAATGGGAAGTAATGTTAATCCCGCTTGTTGGTCTGATTTGCTGGGCGTACGAATATCCGTTGGTGCGCAGATACAATCGCGCATATTTGAGTCAACATCCGGAAAAGGCGGGCCATGATTTAGTGATGCTGGAAAAGCATTTTGCACGAAGGGATCTCGCTCCGTCATGCATTATCATATTCCCTGACGGCGGACGGTTTTCGCCTGATAAAGCAGTCCGGCAGAAATCTCCGCATAATCATTTACTCAAACCTAAAGCCGGTGGATTAACCAACACAATTCAGGCATTGGGAGAGAGACTCGGGGAAATCCTTGACCTGACCATCGTATACGACTGCGATGCACCCGTTTTTTGGAATTTGCTTTCCCGCCGCTGTCGAAGGATTATTGTCAGGATTCAAAAAATCCAGTTATATGAATGGATCGAGCAGGAATCTCAAGGTACGTTTCGGGTTAATCGCGAAAGTGTGGCGGACAGGCTCAATGACCTCTGGCGGGAAAAAGACCAATACATCGAACAGGTGAAATCGGGATTCAGTAGACCGACGATGTTTCATAAATAAACCGGCTAAGGGCATTTGAGGTTCATCGCACCAAAGCGTACTTTGGGTGTTGAAACAATGAGGACAGTCAGGGTTTCATCTTTGATGACAACTTCACCAATCAAAGAGGAGAGTTCATCATGTCCGCTTGCCTATTTATCATGCTTCCGGTATCCAAGGCTGCCACCACGTTAACACCAAATATCGAGGCGGGGCTGTGATATTTACGATCACCCACAAACCCGACGAACCGGTTTGTTCCCATTGCGGTTCCCGGACAAAAAATGGGTTACAGGGTGTGGTCTGTAACCCCTTGAAATAAATGGAACCAGCGATGGGACTAGTCCGTCTCTGGCGGATTTGAATAGGCCTGAGGCCTACAAGTGCGCCAGAGGCGCATAAGCCCACTCCCTTGCTCTCGGCCTCAAAATTTCCCCTACCATGCCATTCAGGAAGAGGCGACTTGGCGATCCGATGGGCGGATATTGACCTCTTGGGCCAGGCGGCTGCCCAAGGCGTCCTTGGTTTCTTTCAGGTCATACCGGTTTTGCCAGTTTCGCCGAGGTACAAGAAAAAAGGGTTCCTGGAGCAACTATCACAAACCCTTGGACCTTTTCATCGATTTCCGGTTCGCCTGATCAAGCCCGGTCATGGGAAAATCCGGCTCTGTGTACGATTCCTAAGGTTTTTTCTTCGAGGGTAATAATGTAAAAGGAGAGCGTCTCCTTTGGGAAACGGGCGTCTTTCTCCGAGTTCCAGGGCGCAGTTGAAATCCATATCTTCTCGTTAGTCGGCACGCCAAACGCATGACGTTTACCACGGTCGTTTGGAAACCGCCGCTACAACCCTTTTTCGGTCCTGATCCTTTTGTGCAGATCCGAAAAATCCTTCGGCACTGGATCGTCGTCCCGGCGCACCATTGAGATGCAGCCCACTGGGCATTTCACGGCACAGACCCCGCAGCCGATGCACCAATCCATGTCTACCGCGGGCCGATTGTCTTCATTCATGACCACCGCGTCAACCGGACAGATATCCGCGCATGCCCCGCAGCCGACGCACTCATCCAGATCGGTTTCGCGGATGAAATACACCGCCATGAGCTGGTCGCGAGGAATCTTGCGGCGACGGATGATGCCCACGTTCCAGCAGTAGTGCCCGCAGCAGTTACAGGTGTGCTTGATTCCGCCTTGGGCGTTGTCCACCATATGGACCAGGCCTTCTTCCTCCGCCGCACGCATTACGGCCAGGGCTTCATCCACCGAAACCTCCCGGGCCAGGCCCTTGTCGATGACAAAGTCGGCCATCTCGTCGTACTTGAAGCAGACTTCCAGACTGTGGGTGCAGTCGGTGCGTCCCAATATCTTGGCCGACATACGGCAGGGGCAGTGCGCCAGAGCGATACGATTGGCCGACCGGACGATGGATTCGATACTTTCGTATGGCAGGACGCCTTGCATCGGCACATCCACCACCAGTCCGGCGGGGCTGTATTTGTAGGTCTTGGTGGGTACCGGGCCGTATACGTCTCGCGTGACCGGCACGGTGAAGTACTTGAGGATCAGCTTGGCCATGCGCCTGGATCGCTCGTCTTCTCTGCCGCTCCAGAAGAAGGACTGCGGGACGCCGTACCCCACCTGATGCAGAGCGTATCCGGTTTCACCGGAAGGAAGCTTGGCTGAGAAGACCACGAACCGTTCGGCCATGGCGTCGAGATGTTCACGAACAGTGTCAACACCTAGCCCGCATTTGGCCGCGACTTCGGCCGCCGAAGCCGGCTCCAGCGGTATTCGGTCGTTGGGTAGGCCAAGGGCCACTTCGGCCTCCTGTTCGTTGAACATCTCCCGCAGGAGATCGATCAATGCCTCGGAATATGGATACCCCATTACCAGGCCGCGAATATGCTCGGCCAACTTCTCGTATACGTCTGCCATGACGCCTCCACCTTAAAGGTGCTTTTGGCGGAACTTTATCAAAACGGAATTATGCTGCAAATACCGCCATTAACTTGTCGCACGCCCTCAGGCTCCGTTGTTCCCTGCTGGACAGGCATTGATCCTGACCGGAGGCTTGTGCCCAGTTATTGTCTGTCCATAGATGGCCTTTTTTCCCAATCTCGTTGTCGGGCTCAAAAAATAATCCTCGGAATATCGGCCATATGCCTGTGGTTATTTTTATCGTCCTCCTCGATCTTGAAAATGAATCCTCATTTATGGACAGACAACAGTTAGCACAAGGCTTTTGTTCGCCAATTTTCCGAAAATCATACACTGTCACAATGAGAGGACATAGTAAGCCGTCTCTACTCAGCAGGTCAATCCCAAAACAGCCCGTCAGCCATGACCCAACACACATGCAAATGATGGGGGAGCGGGAAAGCGAAAGCCATTTGCCCCTACCAAATAGCCGCAGAAAAAGGAAACACGGGTTCATTTCTTATTGGTTGTCGATACAACCACACAAAATCTGATGTATCCATTCAGGGAGGTCCGCGCCCATTTCTAACCGTTTGATATGTCGCTGAATTTATATTACCACTCAATTTTGTTTTGCACCGAACCAAATGCGCCAAGTGCTGCCGCATGGTCAAAGCGGAGTTACCCTCTCATATTCGTTACGGATACGGCCCCAGGTTCACCGATCTAATCGCCGAGACGAGCGGGGTCATGGGATGCAGTCGGGAAACGGAAAGGGCCTTGAGGTTCGCCGTGCTCTGGCGAAAACGAAGCAATGGCACTCAAAGCCAAAAGGGCGACCGCTGGGTCGAAAGAATACTCTCGGTCAAGGAAACATGCCGCCTGCGCTTCGTTTCCACTTTCAAGATACTCACCGATTCGATAAACTCATTATTCCAAGAACACAAATCGGATCTGGACTGGTTGACTCAGAATCAATCAACCCCCTGAACGAATAAAAAAAAGAGACCCTGGTTATTGAACCAGAGAGAATTTTGATTTAAAATAAAAAAACGCCTAGTTTAGATTTAAAGAACATTGGTGGAAACATGAAAGGGAAAATTAAACATGGAGTCAGCACCTGCCTGCTAGGCGAGCATGTCAGATACGACGGCGGACACCAATTTGATCGTTTCGATCCGGGATACACTGGGGCAGTTTGTGGATTACATTCCGGTGTGTCCGGAAGTCGATTGCGGGCTGCCTGTTCCAAGAGAAGCCATGCGTCTGGATGGTAACGTAGAAAACTTAAGACTGGTCACCCGCAAATCCGGCCGGGACATGACCGACATGATGCTCAGATGGGGCAGGGAGAAATTAGATCTTTTGGAAAAAGAGGACTTGTGCGGTTTTATATTTAGGAGCAAATCCCCATACAGCGGCATGGCGCAAGTCAGAGTTTGTAATGACAAGGGAATGTCTCACATTAATGGTGTCGGAATTTGGGCTAAAATAATTATGGAGCGTTTTCCTCTTCTGCCCGTTGAAGAAGACGATGGACTCCACGATCTTAAAGTAAGGGAGGTATTTATAGAGCGTATCGTTGTTTTTAAGCGTTGGCGTGAGGAGGCGGCCGATAAGGGTAAAATAGCGAATCTAACAGGTTTTAATACCCGTCACAAGCTGCTAATCATGTCTCATAGTCCCGATATTTATAGGAAAATGTGGCGGCTGACGGCCAATACAGACGGAATCGGCTTGGATAACCTAAGGCATGAATATAATACAGCTATTTACCAAAGCCATGACCCTAAAAACCACAACCAAGAAGAACTTGAGCGTGCTTCAGCACCTGCTTGGTTACTTCAAGAAAAATTGACTTCCGATGAAAAGTGAATTTTGGGATATTTTGGATCAGTATTCAAAAAACCTGATTCCGCGAATTGTCCCCATTACCATAATTAACCACTATGTCCGAAAATACGATCAAAAGTATCTGAAGGAACAAGTTTATTTACAACCTCACCCGGTCGAATTGAAACTACGGAACCATGCCTGAGAATCATGACCAACCTGTTTTAGTAATTGGGGCCACAGGATATGTGGGCGGTCGCCTTTTGCCGAGACTGCTTAAACGTGGTTGGCGGGTTAGAGCGGTGGGGCGAAATATCAAAAAGTTATCCAGCCGGTCCTGGGCCGGTCATTCTCAGGTGGAACTCGCCCAAGCCGACATGACCGACTTAGAAGCTCTTAAAAAGGCAACGGAAGGTTGCCAGGCTGCCTATTATTTAGTCCACAGCATGATATCGGCTGGAAAAAAGTACAAGGAATTGGACCGCCTGGCGGCCCATAACATGATTGCCGCGGCCGAAGCCTCCGCTCTCAAACAACTGATATATCTTGGGGGTTTGGGTGAAGAGTCGGAAGGCTTAAGCGACCATTTGAAATCCCGAACAGAGGTCGGTCGCATTCTGTCCAGCGGCAACACTCCCACAACCACGTTGCGTGCGGCCATGATATTAGGCTCGGGCAGCGCCTCTTTCGAAATGCTTCGCTATCTGAGCGAACGACTGCCGTTGATGATCACCCCTAGATGGGTCTATTCCAAAGTGCAACCGATAGCGATTAGAAATGTACTTGACTATTTGATCGGCTGTTTGGGACATCCGGAGACTTTAGGCCGGAGCTTTGACATCGGCGGACCGGATGTCTTGAGCTATGCCGAACTATTTCAAATATACGCCCAAGAAGCCGGGTTAAGCCGAAGAGTCATAATACCAACTCCATTTTTCACACCCAAGCTAAGTTCTTATTGGATTCATCTGGTCACGCCGGTTCCAGCTTCCATAGCCAGACCGTTGACTGAAGGTTTGCGTAATAACGTCATAGTTAAAGACCCCGCCATCCAGGAAATCATCCCTAGCGATTTGATTTCCTGTCGAGAAGCCATCCGTTTCGCTCTCGAGAAATACCGTGCGGATGCGCTTGAAACTTGCTGGCTGGACTCCTCTCTACCGCCACCGGAATGGCCGTTTTGCGAGGACCCAGATTATACCGGCGGCTCCGTTCTGAAATCATACCACCGCGTGGTCATTGAAGCCGAACCAGAAATCGCCTGGCGTCCTATTATCAGCATTGGCGGCCGAAACGGTTATTACTACTTCCAGAGTTTGTGGCGTCTCAGAGGAGCTTTAGATAGAATGGCCGGCGGCGTCGGTTTGAATCGCGGCCGCCGCGATCAGTTTAACTTACGCGAAGGAGACGCTTTTGATTTCTGGCGCGTGGAAGTTGTTGAAGACTATAAGAGGCTAAGGCTATTGGCGGAAATACGCTCCCCCGGACGGGCTTTTTTGGAATTTGTTCTAAATCCACTATCGGGCGGCCGAACCGAGATAATACAAAAATCAATATACCACCCAAATGGAGTGGCCGGATTTATTTATTGGTATTCATTGCTGCCGGCCCATAACCGGATATTTAAAGGCATGCTTAAAGGCGTGGCTTTGAAAACCAAGCATAAAATTATAGAAGGACCGGAACAGATTGCTCCTGATTAAGAATTCATCTCTCTGAAATTTCAGGACACCGTCTTTAAAGCAGCCTGCTTGGCAACGGGGCGGTGAGCCTTCAGACCTGGTTAGAATCATTCACTCGTCATTGATTACTCGACAACTAAAACAGAGGTATCGAATTGGGGGGGACGGGCCTATTGAAAAATATGGGAATTGTCTTAGAATTTATGAGAAGGTCCAAATCAGAAGACAAGCTAACAGGAGGAATTGAAAGGACCGAAGCGACAAAAACATCCTGGAATTACCTATGGGTGAAAGACAAAGCAGGAAATGAGTACGCTTGCCCGATTGATGCTCTGAAAAAGCCCGATGAAATCAGCGACGACGAAAAAAATGGCTGTGTAGACGATGCCACTGAGGGACCTGTCGGTGACTGATCTTTTCGATTGAGCTGTACTTACCTCGGGCCGTCCAATATTCATGCGAAGTAAAGACGGCCCGTTTTATTGCAAGTATTCCCCGTTCAGCTCAAAACAAACACAACAACATACAGAAACCATATATAAGAGGAGTAGATGATGGATTTAGTGACCTACTTTGATACGACCAAAGGCTTGGGAGTCTTGTCCACGGCTGACAGCGAAGGCAACGTAGATAGCGCAGTTTATGTGCGTCCCCACATATTGGAAGATGGAACGTTGGCTCCAATCATGCGGGACCAATTATCGCATCACAATCTCCAGTCCAATCCCAAGGCATCTTACTTATTCGTGGAAAAGGGGATAGGCTACAAAGGTAAGCGTTTTTTCATGACCAAGGTTGTGGGGGACGCCGACAAGGAAAAAATCCATTCGCTCAAAAGGCGCAACCTTAAGGACAGTGAAACCGATAGTTCCGAGGCCAAATTCCTTGTCTATTTCCGGATTGATAAAGAACTTCCCTTGATTGGGTCCGGAGCATGACTTTTTTCCCGGCTTGATCTTGGCGGTCGGTTCGGATTGCCGGCGGCAATTTAACGGGATCCGAGGCGACAGGAATAACACAGGCCGGACTCAACAGGCTCAAAGCAGGGCGCCGTTCAAGCATTTCGTGAGCCTTTTTCAAGAACGATTGTCGATTATGCCGTCAGAGGGGGAGAAATTGACGTTCGACAGTCTGCCGCCTCTTCATCGTGGTTCAACTAGTCATGATTTTTTTCGTGCTTTTTGAAAAACTCCCAGATGACCTCCGCGGAATCAAAATTCGGCAGACGCCTCTTTTCTGTGTATTTAGCCGGGCCCGGCCAGTCATGCCCCCAGCCTGAGAGGGTCCAGACTTCCACCACCGGCCTCTGTTTTTGATCAATCCATACGTGGCGGTGGACGGTACCCTGGTAATCAACCGATTCCGCCTGCCTGACGCCGAGATATTTACTGCTCCAGAACTGAGCGCAGTCCTCGACCGAAAGAAATGATTCCGGGCGTTTCCTGCCTGTGGCGGCGCCGCCCTCGTAAGGAATGTAGGCGTCGTTGACGCCGTGGATGATCATGATGGGAACGGCTGTTTTCGGCGCGGCAATGGTTTTCATGGGCGCACGATCGTTAGGCCGGCTGCCGATGGTCCCGGCCACAACCGCGGCCGCAGCCAATTTATCACCGTATTTTGCGGCAAAAGAATAGGCCATCATCCCGCCGTTGGAGTACCCGATAATGTATATTCTATCCGGATCGATATTGATGCGGGCGCAAACGTCATCCATGGCGGAGTTGATGAAAGCGGCGTCGTCAATTCCGTCCCGCTGCGCCTTGCCACAGCAGTGCTCGGCGTTCCAGTGTTGCAGGAACCCCAATAGTCCGATGCCTTCGGGATATAGAACGAAAAACCGTTCCCGGTCGGCCAACCGATTCAGACCGGTGTCGCGGGAGATTTCCTTGGCGTTGCTGAAAGCGCCATGCAGAACGACAACAAGAGGCAGGCATTGATCCGGGGCGTAATCGGGGGGGATATGCAGTTTATAGGCTCTGGTATGCACACCGGTTTTGAATGTCATAAACTCCGCATAGTCCCCCGGTTGATGGGGTTTGGGCGGCATCGGCTTGTAGGAGCAAGAACAGAACAGGAATAAAGCGGCGGCGGAGATCATTGTGACAGCGGGCCAACGCATTTTGGTCATACCAGCACTCCTTGAATTCGGGTCTTGGCCGGGAGAAGCCCAAGACGGTAGAAGGGTTGATTAGGGTGATTGAACTGCTTGGCACGGTTTTCGAGCCTCACGACTTTTCATCAAGAACCTCCCGCACCGTATTCAGCAGGTCAGCCAGTTGATAGGGCTTGCCCACGTATCCCTTGGCCCCGGCTTCCATAGACTTCTTGACTTGCCCGTTGATGGAATACCCGCTGGAGATGATTCCATGACGATGATGTCGATTGCATGTGACTTCGAGGAATAGATATCTAGTGCCTCCTCGCCGCATGAGGCGGTCATGACCTTGTAGCCGAACTTCATCAAGGCCTGTTGAGCGAAACCTCGAATGGCTTCCTCGTCGTCTACCAGCAGGGTCATTTCAGTGCCCCGTGGGATGGGTTTTGCTTCAACCTCCTCGATTTCTTTTACCTCGGGCCGAACGATTGCCGGGAAGTAAATTTTGTATGTTGTTCCCTGTCCGACTTCGCTATAGCACGAGATGTAGCCCCCGTGGCTCTTGACGATTCCGTAAACCGATGCGAGCCCAAGGTCGGTTACCTTGCCGAACTCCCTTGTTGTAAAAAATGGTTCGATAATCTTCTCCACGGTCCCTTTTTCCATGCCTTGCCCAGTATCGGAGACGGTCAGAAGCACGTAATTGCCAGGTTGAACGCCCAGGTGCCGACTAGTGTAGTCATCATCAAGGGTCGCGTTCTCTATTTTAAAAAGCAGTTTCCCGCCGTCCGGCATGGCGTCCGCGGCGTTGGTCCCTAAATTCAATAGCACTTGTTCAATCTGGACCGGGTCTGCGTTGATGGTCCAAATCCTATCCCCTGTAGTAACATGAGTTTGGATCATTCTCGGGATGGTTCGTTCCAGCATTTTCTTAGCTTGCTCGACTTCATGTTGAAGTACTACCGGCGTCTTGGTCGAGTCTACCTTCTTGCTAAATAGAAGAAGCTGCCGCTCAAGATCTGATGCTCGACAACCAGCGTCCTGAATTGCTTTCAGAGAGTTGCATTCCGGGTCAGTTTTGGATTTTTCCATAAGCAAAAGCTGAGTGTAGCCGTTTATGGCTTGAAGCAGGTTGTTGAAGTCGTGGGCCACGCCGCCGGTAAGCGTCCCTATGGCCTCCATTTTTTGGGCCTGTTGGAGTTGGGCTTGGAGTTTCTCTCTTTCTTCATCGGCCCGAATTCTACCCGTAATATTTTCCGCAATTCCTTCAAGATACAGTGGGCTATCGGTAGCATCACGAATAGTCGGTAGGTGCCCCCGGGTTCGCCGCGTCCGGCTCCACGTGCTTTTCAGGCGATAATTCGATCAATCGACGCCCTGTGTACTGTGACCAAGCGCCACAGAAACCGATTGATTTCGTCCTCCCAGACGTTCATGCCTAACGCGTAGTATTCAGGAAATCCCTTGGGCGCGATGATCTTGAGCGCCTCTAATATGGCTTCCTGTCTTTGTATTGGCGTCGCCTCATAGTAGGTCCAGGCGCCGGATCGAAGCGCCTGGGCAAACTACAGGAGGCTCTCGACGAAAACAAACATATGCGGATCTAGCGCGTAGTCCGCCCGGTCCTGCCTGAAGCTTTCGCTACCGCATATGATCGAGGAAATTACGACGAGCTTGTTGTAGTCGCTCGGCGTGAATAGAGCATCGCGATTTTTTTGGCTGAATTTCATCTTATGCGTC